>Ga0207813_100018_pt1 | contig 175965 bp, 166 predicted proteins | sample A23E3SouthBayCA_2_FD_187730 | JGI IMG/M metagenome (GOLD analysis project Ga0207813, IMG submission 187730) | Aerobic enrichment media microbial communities from Eden Landing Ponds, California, USA - A23 E3 (4) (SPAdes) | ecosystem: Environmental > Aquatic > Marine > Unclassified | place...
CCGGGTGGTGTAGTGGCCCATCATACGACCCTGTCACGGTCGTGACGCGGGTTCAAATCCCGCCTCGGGCGCTCTTTCGATTTCTCATCCGTGAGCGACCGCCTGTGTCGTGTCGCGAACACGCGAAATCGAAGCGCGGCAGTACGGGATTTGAATCACGCGAGACGAGCGGAGCGAGTCTCGCCCGGGTTCAAATCCCGCCTCGGGCGTCTTCTCGAAATTCAATCCGCGCGGAGCTCCGTCTCCGCGCAGTCCTGAATTTCGTGTGCGCCGTACTGGATTTGAACCCTATCAGTCGCGCGCAGCGAACACAGAGCGAGCACGTCTGAGTTCGGCTCACATCCCGCAATTCGTGCTGATACGCAGCCGTCAGCGACAGCAGCCGGTACCAGGCGCTGACAGCCCTCGACGCGCTCGCTCACGGGTCGCTCCGCTCCCCGTTCGCGTTGACGAGGCGCTCCCTGTGGTCGCGCCTCGCTCTCGCGGCCGCCGAGCCGGATATCTGCGCTCTCTGTACCGCTCGCGCAGATAGTAGCCCGCTCAGGCGACTGAAGTGAACGCGAGCAGGGCGGTCGGCTCCGCCGACCGCCGCAAGCCGTGGCGGCTAGGCCGCCACGCGCGCCTCGCCCTTTCAGTTCGCCAGGACTGCAACCACGCTGCACGGCGCTGCACGACACCGCACGGCACCGCGGACGGCCACATACCTCCCCAACCGATTTCGTTACTCGTCGCTGCGCTCCTGTGTTACTCATCCACTGTCAGAGCAAGCTCTGACAGGCCCTCGGTCGCAAGCTCCCGAAGACAGCGAGGGACCCCGGTCCCTCGAGCCGTGCGAACGGGCGCGAAGCGCCCGTGAGCAGACCTCGCACGACTATGTCGCGCGCACAACGCGCGCTCCAGCGCGCGCCGTCCAGAAAATTCGTCGGTCAGACCCACTCGATGGCGCCGTCCAGATCGAGGGGCACGTCGCCGTGGCGGTAGCCCTCGCAGCGGCCGTCGGGACGGTAGCGGAAGACGACGGTGGGCTGGTAGCCGACGGAGGGGCGTTCGGCGCGGATGGGGTTCCACTCGTCGTCGCGGAAGGAGGTGCAGTCGACGAAGAGCACGGCGTCGTCGTGGATGGCGAGCTGGTCGCGGGTCTTGGAGTCGACGGTGCGCCGCAGCGCGGCGATGGCAGTGCCGGCGGGGCGGTTGCGCGGGGCCATCGGGCGGGTGACTTCGACGAGGCGCTCGCCGCCCGACGTCTCGACGGCGAAATCGAGCGCGTGCCCGGAGTCGCGTTCGGACTCGGGGACGAACGGGATGCCCGCGTCGGCGAGCAGTTTGGCGGCGTCGAACTCGCCCATAGTGGCCCGCATGCGGGCGAACTCGTTGCGCTCGCTGGTGCCGAGCTTGGCGGCCATGGTGTAGCGGTGGTCGTCGAGGACCCCGGTCTTGAGCAGGCGCTCGTAGAACGCCAGGCCCTCCTCGCGGGTAGCGTCGGGGAAGCCCGCCGCGTCGCGGTTGAAGAAGGCGCGAGTGGTCTCGCGACCGTCCTTCGAGAACAGCACGGGGAGGAAAAACCAGGCGACGTACTCGTAGGCGGCGAGCCAGGGGGCCTGGCGCTGCAGGTCGTAGGTGAGTTCCCGCTGGGCCCAGCGGGCGACCTCGAACGGCGCCTCGTCGAACGTTTCCTTGTCGGTGCGCCACAGCGTCTCGGGGGTCTCGGTGTTGCCCAGCCAGTAGGCGCCGTCGTCGTTCCAGGCGAACAGCGCGAGGTCGCCGTTGTCCATCTCGAGCCGGCGGGCGCGGTACCCGCGCGGGCCGTCGATCTTCGGCGTCGTCAGTCGGGCACCGAAGCGGTCGTCGAGCGGGGCGAACAGGTCCCGTCTGACCCGCTCCTCGTCCCAGCGCCCGGTCGACCGCCGAAAGCGAACCGGTCCGGCCATATCGGGGGAGGGGCGGCCAGCGGTATACACTGTTCGGACTCGCCGCCACGGCGACGGCCGCGTTCGCGACCCGACCTCGGGCGGATCCGGCGGTTCGACGCCGCTCGGTACAGCATCGCACTGACCGTTACATTGATAGGTGTTAACTCACAAGTGTGGGTGTGATACACAATGTCGATGGGTGCATACGACGAAGTAGAGCATGAGCGGCGAGAACGAAAGCACAGCGAGGTGGAGGTAAACGACGACGACCGGCGGACGGAGTACAACGGGACGGTCGAACACGACAGCGACGAGTCGACGGAGGAGCTGCTCGACCAGTTCAGGGAGATAAATTCGTAATCGCGTCGGTCCCTTCTGTGCGCCGATAGAGGACGACCAGCGACAGCGTCGTGACGGTCACGACCGCGAGGACGTGGCCGACGACGGCGACCAGCAGGATCGTGTGATCCAGCAGGAACGGGACCAGTAGCAACTGGAGGACGCCGAATCCCATCGTCTCCAGGTCGGCGCGAGCGAGCGTACGGGTCTGTTCGGGGGTGAAACGATAGCGGGCCGACCGCCACAGCGCGGCGACGCTGGCCCACCAGCCGGTGCCGATGCGGTAGCACACGTCCCAGAGGATCATCAGAGTGAGATACGTCGCGAGCAGCGGCGGCTCGGGCCCGAGCAGGTCGGTCACGAGCGGCCGGGCCGAGCGGGGGTCGAGCACGAACAGGTAGGTCAGCAAGGCGACGAACGCCAGCACGCCGAGGACGACCTCGATGCTGGAGCCGAACAGCAGGCGGCGGTACGGCTCCGGGGGGTCGGCCCGGCGGACGTGTTTGCTGATCCGGAGCATCCCGACGCTCCCGACGGTGGCGACGACGACCGCGGCCGTCCCCGCGAGAGCGCCGTCGACGAGGCCGTAGTACCAGCCCAGCACGAGCACGCCCGCCTCGAACAGCGAGAACTGGATCGCCAGCGCCAGCCGCTCGGAGATGTTGATACCAGGGAGCGCGCTGAAGATGCTCTCGTACACCCACGTCTCGCCATAGTCCGGGACGACGCGGTCGGACTCGAAGTCGTCCGCCGCGGGGTCGTCGGGTCCGCCTCCATCGGTTTCGGGGTCGTCGGGCGTCGAACCGACGCCCATCAGCGCCGCCCTCCCCCGTCGCCGGTCGTCGGACTCCCGCCGGGCGCGGGCACAGACGTCCCCGCCTCGGGCGCGAGCGCCTTCCGGACGGCGTCGTCGAACGTCGTCAGATCGACGGTGACGTGGTCGCGGATGGCGTCGTCGGTGACGACGACCGGGTTCTTCAGCCCGAGGACGAGCGGCCGGGCGACCCCGGTGGGCACGTCGGTCACGAGCCCGATCCAGTAGGAGGACAGCTTCGGCGTGAGGACGGGCACCGAGAGGATCAGCGGTCGGCGCCGCCCCATCGCCTCGGCGGTCCGGGCGAGCATCTCGCGGTAGGTCAACACATCGGGGCCGCCGACGCCGTAGGTCTCGCCGGCGGTCTCGGGTGCGTCGAGGACGCCGACGAGGTACGCGACCACGTCGTCGACGGCGATGGGCTGGCACTCGTTGGTCACCCACTGCGGGGTGACCATCACCGGCAGCCGGCGGACCAGCTGGCGGACCATCCTGAAGCTGGCGCTGCCGTCGCCGACGATGACCGCCGCCCGGAGCGTCGTCAGCGCGTAGTCGGCGTCCCCGAGGATCCGCTCGACCTCGCGGCGCGAGCGCAGGTGCGGCGAGAGGTCGTCGCCGTCCTCGCCGAGGCCGCCGAGATAGACGACCCGCTCGACGCCCGCGTCGCTCGCGACGGCGGCGAAGTTGGCGGCCGCGTTCCGGTCCCGTTCCTCGAAGTCGTCGCCGGCTCGCATCGAGTGGACGAGATAGTAGGCGGCCTCGATCCCCTCGAAGGCGGGCGCGAGCGTCCCGGGTTCGAGCAGGTCGCCCTGGACCACCTCGACGCCCGGCGGCGGGTCGTAGGCCGACGGATCCCGGACCAGCGCCCGTACCTCGTGGCCGGCCGCCGTGAGCGCGGGGACGAGCCGCCCCCCGACGAACCCCGTCGCGCCCGTGACGAGCACGTGCATACCCGCACAACGGACCCTGTCCCCTTAACGACCCGAGTCACTCGCGCCGGTCCGACCGTTCGACGGATCAGTCGTCCCAGCCGGGCGTCGGCGGCGCGCCCCGTTCGCCCTCGACGGTCGCGGCGGCCGCGGGGTCGGGCTCGTCGGCGTCGGCGCGGTCGGTCCACTCGGCGGCGGCGCCGTCGACCCACGACGCCGCGTCGAGCGCCCGCTCGCGCGCTCGCTCGTGTCGCTCGTCGCTGACGGCGAGCGTTCCGGGAGTGGAGGCGGCCGCGACGGCGACGAACTCCGCGTGGTCGGTCCGCGTGGCCTCGCCGGCCGCCAGCCGCTCGACGGTGTCCTCGACACGGTCGGGGTCGGGATGGGCGAACACGCGGGCCCCCACCGCGCCGGGGCCGAGCACCGGGCCGGCGTCGGCGGGCACCTCGCCGTCGAGCAGCCGCTCGCCCCCGTGGACGCGTTCGACGCGCTCGCACTCCGTCTCTGCGGACAGGGCCAGGTTGTCGCCCGGGTAGGTCGAACAGGTCCCGGGGTACAGCTCGTCCCCGTGGATGCGACACTGGAGCGTCTCCGGGTCGAGGAAGGCACAGGTCGGGAGCCAGCGCGGTTCGGTACCGAAAGGCGCGACGGGTTTGGGGACCTTCCGCAGGCCGACGAGGAAGGCCGGACGACCGCGGACGGCGGCGACCTCGACGCCGCCGACGGCGACGCTCGGTCCGTCGTCGATCCGGAACAGCCGGGCGACCAGCGCCCCGGCGTGGCCCGCGTCGAGAAACGACCGCACCTCGTCGCTCGACAGCGGCGCGAGGTTGGCGACGTCGTCGAGCGGTCGGTACCGACCGCGGCGCTCGTGGCCGTGGTCGGTGTCGTCGGGCGCCAGCGCGCGCCAGTCGAGACAGCAGCCGGCGCAGCCCTCGCAGTTCACCTCCATACCGGCGCTTGGGCGCCGACGGTCAAAAGCCCGCGCCCGCCGCCCGCCTCGTCGTCGGTCGCCGGCCGGTCGACGCCGTCAGGCGTCGCTCGCGCCGGCCTGTTCGTCGAGTGCCCCCTCGGCGTGCGAGTCCGGGAGTCCCTCGCCGCTCACGTCGCCGAACTCGAAGCGCGCGCCGCCCGAGCGGCTCTCGGTCACGTCGCACCCCCAGCCGTGCGCCTCTGCGATGGTCCGGACGATGCTCAGCCCGAGTCCCGTCCCGTCGTCGTCGGTCGAGTACCCCGCGTCGAAGACGCCGTCGCGGTGGTCCTCGGGGACCCCCAGTCCGTCGTCGGCGACGTAGAAGCCCTGGCGCTCGCCCAGGTCGCCGACCGTGACGGTCACGTCCGATCCGCCGTGCGTGACGGCGTTCCGGAAGACGTTCTCCAGCAGTTGCTGGAGGCGGCTGTCGTCGCCCAGCAGCGTGGCGTCCGTCTCGACGGCGAGCGTCGCTTCGCCGGTCTCGACGACGGTCCATGCCGCGCGGGCCACGGCCGCGAGGTTGGCCGGTCCGGGGTCGCTCACCGCTTCGCCCTCGCGGGCGAGGGTCAGCAGGTCTTCGATCAGTGCGTCGATGCGGTGGAGCGACCGTTCGACGGCGTCGAAGTGCTCCGCGTCGCCGTCCTCGCGGGCGAACTCGAGCCGCCCCAGCGCGACCTCCAGCGGGTTCCGAAGGTCGTGTGAGACGACGCTCGCGAACCGTTCGAGCCGCTTGTTCTGTTTTTCGAGCTGGTTCTCGTAGCGTTTGCGCTCGGTGATGTCGCGAGTCACGCCGACGACGCCCAGCACAGTCCCGTCCTCGTCGCGCCAGGGCGCCTTGGAGGTCGTGACGTACGTCTCCTCCAGGTCGTCGCCGTACGCGTGCTCGATGCGGTCGTCGACCGACTCGCCCGTCTCGACCACGTGGCGGTCGTCGGCGATCGTGCCCTCCGACAGACCCGCCGGGTACAGGTCGAAGTCCGTCTTCCCGACGATGTCCGCGGGCGTGTGGTGGCGCTTGCCGTCCGGGCTCTCCAGGTACGGGGGGCCGGTCAGCCGGGTCACCTCGTCGCTGACCCGGACGTGGCGGCTCCGCCGGTCCTTGAAGTACACCGACAGCGGGAGGTTCTCCAGCAGCGAGTCGAGCATCGTCGACTCGCGACGCGCCTCGCGGCGGCGCTCGATCAGCGGCCGCAGGTCCGACAGCGCCGCGACGCGGTCGTCGTCGGCGTCGACCTGCAGGTAGCTCTCGACCGCCAGGTCGGTCGCGGCCGCGAGCGGGAGGGCGTCCCCGACCGAGAGGACGACGACGGGGAGCGACGCCGAGTAGTCGCGGACGGCCTCGAGGACCGCCCGGCCGTCGAACGACCCGTCGCAGTCGCAGACGACTGCGTCGGGGTCGCCGTCGGCGAGTCGATCGCCCACGTCGGCGTCCGGGGGCACACCGCGGACTGCGAGTCCGTCACCCGACGCCGCCCAGGCGTCGGCGACCGCCGCCGCCTCGGGCCCGACGTACATGACGACTGGTCGGCTATGCATGTGAGATCTGAGTTCGATGTAGGTGTTACCACTTCCCAGTGATAAGTGGACGGGGTCGTAGCGCCCGGTGACTCGCGTCGGCGCCCGCGTCCCTTTTGCCGGCCCCCGCCCTACGGTGGGTATGACGACCCAGCCGTGCGACGGCTGCGGCGAAGACGTGAGCATCGCCGGCGGCATCGCGAACATCTGGACACAGGAGAGCCGTACGACCGACGGGCTGGCGCTGGAACTGGCCGACGGCTCCGACCACTTCCTCTGTTACGACTGCATCGAACGGCTCCCCGACGAGCGCGAACCGACGGCCGACGACGTGGCGGACCTGTAGCGTCGCCGCGGTTCCGGGCCGACCCCGGCGTCAGGCGTCCGGTCCATCGTGCGTCGCGAGCGTCGCCGACTGATCGCGCTCGGGCGGGCGCCAGACGACGCTGATCTCGTAGTCGCTGGCGACGCCGACCTCGACGGCGCTCCCGGCGGTGAGCGACTCCCCATCGCTGTCGGCCGACCCCTGCCAGACTCCGGGCTCCGTCTGGTCGACGCCCTCGACCGCGGCGAAGCCGCTCCCGCGGATCTGGATCGCCTCGCGCGGCACGCTATCGCCGCCCTCGTGGGTGACCGTGAGCACGCCGACGCCGTCGCCACTTCCCACGTAGGCGAAGCCGAACGAGACGGTCGGCGGGCCGCCCGCCCCGGAGTCCCGTTCGATCTCCGGTCCGGGGAACGCCCCGGGGAACTCCGTCACGTCGCCGGTCGGGACCGTCGCCGTCGCGGCGACCGCCCGGCCGTCGGTTCGGACGCTCGGCTCCCCGCCGAGGAACGCGTCCGTGTTCCCCGTCCAGTCGGCCATCGCCGTCCGGTCGGTCTTCCCCTCGGCGAACAGCGCAGCGGCGCGAACGCGCGTCCGGTCGCTCCCGACGTGATAGCCCATCCCCTCGCCGAGGCCGTTCTCGAAGGTCTTGCCGGTGCCGTGGGTACGTCCCTGGAGGACGTGCGCGCTCCCGATCGATTCGAGGAGGGAGCGACAGTCCGGGACGGCGTCGACGTAACGGTCGGCGTTGCCCGTCCGTGCGTCGACGACGGCCTCGACGACGGGGCGCTTGTCCGCCGTGTCCCCACTGGAAACCGAGCCGGCGGTGACGAGCATGCCGTCGCGGACCGCCGCCGCTCGCGGGTCGGTCGTCCCGAACAGCCGAAAGCCCCGGTAGGCGTCCCCCGCCTCGAAGCCGTACTGCCGGAGCCCGTCCTCGACGGCCGTCCGGTCGAAGTCGCCGAGCAGCACCGACACCGACCGGGCGAACCGAAAGAGCGCCCGCTGCTCGCCGAAGGTCCCGACGCCCGGGATCGGGTACCGCCCCTGGAACTGTTGCAACGCACCCTCGCCGAGCGCCCCCTCGAACTCGCCCAGCGCCCGCGGCGCCATCCCGAGCAACGCGTACCCCGAGTCCTCGGTCTGGTCCAGCAGCGCCGGGTCCGGCATCCACCGCGCCAGCGTGCTCACGGGCGTCTCCGGACGCGACGGCACCGGCGTCGCCGTCGGCGTCCCGGTCGGCGTCGACTCGCTCCCGCCGCCCCCGTCGTCCCCGTCGCCGTCGTCGGCCGCCTCGGTCGGTGTCCCGCCCCCGATGACGCCGCCCAGACAGCCCGACAGCGTCGACAGGGCCGCGATAGTCGCTCCCCCTCGCTTTAGTGCACTCCGTCGCGTCTCCTGCATCGCCCCCGTGTTTCCCGACTGCGTGCAAAATGATTGCGGATCTGGTGATGACGGTGTCAGATCCCGCGCGGGCAGATCAGGCGTCCGGGCCGGACCCCTGGTTGAGCGTCGCCGACGTGTCGCCGTCGTTCGCCTCCCAGACGACGGCGACTTCGTAGTCGCTCGCGACGCCGACCGTGACGCGGTCGCCGGCGACGACCGTCGCGTCGTCGCCGCTGGTGGTCCCTTGCCACTGGCCCGCGGCGGTCTGGTCGACGCCCTCGACGTCGGCGAAGCCGGTCCCGCGGACGAGCAGCTGCTCGCGCGAGATGCTGTCGCCGCCTTCGTGAGTGATCTCCAGAGTCCCGACACCGTCGCCGGTCGCCTCGTACTCGAGGCCGAAGATGGCCTCGGGCGTCCGCGTCTCGGTCCGTCGGGAGCCGGCGGGCGACCCGGTCCGGAACGTCTCGATCTCCGCGGTGCGAACCGTCGCCGCCGCGACCGCGACGCGCCCGTCGACGGCCGTTTCGACCGACTGGCCGTAGAACACGTCGGCGTCGGCCGCCCAGTCGGCCAGCGCCCCCTCGTCGACCTCGCCCTCGGGGAAGACCGCGGGCGTCCGGACGCGGGTCTCGCGCTCGCCGATCTCGATCCCGACACCGCCCGCGACCGCGTCGGTCAGTCCGTCGTCGGCCGAGTGGGTCCGGCCCCTGAGGAGGTGCGCCGAGCCGAGTGCCGCCGTCAGGCGCTCGCAGTCTGCGACGGCGTCGACGTACCGCGGCTCGGCGCCGGCCTTCGCGTCGACGACCGCCTGGACGGCCGATCGGCCCGCCTCGGTCCCACCGGCGCCGAGCGCGAGGACCAGCGCCGACTCGTCCAGCGCCGCCGCGCCGCGGTCGCCGGTGAACACCGCGAACCCCTCCCTGGTCGCGGCCTCGGTGAGTCCCCGACCGCGCAGGTCCTCGGCGGTCGCCTCGCGGTCGAGGTCGGCCTCGAAGACGAGGACGCCGGGTGGGATCTGGTGGAACGCCGCGGCGTCGGCGTACCTGTCGATACCCGGCACCGACGGGTCGCCGCGCAGCCCCTCGGTCGCCCCGTCGCCGAGGTCGGATTCGTGGTCGAGGATGTCCCGAGGCGCGAACGACGTGAATCGGTACCCCTCGCGGTCGAACGCGGCCGGCGCCGGCAGCCACTCGGCGAAGTCGGCGTTGCCGAGCGCGTCGGCGGCCGGCGTGGCGGTCGCGGTGTCGGTCGCCGTGGGGGCGTCCGTCGCTGTCTCGGTCGGCGTCGGACTCGCAGTCTCGGTCGGCGTCGCGGCGTCCGTCGCCGCGTCGGTGTCGGTCCCGGCGGCGCCGGGCCCGTCGGTCGTGGTCGTGCCGTCGCTCAGACAGCCGGCCGTCGCGCCGGCGAGGAGGGCAACGGCGCTCCGTCGGAGGAAGCTACGTCGCGGGGATGGCATCGTCGTCGCGTTTTCCGTCGCGGTGGTAAATACTTGCTGGCCGACACCGTCGCCGGCCCCGGTCCCGTGCCTTCCGGCAGGTTTACGCTCCCGGGAGCGGTGTCATCTGACGTGCAACCGGGTCGGATCTTCGAGGAGTTCCCGGCGCCCGCCTACCGCGGCGCCCAGGAGCAGGCGCTCGCCGACATCCGCGACGCCTTCGCGGCCGACAACGACGTGGTGCTCGTGCGCGCGCCGACCGGCAGCGGCAAGTCCCTCCTCGCCCGCGCCATCGCCGGCTGCGCCAGGACGGCCGGCGAGAGCGAGGCCGGCGAGCCCATCGACGCCTACTACACCACCCCGCAGGTCTCACAGCTGGACGACGTTGCCAGCGACGACCTGCTGACCGACCTGAAGGTGATCCGCGGGAAGAACAACTACGACTGCATCCTCCCCGGAGAGACCGACACCCCGGTCGACCAGGCGCCCTGCGCCCGCGAGCGGATGTTCGACTGCCAGGTCCAGCACCGCTGTCCGTACTTCTCCGACCGTGCCATCGCCGCGAACAACCGTATCGCCGCGATGACGCTCGCCTACTTCATGCAGACCGCCGGCTCGGACGTGTTCGGGACGCGCGACGTGCTCGTCGTCGACGAGGCCCACGGACTGGGCAACTGGGCCGAGATGTACGCCACGATCGACCTGGGGCCCGACACCGTCCCGATCTGGGACGCCTGCGAACCCCCCGCCATCGACGGCCTCGACGACGCCGTCAGCTACGCCGACACCCTCCACACGATGGCGGGCCGCCGGCTGACCGAGGTGCGCCAGCAGGCCGAGCTCTCCGCCGAGGAGGCCGCCGAGCGCGACAAGCTCGTGCAGTTGCAGTCGGACCTGTCGTGGTTCGCCGAGGACTACCGCGACGACGAGAGCGGGACCACCTGGGTCGTCGACCAGAACGGCGGTGAGGGGAGCCGGGTGACGATCAAGCCGATGGCCCCCGAGAAGTACCTCAAACACACCGTCTGGGACCGCGCGAGCAACTTCGCGCTGCTGTCGGCGACCATCCTCAACAAAGACGCCTTCTGCGCCAACGTCGGCCTCGCGCCCGACCGCGTCGAACTCGTCGAGGTGCCCCACACCTTCCCCGTCGAGAACCGCCCGCTGTACGACGTGACCCAGGGGAAGATGACCTACGAGGCCCGCGACGAGACGATCCCCCGCGTCGCCGAGACGCTCGTCCGCATCATGCAGGCCCATCCCGACGAGAAGGGGCTCGTCCACTGCCACTCCTACGCGATCCAGGACCAGCTACAGGAGCACCTCCGGGAGTTCGGTGTCGACTCCCGGGTGCGCGCCCACGACTCCGCCGACCGCGACGCCCAGCTGTCGACCTGGAAGCGCGTCGACGACCCCGACGTGTTCCTCTCGGTGAAGATGGAGGAGGCGCTGGACCTGGAGGGCGACCTCTGTCGCTGGCAACTGCTGTGCAAGGCCCCCTATCCCAACACCCGCGACTCCCGCGTCGCGGCGCGACTGGAGGACGACCAGTGGGGCTGGTACTACCGGACGGCGCTCAGAACGGTGATCCAGGCCTGCGGTCGCCCGGTGCGAGCGCCAGACGACTACGGCGCGACCTACCTCGCCGACTCCTCGCTGCTGGACCTGTTCGAACGGGCCCGCGTCGACATGCCCGAGTGGTTCGCCGAACAGGTCGACCGGATGAGCCGGCCCGACCTGCCCGCCGTCGACACGGCGGCCGCGACCGGGTCGAGTTCGAGCGGCCGGTCCGGCGACGGGTCGAACCGTTCGCGCTCGTCGAGGGGGAGTTCCGACGGGTCCGACTCGGGGTCCTCGGGCGCCTCGGCCTCGGGGTCCGGGTCGGGGTCGAGCGACGACGACGGCCGGTCCCGCGGCCGCCGGTCACGGCGCTCGAAGTCGAAGTCCAACCCTATCGCCGACGTGTGGGACACCGAGTGACGGCGACAGCCGAGTCGTCCGGCGCTATCGGTGAGCACGGACACGCCCGACGACGGTCAGCGCGACGAAACCGGCGAGCAGCGCGACGGAGGCGCCGAACCCGGCACCGGACCCGCTCGACGTGCCGGCGGGCCGCTCGGTGGTCGCTCCGACCGGACCGGTTCCCGTCGGTTCCGTTCCTGTCGGGTCGGTTCCAGTCTCTATCGGGTCGGTTCCAGGCTCCCCCGCCGTCGGACCGCGGTCGGTCCCCGAGAGACCGGTGGTCGTCACCACGTCCGCCGCTCCGTCGGGGGCCGCCAGCGCCGGTGCCGCGTCGGTGCCGACGGTGACCGTCCCGAGACAGACGTCGCCCGCTCCGCCGTCGAACAGCAGGCGGAAGTCGTGGCCGCTACCCAGTCCGTTCCGGAGCGTCGCCGCCGGGAGAGTGAACGTGTGCGTCCGCCACTCGCCGGCGCCGGTCGTCTCGACCGACCCGCCCCACGCCGCGCCGTCGCCGGGCCCGTCGTACTGGAGCGCGATCTCGCCGTCGCCGGCGTCGACGTAGCGAACCGTGACCGAGACGGGCTCGTCGAGGCCGTCGACGTGGCCGTCCGGGAGGTCGACGTAGAGGCCGTTGCCGGGCAGTCCCGCGGACACGTCGCTTCGCCAGCAGTATCGCCCGTCCCGAACGACCGCCTCGAAGGCGCTGTGGCGCGTGCCGACGTCACCGACTTCGGTGAACACGCCGGCGTCCGGGTTCTTGGTTTCGACCGTCAGCCCCGTGAGCGACGGGGGGTCGCCGAAGCGAGCGGTCGGCACGCCGACGGGCGTCGAGAGGCGACCGACTGGCCGCCCGTCGACGCTGACGACGTCGACGGCCGTCGCGGCGCGGCCCCGGTAGGAGGGCGGGAGCGCGAGCGACGCGGTCGACCCGTTCGCCGTCGAGACGGTCACTGTCCGGTCGCCGACGCGGTGGGTGACGGCGCCGAACGGCGAGTCGCGGTCGACGCCGACGGTGAGGTCGTCGCGGTCGCCGTCGGACGTCAGCGACCCCGAAACCGACACCGGCGCGCCGCGACTGATACGGGTCGCGTTCCCGGCGAGATACAGCGGGTCGCGACCGACCGTGAGATACACCTCGCCGCCCCGCGGGTGCAGGCGGGTCGCCTCCCCGGTGGTCGACGTGACCGTCACCGGCTCGTCGGTGCGGACGGTCACGTCGGTCCGATTCCCGGCCCAGAGGACGCGGGTGCGATCGCTCCCGTTCGCGAAGACGTACTGCTGGACCGGGTCGGACGCCGACTCGACGACGTCGCTCCCGGCCAGCTGGCGGGTCATGACGGCGTAGGCGGTCAGTCCCGGCCTCGGTGTCGCCCGGCCGTCGGGGTGGTCGGGTCCGCGGAGAAGCCCGCCCTGGGTGTTCCACTCGGCGGTCTGCGGGGTGGTTTCCCCGTCGAGCGGGGCGTCGCGGAGGGTGTACCAGTAGTAGCGCTCGGCGCCGGCGGCGCCGAGCCGGGCGTAGCTCCGGACAAGGTTGCGAGCCTGCGTCGTCTCACTGAAGCCGCCGGGGTTCGTCGGCGAGGCGGGCCAGCCCAGTTCCGTCACCCAGATCGGCAGCGCCTCGCCGTCGTTGTGTTCGCGGGTCAGCGCCCGCAGCCGGTCCAGGTCGCGCTCGAACCCGGTCGGTTCGGGCCGGTAGAGGTGGACCGACATCGCGTCCATGAACGACGCACCGCCGGCTTCGAGCAGGCCGCGCCACCAGCGGCGGTCGAGTTCCGACGGCGTCGACTCGCTGTAGTTGGCCGCCGCCGCCCCACCCAGGACCGTCACGTTCTCGCGAGCCGCCGTGACCGCGGGGTAGGTCGCCTCCAGTAGCGCCGCGTAGGCCGCCGGATCCGTCCCGGTCGGACCGTTCGCGAAGGTGGCGAGGTTGGGTTCGTTCCACACCTCGACGTAGTCCACCGCTCCGTAGTGGGTGGCCGCCGCCGCCGAGAAGTTCGCGAACCCGCGGCGGTAGCCGTCGGTGTACGGGATCGCGAAGTAGCCGCCGTCGCCGGGGTCGTACAGCGAGTTGCCATAGGCGAGGATGTACAGCCGGTCGAACCCGCGCTCGGCGAGGGGAGACATGTAGTCGTCCGACGGCCCGAAGTCGTAGACCCCGCGGCGCTGCTCGATGCGGGCCCACCCCGAGTCCTCGCGGACGGCCGCGACGCCGGCCGCGTCCATGACCGCCATCAGTTCGTGGTCCCACCCGGCGTTGAACTGCGTCGACATGCCGAAAAAGTCGTCGTCGTTTTCGAACTCGTCCGCCGGGAGCACCGCCGCCGTCGTCCGCGTCGTGCTCGCCGGCGCGCCGGTCGCGGTGCGGACCCGAACCGTGTAGTGGCCGACCGCCTCGACCGGGAGCGAGAGCGTCCGCTCGCCGTCGACGGCGGCCGTGCCGTTGCCGACCAGTCGACCCCGGTAGTCGTGGACCGCCCAGTCGACCGCCGAGGCGTCCGTCTCGACGCCGATAGCGACGCTCTCGTTGGCGAGGAAGACGTTTCCGAACGCCGTCTGCGCGAGTTCGAGCGACGGCGCCGGCCCGGCGGCGTTCGCCGCCCGCTCGCCCCCAGTCAGTTCCGTGCCCGCCGCGACGTGACTTCGGGCGTCCGCCGCGTGACTCACGGCACCGACCGCCGCGAGACAGACCGCGACCCCCAGGACTACTCCGACCGCCAGCGACCCCCCGATCCGTGTCATCCGTCTGCCCCAGTCGTCGTCGCGGTGACAAAAGTGTTGTCGGGCCCGTTCGGCGGGGTCGCGATCAGCGGCCGGGGCCGAGCGCGTCGAGGGCGGAGTCGACGAGTTTCGCCTCGGCCTTCCGGAGATGGTCGCCGGCGGTCTGGGCCGAACAGCCGAGTTCGGCGGCCACGTCCCCGTGAGTGGCCTCGCGGGGCGTCTCGTAGTAGCCCAGGCCGGTCGCGACGGCGAGCGCCTCGCGCTGGCGGTCGGTCAGCGCAGCGAGCGGTCGCTCGTCGACGCCGGGCCGGGACCGGATCTCGTCGATGCGGACCTCGATGTCGCTCCCGCGGCGCTCGAAGGCCGCCTGAAGCGGGCCGGGGTCGCCGACGATGCGGGCGTGTACCTCGCCGTCGCGGAAGACCACCGGCGTCCGGACGATCAGGCCGCCCGCTCGGAGCGCGTCGGCGAGACAGCTGAAGATGGGGACCGCCGACCGCCGGACGTGGACGACGACTCGCGACTCCGCGCCCGGCCGCTCGGCGGGGTCACCGGCCGTCTCGACGCGGTCGACGCCCCTGAACTCGGCGGCGCCGTCGACCAGCGGTGCCGGGTCGCCGTCGACGGCGAACAGCAGCATCGCGTCCTCCGAGGAGAGGTTCCAGTCGAGGACGCGCGCGCCGCCGACGGCGGCGGCGTTCACCAGGCGGTCGAACAGCGGGGGCGCCCGCTCGGGGTCGACGCGGGCCGTGAGGCGGACGTGTTTCATCGGCCGACACGTTCACCGACGGGGTAATAAAACCCGGTTCTATCCCGCCCGCAACGCCCTCCCCGGGCCCGCCGCTCGTCACGGATAGATGTCACAGCGACCATCCCAGACCGCGGAGCCGAGCGGGGACGAGACGACGGCGCGACCGCCGGACCGACCCAGATCGGTCGCGGTCGAGGACCTGGAACTCACCTACAGCGACGGGACCCGAGCCGTCGACGAGGTGACGCTGGCGGTCCCGCGCGGGGAGTTTTTCGGCTTCCTCGGCCCAAACGGCGCCGGGAAGACGACGACGATCAAGGTACTGGCGACGCTGCTGGAGCCGACGAGCGGCACGGTTCGGATCGAGGGTCACGACGTGACCGCCGACCGCACGCGGGTCAGAGCCGCCATCGGATACATGGCTCAGGAGACCAGCGTCGACGAGGAACTGACCGCCCGCGAGAACCTCGCGTTCGCCTGCGACGCCTACGGCGTCCCGCGTGGTGACAGGGCCGACCGCATCGACGACCTGCTCGACCTCGTGGACCTGGCGGCCGTGGCCGACACGCCCGCGGGCACCTTCTCCGGGGGGATGAAGAAGCGACTGGACGCGGCGACGGCGCTGGTCCACGACCCGCAGCTGGTCTTCCTCGACGAACCGACGACCGGGCTCGACCCCGAGGCCCGCAATCGCCTCTGGGACTACTTCCGGCGGATCAACGACCGCGGGACGACGGTCTTCCTGACGACGCAGTACCTCGAAGAGGCGGACGAACTCTGCGACCGCCTCGCCGTCATTCGCGACGGTCGGATCGTCGCCGACGGGTCGCCCGACGCGCTCAAGCGGCGCGTCGGCGGGGCGGTCATCGAACTCGGAATCGACGGCGGCTCCGACGCCGTCGACGCCGCAGCGGCGACGGTCCGGGAGGACCCGGCGGTCGACGACTCGACGGTCGAGCGAACCGACGAGGGGCTGCGGGTCACCACGAACGACGCGGGCGAACTGGGGCCGGACCTGCTGGTCGCGCTCCGGGAGGCAGGCGTCGCCGTGACCGACTTCTCCGTCGAGGTGCCGTCGCTGGACGACGTGTTCCTCGCTATCGCCGACGACGCCGTCGACGCGTTCGACGGGGCGAAAGCGGCCGCGGGAACCGCGCGGGACGAGGCGGACGACCGACACCGGGCGGCGGTCGAGCGATGAGCGCGCCGGACGCCGACGCGGTGGCGGCCGGCGAGACCGCTGTCTCCGGTACGGGCACGACCGTCTCGGACACCGGCAACACCTTCTTCGGTGACGTGCGGGTCAACGCCGAGCGGTGGACGCGCAAGGCGGTCCACAACCCCACCGCGTTCCTGCTGGAGATCGTCGTCGCGACGTTCTCGCTCGTGCTCTTCTCGGCTGTCTTCGGCGACGTGGGCGAGGCGGCGCTGGCCCGTGCCGGGTTCGCCGGCGTCGACTACCTCACCTTCCTACTCCCGGCGGTACTCATGCAGGCGACGATGGGGTCGGCCTTCTCTTCGGGGATGGGGCTCGTCCGCGACTTGGACAGCGGCATGTTCGAGAAGACGGTCGTCACGCCGATGTCGTGGACCGCGGTGTTCGCCGGCAAAGCCGCCGCCGAACTCGCACGCATCGTCGTCCAGTTGGTCGTCGTCCTCGGCCTCGCCGTCGCGATGGGCGCCCGGATCGAGACCGGCCTCGTCGGCGCCGCGGGCGTCGTCGCGGTCTGTCTGCTCGTCGGCCTGCTGTTCATGGCCGTCTCGAACGTGGTCGGCCTGCTGGCCCGCGACGACGAGGTCGTCAACGCCGCCTCGATGCTGTTCATGTTTCCCCTCCTCTTTCTCTCGCCGGCGTTCGTGCCCCTGTCGGACGACATCGAGGCCGTCGCCGCGTTCAATCCGATCACCTACGGCGTCGACGCGGTCCGGGCGCTGGTCCTCGGCCGGGACACCCTCACGGTGCTGTCGGTCTCGCGGTTCGGGGATACGGCGAACACCCTCGTGCCCGCCGTCGCCGTGCTCGTCGCGCTGAACCTCCTGGTCGGGGCCCTTGCCGTACGGCTGCTCGCGCGAGCCAGCAGCGCCGAGGCCGTCTGACCCGACCCGCCGGACCGGGGTAAGCCCCGCCAAGACGGCACCGGCGCCGCCAGCGGCCCGCGCGGACGGGGACGCTCCGCAGTCACCTCCGGCGCGCAAGCGCCCGGTCGGAGAAGATGGTTCGAAAGTAACAGGTTGGTGGGCTCGAACTGTCGGGCAATGTCAGACTGGGGCGTGTATCTCGTCACACAGGAGAGCCTCTCGGGGGACCGAACGACGCTGTCGGTGGTCGAGGCGGCCGTCGCCGGCGGCGTCGACGTGGTCCAGCTCCGGGAGAAAGACCGGAGCGCCCGCGAGCGCTACCACGTGGGCCGGAAACTCCGAGCGCTCACCCGCGAAGCGGGGGTCACGTTCGTCGTCAACGACCGGGTGGACATAGCCGCGGCGGTCGACGCCGACGGGGTCCATCTCGGCGACGACGACGTACCCGTCGCGGTCGCCCGCGAGCGACTGGGACCCGACGCGCTGATCGGTCGGTCGGTATCGTTCGTCGACGACGCCCGCCGCGCCGAGAAGGCCGGTGCCGACTACCTCGGCGTCGGCGCCGTCTACGCCACGGGATCGAAAGACGATATCGACGACGACGAGCACGAGATCGGCCCCGAACGCGTCGGCGACATCGCCGCCGCCGTCGACATCCCGGTCGTGGGGATCGGCGGCGTCACCGCCGACAACGCCGCGCCGATCGTCGAGGCGGGCGCCGACGGCGTCGCCGTCATCACCGCGATCACCGGCGCCGACGACCCCGAGGCGGCGACGCGGACCCTCGCCGAGACGGTCGCCGACGCTCGCGAGGACTGACCGGTCCGACGGCGGGCGCTTCTCGCTGCCGAGCTTCGGCGCCGCGGCCCTGAGCTTCGTCGCCTTCCTCGGGACGTGGCTGTTCCTGCCCGAACCCGACCGGCTCGCGGGGACGGGCGGCCGCCCGCGCATCGTCGGGCAGTTCGTCGACGCCTTCCTCGTCGCGTCGATCGCCTTCTCGGGCATCCAGGTGGCGTTCATCCCGTTCGTCGCGGACGTGTACGGCTACGACGCCTCCCAGGCCGGCCTCTTGCTCACGTACGTCGGCGCGCTCGCGGTGGTCAACCAGGGCGTTCTCGTCGGCCGACTCTCCCGGATCGTTCCCGCTCGACGGCTCGCCATCGCCGGCGCCGCCCTGCTCGTCGTCGCGCTCGCGGCGTTCCCGTTCTCCCCGGAGATCGGGCGGGCGCTGTTGGGCGAACGGGCGATACTCGGGTTCGGCCCGCGGGTGGTCGCGCTGCTGGGCGCGCTGACGCTGCTGTCGCTCGGCAACAGCCTGCTGAACGTCTCGCTGACGACGCTGGTGTCGCTGGCGGTCAGCGCCGACCGACAGGGCGGCGCCTTCGGCGTCACGCAGGGCGCGGGCAGCCTCGGCCGGACCGTCGGCCCGCCGGTCATGACGGCGCTGTACGCCGTCGTCGTCTACTGGTCGCCGTTCGTCCTCGGTGCCGTCCTGACGGTCGGGATCGTCGCCGTGCTGGCCACCGTCCGGGTCGTCGACGACCCGGCGGAGCCGTCGGTCGACCGCACCGACTGAGGCAGTTCCCTCACTCGTTTGGCGGGGGACTTGAATAGCGCGGGCCCCAACAGGGAGTATGAGCAACTGGACCGCCGCCGACGTGCCGGACCTGTCGGGACAGACGATGGTCGTCACCGGAGCCAACAGCGGCCTCGGATTCGAGGCGACCCGCGTCTTCGCCCGGAAGGGCGCGACCGTGGTGATGGCCTGCCGGAGCACCGACCGCGGCGAGCGGGCGGCCACCGAGATCCGTCGGGACGAAGGGTTCCCCGTCGACGACGCCGCGCTCGACGTGCGCGAGTGCGACCTCGGCGACCTCGCGTCGGTGGAGTCGTTCGCCGAGGACCTGTTGGCCGACTACGAGGGGATCCACGTCCTCTGCAACAACGCGGGCGTGATGGCGATTCCGCGCTCGGAGACGGCCGACGGCTTCGAGACGCAGTTCGGGGTCAACCACCTCGGTCACTTCGCGCTGACGGGCCACCTCCTCGACCGGATCGTCGCCACGCCGGGCGAGACGCGCGTCGTCACCCACTCCAGCGGCGCCCACCAGGGCGGCGAGATCGACTTCGACGACCTCCACCACGAGGACTCGTACGGCAAGTGGGAGGCGTACGGACAGTCGAAGCTGGCGAACCTCCTCTTTGCATACGAGCTCCAGCGCCGCCTCTCGGCGGCGGGCGTCGAGGACACGGTCTCGGCGGCGTGTCACCCCGGCTACGCCGACACCTCGCTGCAGGCGCGGGGCCCCGAGGAGGAGGGGTCGACCGTGAAACTGTACGCGATGCGAGCGGCCAACGCCGTCCTCGGCCAGTCCGCCGAGATGGGTGCGCTCCCGCTCGTCCACGCCGCCACCGCCCCCGGCGTCGACGGCGGGTCCTACATCGGCCCGGGCGGCCTGTTCGACATGCGCGGCTACCCCGAGCCACAGCGCTCGAACGACCGCTCCTACGACGAGGACCTCGCCGACCGGCTGTGGACCGTCTCAGAGGAGCTGACCGGCGTCAGCTACGACTTCGAGAGCGTCGTCGCCGGGACCGCTGACGAGGCGGGCGACGGGGCCGCCAGCGCCGCGGACTGACGGGCCCGAGCGGACCGCCAGTCACCCCTCGGACGATTCGAGCGACCCGTTCAGCACCTTCGCCGCGGTCAGCACGGGGTCCCAGACCGGCGAGAACGGCGGCGCGTAGGCCAGATCGAGGGACTCCACCTCGGCGACGGTCATATCGGCCTCCAGCGCGGTCGCGACGGTGTCGATCCGGACGGCCGCGCGGTCGGTGCCGACGATGGACCCGCCCAGCAGCCGCCCCGTCTCTCGGTCGGCGGTCAGCGTCACGACCGTCTCGGCGGCCCCCGGGTAGTAGCCCGACCGCGAGGCGGTGGTGACCGTCTCGCTCACCGGGTCGAACCCGGCGGCCCGCGCCCGCTCGTCGTCGACGATCCCGGTCCGACCGCACTCCTGGTCGAAGGCCTTGACGACGGCCGTCCCCGCGATATCGCCGGTCCGTTTCGGGTCGCCGGCGACCGTCTGCCCGATCGCGCGCCCGGCGCGGTTGGCCGTCAGACCGAGCGGCACCCAGTCGAAGTCGCCGGTGACGGCGTGGCGCGCCTCCGCGCAGTCGCCCGCGGCGTAGACGCCATCGACCGACGTGCGGCCGTGGTCGTCGACCGCGACCGCGCCCGAGTCGCCGAGGTCGACCGGCGTGTCGGCCACGAGGTCGACGTTCGGTCCGATCCCGACGCCGACCAGCGCGAGGTCGACGTCGAGGGCGGTCCCGCCGGCGCACTCGACGCGTTCGACGCGGCCGTCGCCGGCCAGTCGCTCGACGGTCTCGCCGAGGTGTAACGCGACGCCCCGGTCGCGTAGCTCCGCCTCGACGCGTTCGGCGACCGCCTCCCCGAAGGGGGCGACGAGGTGGTCGCCCCGCTGGAAGACGTGTACGTCGAGCCCGTGGGCGGTGAACGCCTCGGCCATCTCGACGCCGACGTAGCCGCCGCCGACGATGGCGACCGCTTCCGGCGGCGCCCAGTCGGCGTAGGGGTCGAGCACGCTCGAGTCGAGGAAGTCACCGCCGCCCAGCGACTCGACGGTCGCCTCGCCGGCGGGTTCGAGCGCCGCTCGGATCGCCGCCGCGTCGTCCATCCCGTGTAACGAGAACGCGCCGGGCAGGTCGCTCCCGTCGATCGGCTCGGTCAGCGCGTGGGCGCCCGTCGCGACGAGCAGGTCGCCGTAGGGCTGTTCGTGGCGGTCACCGTCGGGGCCGCGGACGGTCACGGTCCGCTCGTCGATGTCGATCCCCGTCACCGCGTGCTCGCGCCGGAGGTCGATCCCCCGGTCGGCGGCCTCGGCCGGTGAGAGCGACAGGAGGTCGGTCAGCGCCGGGATCTCGCCTTTCACGTAGTAGGGCGTCCCGCAGTGGGCGTAGGAGATCCACCGCCCTTTCTCGAAGACGACGACCTCGCGGTCCGGGTCCTCGCGCTTGCACTTGCTCGCGGCGCTCAGCCCGGCGGCGTCGCCGCCGACGACGACGAACGGCTCGGGTGTCATGGCTCCGAGAAGGGGGCGCGCCGACGTAGTGGTTCGGGCCGGTGGAGCGGGCCGCGCACGACCGTCGTCGGCGGCCGAACCCGTGGCCGTGGGGACTCCGGACGGTCGTCTCGACTCAGTAGATGGGCGGCACGTAGAGGTTCAGCGTCTCCAGCGGCTCCTCGCCGTCGTTCTCGATCTCGTGGGTCTCGCCGGCCTCGATCACGAGGAGGGCGCCCGCTTCGAAGCGTACGTCCTCGCCGTCGACGGTGGCGCGGCCCGACCCCGAGACGACGTACAACCACTGGTCGCTGTCGGCGTGGCGGTTGTCGGGCCCGCCGGTCGACTGCCCGGGCGAGAGCGTCATCTGGGCCGCCTGGGCGTCGTCGGTCGTCTGGCGCACGTCGAAAAAGCCCTCGAAGTCGAGGCTGGCGCGTCTCATGGCCGCCCGGTGGGCGCGGCGAGCGTTAGTTCCGGCGATGGGCGGCGGTCGTGTCGGGAAGCGATGCGACACCGTCGCCTCGGAACGTGCGTCGGCCCCGGGCGTCAGTTCGCGGTCTCGCCGCCGTCGTCCCCGTCGCCGCCGCTGTTGCTGCTGAAGCCGGTGTCCTCGACGTTGAACTCGGCGACCGTGCGGCCGTCGACGAGGAGGTCGTCGACGACGAACTCGGCGATCCGGTCGCGCATCCGGCGGCTGGCGTGGCGGGCGCCCAGCGTCACCTGGTACATCCGAGCACCCACGAGCGCGGTGTAGATGGTCTCGCCGACCTCCTCGGCGTCGACCGCGCGGAAGACGCCGGCGTCGACGCCGTCGGCGATGATCTCGGCGACGGTGTCGATGTTCGTCTGGTAGTGGGTCGCGAGCTTCTCGCGGAACTGCTCGTTGTGGACGGCCTGGACGCGCAACTCGAGCAGGGCGAGGGCGAACGTCTCGCGGCTCTCCTCGGTGGGCTCGATGACGAAGCCGTCGACGTACTCCTCCAGGCGCTCCAGGGGGTCCTCCGTCTCGGACTCGGCGAGGCGCGCGCCGACCCAGCCGACGGTGTTGTCGACGAACGCGAGCATCAGCTCCTCTTTGGTGTCGTAGTGGTAGTGCAGCAGCGAGCGGCTCTTGTCGAACTCGTCGGCGATGTCCTGCATCGTGAGGTGGGCGTAGCCGTGCTTGCACAGCGCGTGGTAAGTCGCACCCATTATCTCGCGGTGCGTGTCACCCTGCACGTCCACCTCGGAGGCCATACCCTCGTGTTGCCGGCCGTCGTCAAAAACCTTCCGCGCCGGCGGAACGTTCGCTCGCCCGCACTAACAGGAGAGTCAGTCTTATGCCTCCGAGGCCGATACGGTGGGGCATGCCACCGGGTGGGCCCGACGACGATGAGTTCGAGGAGTTGCGCGCCGAGGAGTCGAACGCGATGGTGCGGCTGTTCGGCGAGTACGGCCGCGGCCAGCGCGCACGGTTCGCCGTCGGCGGGCTCGCCAGCGTCTTCTCGACGCTGATGGAGCTGGTGCCGGCGTTCCTGCTCGGCGTCGCGATCGACTCCTTTCTCACCGCCGACCGACCGTTCCGGCTGCCGTTCGTCCCCGACGGCTGGCTCCCGACGGTGCCCGTCGAGCAGTTCGTCTTTCTCATCGCGCTGCTCGCGGGGTCGCACGTCCTCGGCGCGGCGCTGGGTTGGCTCAACTCCTGGGCGTGGAACGGCTTCGCCCAGCACTTCCAACACGAGATGCGCGTCGATGCCTACGACGCCATGCAGCGCCGGGAGCTGTCCTTTTTCGACGACAAGCAGACCGGCGAGGTCATGTCCATCCTCAACAACGACGTGAATCAGCTGGAGGGATTTCTCACCAACAGCCTCAATCAGGGCATCGGTATCATCTTTCGCGTCGGCGGGATGGGTCTCGCGATGTTGCTCATCAACTGGCGGCTGGGCATCGTCCCCACTATCATCATCCCGGCGCTGGGCTACGCCAGCTACGTCTTCGTCAACCGCATCCACCCGAAGTACCAGGAGGTCCGCTCGTCGGTGGGCAAGCTCAACTCCCAGCTGGAGAACAACCTCGGCGGCATCGAGGTCGTCAAGTCCTACACCACCGAACGGTTCGAAACCGACCGCGTCGAGGAGTCTTCCCGGGAGTACCTCGACGCCCAGTGGGACGCCATCACGACGCGGATCGCCTTCTGGCCGACGCTGCGGCTGGTCACCGCCGCCGGCTACACCGCCACCTTCCTCGTCGGCGGCTACTGGGTGATGGTCAACCGCGGGCTGGTCGCCGACCCGCTGCCCTTCTTTAACGGCCCGCTCACCGCCGGGACCCTGGTCATCTTCCTCTCCTATTCCCGGCGGTTCGTCTACCCGATGCGCCAGTTCGGCCAGATCATCAACGACTACCAGTACGCCGAGGCCGCCGGCGAGCGGGTCGTCGGCCTGCTCGACACCCCCTCCGGGGTCACCGACCGGCCCGACGCGGTCGACATCGACGCCGTCGAGGGCCGGGTCGAGTACGACGACGTGAGCTTCGCCTACGACACCGACGACGGCGAGGAGCAGGTCCTCGACGGCGTCTCATTCGACGTCGAGCCCGGCGAGATGGTCGGGCTCGTCGGCCCCACGGGCGCCGGCAAGACCACGCTCATGAAACTGCTCCTGCGACTGTACGACGTGGACGACGGGAGCGTCCGCGTCGACGGGACGGACGTGCGCGACGTGACCCTCCGGAGCCTGCGCCAGTCGGTCGGCTACGTCAGCCAGGAACCCTATCTGTTCTACGGCACCGTCCGCGAGAACATCGCCTACGGCATCCCCGACGCCGACGACGAGGACATCGAAGCGGCCGCGAAGATCGCCGGCGCCCACGAGTTCGTCGCTGACCTGAAAGACGGCTACGACACGAAGGTCGGCGAGCGCGGCGTGAAACTGTCGGGCGGCCAGCGCCAGCGCGTCTCCATCGCCCGCGCGGTGCTGAAAGACCCCGACATCCTCGTCCTCGACGAGGCGACCAGCCACGTCGACAACGAGACCGAGGCGGTCATCCAAAATAGCCTCGACGACCTCATCGAAGACCGCACCGCCTTCGCCATCGCCCACCGCCTCTCGACGGTGCGCCACGCCGACCAGATCCTCGTCATGGACGACGGCGAACTGGTCGAACAGGGCAGCCACGACGACCTACTGGCCGAAGACGGCCTCTACGCGACGCTCTGGCGGGTGCAGGTCGGCGAGATCGACGCCCTGCCCCAGGAGTTCCTCGACCGCGCGGCCGGCCACTCGGCCCAGCCCGGCGACCTGGACTGAAGCGGTCGGTCACCCAGCAGGACTAACACGGGAGTTAGTTATTTAAGGAGAGAGTCGAAATGCGGTGCTATGTCATGGGGTTTCTCCGGCGGGAACGACGACGCCGACGCGTTCGAGGACCTCCGGGACTCCGCCGATCGGCCAATGTGGCAGATATTCACGGAGTACGGGCGCGGGTACACGGGCGAGTTCGCGCTCGGTGCGGTCGCGAGCGTCGTCGCTCGCTTTCTCGAGTTGATCCCGGCGCTCGTGCTCGGAGTCGCCATCGACTCGCTGTTCGCGGGCGACCAGGCGTTCCGGCTCCCGCTCGTACCGGCGTCGGTGATCCCCTCGACGACGGAGGGACAGTTCTGGTTCGCGGTGGGACTGGTCGCGGGCATCTACGTCCTGACGGCGACGCTGAACTGGGTGAACTCCTGGGCGTGGAACCGCTTCGCCCAGCACCTCCAGCACGAGGTGCGCGTCGACACCTACGACGTGGTCCAGCGGTTGGACATGAGCTTCTTCGACTCGAAACAGACCGGGGAGATCATGTCCATCCTCAACAACGACGTCAACCAGCTCGAGAGCTTCCTCACCAACGATCTGAACTCCGGCATCCGCATCGGCGTCCTCGTCGTCGGGACCGGCGCGCTGATGGTGTGGCTCAACGCCCAGCTGGCCGTCGTCGCGCTGCTCTCGATTCCCGTCCTCGCGGTCGCGAGTTACGTCTTCGTCCAGCGGATCGGGCCGAAATACGGCCGCGTCCGGGGGTCGGTAGGCGCGCTGAACTCCCGGCTGGAGAACAACATCGGCGGCATCGAGGTCGTCAAGTCCTACGGCCGCGAGGGCTTCGAGCGCGACCGCGTCGAATCGGCCTCCGAGGACTACCTCGACGCCAACTGGGACGCCATCTCGACGCGGATCAAGTTCTTCCCCTCCCTCAGGATCATCACCGGCTTCGGCTACGTGATCACGTTCCTCGTCGGCGGCTACTGGCTGCTGTTCGGCGCGCCCGGCCCGTTCTCGGGGACGCTCCAGCTCGGGACGCTCACGACGATGCTGCTGTGGTCCCGACGGTTCCTCTGGCCGATGCGCCAGTTCGGGAACGTCGTCAACAACTACCGCTACGCCTTCGCCGCCGCCGAGCGCGTCGTCGGCCTGATGAACGACCCCGGGACGATCCACGAGGACGACGACGCGATCGACCTCGACGGCGTCGACGGACTCGTCGAATACGAGGACGTGCGCTTTCGCTACCCCGAGGCCGACGAGAACTCCGTCGAGGACGTGTCCTTCACCGCCGAGCCCGGGGACTTCGTCGGCCTCGTCGGCCCCACGGGCGCGGGCAAGACGACCCTGCTCAAACTGCTGATGCGGCTGTACGACCCCCACGAGGGGACCATCAGCATCGACGGGACGGACATCCGAGACCTGTCGCTGTCGAGCCTGCGGAGCCACATCGGGTACGTCAGCCAGGAGCCGTACCTGTTCCACGGGACTATCGAGGAGAACGTCGCCTACGGCCTGGAGGCGACCGACGACGAGATCATCGACGCGCTGGGGATGGCCGGCGCGATGGAGTTCGTCGCCGACCTGCCCGACGGCATCGAGACGACCGTCGGCGAGCGCGGCGTGAAGCTATCGGGCGGGCAGCGCCAGCGCATCGCCATCGCTCGGGCCATCCTCGAAGACCCCGAGATCCTCGTCCTCGACGAGGCGACCAGCCACGTCGACAACGAGACGGAGGTCCTGATCCAGCAGTCGCTAGAGAACCTGACCGCCGAGCGGACCACCTTCGCCATCGCCCACCGGCTCTCGACGGTGCGGGACGCCGACACGATCCTCGTCATGGACGACGGTCACGTCGTCGAACAGGGCGCTCACGAGGAACTGCTGGAGAACGACGGGCTGTACGCCAACCTCTGGAGCGTCCAGGTCGGCGAAGTCGACGCGCTCCCCGAAGAGTTCGTCGAGCGCACCGCCGAGCGCGAGCGCGCCAGCCTCGACGACGACTGAGCGTCCGCCCGCGCCGCCGTCGACCGGCGCCGTTCAGTCGTCGACGGCGCCGGCGACGATCTCGCCGCCGTCGCTAGCGATCGGTGTCTCGACGGTTTCGACGCCGGAGAAGACGACTTTCGCGCCGCCGTCGTCGCTGTCGGCCATCTCCACCGACCAGCCGTGGGCGCGTGTGATGGCCTCGACGATCGCGAGTCCGAGTCCGGTCCCGTCGTCGTCGGTGGTGTAGGCGTACTCGAACACTCGCTCGCGCTCGTCCGGTGGAACGCCGGGACCGTCGTCGGCGACGGCGAACCCGTCGTCGCGGCGCTCGACGGTGACTGTCACGGACGGCCCCCCGTGCTCCACGCTGTTGCGGTAGCAGTTCTCGAAAACCGACTGTAGCCGCGTCGCGTCGGCGTAGATACGAACCGAGGCGTCCGCCTCCACGGTCAACTCGGCGTCGCCGGTGTCGACGGTTTCCCAGGCGTCGCGGGCGACCGTCGCCAGGTCGACCCGCTCCAGTTCGTCGATGGTCTGGCCCTCGCGGGCGAGCGTGAGCGTGTCGTCGATGATCCCCTCGATCCGTTCGAGGGCGTCGCTGGCCGTGTCGAGGTGTTCGTCGTCGTACCGTTCGCGCGCGAGTTCGAGTCGCCCGTAGGCGACGTTCAGCGGGTTGCGCAAGTCGTGGCTGAGCGTGCTCGCGAACTGCTCCAACTGGGTCGTCTGCTGTTCGAGGTCGCGGACCTGCTGGCGCCGTTCGGTCACGTCGCGCAACACCAGCGTGTATCCCGCGATCGACTCCCGTATCTCTAGCGGCGAGACGGTCACGTCGTACTCCCGCACCTCGCCGTCCTCGAACAGCGTGAACGTCGAGACGAACGGCGAGTCGTCCGTCTCGTTCGCGGGGAGCACCGCGGCCGACTCGCCGCACGCCTCCGGGCTGCTCGCCGCGGCCGCGGCGGTGGTGCCCTCGACGGCCGCGTCGTCGAGCGCCACGTCGTTCCCGGCGTCGTCGCGGTCGTCGACCGGGCGGAGCTCGGGAATCGCCCGCTCGACGGGGTCGCCCTCGTGGTCGGAGACGGCCGGGAACGTCTCGGCCGCCGCCGCGTTGTAGTCGAGCAGGCGCCGGTCGCGGTCGACGACGACGACGGCGTCGTCGAGCACTTCGAGCACTGACTCGCGGGCCAGCGGCGCCAGGTCGAACAGCTGGTGTCTGAAGACGGCCCAGGCGACGACGCCGAGGATCAGCGGCGACCCGATCACGAGCGCGCCCGCCAGCGGGCCGGGGATGGCGCCGCCGAACCACAGCGTGAAGATGGCGAACGTCGGGAGGTAGCCGACCAGCAGCGCGGCCGTCTGTTTGCGGGCGACGCTCGGCCCGACCAGGAGATGCGCGCCCAGCAGCGCGATCGTCACGTAGTACAGTATCGACCCCGGGAGCACGAGCGCGACCGCGATCACGGTCTCCTCCCCCTGGACGTACGGAAACGGCGACGCGACCACCGTGTACCCGTCCCAGACCAGATCGTGCATCGGGTTGGTTATCTCGAGTAGCCCGACCACGACGTTCCACCCGACCAGGGCGTAGACGACCGACCGCGGGATCCGACGGAGGTATCCGGTGTACTCCGTGACGAGCAGGAACCACAGCAGTGGGAGAACGCCCGTGACGGCGGCCTCGAAGTCGAACGCCGCGATCATCCACGTCCGCGACGGCGCCAGCAACTCCCCGGTCACCAGCAGCCCCGACACCGCGTAGACGACGACGATCCCGACGAACAACTGCCCCTGCAGATTCAGCTCTTCGTCCCACAACCAGACCGCGACCGCCACGGCGATCGCCGTCGAGAGGGCCACCACCCCGACGTAGACAGTCTCCGAAACCACGATACCCTACCTGATACGCGTACTGACTAAAGAATTCTCGCTATGGAATCAAGTTTGAAACTACCGATCGTCCCCGACGAGTCGAAACGCGACTTTCTGGGCCAAATAGGTCTGAAACCCACATTTCGAAATGTCTGTGGAGGTATCGGAAGTGATTCTTGGTGCGGCGCGGCGGCGGACGAACCGACGACGCGACGCGTCGGCGAACCGACGGACCCAAGCGGTCGAGGGCGGTAGGAGCGACCGATGAACGTGCGGTTCCTGGGCGGCGCCCGCGAGGTCGGTCGCAGCGCGGTCCTCGTCGACGACCGGCTGTTGCTGGACTACGGACTGCTGACGGGGAATCCACCGCGGTTTCCGATCGATTCGGTCGACCCCGAGGCGGTCGTGGTCAGCCACGGCCACCTCGACCACGTCGGCGCGGTGCCGTCGCTGTGCTCGGGCGATCGCCGGCCCCCGATCCACTGGACGCCGCCGACGCGGGAGCTCGCGCTGACCCTCGCCCGCGACACCCTGAAGCTGCACGGCGGCACCTACGACTGCCCGTTCACCGAGACGGAGGTCCGTCGGGTCACGCAGGTGTCCGAAACCCACGGCTACCGGGAGTCGTTCGAGGCCGCGGGGTACGAGATCACCTTCTACAACGCGGGTCACATCCCGGGGAGCGCCCACGTCCTCGTCGACGACGGCGAGAGCCGACTGCTGTACACCGCCGACTTCCACACCGGTGACCAGCGCCTGGTGTCGGGCACCACGGCCCGCCCCGACGCCGACGCCGTGATCTGCGAGACGACCTACTCCGACGTGATCCACGAGGACCGGGGAGCCATCGAGGAGCGGTTCGCCGAGAGCCTCCGCACTACCGTGTGGCAGGGCGGGACGGTCGTCGTCCCCGCGTTCGCCATCGGGCGCACCCAGGAGATACTGCTGGTCTGCGAGGCCCACGACATCGACTGCTACGTCGACGGGATGGGCAAACGGGTGACGGAGATGCTGGCCCGCCACCCCGAGTTCGTTCGCGACGCCGACGCGCTCGGACGAGCCAAATCGAACGCCCGGTTCGTCGACGGCCGCGACGGCCAGCGCCGGCGCATCGCCGGAGACAACACCGTGATCGTCACCACCAGCGGGATGCTCTCGGGCGGCCCGGCGATGACCTACATCCCCGCGATCCGCGGGTCGCCGACGAACAAAGTCGCGATGACGGGCTATCAGGTCGAAGGGACGCCCGGTCGGGACCTGCTCGACACCGGCAGCGCCGAGATCGACGGCCGGCGGATGCCCGTCAGCGCGCAGGTCGAGTCCTACGACTTCTCCGCCCACGCCGACCGCGAGGGGATTCTGGAATTCCTCGACGACTACCGCGACGCCGACGTCCTCGTCAACCACGGCGACCGCTGCGAGGCCTTCGCCGAGGAACTCCGCGGGGACGGCTTCGCGGCGACGGCGCCCGCGGTGGGCGACGCCGTCGACGTGTAGCGGGTCTGGCCACCTGCGTCGAACGCCGCCGGCCGCCGCTCACCCGAGCACGCCCAGCTCGGCGAGCAGGACCAGCCCGGTGACCACGGGGAGGCTCCCGAGGATCGTGAGGAAGACGACCGTTCCGACGTAGTCGGCGGTCGAGACGGTTCCGGTTTCGCCACTCGCGTCGCCCGTCTCGTCGTCCCCGAACTCGATGGAGAGGACGAGCGGAGTGACCGCCGAGGGGCCGGCCGCAAGGACGACGAACGCGGCCGTCACGGCCGGATCGCCGATGTCGACGAGCGCCGCGACGGCCACGGCGACGACGGGCGCGACCAGCAGTTTCAGCCCGACCGTCGGCAGCGTCTCGCGGACGGTCGCGCCCAGGTCCATCGACTCGACCTGCAGGCCGAGCACGACGAGGAAGACGGGGATCGACGCGTCCCCGACCAGTCGGAGCGTGTCCATCGCCGTCCCGTCCTCGGGCGGGACGACGCCGAGCGCGACCGTCGCGCCAGCCGCCACCAGCGCCCAGACGACCGGCTGACGGGCCACGCGGCCGAGCGCGGCCCGGTCGGTCCCCGCGGCGCCGCGCGAGAGGAGGTAGACGCCGACGGTGTACAGTAGCAGGTTCTGGACGAGGACGAACAGGACGGCGGTCGACCGGCCGGCGGCGCCGAACGCGAAGGTGGCGACGGGAATGCCGAAGTTGCCGGTGTTGGGCACGGCGGCGGCCATCGCGGCACCGGTGACGACCGTGCCCTCGCGGCCGCGCGCCCGACTCACCGCCCACGAGAGCGCGCCGACGACGGCGGTGAACCCGACCATCGCGGCGACGACGGCGGTGACGGTCCCGAGTCCGGCGTCGAGCGTGACGAGCGTCTCGAACACCAGCGCCGGCAAGAAGACGTAGACGGTGACGGTACTCAGCGGCTCGGTGTCGACCTCGCGGACGCGCCCGAGGAGGTAGCCGGCCGCCGCGATCGACAGCGGCGGCGCCACCGACGAGAGAAACACCGACGGGATCGACCCGAGCGCGTCGAGTGTCTGCACGGCGGTATCGGTCCGGGGATCGATATCACCGCCGATAACGCTGTCGACTCGTCGCCGGACGGAACCGGTCTCGGCGGACCGCTCCCGTTTCTAAACCGTTTTGACGGTGGAGCGCAGACGAGTCCTCGTGTCCTGGTCCCGGTACAACCCCGTCCGTGCGCTCCTCCTCTGGGTCGGGTCGCTCGTCGCTCGCGCCGGCGTCATCGACCGCGAGCGCGTCGAGCGGGCGACCGACCTGGCGTGGCCGCGCATCGTCACCGGCCTCGCGCGGATGTCCCGTTCGACGGCCGACGTGGCGATGGTCGGCATCGCGCTGGGCCCGACCGCCATCGCCGGCGTCGGCTACGCCAGCCCCTTCTGGGGGCTGGCCTTCGCGCTGGGCGGCGGCGTCGGCGGCGGCACCATCGGCCTCGTCTCACAGCGGTTCGGCGCCGACGCCTACGAGGAATTCGCCCTCTCGGTGAAGGCCAGCGTACTGCTGACCGTCGCGATCACCGTCCCGCTGATCGCCGTCTACTGGTTTCTCGCCGAGCCGCTGATCGCCCTCATCGGCTCCGGCGACGCCGCGGTCACGTTCGGCGCCGACTACCTCGCAGTCGTCGCCTTCGGCGTCCCGTTCGCGGCGCTGAACCTCATCGGCAGCCGCGCGCTCGTCGGCGCCGACGACGCCTGGACGCCGATGATCCTCCGCGGTGGCGGCGCCGCGCTGAACATCCTCGTCAACGCCGTACTCATCTTCGGCCTCGGCTGGGGCGTCGTCGGCGCCGCTATCGGGACCGTTCTCTCGAACGTGCTCGTCACGGTGGCGTTCGCCGTCGGCCTCGCCCGCGGGGGCCTCCCCGTCATCGGCGAGTTCCCGGTACAGATCCCCCTGTCGGGCCCGCACTTCGACCGGTCGCTGTTCGGCGACCTCGTCGAGATGGCGACGCCGCTGATCGGGACCAACCTCGCCCGCAGCGGCGGTCAGTTCCCCAAACTGTACATCGTCGGCCTGTTCGGGCCGAACGTCGTCGCCGCCTACGTCGTCGCGATGCGGGTCCGCGCGCTGATGGACACGCCCAACTGGGGCTTTAGCATGGCGTCGTCCAGCCTCGTCGGTCAGGCGCTCGGCCAGGACGACGAGGACGACGCCGGCGCGTGGGCTCACGACATCATCCGCTTCTCGCTGGCCTGCTACGCCGTCATCGCCGTCGGCGTGTTCGTCTTCGCCCGCCCCATCGGCCGCGTGTTCGTCGACGACCCCTCGATCCTCCCGACCGTCGTCACCTTCATCCGCGTCGCCTGCTTCGGGGTGCTGTTCAGCGGTGTCTACGGCGGCTCGACGGGGCCCCTGCGCGCCAGCGGCGACACGCGCTGGCCGTTCTACGCCCAGCTGACCGGCCTCTACCTGTTCGCGCTCCCCATCGCCTACGTCGGCGTCGCGGTCCCCGAGATCGGACAGACGGCGCTGTACGCCGCCATCCTCGCCGAGATGGCCGTCCCCGCAGTCGTCACCTACCACCGCTACCACTCGGGCACCTGGAAGGTAGTGAGCCGCGACTATCGCCCCGACGCCGCCGCGGGGGACTGACCGCCGTCGGCGGGACTGGCACGGCCCAGCGACGATTCCCGGAACCCTGGACCGCGAGGGCCAGCCTTTTGCGTAGTTACTCCCGAGAGCCACCCATGGAGTACACCACACTCGGCTCGACCGGGATGGAGGTCTCGCAGATCTGCCTCGGCTGCATGAGCTTCGGCAGCGAGGAGCCGTGGATGTTAGACGAGGCGGAGGGCCGGGAGATCATCGAGCGCGCCATCGACCTGGGCGTGAACTTCTTCGACACCGCCAACGCCTACTCCGACGGCGAGAGCGAGGAGATCCTCGGCGACGTGCTCGCCGACTACGACCGCGACGAGCAGGTCGTCGCCACCAAGGTCCGGTTCCCCGTCGGCGAGGACACGCCCAACGCCTCGGGCCTCTCCCGCAAGACCATCGAGCAGGAACTCGACGCCTCGCTGGAGCGGCTGGGCATGGACACCATCGATCTGTACCAGACCCACCGCGTCGACCCGAACACGCCCCCCGAAACTACGCTCGAAGCGCTCGACGACGCCCGCCGGCGCGGGAAGATCCGGCACGCCGGCACCTCATCGATGTGGACCCACGACCTCGTCGAGCAACTTCGCACGAGCGAGCGCGAGGATCTCATCAGCTACGAGACGATGCAGAACCACTACCACGTCGCCTACCGCGAGGAGGAACGCGACATGCTGCCGCTGTGCGACAAAGAAGACATCGGCGTCATCCCGTGGGGCCCGCTCGGGCAGGGCTTCCTCGCCCGGCCGTTCGACGAACTCGAACGGACGAACCGCGGCGACCCCGAGAACTTCCACAACCCCACGCCCGAGTACGAGCGCGGCGGCGGCAAGGAGATCAACGAACGAGTCCAGGAACTCGCCGCCGACCACGGCGTGACGATGGCCCAGATCGCGCTGGCCTGGCAGTACCAGAACGAGTACGTCGACGCCCCCATCGTCGGCACCACGAGCGTCGAACATCTGGAGGAGGCCGTCGAGGCGCTGGAGATCGACCTGTCGGCCTCGGACGTTGCCTACCTCGAGGAACCGTACGAGCCCCAGCCGATCATCGGTCACGAGTAGCGACGGCCCGACGGAGACCGCGCCCGCCGCTCAGAACGTCGGCCGGTACTTCGACACCGCGGGCGCGACTTTCTTCGCGACGCGCTTGCCCGCGACGTTCGAGAGGATCGAGCAGGCGATGTACCAGACCGTCCAGACCTGCAGCGGGCCGACCAGCTTGGCCGTCCAGACGACCCGACCGGCGATCGGCAGCACCTGCGCGGCCGGCGTGATCGCCGCCGCGGGGTTGAGGGTCAGCCAGGTGATCCAGAGGAACACCGGTATCGTCACCAGCATCGCGTACACCATCGGCCGAAACATCCGCTTCATCGCCCCCAGTTGCTCCATCATCAGCTCCTGCTGGCGCGACTGGAGCCGTTCGACGGCCTCGTCGTCGCCGCGCTCGCGGGCCGCGTCCAGGCGCTCTTTGACCGTCTCCAGGCGTTCCTGGGCGGCTTCCTGTGGATTCCCGTCCATCAGCCGCCGTCGGAGCGTCGTCGAGACGACCGTCGTCGCGACCGCCAGCAACGCCAGCGTCGCGCCGAACGGCAGCGCGGCCTCGACGGGGCCGAGGAACACGTCGGCGGTGCTCCCGATCGTGTCGCGGGCCATCGGCACCTGATAGCTGGCCATCAAGCCGAGCGCGGCAACGCCGGCGAGTTTGTCGCCCGTCGACCAGCCGTCGGAATCCCCGTCGTCGATGCCGTCGGCGGCCGCTTCAGCGACGCTGCCGTCCTCGCGCTCACCGACGACCGCCCCGACGGCGTCGGGGTCGTCGACGACGAATCCGGCCTCCGTGGGGACCAGGAGTTCGGATTCGAGCAGCCGCCCCCACTGTTCGGCGGGAACGGCGTCACACACGTCCGCCCAGGCCACGGTGCCGTCGCCCGATTCGGCGCAATCGAGCACGACGGCAGCGGCCTCGGACAGCGCGTCGTCGTTCGTCAGCTGTCGGCGAAGCGCCTCGTCCATACGGTGATCTGTCAGTGTGTCTTTGTCAATCTTGCTCTCCAGCTATCACGAGGGCTCGACAGCCGGCATTCCAACCGCTCCGCCGCTGTCGCGCTCACGCCTCGTCGTCGCCGCTCAGTTCCCGTATCGCGACCAGCGCGAGCGCGCCGGCGACGAACGCGAGCGTCCCCATCGCCAGGGCGGAGACGGCCGTCAGCAGAAGCGACGACCCCTCGGCCAGCGTGATGGCGTCGGGGCCGAACAGCACGGCGACGACGGCCGCGGCGGCGAGCAATCCGGCGGTCTCCTCGCGGGTCAGCGGCTCGCGGAAGGCCGACAGTTCCATGGCTCAGCGTTCGCCGGGCGGGCTGAAAACGGTTGGGACCGGAACGAGCCGCGGCGAACTGACCCGCGGCTATCGAGTCCGGCGTCGAAAAAATCGGATCCGCGAAAGACCTTACTCGCCCTTCTCGATGGGGGCGCCCACGAGGTTGCCCCACTCCGTCCAGGAGCCGTCGTAGTTGATGGCGTCGTCGTAGCCGGCCAGTTCGTGCAGGGCGAACCAGGCGACCGACGAGCGCTCGCCGATGCGGCAGTAGGCGACGACGGTGCCGTCGCCCTCGATGCCTTCCTCGGCGTAGAGCTCCTCGATCTCCTCGGCGGTCTTGAAGGTGCCGTCGTCGTTGGTGACGGCGGCCCAGGAGACGTTGCTGGCGCCGGGGATGTGGCCGCCGCGCTGGGCGGTCTCCTGCAGGCCCGGGGGCGCGAGGACCTCGCCGGAGAACTCCTCGGGCGAGCGAACGTCGACCAGCGGCAGGCCCTTCTCGACGGCGTTTTCGACGTCGTCGCGGTAGGCGCGGATGGACTCGCGCGGACCGGACGCCTCGTACTCGACTTCGGAGAACTCCGGCTCCTCGTCGGTCAGCGAGTAATCGTTCTCGACCCAGTAGTCGCGGCCGCCGTCGAGCAGCTTCACGTCGTCGTGGCCGTAGTACTTGAACTGCCAGTAGGTGTACGCCGCGAACCAGTTGGCGTTGTCACCGTACAGCACCACTGTGGTGTCCTCGCTGATGCCGTGGGAACCCAGCAGCGCCTCGAAGTCCTCTTTCTCGAGGATGTCGCGCTCGACCTGGTCCTGGAGGTCCGTCTCCCAGTTCCAGCCGATCGCGCCCGGCGCGTGGCTCTCGTCGTACAGCTCCGTGTCCACGTCGACTTCGACCAGTCGATAGTCGTCGTCGTCGCTCTCGAAGTGATCGAGGTGCTCTTCGACCCAATCCGCCGAGACGAGTACGTCTTTCGCGTAGTCGCTCATGTTCATCGAACCATTGGTCTACCGACTATATACCTCTAGGACCTTCGGCATGTCCCGCCCCTTGACGACTATAGCGGAAATTGTTGCCGATTGGGTCCGTGTCTATGGTTCTCACGGCTTCTCTCTCGTGTGCTCGACACGCCGGTCGGACCGGGGGACGGGTGGGGCCCGCCGTCGAACCTCCCGGACGACGCGGCCTTTATAATCCGGCCGCGGCGCGCACGCTCCGGACAGAATTGCCTCTACCTCCGACCGGGTCGGAAGGACATCTTCAAGCGTCCGCTCGCCCGAAGCGGGGATATGAGCGAGATCGTCGTCCCGGCCGACTGGGTGGACGCCAACCGCGACGCGGTCCGGATCGTCGACACCCGCGACGCCTGGGAGTTCGACGGCATCGGCCACGTCCCCGGCGCGGTCAACGTCCCGTTCGACGCGTTCCGCGCGGACGAACACGCCGCTGAGGGCGACTCGTCCGGGGAGGGGTCGGGAGCGGACGGCGGGGGGATGCTCCCCGGCGCCGACGTGTTCGCCGAGATCATGTCCGAGGCCGGGATCGGGACCGACGACCGGGTCGTCGCCTACGACGACACGCACGGCGTCTTCGCGGCTCGCTTCCTCGTGACCGCCGAACTGTACGGACACGACCCCGATCGGCTCCACCTGCTCGACGGCGACTTCTCCTCGTGGCGGCTCGACCACGAGACGACGAGCGAGGTCGCCGAGTTCGAGCGCTCCGAGTACGTCGTCGATCCGCCGGCGGAGACGCCGCTGGTCGGGATCGACGCGGTCGGGGCGGCCACCGACGACCCAGACACCGTCGTCGTCGACACCCGCGAGGCCTGGGAGTTCGAGGAGGGGCACATTCCCGGTGCAGTCCGGCTGGACTGGCGCCAACTCGTCGACGACGAGACGCGCGGGCTGAAATCACGCGCCGAGGTCGAAACGGTCCTCGACGAACGCGGGATCGACCCCGACAAGCGGATCCTGTTGTACTGCAACACCGCCCGCCGGATCAGCCACACCTACACCGTCCTGCGCCACCTGGGCTACCCCGATCTCGCCTTCTACGAGGGGAGTCTCACGGAGTGGAAGGCGGCCGGGCGCGAGCTGGAGACCGGGGCGTAGCCCGCCGTCGGGCCGTCAGTCGTCACCCGTGGGATCGCCGGGCGACTCCTCGGGGCGGTCGCCGTCGGTCGCGTCCGCAGACAGGTCATCGGCCGGATCCGTCACTTCGTCGCCGGACAGGTAGTCGCCGAGGTGTTCGTTCCGACCATCGGAGTCGCCGTCGCCGTCGCCGTCGGAGTCGACGGCGGTCCCGTCGAGGGTCTGCTGGACGCTCGTGCGCTCGTCGGTGATGAGCTCGACCACCTCGACCAGCAGCGCGACGACCAGCGGTCCCGCGATGACGCCGACGACCCCAAGGCTCAGCGTGCCGCCGGTGAACCCGACGAAGTAGAGGCTCGCGGACATCCCGGTCGTCAGCGAGGCCAGCCGCGGGCGGATCAGCGCGTCGGGCAGGAAGCCGATCAGGACCAGCCCACTGCTCGCGACGAGCAGTGCGGCCGTGACCTCGCCCGCCAGCGCCTGGCCGGCGGCGACGGCGGCGATGAGCAGGCTCGGTCCGAGGACGGGGATGAACTGCAACAGCCCCGAGAAGACCGACAGCGTGAACGCGGCGTCGTAGCCCAGCACCGTGAAGACGACGTACGCGACGGCGAAGGTCCCCAGCGCCGTCGCGGCCTGCAGGACGTACAGCGCGTACAGCGTATCGCGCACGCAGGCGTGCAGCGCGAGCACCACGTCGTGGTACTCCCCGGGGACCAGCCGGAGCGCCGCTCGGCGAACGTTCCCGGGCCGGAGGAGGAGTCCGTACACGAGGAAGACGAACAGGAACGCTTTCAGCGCGAGGACGGGCGCCGCCCCCGCGACGTCGAATCCGACGTCGACGACGGCGTCCCGGGCCCGCACGATCAGCGCGCTCACGTCGATCACGAACGACATCCCGAAGGCCGTGATCGGTTGCTCGGACGGGATCGACCGCAGGAACTCCAGCAGCAGCGCCTGACGGCCGTACAGCGCGTAGACGATCGGTCCGACGATGAGCGCGACGAACAGGAACCCGACCGTCGTGGCCGTCGCCGCGGCGACCCGCCGGTGGACGCCGCGGTCGACGAGCTCCCGACGGACGGGATAGAGCACGTACGCCACGGTGATGGCGAAAAACACCGTCCCGACGACCCGCGAGAGGATCACCAGCGTCAGGGCCGCCATGCCGACGAACAGGCCACCGAGTACCTGCTGTCGCCGCGTCAGCGCCATACTGCCCCCTGAACGCGAGGCCTACAAAACGTTTGGCACGAGCGGTGGTGGCGTCACTCGTCGGATCCGCAGAGCGGTGCCCGCAGACGGGTGGTCCCTGCCCTCACGGCACCACGCCGACCGTCAGCAGCGTGCCGTGCTCGCGGTAGCGCTCGACCATCGCCTCGCGGGTCTCGAACTCCTCGGTCGGGAACTCGCTCGCCGGCGGGATCTCCGTCTCGGTGTCGGGGATGCGGTCCTGACCGGCGACGTGCAGGCCCGCCTCGCGGAAGCGCTCGCGATACTCGGCCTCCGTCCAGCGGATCATCGGCACCTCGACCAGTTCGTCCCACCTGTGGGTGTGGACGCTCTCCTCCCAGTAGTTGACCGCACAGTAGAACGTCCCGCCCGGCCGGATGACCCGACACAGTTCCTCCAGTACGGCGTCGGGGTCGCGGGCGTAGAAGAACGCCTCCATCGACCAGCAGTGGTCGATACTGTCGCGCTCGAACGGCAGGTGTTCGAAGTCGCCGTTCAGGAACGCCGACCGGCGGTCGTCGGTGTACTCGCGGGCGTTGCGGGCCATCCGCGGCGCGGCGTCGACCCCGTAGGTGCGCGCGGCGCCCTTGGTCTCCCGCAGCGCGCGGCCGGCGTAGCCGCTGCCAGACCCGAGGTCCAGCACGGTGTCCCCCTCCTCGACGGGCATCCGCGCCAGGGCGTGTTTGGCGGTGTGCCAGTGTCGTTCCTCCATGCCCTCGTCGCGGCCGTCGCGGGCCCACTCGTCGAACTCCTCGCTGACGCTCATGGGCGAGCGGTGGGCGCCCGCGAGCAAAACGGTTCTGTGTCTCAGCCGGACCACCGGGGCGACTTCGGGCCGCGGTGGTGTCGGCCTTGAGACAAGACCTATATCCGACGGCGGGGTACGCCCGGCCGTGCAACTCCCCCCGTTCGTCGCCGAGCGCCCCCTCCTCGCGGTCGCCGTCGGCCTGACCGTCCTCGTGGTTCTCCCCCAGCCGTTCGTGGTCGCCTACTGGGCGCGCAGCGAGGCGCGGGCGAAGGGGTCGTCGACGCTCGATGCCTTCCTCTACATGCAACTGGCCGTCGGCGTCGTCCACTACTGGTACGTCCGGTTCGCCCGGGGTGATCCGGGGCCGCGCGACGCCCCACCCTCCCGGCGCGAGCGGCTGGCCGGCACGTACGCGATGGCCGTCGTCGCGGCGTTCCTCGTCGGAGCGGTCGTCTCGCCACCGGACCCGTTCACGCAGGTGCTGTGCTTCCTCCCGCTGTTCGCCGGGTCGTTCGCGGTCGCGTGGCTGGTCGGATCGACGGCGCTCGAGCGCGGACCCGCGGCGGCGAACTGACTCGGTCGGATCGACTACCGGATCGGTCGACCGCGTCCCCGCGTCCGCCGCCGTCCGCCAGCGTTTTGCCCGGCCCCGAAATAGGCCGTGGCATGGCTCGGACTCCCCGGTACAAGCTCGCCGACACCGCCCAGCAGGTCGTCGGCGGGTTCCTGCTCGCCGGGCCGTTCGTCGTCACCGAGGAGGTGTGGACGCTCGCGACTCGGATGACCTGGTTCCACGCCGCCGTCACGGTCGCCATCGTCTTCGCCATCGGCTACGGCGCCCTCTACGAGGCCGACGACGACCGCGACCCCGACCGCGAGGCCGAGGTCGCCGGCGTCCCGCTCCGATTCCTCTCGCTGATGCTCGTCTCCTTCGGCTCGGTCGCCGTCCTCGCCCTGACGCTGACCGCCCCCACGACGTTCCTCACCGACCCGTCCCTCACGACGACCGGCCGGGCCGCGATCACCGCCCGCGCCGTCAGCGTCGGCGCCATCTTCAGCGTCGTCGGCGCCGCGACCGCCGACTCCGTTTTTTGATGGGTCGTTCGTGTTGTGAGTCGAGCGGATGTTTCGAGCCGCATTTACGTAGAAGGAGTGGAGACGATAGTGGCCGCAGTCGACAGCAAGCGATGAAAGCCCTCGCCGCGCTCGCCCTTTCAGTCCACCAGGACCGTGACCGTCCCGCACAGCACCGCAGACGGCCACACCCCTCCCCAGCTGCTTACGGTGCTCGTCGCAGGCTCCTGCGCTCCTCATCCCTCGCACGGTGCTGTCGCGTCGGGCGAGAGCGACGCTCTCGCTGACCCTCGTTCGCGTTGCTCACGAGGAAGACGAGACTCGCGACAGCGCGCGCCACCGCACCACAACCGCACCGCGGTCGCTCACTCCCTCACCTGTACTGAGCATCCGCGCGCCGCAGGCGCGCGGTTCACGCGAGCGACGGAGCCGCTCGCGCTTTTTCACCCCTGTTTTTGGTCTGGGGGCTTTCTCGGTCGCCTACGGCGACCTGCGGGAACCCCCGGCGAAAAAAGATGGTGGCCGAAGGCCAATCTTAAGGCGACTCCGGCCACTCTCACGGACATGGATTACCAGCTCGCTATCGAGAACACGCCGGAGACGGTACCCGGGGGGACGGGCGTCCTCCTGCTGCATCCGAGCACCGGCGAGACGGACCGCATCGACACGGAGTTTCTCAGCACGGACACCGACGAGATGCTGGTCATCTCGACGCGGACGACCGCTCGGGAAGTGCGCCAGAAGCTCGAACACTACGAGGTCGACGAGGAGCGGGCGACGATCCTCGACGCGCTGTCCGTCGAACGCGGCTACACCCGTCGCCAGTCCGAGAACGTCAAGTACGTCTCGGCGCCCGACGATCTGGACGGGATCGTCGACGAGACGCGCGTGTTCCTCGAATCGACCGAGGGCAAGCGACGGGTCAGCCTCGACTCGGTGACGGAGATGGTGTACTACTCCGACGCCGAGCGGGCCGCCGAGGCCGTCGACGCCATCCTCGAACTGCTCGCCGAACACGACGCGGTGGGCCTGTTCCACCTCGCGAAGGGGGTCCACGACGACGACGAACTGGAGGACTTCCGCGCCCGGTTCGACGGCGTCGTCGACCTCTCCGAGGACGGCTCCGTCGAGGCCGACTTCTGAGGGCGGCGGCCGTTCGGCTCGATTCAACGGGGACCGTCTAGCCGCGGCGCCGTCATACGGGTCGCTCTCAGTCGTCCGAGCGACTCGACTCGCCGTCGGCGGACGGGCGCACGCGGTCGTAGCCGGCGCGGAGGCGACCGGCGATCCAGCGGCGGTGATACACCGCCTCGCCGCCGGCCCAGCCGACGGTGAGGACCGCGGCGCCGAGGAAGGCGACGAACGCCCAGGGGTCCATCCAGACGGGGCGGACCCAGGGGGCGATGTGCGCCCACCGTTCGGCGAACCAGTCGACCTGCCCCGAGACGAGCGTGCCGTCGAACGTGGTGTGGAGCCACGACGCGAAGGTCGCCCGCTCGGTCGCACCGGGGGTGAGGGCGGCGGAGCCGTTCAGGCCGTAGGCGCCGCTGGCGTTCTGGTCGGCGATCGTGGGGCCGCCGGGTTCGTCGCCCAACTGGACGCGCTCGGCCTCGTAGGTGCCCCACGGGGCGTAGTACTCCCAGACCACCTCGCCCTCGGGGGTGACCTCCATGACGCGGTGGTTCAGCGAGTCGGTGACGAGCGTGTTGCCGTTCGGGAGCCGGTCGGCGTCGCGAGGCCAGTTGAGGTTGCCGTCGGCGCCGAGGTTCCAGGTGCGGTTCCAGGTGGCGTTGCGCCCCTCGCCGCCCGCGTACTCGTACTCGACGACGCGGTCGTTCTCGCTGTCGGCCACGAGGATCGTCGGGGTGCCGTCCTCGCGCTCGACGTAGTTGGGGTTGTGCTGCTCGTAGATGACGCTGTGGTCGCCCGGGGTGCCCAGCGACAGATCGACCGCCTTGGTCGAGCGGTTGATGACGACGACCTCGTCCATGTTGCGCGGCGACGCCATGTACCGGCCGTCGTCGAGTTTGTCGATGTCGTTGACGTGGGTCCAGTCGCCGGTGTAGCCGCCGCTGCCGCCGCTGGTGTCACCGCGGTCGTAGATGCGTTCGAAGCGGTACTCCCAGACCGTCTCCTCGGTCGTCCGGTTGTAGACGTAGATGCGGTCGTCGCTGGTCCCGGTCGTCTCGTTGTAGTTGCGCATGTTGGCGACGAGCAGCTCGTCGCCGTTGATCAGGTCGACGTCGTGGGTGTCGTGAGCGTCGAGGCGCTCGGTCCAGACGCGGCTGTCGGTCCCGGGGTCGTACTTGAACACCGTCGTCCCGTCACGAGTGACGCCGGTGACCAGCAGGGTGCCGTCGTCGAGCGGGTCCACGTCGTAGAACCACGTCACGTCGTCTTTGGGCTCGTAGTTCCACTGCAGGTCCCCGGCGGGCCCGACGCCGACGAGCCGCGCGGGCTTCTTGGAGCTGTTCTGTCCGCGGCCCTTGAACCCCTGAACGGCGATGACCGTGGTGCCGTTCGCGGGCTCGTCGATAGCGCCCACTTGCAGTTCGACCGGTTCGTGCGTCAGCGCCGACACCGCCGACGGCACCACCAGTGCCGCGACGAGGACGACCACGCAGAGGCGGACCACCAGCGGGCGCGTGAGTTCGGGTACATCCAGATCCATGCGACGACCACCGGAAACCGTCCGGTTGTCCGGTCTGAACCGTCTCTCGGTTATAACCGTACCGCTCTGGTGCGATACCGTTCCGACCGAGCGGAACCCGGCGACCGTCGCCACCGAGTCGAACGCTGTTGTCGATAGACAGCCCTGTATTCTGATAGCAGCCAGAAACGTTCTGTATATCTACAGAAGGTCGCCCGGCGGGGGCAGACACCGGATCCGCCGCTGACGCCGTCACGTCGGGATTCGTCGGGGTGTGCGCGCTACTACCAAATCACCAACCATTAAGGTCCAGTACTCGAACAGGTATATCGTATGCCGGAATGCCAGAACTGCGGTTCCTTCGTTACGGCAGACTACGCACGGGTGTTCACGCCCAACGGGGTCGAGTCGCCGCGCGTCTGTCCTCAGTGTGAGGACAAGATCCGCGACGGGGCCGACGTCCGCGAGGCGCGCTCGACCCGTCGCGGCTAGGGTCCTGCATCGTCGTGAACTATCGGGGGGAGGCGACCTGGCGGGTTCGGGGGGACCCGCCCGGGACGCTGCCAGGACGCTTCTCCTGTTCCGTTCTCCGTCCAGCGACGGCCGCGAGCCGTCGGTCCGGCCTCACTCCTCGATGGCGTCGACCAGCAGGTCCCGCGCTTCGTCGAAGACGGCCTCGGCGCGCTCGGCGTCGCGGGCTTCGGCGGTGATCCGAACGATCGGCTGGGTGCCGCTCGCCCGCAGGAGGAACCAGGCGTCGCCGAGGTCGACCCGGACGCCGTCCAGCGTCGTCACATCGTCGTACGTCGCGTGGACGCGGTCGCTGACCCGTTCCATGACGGCTGCCTTCGCGTCGGTCTCGACGGAGTCGCGACGGATGGGGTAGGTCTCGACCTCGGCCAGTCGGTCGGCCAGCGGCCGCTCGGCGGCGAGCGCGGCGACTTTGCACGCCGCGAGCGGGCCGTCCGGGCAGAGCGTCTCCGCCGGCCAGATCCAGGCGCCGCTGGGTTCGCCGCCGAAAGCGACACCCGGCTCGGTGGCCCGTTCGGCGACGTACACGTCGCCGACCTGCGTGCGTTCGACGGACACGTCGGCCTCGGCGAGGTGGTCGTCGACGGCGAGGCTGGTGTCGACGGGGGCGGCGACGGCGTCGCCGGGGCTCGCGGCGTCGCGGGCGAGTAGCGCGAGGGTCACGTCGCCCGAGAGGTACGTGCCGTCGGCGGCCACGCAGCGCATCCGGTCGGCGTCGCCGTCGTGGGCGATCCCCAGGTCGGCGTCGCTCTCGGCGACGAGCGCGGCGAGCGACGCGCAGTTCTCCGCGGTCGGTTCGCTGGGTCGACCCGGAAAGGAGCCGTCGGGCTGGGCGTTGAGCGTCTCGACCGCACAGCCCAGGCGCTGGAGCGCCTCGACGGTGACGCCGCCCGCGCCGTTGCCCACGTCGACGACGACCGACGGCGGCTCGGCGATGTCGACGGCGTCGACGAGCGCGTCGACGTGACGCTCCCCCGCGCCGTCGCGGTCGACGCGCTCGCCGAGGTCGTCCCACGCGGACAGGTCGGCGGCGTCCTCGCGGAGCCGTCGCTCGACCTGCGCGCGCAGGGCGGCGTCGTAGGCCTGGCCGGAGGGCTGCCAGAGCTTGATGCCGTTGTCGGGCGCGGGGTTGTGCGAGGCGGTGATCGCGACGCCGGCGTCGGCGTCCTCGCGGGCGACGCTCCGGGCGACCGTGGGCGTCGCGGCCAGGCCGAGGTCGACGACGTCGACGCCCGACTCGCGGAGGCCCGCGGTCAGCGCGTCCGCCAGGAAGCGGCCGCTCTCGCGGGCGTCGCGGCCGACCACGACGCGGCCGGCGTCGACGCCGACGGCCCGTCCGACCGAGAGCGCCAGCTCCGCAGTCACTTCGTCGCCGACCGGTCCCCGGATGCCGCTGGTTCCGAACATACTCGACGCGTCGGGGGGTCGGACCAAAAAACTCGGCTGTCGACGCGGTCGGCTGCGGTGACGACGTCGCCAGCCGGAGAAGCGGGGTGGATGCCTGACAGTATCCAGTGTGTCGCCGCGCGTGCGGGTGACGGGTCCCTGCGGTCGTCCCGGGTCAGTCGGCGCCGTGACGCGGCGCGTGACCGCAGTCGGCGCACTCCCAGGACTGGTGTTCGAACGTGATTCGGCCGTCGCAGTCGGGACATCGGTACGCCCCGACGCTCGTGTGCTGCTGCGTTGCCATTACCGGACTACAGATCGTTCTCCGGTTTAAGCGTTCCTATTATTCCGACTTGAGAATATAAGGTCGCTGTCCGTCCCGCTGTGAATTGTTCCCGGGGTTTTGTGAACCACTCACGTATATTTTGGACTCGGTTCCGAGATAATCCGTGATTGGCTGATATGTATAAGGGTGTATAATCACCACAGGGGGTGCCTAGAGTATTTGCCGGGAAACGTTATATTGATCCGACCGGTCGTTCGGGGTATGGCAGCGACAGACTCATGGAGCGACCCCGAGCGGTGTCCGTTCTGCGGCGAGGCGCTCGCGTCACCGGGCGCCGGGTTCGTCGACCACACGGTCGAGAGCCCCGATTGCGAGGCGAAGTTCGAGACGTGGCGCGGCCGGATCGGCGACGACGTCCGCGGCGGCTGGAGCGGTTGACCGCCCGCGGTGGGTCGGCGGCGAGTCGCCGACCGACGACCGACCGCTGTCGGTAGCGTTTTTGCGGCCCCCCGGCGATGAGTCGTGCATGAACCAGAGCGAGCACGAGGCGGCCAAGCGTCGCGCGGGCGAGAGCGCGGCCGAAGCGGTCGAGGACGGAACCGTCGTCGGCCTCGGTAGCGGGAGCACGGCGGCCCACGCCATCCGCGCGCTCGGCCGCGAGGTCGACGCGGGGCTCGATATCGAAGGCGTCCCCACGTCGTTTCAGGCCCGCGAGATCGCTATCGACGTCGGGATCCCGCTGACGACGCTCGACGAGGCCGACGTGGCCCTGGCGATCGACGGCGCCGACCAGATCGCGGGCGCAGACCTCGTGAAAGGCGGGGGCGGCGCTCACGCCCGCGAGAAGATCGTCGACGCCGCCGCCGACCGGCTCCTCGTCGTCGCTGACCCCACCAAGGAGGCCGAGGTGCTCCACGACCCCCTCCCACTGGAGGTGCTCCCGGACGCGCGGGCGACCGTCACGGACGCGGTCCGCCGCCTCGGCGGCCGGCCCGAACTCAGGCGAGCCGACCGCAAGAGCGGCCCCGTCGTCTCCGACAACGGCAACCTGATCCTCGACTGCGACTTCGGGGCGATGCCCGACCCCGCCGGACTGGCGACGGACCTGTCGGCGCTGCCGGGCGTCGTGGAACACGGGCTGTTCGTCGACTTCGCGGACGAGGTACACCTCGGGACGGAGACTGACGTAACCGTCTTCGAGCCCTGACGCCATTCCCCCGAAAAAATTCTTCGTTTCGACGACCTTACAGGTCGCGCGGCTGAACCGTCTTCCGGTCGTTGGCCTCGGCGCGTCGCTGCGCACGGTCGAGGAGCTCCTCTACCTCCTCGTCGAGGGCGTCGTAAAAGTCACGGGAGACGTTCATGTCTTCGAGCGCTTCCTTGACCGAGTTCTTGACAATGAGGTCTGCCATACAAGTCGCTTGAACAAATGGATGGTTTATAAACTTTCCCAATTATACGCAGTCTCGCCGGCTTTGTCGGGGGTCTGAGCGTCGCTCTGGCGCGGTCGGGGCCTGCGAACGACGGGGGTTTAAGTATCTTTTGGGCCGACCGCTCGCGAGACGGCCAGGAATCGCCCCGTTCGGGGGTGTGGGACCGCTCGCGCGCGCTCAGGCGGGGGCAGAGCCCTGGGTCGGCGGTGTCGGTCGGGAAGGGGACGGTCAAGTGGTTCGAACGCTCATGGGAGGTATGCGCGAACTACTCGAAGCGGTCGCGGCGGGCGATGTCTCTCCCGCCGAGGCCGAGGCGGAGCTCGCGGGCTACGCCACCGGGGACGCCGGGCGGTTCGACGCGGCCCGGACGACCCGGAGCGGCGTCCCCGAGGCGGTGCTGGGAGTCGGCAAGACACCGGCAGAGGTCGCGGCACTCGCGTCCACGTCAGTCGAGACGACCGGTCGGGCGATCGTGACCCGGGCCGACGAGGCGACCGAGGACGCCGTCCGCGACGTACTGGCGGCCGACCACCCCGAGACGACGGTCGAAGCCGACGACCGCTCTGGCGTCGTCGTCGCGACGATGCCCGACTTCGAGCGGCCGGACCTGGACGCCGCCGTCGGGGTCGTGACGGCGGGGACCTCCGACGCGGTCCCCGCGGGGGAAGCCGCCGCCATCGCTCGTCAGATGGGTGCGACCGTCGAACGGGTCGACGACGTGGGCGTCGCCTCGCTCGCGCGCGTGGTGGACTCCCTCGAAGTCCTGCGCGATCAGGACGTGCTCGTCGTCGCCGCGGGCCGCGAGGGCGCGCTCCCGACGGTCCTGGCGGGACTGGTCGACGTGCCCATCATCGGCCTCCCCGTCTCCACGGGGTACGGCCACGCCGGCGAGGGCGAGGCCGCGCTGTCGGGGATGATCCAGTCGTGTACCGCCCTCTCTGTCGTCAACGTCGACGCCGGCTTCACCGCCGGCGCCCAGGCCGGCCTGATCGCCCGACGGATCGACGCCGCCAGGGGCGACGGGTGACCGAGAGACGCCGGCGCTGGCGGTTCTCGCCCGGTTACACGGGTGACACCAAACAGCGTTGGTACACTCGTTATATCCGGGGCACGCCAAGGTACTGGTACCGGTTGACAGCCGGGACAAACGCATGCCAACGTGTAATCACTGCGGTGCGCACGTCTCCGACCAGTTCGCTCGCGTCTTCGCCGACGAGACCGGCGCGGTTCACGCCTGTCCGAGCTGCTCGGCGAACGCGGGTATCGCCGAAGTCGCGAGAGAGCGCGCCCCCGAAGCGTAGTCCCCGCATAGCCACATGACCGAACTGCGGACGGCCGAGTGCGACCACTTTGTCTACCTGCTGCGCTGTGCTGACGGTACTTTCTACACCGGCTACACCACCGACGTGCCCCGGCGCGTCCGCGAGCACGACGACGGCGCGGGTGCGAAGTACACCCGCGGCCGGACGCCGGTCGAACTCGTCCACGTCGAGGGGTTCGACTCGAAGTCCGCCGCGATGTCCCGCGAGTACGAGATCAAGGACGGTTCGCGAGCCGCCAAAGAGCGCATCGTCGCCGAGGGCGGCGTGCCCGAGTCGGTCGCGGTACCGGTCGCGCTGCTCGCTGACGACGCCCGGTGAGCGCCACCGGGGGTGCCGAGCGCCCGTTACGACCGGCGAGTCGCCGCCGTGCCACGCGTGGTAGCACGCCACGCACACACCTTTTTCCGGCCGGGAGCGGTGCCTACGGGCATGACCGCAGACGCGGACGCCGCAGCCATCGAGTTCGGCACCGACGGGTGGCGCGCGACGCTCGACGAGTTCACCGAGCCGCGCGTCCGCATGGTGGGCCAGGCCGTCGCGACGTATCTCCGAGAGGAGAGCGACCCCGGCGGACCCGACGCCGAGAGCGGAGTCGGCACCGTCGCCGTCGGCTACGACGCCCGCGAGACCTCCCGTGGATTCGCCGAGGAACTCGCCCGCGTCCTCGCCGCCAACGGCTTCGACGTGCTCGTCCCGCCCCGCGACTGCCCGACGCCGGTCGTCGCCTGGACCGTCCGCCAGCGCGACCTCGCCGGCGGGCTGATGGTCACCGCCTCGCACAATCCCCCCGAGTACAACGGGGTGAAGTTCCTCCCCCCGGGCGGCGCGCCCGCCCTGCCCGACGTTACCGACGCGCTCGCCGACCGCCTCGCCGAGCCCGACCCGCTCCCCGAGCCCGAGTGGGGGAGCGTCGCAGAGTCCGACCTCGTCGACCCGTACGCCGACCGCGTGCTCGACGCCGTCGACGCCGACCTGTCGGGCCTGTCGGTGGTCTACGACGCGATGCACGGTAGCGGCCGCGGCGTCACCGACGCCCTCCTCGAACGGGCCGGCGCCGACGTGGAGCGGCTGCGAACCGAGCGCGACCCCGAGTTCGGCGGTGACTCGCCCGAGCCCACCGCCGACCACCTCGGCGAACTCGCCGACCGCGTCGCCGAATCGGACGCGGACCTGGGGATCGCCAACGACGGCGACGCCGACCGGATCGCCGTCGTCACGCCCGACCGCGCGGTTCTCGACCCGAACCTCTTTTTCGCCGCGACCTACGAGGCGCTGCTCGACGCCGACTTTTGGGACTCGCCGGTCGAAACGAGCGGCGACGTGGTCCGGACCGTCTCGACCAGCAGCATCGTCGACCGCGTCGCCGAGGCCCACGACCAGACCGTTCACGAGACGGCGGTCGGATTCAAGTGGGTCGCCGAGGCGATGGCCGAGGGCGACGCCCTGATGGGCGGCGAGGAGAGCGGCGGATTCGGTCTCGCCACCCACGTCCGTAACAAAGACGGCGTCGCCGTCGCCGTGCTCGCGGCCGCCATCGCCGCCGCCGAGCCCTACGACGACCGCGTCGACGCCCTGCTGGGGCGCCACGGCGACATCGTCCAGGACCGGGTCAGCGTCGACTGCCCGGACGATCGCAAGGCATCGGTCCTCTCGGACCTCGAAGACGCGCTCCCCGACGAACTCGCCGGCTCCGCGGTCGAGGACGTGTCGACGGTGGACGGCTTCAAGATCTTCCTCGCCGACGGGACGTGGCTGCTGATGCGTCCGAGCGGGACGGAGCCCAAACTCCGCGTCTACGCCGAGGCCGGCTCGCAGGACCGGGTCGACGAGCTACTGGCCGCCGGCCGCGAGCTGGTCGACCCGCTGGTCTGAGTCGTCGGCTCTCATCCGTCGTCCCGCGGCGCACCGTCCAGCACGCCCCGGTAGCGGTCGCGCTCCGCGTCCTCGACGGGTTCGATATCGAACCCCAGCGACTCGTAGAACGGCCGTACCTTCGGATCGAACTCGGCGGTGAGCCGGTCGTAGCGCTCGGTGGCCGCCGCGACCAGCGCCCGGCCGATCCCCCGGCCGCGGCGACGACGCCGAACCGCGACGGCGTCGACGTGTGCGGTGTCGGCCCCGCGAGCACCGGACGGTCCGACAAGCGCGATCGCGCCGAGGACGGTTCCCCCGGCGTCGGACGCCTCCCGTTCGGCTCGAACGGCGACGAACGCGTCGCCACGGTCGACGCTCGCCCGGACGCGGCCGGCCCCGGTTTCGAGTGCAGCGGCGTCGAGGACGCCGAGGATTCCGGTCACGTCGTCGGCCGTCGCCGGGCGGACGGTCACGTCGCGCATCGCTCGCGGTGTCCCATCGCGCTCACTCCCGGACGCTGTCGAGCCCGTCGAGGACGGTCGTCATCGAGGGGTGGTCCCAAGTGGACTTCCCGCGGTAGGTCCAGGCGACTTCGGGCTCGTCGCCGCGCGCGTCGACGACGACCGCTGCCGGCATGCGTCCGAGGACGGGGACCAACTCGCCGAGGAACGTGAGCCTGGCCGGCTGGCCGTAGTCGTCGCCGACGCCGGTGTCGGGGTCGAACAAGACCGGGTGAGGCAAGTCGAAGCGCTCCTGCCAGTCCTCGGCCGCGTCGCGACCGGTCGGGAGGACGGAGACGGCGACGGCGTCGCGGGCCCGCAGCGCGGCGTAGCGATCGGCGGCCTTCTTGGCCTGGGCGCGGCAGTCGTGACACTCCTCGTCGTGGTGAAAGAGGAGGACGACGAACGACTCGTTGCGCGCCAGCGTCGCCAGCGAACAGGGGTCCGGTCCCGGCCCGACGTTGGGCAACTCGAACGCCGGCGCGGGCTTCCTGGCACTCATCGGTTCCCCCGTAGACGCTCGGCTGTCAAAATCCCCTGGGTCCCGAGCCGGCGTTCGCACTCGGCGTCGAGCGCGAACCGCCCTCTTCGGTCGATCGGTTCCCGTGGCCCGCGACCATCCGCCGCTGGAAGGACGTGGGGGACCCAACCGACGTGCTCGCGTGCGCGCTGGCCGCGTGTGAAGGCGAGCTGCGGTCGGTTCGGGTAGGGGGTCCCACAGCGCAGTAACCGCTTCGAGTCCTCGTTTCCAGGCGTACCGACAGTATTTACAACCGGAGTCCGCTCGAACTCGTATGCGTATCGATGCGGAGGCGGTCGGGTCCGTGCTGCTCGTCGGACTCACGCTGACGGTGCTGTGTTCGTGGCTCCTCTACAGGGGGTGGCGGTTCCGTCGTCGCGCCCGGCGTCTCCGGGAGACGCGGTCGGAGACGCTCGCGACCGCCCGGCCCGGTGACACCGTGGTCGTCACCGGAACCGCGACCGGTCGCGACGGCGTCGTCAACGGTCCCCTCTCCGGCGAGCGCGGCGTGCTGGCCGCGTGGCTGATCGAGGAGTGGCACAACGTGCTCTCGCGGTTCTGGTCGTCTGAGGCCCGCGGAGTCCGAACCGCGAGCTTCGCGGTCGACACAGACGACCGGCGGGTCGTGGTCGACGCGCGAACCGCGGAGGGCCCGACCGGGGTCTGGGACGGTGTGAGCGGCGCCGACCCGTTGGTCGGACTCGACACCGAGGACGTCCTCGTCGAACTCGGTTCGTTCGGGACGGACACCGAGGTCGCAGCCACGGCCGACCGCCCCGGACGCTTCCGCGATCTGGAACGTGAGGTCGGCCTCGACGACGCCGAGAACGACGCGGTCTTCGATATCGGACGGACCGACGGCACGCGTCGCTACCGGGAGTCGGTTCTCGACGCCGGCGAGGAGGTGACCGTCCGCGGCACGCTCGCCGTCCCGGACGACGCCGGCGGCCCGCCGGTCGTGACGCCTCCCGACGACGGTCGTTTGCTCCTCTCGACGCTTTCGGCCGACGCGCTGTATCGTCGCTACCGACGGTCGTACTGGAAACTGTTCTACGGCCCGCTCGCTCTCGTGGTGAGCTGTATGCTCCTGGTCGGTCTCGCGATGTCACCCTGAGCGGTCGCTAGCCACTCGGGGACTTCCCCGGGCCGCTGCCCGACCGCTCGACCTCCAGTTGCGGTCGCGGGGAGTTCGCGGACGAGCGCCCGCGCGAGTCACCCGCCTTTGACGAGCCGCAGCACCTCGACCTCGTCGGCCTCGACGGGGGCGTCCTCGGGAACGGGGCGCCCGTCGACGAGGACGGACACCTCGTGGGCGCCGTAGGGCAACGGGTCGAGCAGGTCGGCGTAGGTGGCCCCGTCGTCGACCTCGACCTCGCGGGTTTCTTCGCCGGCGACGGCGACGGTGACGCGCATATCCGTCGATCCGTCCGCGCGGGCTTGAGCGTGTCGTCCGCCGGGCGCGCCGGGCCGAACGATCGCCCGCGCCTGTGGGTCAGTCGGCGGGTTCGGCGCCGGTATCGTCGGCCTCGGGCGCACGGGGCGCCCGCTCGCGGCGGTCGCGGCGGTCGCGGTAGCCGTCGACGAGGACGGCGACCAGCGCCCCGAATCCGAGCAGGAAGACGACCAGTCGGGTGAGCGCGCCGACGACCGGAACCAGTCGCAGGACCGCGACGGCGAGCACGCCGACGAGCAGGGCGGCCCAGCGGTTCCGGGCGTCGGCCAGCGAGAGCAGCCACGTCCCGAGGACGAACCGACCGTAGATCGTCCCCAGCCAGACGAGCAGGCCGAACGCGAGGCCGCCGGCGAACGCCAGCGGGATGCCGACGATGGTGATCGCGACGACGACGAGCACGAGCGGGACGGCGACCGCCGTCAGGAGACCGATCCCGCCGGTCCGCAGCGGCTCGCCGGTCGCGCGGTCGGCGACTGCGGCGGCCGTCCCGGGGAACGCGAGCAGGAGGACCGCGCCGACCAGCAGCGCCACGAACACGCCGTAGACGCTGAACACCGCGCCGGGGATCGAGACTCCGTCGTTGGCGCCGACCGACAGCCCCTCGTCGCGGGTGACGGTCCCGTCGACCGCGGCGCCGTCGGCGCGCGCGAGGTCGCCGTCGTAGGTCAGATCGCCGCCGATCCGGGCGTTCTCGCCGAGTCTGATCGTGTCGGCGCCGAGGCGAGCGTCGCCCAGTATCGTCCCGTCGACGGCGATGCTGCCGCCGCCGGCTTCCAGCGTGCCGTCGATCTGCGCGTCGTCGCCCACGTCGACGGTGCCGCCGGACGCGGCCACGTCGCCGCCGACGGAACCGAGGATCTGGACCGTGCCGCCGGTGGCCTCCACGTCGCCCGTCACGGACCCTTCGACGACGACGGTGCCGCCGACGGCCTGCAGGTCGCCGTCGACCGTGCCGCGGACGACGACCGATCCGCCGAAGGCCTGGAGGTTCTCGTCGACGGTCTCGTCCGCAGCGACGACGACAGTCCCACCGCTTCGGGTCGCCGCCGCGGCCACCCCGGGGACCACCGACACGACGACCAGCAGTACCACGAATGCTATGGTTGTGCGTCTCATCGCCCGGATAGTCGACGGCGACGAGGATAAAGATGTCAGCCACGTAACTGCCAGTCGGCTTCGCCGTGCGCGACAGGATCGAGGCTGGACGACGACCAGCCCGTCCGGCGTCGCCGTCCGAGCGGGTGCCACTCGGTAGGTTTACGGACGGCCGTCGCCTCCCTCCGGGCATGAGCGAGGCCGACCAGGACACGGGGTCGCGGGCGGGCCGTGAGGAGGTCTGGATCGAGAAGTACCGCCCGCAGACCCTTGACGAGATCGTCGGACAGGAGGACATCGTCGAGCGCCTCCAGAGCTACGTCGACCGCGACGACCTCAGCCACATGCTGTTCTCGGGGCCGGCCGGCATCGGGAAGACGACCAGTGCGACGGCCATCGCCCGCGAACTCTACGGCGACGACTGGGGGGAGAACTTCCTCGAACTCAACGCCTCCGACGAGCGCGGCATCGACGTGGTGCGCGACCGCATCAAGAACTTCGCCCGGACCTCCTTCGGCGGGTACAGCTATCGAATAATCTTTCTCGATGAGGCCGACGCGCTCACGAGCGACGCGCAATCAGCGCTCCGCCGGACGATGGAGCAGTTCTCGAACAACGTCCGCTTTATCCTCTCGTGTAACTACTCCAGTCAGATCATCGACCCGATCCAGTCGCGGTGTGCGGTCTTCCGCTTCTCGCCGCTGTCGGACGCGGCGGTCGCCGAGGAGATGCGCCACATCGCCGGCGAGGAGGGCATCGAGGTCACCGAGGACGGCCTCGACGCGCTGGTCTACGCCGCCGACGGCGACATGCGCAAGGCCATCAACGCCCTGCAGGCCGCCTCGGTCACCGGCGACGTGGTCGACGAGGCGGCCGTCTACGCGCTGACGTCGACCGCCAAGCCCGAGGAGATCAAGGGGATGGTCGACGAGGCGCTGGCGGGCGATTTCACCGCCGCGCGGTCGACGCTCGATCGGTTGCTGACCGAGGAGGGCATCGCCGGCGGCGACGTGATCGACCAGCTACACCGCTCGGTGTGGGAGTTCGAGCTGGAGGACGAGGCCGCCGTCCGCCTGCTCGACCGCATCGGCGAGACGGAGTACCGCATCACGACCGGCGCCAACGAGCGCATCCAGCTCGAAGCGCTGCTCGCGTCGGTCGCGCTGGACGACTGACCGGCTCCGTCTTCGAAACGCCCGCGTTCTTCAGGCCGACGCCTCGTAGCCGGCGTCTTCGACCGCGGCCACGAGGTCGTCGGTGTCCGCGTCGCCCTCGACGGTCGCCGTCTCGGCCTCTCGGTCGGCCGTCGCGTCGGTGACGCCGTCGACGCCCTCCAAGGCCTCCTCGACTGACTGTTCACAGCCGCCGCAGCTCATACCGGTGACGGTGATCTGCTGTCCCATACCCGACCGTTGGCCCGCGGCGCTCTTGGCTCCCACGGAACCGTCCCAGACCTGTCGACTGCGCTACTTTTTTGCGTCGCGCGCTCGAAGCGCCGCCATGCGACGCACCCTCCGCTCCGCGGCGCCTCTCGCTGCCCTGACCGCGCTCTCGTTCGCTGTGCTGTACGCGCCGTCGGTCGCTCTCGACGGTGGCGTCCCCGGTTGGCTCCCGAGTCTCGGACCGTCCGAATTCACCGCCACCGTCTATCTGCAGGTCGGTAGCGTCCTCGGGACGACTGCGATGCTGGCGGGCGCGTTCGCGCTCGGCTACCGCGACGGTCGCCACCGCGACGTGAGCGGCCCGTACCGCCGGTACGTCGGAGCGGTGTTGGCCGCCGGCGCGGTGGCGGTCGTCCTGACGGGCCTGCAATTGGTCGCTACCGGCGAAACGATGGGGGCGGCCCCGTTCGACCTGGTCCTGACCGTCGCCGTCGCGCTGGTCAGCCTGGCGGGCGTCGTCGGCGTGAGCGCGCTCGCCGGTGCGGCGGTAGCGTCACTCCCCCGTCCCGAGCCGGCGGATGCCCCGTCGATCCGGACGCTACTCCCCGTCGGCCTCGCCGCAGCGCTGGTGACCGGGCTCGGCGTCGTGCTGGACGCGGCGGTCGGGGTGTTGCTGACGACGACCGACGGCATCGGGCTCCCGGCGTTCCTCCCGCAGAGCTGGTCGATCGGGTCGACGCTCGTCACCTACCTGCAGCTCACCCGGCTCGCCTCGGACCTCGTCCTCCTCGGGGGCGGCCTGGCGCTGGGGTATCTCGCGGTCCGGCGCCTCGGCGTCGCGACGCCGTCTCGGCGGTTCGTCGCCGCCGTCGCGGTCGGCGGCTTCGCGGGACTGCTCCTCGCGTGGGGTCCGACGACGGCGGTCGTCGCGGCGACTCCCTCCGGGTCGAGCCTCCCCGCGCTCGTCGTCGCGTTCCCCGGACGGGTCGTCTCGACGGCCGCGGTCGCGACGGTGGCCGCGGTCGCCGGCGTCGGGGTCGCGCGCTTCGGGGCCGACCGTCCGGACGGGGCCGGCGAGGAGGCCGACTCGGCGGGCGGCGACCCCGCGCCGAGCCCGCAGTGAGCGGGAACACAGTTTTGTGGTCGGGCGTGGTACTGAGTCTCATGAAGTTCGTCATCGTCGGCTTCGGCCGCGTCGGAATGCGGACGGCTCGGATCCTGCAGAGCGAGGGCCACGATCTGGTGATCGTCGACAACGACCCTGACAAGGTCGAACGAGCGCGCGACGAGGGGTTCACCGTCGTCGAGGGGGACGGCGCCGACGAGTCGACGCTTGTGGAGGCCGGTATCGCCGACGCCGACGCCGTCGGCGCGCTGACGGGCGACCTGAACACCAACTTCTCCGCGTGTATGCTCGGCAAGCACCACGGCCTGCGGACCGCGCTGCGCATCGACGAGGACTACCGCCAGGAGATCTACGAGAAGTACGCCGAGGACGTCGACGAGATCATCTACCCCGAGCGGCTGGGCGCTGCCGGCGCCAAAACCGCGCTGCTGGGCGGCGACTTCAACGTTCTCGCGGACCTCACCGAGGAGCTCTCGGTGGCCACGGTCACGATCCCCGAGGGGTCGCCGCTGATCGGCCGCCGGGTCGTCGAGGTGGACCTGCGGGGCGACGCCCACATCTACGCCCACGGGCGCAGCGACGAGCCGATGGAGATCCCGCTGCCCCAGACGGCGATCGAGGCCGGCGACGACGTGGCGCTGATGGCCGCGCCCGCCGACCTCCCCGAGATCCGCGCGTTCCTCCGCGGCGACGAGGCCGCCGCGGCCTGAGCCCGAGTCCATCCGGGCCGCGTTTCGAGCAGCCGACCACGGTCCGCCCGTTTCCGAACCGCGCTGGAGCGACTGCTCGCGGCGTCGCGAGGTCGAAAGCGATGCGGTCGCGGTCGGCGACCGCGGGGCGCCTTGGAATCGGGTCGGGCACGCGGTGAAGAGGATGGGAAATGAGGCCGTCGCTGCGCGCCCGCGTGAGCATCCGCCGTCGGCCGACGTAAAGCCCCGTCAGACGGGCGGCTGACGCCGGGCGGCGTCGTCCGACCGACGGCGGTCGCGGCGACGAGTCGCACGTTTTACCCCCGCGAGTCTCCTCCCCGCGAGTATGTCCTGGGGCGACCTCTTCGACCGCGCCGCCGATCACGAGGTGACGAGCGAGGCGGTACGGACCGCGCTTCGCGAGCGTCGGACGGAATCGGGTGAGGAGCCGTGACCGAGGCGAGTCCCGCCCGAATCGCCGCCGACGCCGACGTGCTCGCGGCGGACCTGCTCGTCGGCGGCGCCGCTCGCGACGCGCTCGACCACGTGCGCGCCCACTCGTGGGTGACCCTCGTCGCGAGCGACCCGCTGCTGGACGACGCCGAGGCCGTGATCGCCGAACTCGCCGACCCCGGCCTGGCCGCCGACTGGCGCGAGCGCGTCGAGGCGCTCCGCGAGCCGGTCGACCACCCCGCGGGCGACCACCCGGCGCTGGCCTCGGCGCTCCACGGGGGCGCGATGCACGTCCTCAGCTTCGGCGAGTCGCTGCAGTCGGCGGCCGCGGGGGCAGCGATCCGCGGCCGCGTCGAGACGAGCGTCAAACACCCGCGAGCGTTCGCGACGCTGTTCGACGCCCAGTCGCTGTACGAAGCGGTCGAGGCCGGCGAGTATCCGGGACCGGACCGCGACCCGCGGGCGTAGGCGGTGGCGCGGCGCCGGACCCGCGGGCGTAGGCGGTGGCGCGGCGCCGGACCCCCGGCCGCCGCTCACTCCGACGTGTCGCGCTCGGCGAGCCAGTCGGCGAACTTCGCCAGCGCGCGCCCGCGGTGGGAGACGGCGTTTTTCTCGTCGGAGTCCATCTCCGCGAACGTGCGGTCGTCGTACTCGAAGATGGGGTCGTAGCCGAAGCCGCCGTCGCCCCGCGGCGCGACGATTTCGCCGGGCACGACGCCGTAGAAGAGCTTCACGGGGAGCGCGTCGCCGTCCCCCTCGTCGGTGCGGACCTGTTCGTCGGTGGTCGCGGCCGCGCGCTCGTCGGCCGCGAGATCGCGGCCGCGCCGGTCGTCCCGGTCGACCGGTTCGGGCGTCGCTTCGAACTCTTCACCGTCGCAGTAGGCGACCACGCCCCGGAAACTGGCGGCGCGGTCGTCCTCGTCGCTCGTGAGCCGCCAGACGCGCTCGACGCCGACGGTGTCGTGGACGTACGAGGAGTAGGGGCCGGGGAAGCCGTCGAAGGCGTCGATAAAGAGGCCGGCGTCGTCGACGAACACCGGTTCGTTCGCGTGTTTATAGGCCGCTCGCGCCTTGTGGGCGGCGATGGCGCCCAGATCCGCGCTCTGGATCTCCGGCGTGTCGAAATCGAGCCGTTCGACCGGTTCGTCGAGGTACTCCCGCGCCTCGTTGACTTTCCCCGGGTTCGTGGTGACGAACGTGACGGTCATACCCGAGGGCTGCGCGTCTGCGGCCAAAGTCGCGTCGGTTCGGCCCGAGCCGACCGCGCTCGACCGCCGCTCGGGCGTTCCCGGACCCGTAACGATCACGCATGTCAGATTACCATTCGCTCGTACGGTCTCCACGAGTTCCCCGGCAGTAGGGACGCCGCTGTCGGTGCCCTCGTCGGGTATCGCGGGCGGACGTTCCCCGTCGCGGGTTACGACGAGGTGAGTCCGGTCCCGGACGACGTGGTCCCGAGATGGCCGGTAGTACCGTGCTCAGGATCGGGGTCGCGGTCGCACTCGCGCGACTCCGCTCCCGGCCCAACACGTTCACGCCGGGCACCGTCAACGGCGCCTGACCGACCGGCGGGAACGAGCCGTGCCACTACCCGTGAAGCGTCTCGAAAAGTGGGGGCGCTCAGTCCTCGACGACGACTTCGACGGGGTCCTCGTCGGTCTCGTCGTCGAACTCGGCTTCCCCGGCGCTCTGGTTCCCCTGCCACCAGAGGGTGCCGGCGACGGCGAGGACGACCCACGACCGCCAGGAGGCGAGGTTGAGCGTGTAGCCGACGCCGAAGGGCTTCTCGACGAGCATCCCTTCGCCGGGCTGCCAGTACGTCGAGAGCATCCGCTTGAGACTGGGCTGCTCGAAGTTGTACGGAATGCCGAACAGCGACCCCGAAGTGGGATTGTCGACCATGTGCCAGGATACGGGCGGCCCCGTTAAGTCGTTTTCCACCGCAGTCGTCGGGACGGCGCCGGGACGACGGTCGGTCGACGCGGTCGTCGCCTGCGTCGTCAGTCGGCGTCGCCGCCCGTCTCCCCGTCCCCGGAGCCCGCGTTCCGCGCCCGCTGCCAGACGCCGAGGCCGAGGCCGGTGAGGGCGCCGACGGCGCCGAAACCGGGGCCGTCGCCGGTCGTCGTCGCCGTCGGGTCGTCGCCGTCGGGCCCCGCCGACGGCGACCCGTCGGTCCCGGCGGGCGGCGTCGCGTCGACGGACTCCCCGCCGGTCGGATCGCCGACGGCGTAGACGAAGCTGTCGCTGCTGCCGACGAAGACCGCGCCGGCGGTGACCGCCGGCGAGGAGAGGACCGCCTCGCCCGTCTCGACGCTGAACCGCTCGTCGCCGCTCTCGCGGTCGATCGCGTAGAGGTGTCGGTCCGAGCTCCCGACGTACACGGTGTCGTCGGCGACCGCCGGGGAGCTGAGGATCTGGTCGCCGGTCGCGTACGACCACTCGATGTCGCCGTTGGCCGCGTCCATCGCCCACAGGCTGTTGTCGAAACTGCCGACGTACACCGTGCCGTCGACGACGACCGGCGAGGAGAGGACGGGCCCGCCGAGCTGACGGCCCCAGACGAGTTCGGCCGTGCCGGTGTCGATGGCGTAGATCACGCCCGCGTAGTCGCCGACGTAGAGGACGCCGTCGCGGACCGTCGGCGAGCAGGCGACCTCGCCGCGGGCCTCGTAGGTTCGGATCTCCTCGCCGTCGGCGGCGTCGAGCGCGACGACGCTGCCCGTGCGGTCGTCGTTCCAGCGGCCGACGTACACCGTCCCGTCGACGACGGCCGCCGTCGAGTCGACGCGGTCGGCGACCGACGCGCTCCAGACCCCCTCGCCCGCGGTGTCGACCGCGTACATCGTCCCGGCCTGGCTGCCGACGTAGAGCGTCCCGTCGCGGTAGGTCGGCGAGGCGAAGACGGGACCGTCCGCCTCGAAGGTCCACTGCCCCTCGCCGCTCCCGGCGTCGACGGCGTGAAGCCGCGCGTCGTGGCTCCCGACGTAAACGGTGCCGTCGACGACCGCCGGCGAGGACATCACTTCCTCCCTGGACTCGGGGTCCGAGCCGGTTCCGTAGCGCCACACCTCCTCGCCGGTGGCGGCGTCGACGGCGTAGAGGTGCCCGTCGTTGCTGCCGACGTAGACGGTGCCGTCGACCACTGCCGGCGAGGAGACGACGTTGTCAGTCGGGTCGTCGGGCGGGCTGCCGTCCGGCGTGGCCGTGCCCGGTTCGGCCGCGGTCGCCCGTCCGGACTCCCCGGTGTCGAACGTCCAGGCGACCGAGTCGCCTGCCGCTCCCGGCGCCTCCGTGACGCCGCTGTTGACCGGGTCCGCCTGGAACTGCGGCCATCGCGTCGGGCCCGCCGACGCCGTCGACTGTCGGGCGAGCGCGGCCGCCCGGTCGGCGGGGTCGGCGGTCGCGTCGCTCTGGGAGACTGTCGCTGCGGCGCCCGTCCCGGCGGCGCCGAGAGTCGTCAGCGCGAGCGCGCCGGTCCCGGCGCGCCGGAGGAGGGTCCGTCGTCGCCAGGGCTGCTGGTCGTCCATCGTGTCCGGCCAGCGTGCCGGCCGGAGTAAGTCTTCCGTTAGCCGAGCAGGCTCGTCACCGGACCGTCGAAGTTGAGGATGATCGACTGGACGCGGTCGCCGAAGACGGCCTTCCCCGTCGGCGAGCGCTTCTGCCCGCTGATGAAGGCGTGGTCGACGTCGTTGTCGTCGGCGACCTCGAGGATGCGGTCGGCCTCGCTCTCGCCGTCACCGATCCGTGCCCCGATGACGCGGTAGTCGACGTCGTCGTCGAAGCGTTCCTTGGCCGTCTCGCGGGCCTGTTTCTTCGCCGCGTCGATGACGACGCTGTCGTCGTACGCGGTGTGTTCCTCCTGAGCGACCACGTCGAGCGCCTCGCGGGCCTCTCTGAACTCGTCCGCGGTCATCAGCGACAGGATGATCAGCTCGGCGCCGACGCCGGCCGCGATCTCTCCTGCCTCTTCGAGCAGTTCCGTGTTCTCGTCGTCGTAGACCACCAGTGGTCGGTCCATAGTGTTCGTATGTTCGCCGACTGCTATTTAAAACTCATTGGTGGCGGTCGACAGGAGCGCGGCCGGTCACTGGTACCGGCCCCGCCCCTCGACCGCCCGGAGTCGGTCGAGGACGGTATCGCCCCGTTCGCTGGTCGCGCGGTACGCGTCCTCGGCGGCGGCCTGCAGCCGGTCCGCGTCGTCGGCCGTCCCCGCCAGGCTCTGGGCGAAGACGTGCAGGTCCATCGCGTGGTCCTCCTCGTGGCCGGTGTGATAGCCCAGCCCGAAGTCGATGAGGAAGACGCGGTCCGCGCCCTCGTCGCCCGACTCGACGCGGACGTTCCGCGTCGTCGGGTCGCCGTGGACGAACCCGGCGTCGTGGATCGTCGCGAGGGACCGTCCGACCGCTCGCGCCCGCTCGGCGGTCAGCCCGGCGTCCAGGTCGCTGTCACCGACGTATTGGAAGGTGATCGTCGACGCGGCGGTGTCCACGTCGACCACGAGCGGCGTCGGGACGCCGTGGCGACGGGCCTCGCTGGTGAGTCGCGCCTCGACGCGGGTCCGCTCGCGGCGCAGTCGCTCGTCCAGCGAGGGGTGGCGATAGGAGCGGGGGACCCGCCGCTTGACGACGCGGTCGCCCTCGATCGTCACCGTCGCCTCCGCGCCCTGCTGTTCGGCCGCCGCACCCGCTTCGACTCGCGTCGACGCGGCCGGCGTCGGCTCGGATTCGCTGGCACGCCAGCTCACTGCCACCTCGTCGGGCCGGAAGTCCGAATCGATGGCCGAATCCGCCACCGCGAGCGTGTCGCCCGCCGCGGCCATCTTCGCGCCCAGCACCGCGATCATCCCCGCGTTGTCCCGCAGGAACCGGTCCTCCGGGACGTACAGCCCGGCGCCCCGTTGCTCGCACATCTCCCGGAGCATCCCCTGGAGGCGGTCGTTCTGCCCGACGCCGCCGCCCAGCACCAGCTCCTCCCGGCCGGTCAGCGACAGCGCCCGCTCGCTCACTTCCGTCAGCATCGCGAACACCGTCTCCTCCAGGCCGCGACACACGTCTTCGACGGGCGTCCCCGCGTCGGACTCGTCTTTCGCCGCGCTCATGATCCCCGAAAAGGAGAAGTCCATCCCCTTGACGACGTACGGCAGGTCGACGTACTCGCCCTCTTTCGCGTGGGCCTCGACCTTCGGCCCGCCGGGGTGGGACCAGCCGACGTGGCGGGTGAACTTGTCCAGGGCGTTGCCGACGCCGGTGTCCATCGTCTCGCCCAGCACGCGGTAGCGGCCGTTCCGATAGGCCAGCACGTGGGCGTTGGCGCCGCTGGCGTTGAGACACACCGGCCGGTCGAACCCGGAGTAGTGGCGGCCGATCTCCAGGTGGGCCACCATGTGGTTGACCCCGACCAGCGGCACGTCGAAGCGCTGGGCGACCGCCCGCGCCGCCGTCCCGACGATCCGCAGACAGGGACCGAGGCCCGGGCCGCGCGAAAAGGCCACCGCGTCGATCGGGGCTTCGTCGGAGTCGCGGTCGTCGTCGGCCGCCTGTTCGCGAGCGGTTTCGATCGCCGTCTCGACGACGCTCGGGACCGCCTCGCTCATGTGTTCGGCGGCCTCCCGGGGGTGGATGCCGCCGCTCTCCGGTTGGTAGGGGTCGCTCTCGATGACGACCGCCTCACGCTCGACCTCGTAGACGGCGGCGCTGGCCGCCCACGCGGTCCCCTCGATACCCAGCACTCGCCGGACGTCGTCGGGCGTATCGGCCGGTGACGAGGACGGAGCCATTCGCTTGCTATCGCGTCGGCCGGCCAGCGAAAAGACCACTTCGGTCTGGGCCGACCGCACCGGCCCGTCCGGACGACCCGTGGCTACTGGCTCGTGTACCCGCCGTCGACGGTCATCGCCTCACCGGTGACGAACGACGCGTCATCCGAACAGAGCCAGACGGCGGCGTCGCCGATCTCCTCGGGCTCGCCGAGTCGGCCGACCGGCGTCGCGGCGGTGGCCTGCTCGATGGACTCTGGATCGTCCTCGCGCGACTGTTCGACCATCGGCGTGTCGATGACGCCCGGACACACCGCGTTGACGCGGACGCCCTCGCCGCCGTACTCCAGCGCCGCGGTCTTGGTCAGTCCGATCACGCCGAACTTGCTGGCGGCGTAGGGGCTGATCTCCGGGAAGCCCACCTGTCCGGCGATCGAGGACGTGTTGACGATCGCCCCGCCGCCGTCTTCGAGCATGACGGGGATCTCCTCGCGCATCCCGAGGAAGACGCCCTTCAGATTCACGCCGATGACCCGCTCGAAGTTGTCGACCGACTGGTCGCCCGTCGCTTCGCTCTCGCCCTCGATACCGGCGTTGTTGAACGCGAAGTCGAGGCCACCGTACTCGTCGACCGCCGCGTCGACCATCTCGGTCACGTCGGCCGGGTCGCTCACGTCCGTCTCGACGAACGTCGCCTCGCCGCCCGCGTCCTCGATATCCGCGACGGTCGCCTCGCCCGCTTCGACCTTCACGTCGGCGACGACCACCGACGCTCCTTCCTCGGCGAACCGCTTGGCCGCCGCCTCGCCGATACCACCGCTCGAACCTGTCACTATCGCTGTCTTGCCGTCGAAGTTTGCCATTGGTTGTCTCCCCGTTGGACCTTCGGGCGGCGGTGATATGAATGTATCACTCAGTGACATGGGTCGCGGTCGCCAGAGCGACCCGAGAGAGGCGGATCACCGACCACCCGGATCCGGGGACGGCCGGCAAGTCGACGACGGGGACGACGCGGTCGTAGCCGAGGAGGACGCCGACGGAGAACAGCACGCCGCCCGCGACGACGAGGAACGCGCGCACCGTCACCGACAGCGGTTCGCCGGACCACCGCTCGCCCAGCAGGGCGCCGCGAGCACGGTAACAGACCGTCTCGACCGCCAGCAACAGCCCGACGGCGACCGCCGCCTGGGCCCGCAACAGGATCACGTCCCAGGGCGCGGTGGCGACGACGGTCACGTCCACGACCGCGTTCAGGTCGGCCGCCGACGCCGCCAGACGACCGTCCGGAGCGCGTACCACGTCGAGACGCGTCCGAACAGAAACGCGGCGGCCGCGGCCAGCAGCGTGACGGGCGTCCGCGCCTCGTCGAGGACGCCCCGAGCAGCTGACTCGCCACCGGCCGACCGCCGTCTGGAGGGGTCGGTCATTCGGTCTGATGGTCCGCCGTCCCGCGTATCGATCTTCCCCAGGCGGGCGGCCGCTCCGGCGTCGTCAGTTGATGGTGACCTCGGCACCACCCATCCGGTCGTCGAGCAACTCGATCGACTCGTCGTCCACGTCGTCCCGCCCGTCGGCGTCGAGCACGTCTATCAGTGCCTCGGTGACCGCCGGGGCGTCGTCGACGTCCTCGGCGAGCAGCGTCCCTGCGAGCGACGCGAACATCCCGTCGCCCATCGCACCGCCCAGCATCGTGTCGCACTCGGGACAGACCAGCATCGCCTCCTCGGCCGCGGTCGTCGCGAGCGCGTTCAGTTCGTCTCCCTCGACCTCCGCCCTGCAGTGGGGACAGTTCGCGGCGTCTACGACGTCTAGCTCGGTCATACGGCCTCCGATCGTGTGACTCTCCTATTAAAACCACCTGCCTGTCGTGACCGACCAGGCATCGCCGTCGGTTCCAGGTCGTCGCACGCGCCGGTGGCGGTCCGGCTCTCGGGACGGGAAACCGACGGTTAGCGGGCAGCGAAAACGGCGGAGAAGCTCAGCCTTACTCCCACTCGGTGTAGCCGCACTTCCCGCAGTGCTTGCGGTCGCCGTGGTCGGCGAGGAAGGTGTCGCCACAGCGGGGGCACTGCTCGCGGTCGGTGGTGCCGTCCTCGCCGTAGAACTCGTGACGGGGCATCTAGGCCTCCTCGGCCTCTTCGGCCTCGCCGTCGGCGACGATCTTGTTGCGCTCGAGCATGTGGTCCTGCTCGACGTCGCGGGCGTACTCGGCGTCGTCGTAGACCTTCGCGTAGCCGACGGTCTTGCGCATGCCGAACTTGGTGTCGAGCTCGTGAACGACGACCTCCTCGGCGTCCTTGTTGAGCTTGGCCGCGAGGGAGTCGCGCACGGAGAGCCGCGAGGGGGTCGCCTCGTCGTGGGTCATCTCGAAGCGCACGTCCGTCCGATGCAACATCGGGTTCTCGTCTTCCTCGATGATGTCGATGTCCATGGTTCGTTGCCCAATACTCCCCCCGAAGCGCGTAAAAGGATTTCGAACCGATCAGGGCCGCTCGCCCGCCCGTCGGCCGACTCGGCGGCCGGTCGCGCTGCCGCCCGGCCGGCGGGCCAGCTATCAGCATCCGAAATGCGCGCGGTAAACCTATACTTCGTCCGCCAAATACGCTCTCAATGACTACCGACGACAGGTCACTCGCACGCGTGAAAACCGGGGTGGCCGGCCTCGACGAAGTCCTAGAGGGCGGTCTGATCGACGGCCGGAGCTACCTCGTCCGTGGCCAGCCGGGGTCGGGCAAAACCATCCTCGGGTTTCACTTCGTCTCGGCGGGCGCCGCGGCCGGCGAGCGGTGCCTGTTCATCAACCTCGAAGAGGACGAGGCGGACGTGCGCGCCAACGCCGCCTCCCTGGGGTTCTCGCTGGACGACGTCGACGTGCTCGATCTCTCCCCGTCGTCGGACTTTTTCGCCGAGGATCAGTCTTACAGCGTCTTCGGGGCGGACGAAGTCGAGGGCGGCGACCTCACCGAGCGGATCGCCGAGCGAGTCGCCGAGCGCGACCCCGACCGGGTGTTCGTCGACCCGGTCACCCAGTTTCGCTACCTGACCGGCGACGACTACCAGTTCCGCAAGCAGATCATCTCCTTCACGCGGTTTCTCGAAGAGCACGACGCCACAGTGTTGTTCACCTCTCAGCGGACCCCCGACTCACCCGACGACGACCTGCAGTTCATCAGCGACGGCATCCTGGAACTGGCCTACGAGAACGACCGGCGGCGGCTGACGGTCCCGAAGTTCCGCGGGTCGGACAAGCGCGGCGGTCCCCACGGGATGGCCATCCGCAGCGACGGCATCCACGTCTACCCACAACTGGTCCCGTCGGCCCACGGCGTCGGCTTCGACACCGAGACGATCCCCTCGGGGATCCCCGCCCTCGACGACCTGCTCGGCGGCGGGATCGAGCGCGGGACGATCACCGTCGTCAGCGGTCCCACGGGCGTGGGCAAGACGACCACGGGGACGCAGTTCCTCCGCGAGGCGGCCGACCGCGGCGAGCGCTCGGCGGTCTTCCTGCTGGAGGAGTCGGCCGACACCTTCGAACACCGCTCCGAGGCCGTCGGCATGCCGATGTCGTCGCTGCGCGAGGATGGGGCCCTCGTCGTCGAGGCGGTCGAACCGCTGACGACCTCGCCCCAGGAGTTCGCCCAGCGGGTCCGCCGCGAGGTCGAACAGCGCGACACGCGCGTCGTCATGATCGACGGCGCCCGCGGCTACAAGCTCTCGATGCAGGGCGCGGACGACGACCTGGTCAGGGAACTCCACGCCCTGGGGCGGTACCTGAAGAACATGGGTGTCACGGTGATACTGGTCGACGAGATCGACACCGTCACCGGGGAGTTCCAGGCGACCAACTCCGGCATCAGCTACCTCGCCGACAACGTCGTCTTCCTCTCGTATCTGGAGATGGAAGGGGAACTCCGGAAAGTCGCCGGCGTCCTGAAAAAGCGCGTCGGTGACTTCGAACGCACGCTCCGGGAGTTCCGGATCACCGACGAGGGGATCGTCGTCGGTGACCCGCTGACCGACCTGCGGGGCGTCCTCCGTGGTGCGCCGGAGTTCCTCGATACGGGGGAGTGACGGTGTCGAGTACCGACTGCCCGCCCGACCGCGTCCGCGTGCTCGTGGCCCACGACCGCAACCGGGAACTGCTCGCCGAGTGGCTCGGCGACACCTACGAGGTCGTGGCCGGGCTGTCGGACGCCGACGAGGACCGAAACGAGGGCGCGGGGCCGTTCGCCGACACGGACCTCTGTCTCGTCGACCCGCGGGGGTTCGACGCCCATCGCGAGACGCTACGCACGTGGAAAGACCGGTCGGACCCGCTGTTCGCGCCCGTGGTGCTGGTGACAGAGGAGCCGCTGAGCGAGGGGCTCGACCCCGAGAGCTGGGAGAGCATCGACGGCCTGTACGTCGTCGACGACGTTGTCCAGATCCCCGTCGAGAAGGCCGTTCTCTTCCGGCGGTTGGAGAACCTCCTCTCGCGGCGGTCGCTGTCGACGGATCTGGCCCGCTCGTACGAGCGCGCCGAGGAGCGCTTCGCCTCGCTGTTTCACGCGACGCCCGACCCGGCGCTGGTGCTCTCGGAGGGGCACATCATCTACGTCAACGACGCCTTCTGCGAGGAGTTCGGCGTCGACCGCGACGATATCCACTGGCGACACATCGCCGAACTCGACGCGCTGCCGTCGGACACCAGAGCGCAGATCGAGACGCAGATCGAACGGGTGCTCGCGGCGGAGAGCGAGGGCGACGACCGTGACGACCCGCCCGCGGACCTCCGCGAGGCGGCGGTCGACGACGGTACCGACGACGCGGTCGCGACCGGATCGGGCCCGGCCCTCGACGACGCGGTGACCGACGAAGCGCGGGACGAACGAACGGAGACGGTCGTCGTCGAGCGACCGGACGGGGAACAGCGCTACGTCGAGACGAACGTCAAGCCCATGATCCTCGACGACCGGCGCAACGTCGCGGTGGTGATGCGGGACGTGACCGAGCGACGGCGGCGCAAGCGCGAACTCGAGCGGAAGAACGAACGGCTCGAGGAGTTCGCGAGCCTCGTCAGCCACGACCTCCGCAACCCGATCCAGGTGCTCGACGGGCGACTGAGCCATCTGGAAGAGAGCGCCGTCGACGACGGCGCGTTGGCCGACGGGGAGTCGCTGGCCGAGCAGGTCGAGCCGATGCGGCGGTCGGTCGACCGCATGTCCGATCTCGTCGAGGACATGCTCACGCTCGCGCGCGAGGGCACGGCCGTCGAGGAGACCGAAGTCGTCGACCTCGCCGCCGTCGCCGAGGAGGCGTGGACGACGACCGACGCGCCGGCGGCGACCCTCGTCGTCGACGGCGACATCGCGCTCGCGGCCGACCCCTCGCGGCTCCGACAGCTGTTCGAGAACTGCTTCCGGAACGCGGTCGACCACGGCCCGTCGGACGTGACCGTCCGCGTCGGCGACCTGCCCGATCGGACCGGGTTCTATATCGCGGACGACGGCCCCGGCATCCCCGAACCCGAGCGCGACGAGGTGTTCGAACTGGGTCACACGACGAGCGACGACGGGACCGGCCTCGGCCTCGGTATCGTCTCGGAGATCGCCGAGGCCCACGGCTGGACGATCTCGGTGACCGAGAGCGACGCGGGCGTCGTCTCGGACGAGCACGGCGAGTCCGAGGCTCGGGAGAGCGACAGCTCTCCCGGCGCGCGCTTCGAGGTCGTGACGGAGTGAGAACTGTCCCGCCCGAGAACGGGCCGCTACGTGTGCATCTCGCCGAGTTCGGCCAGCAGATGTGAGACGTGGATACGGTCGTTCGTGCCCTCGTGTAAGTCCACGTCGATCTCGCCGGCCAGCCGGTGGACCCGCGCCAGGTCGGCGCCGGAGTACCGCGAGCGGGCGACCGTGAGGACGTCTTCGAGGACCTCCTCGCCGCTGTGGCCCTCGTCGACGAGGAGGTCGTCCAGCGTCTTGCGGGCGTCGGTGAACTCGCCGGCCTCGGCGGCGGTGACCATCTCCTGGACGCGCTCGTCGGCGCCCAGCGACCCCAGCACCTCGTAGGCGGTGTTCATCGTGATCGCCCCCTCCTGCTCGTGGGTGGTCTGGGCGGCGAGGATCGCCTCCCGGAGGTCGCCGTCGGCGTAGCCGGCGACGTACTCGATACCCTCGTCGTCGTAGTCGGCGTCCTCGGCCTCGACGATGCCCTCCAGCACGGCGACGGTCTCGTCGTGGGTCGGTTTGCGGACGGCCACGGGGAAACACCGCGACCGGATCGGCGGGATCAGAGCGGAGGGCTGGCGGGTCGCGATGACGAACTGGGTCGCCTCGTAGTACTGCTCCATCACCCGGCGCAGCGCCTGCTGGAAGTCCTCGCGGACGCCCTCGGCGTTGTCCAGCAGGATCGTCTTGTACGACCCCGAGACGGGCTGATAGCTCGCCGACTCCTTGAGGACGTGGTTGATGAGATCCGCCTTCGAGGACTCGCGCCGTCGCTTGCTGTCGATGAACCGCGAGAACCGGTCGTCCTCGCTGACCTCCTTTTTCGTCATGTCGAAGAAGTCGGCGACGTTGATCTCCACCAGATCCGCCTCGGGATTGTCGTGGAGTTCGTCGGCCAGCGCGCGGACCCCGGCGGTCTTGCCGGCGCCTTTCGGCCCGTGGACGAGCAGGTTCATCGGCTCGGAGACGACGCTCTGCAGGTGCTCGCGGACGTTCGGCTGGGGCAGGTCGTCGAGCGCCGGGGCGTGGGTCTCGGTCCAGAGCGGCCCCTCGACCGCCGTAGTCTCGTCGTCGCCGTCCTCGTCGGCCATTGCCCGCCGGTAGGTCGCCCCGGCGTATCAATCCATCTCTCTCCGACGGGGCTCGCGGGCCGCGATTCGCTCTGTCGGGCGCTCCCGCCGCCGGTCACGTGACGGACGGCGTTCGGCCCGCCCGGTCCGGTTCGTAGCTACGCCTGCCCGATCCCGCGGCCCGCCCGTTCCTCGACCGTTAACTCCCACACGTTGGGGTTCTCCTCGAGTTCGTACTCCGAGAGGAGGTTCGACTGGTAGGCGTTGTCGCCCATCGCCTCGCGCGCAGCGTCCCACTCGTCGATGGTGATCCGGCCGATCGGGCCGGAGACGATCACGCTCCGCCAGGACCCGTCGGCGCTCATGTCGAAGGTGGTGAAGCTCGCGACCTCGGACTGCTCGGCGTACGTCTCCTTCCGGAGCTCGGCCGTCGAACCGAGAAACACGAAGTACAGGCTGTCGTCGCCGTCGTACCCGAACGACAGGGGGACACCGTACGGTACCCCGTCGACGCTCATCGACAGAACGCCGACCCCCATCTCTCGCAGCACGTCGTCGATCCCCGATTCGTCCAGTTGCATCCCGAGTAGGGACTGGTAATCTCCACTCATACTACCGACATGGTAACAGATAGATATAAATCCACGACAGAATTCTCACATTTCAAGAACGTTTCCGCGACGGACGAGTCGGTGGAGCGACCGGGTCGAACCGCTCGCTGGGACCGACAGCAGGGCCACCGCGCGGTTCACTCCGGAATCGGCACGGACACACACCGTCGACAGGAGTCGAACGGGCTGGTCGAGGCGGGTCGACGTGTCGGCCGTGTGTCGGTCGCTATCCGGAGTGCGGGTCGAACAGTTCGTCGAACACCTTTCGCTGGGCGGCGCGGAGGTGCTGGTGGTAGGTAGGGCGGGAGATGTCCATCGAGCCGGCCAGGTCGTCGCCGTCGACGTCGCGGGGCCACTCGAAGAAGCCGCCGAGGTAGGCCGTCCGGATGGCCGTCTCCTGGCGGTCGGTGAAGCGGTCGGTGACGGCCTCGCGGAACTCCTGTCGGGTGCGGACGGGCCGCTCGTGCTCGTGGTAGCCCACGAGGTCGGTGCCGTGGTAGCGGTCGGAGACGAGTTCGAACACCTCGCGGGCCTCGGACTCGTAGGGGAGTTCGATCGTGTAGCGGACGAGGCCGTCCTCGGCGACGACCGAGCGCGTGACCGCGCCGTGGTCGGCCAGCGACTCGACGAGCGAGTCGTCGACGACTGCCTCGAACAGCACGTCCCCGTCGTGGTCGGCGATGACGCTCGACGCCTCGACGGCGTCGTCGCCGTCGAGCAGTGTCTCGAGTTCCTCGGCGTCGGCGTCGCTGGCGGCGACATACAGCCGGAGGCTCCCGTCGGATTCGTGGACCGACCCCGTGAGTTCGAATGTCGCGTCGCTCCCCGCCGAGAGACGGTTGAACAGGAGCGCGTCGTCCTGTACGGTGAACTCCAGTTCGACGACGCGGTCCGTCGAGAGGATGCGGCCGCTCTCGATGGCGTTGACGGCGTTGGCGACGGCGCGGCCGAGCGCGTCGAGGACGACCTGCTCGCGGTCGGCGAAGGCGTCCGGCGCCGGGGCGTAGACGCAGAGGACGCCGTAACTGGCGTCCTTGTAGGTGAGCGGGACGGCGATCATCGAGCCGAGGCCCGCCTCGCGCGCGGCCGCGTGAACGGTCCCCGCCGGCGCGTCGGCCAGATCGCCGACGATGTGGATGGTCTCGTCGTCGAGGGCGAGCGCGGCGGGGTCGGCGGCGTCGCGGGCGGCCGAGCGGTCGAGCGAGAGCGAGTCGACGGCGTCGGCGAGGGCGGGCACGTCGCCCGCCCAGGCGGTGGCCTCGATGCGCTCGGCGGCCAGGTCCGGCTGGCCGATCCAGGCGAAGGCGTAGGGGTCGGTCGCGACGAGCTGCTCGACGACACCGGCTTCCAGCTCCTCCCGGGTCCCCGACTGGACGAGCACCTCGACGGTGTTCTGGATGAGGCCGTTGATCCGGTCGACGAGCGTGTCGACCCGCTCGCGGGCCTCCCGGACCTCCTGTTCGCGCTTGGCGCGGTTGGCCGCGGCGGCGGCGCTGGTCGCAAGCAGTTGCGCGGCTTGCCGGTCCGTGTTCGAGAAGGCATCGACCGATTCGGCACCGATACTGATAGTGCCGTGAACGCCCATCGGGATGTGCAGCGTCGAGCGGACGATATCGTGGGGTCGGTCGTCGTCGGCGGTCGCGGTGTCTTCGACGACGACCATCTCGCCGTCGACGAACGAGCGGCCGGGTCCGCCCTCGTCGACGTCGTAGGTCGGTGTCTCGACGCCGCGCTCGCCGACCGCGTCGGTCGCGCCGGCGGGTTCGAGGCGGTCGCTCTCTCGGTCGAACAGCCGAACGACGGTCAGGTCGTAGCCGAGCACGTCCGCGACGGCGCGGGCGGCCATCTCGGCGACCTCCTCGCGGTCCCTGGCCTGCATGAGCGACCGCGAGGAGGTGACCAGCTCCGAGAGCATCTCCCGATGGGCCTTCTGCTCGGTGATGTCGCGCACGACGCCGACGACGCCCCTGACCGAGCCGTCGCCGTCGGTCAGGGCCGTCAGGCCGTCCTCGCAGGGGACCGGCGGGCCGCGCTTGCGCTGGACGACCGACTCGACGGTCCGCTCGCTCGCTTCGCCGGACAGCAGCGCGTCGACCGCCGTCGCGGTCGCGTCGTCGTCCTTGACGATCGAGACGTGCTCGCCGACGAGTTCGTCGGCGTCGTAGCCGGTGATCCGGCACATCGCCGGGTTGACGAACGTGAACCGTCCCTCCGCGTCGAGCTCGTAGACGCCGTCGTCGACCGAGCGGACGATGGTCTCGTAGCGCCCCAGCTCCTGCTCGCGGTCGCGCCGTTCGAGCTCGTAGCTGACCCACTCGATCAGCAGTTCGATGAAGGTCGCTTCGGCCTCGGTGAACGGCGCCGCGCGGGCGTCCTCGGCGCCGAAACAGAGCGTCCCGTAGCGCTCGCCGCCGACCAGCAGCTTCCCACCGAGGTAGCACTCGATACCGCGGTCGTAGGCCGGATCGCCCTCCCACCCCTCCGCGCCGGCGTGCTCGATCGCGAGCAGTCCGTCGGTTTCGACCGTCCGTCGGCAGTAGCTCTCCGCGAGGGGCTGGCTTGCGCCGGGCTCGACGCCCCCTTCGCCGTGTGCGGCGACGACGGTCTGGGTGTCGCCCTCGATCCGCGTGAGGTACCCCAGCGGCAGGTCCAGTCGCTCGCAGCCCACTGCGAGCGCCCGGTCCAGTTTCTCGTCGAACGACCGGTCGCGCGAAGAGGCCAGCCGCTGGAGGTCGCGCAGCGCCCGCTCGTTGCGCTCCAGCTCCGCTTTCGTCCGCTTCTGCTCGGTCACGTCGCGGACGTACACCGACAGTCCGTCCGCGGCGGGGAACACCGACACCTCCAGCCAGACCGCCTCCGGGTCGTAGTGGGTTTCGAAGGTCCGGACCTCCTGGGTCGCCAGCGCCTCGCGGTACTCCCGTTCGAAGACGCTCCCCTCGATGTCGGGGAACGCCTCCCAGACGACCTCGCCGACGGCGGTGTCGGCCGGCTCGCCCAGTGCCTCGGCCGCCGGCCCGTTGAGGTAGGTGACTCGCCACTCGTCGTCGATCCCCATGACGGCCGCGTCGACGCGTTCGAGGACCCGCTCGGCGTTCGCCGCCAGCGGCGTCGCCCTGAGCGAGTCCGCGCCGTCGGCGGTCCGCTCCGTCGCAGCACGGTCCCCGCTCCCGTCCGCGGCCGTGGGGCCGCGTGCGAGCCCGTCCGTTCCGTCCGCCAGTAGCCGTTCGATCCGCCGCGCCAGGACGGTCCCGTCGCCGTCGCCCGCTCGCACGAAGTCGGCGACGCCCGCCTCGAAGGCCGCGCCCGGCCCGAGACTCCCGTCGCCGACGAGGACGACCGGAGTCCCGCCCGGACCGCCCGCCCGTTCCACGAGGGTCGCGAGCCTGTCGGCCGTCGCCGGACCGACCCAGACGACGCAGTCGGCGTCGTTCGGATCGACCGTCGTCGGGTCCGCCGCGGTCGTCGTGTCGACGGTCGGCCCCTCGACCGCCGCGAGGTCGTCGGCGACCGCCCGGCCCTCCTCCGGCCGACCGGCTACCAGAACCTCGTCACGTTCTGCCATTGGACCCGTCTTTCGCTCGAAGCGGCTTAAACCCAGGTATCGCTGCAGGGGATCTCCGCAAGTCGTCTCCGATCGGCAGGGGACCGCGCCAGACGAAGAGCAGTGCGATGCGCCGTCCAGAGACTGAACCACGTCGAGACGGTCCTGCTCGGTCGCTTCGCTCCCTATGCGGGGTGCGACCCGTCTACGTCAATTCCCGTGACCGTAGCCGCGGTTCACGGTGGCGAGCACACGCTACGCAGTGCTCACGTACTGTTCACCGCAGGACTGCGCTCACGGCTCAGTTCGCCCGCCGTTCGCGTATCGAGGCACTCACTCCGTTCGCGCCTCGCATGCGCCGTCCGGGAATTGAACTCGATGCCAGACCTCCCTGCGGTCGGTCTGCCGTAGCTCAATTCCCGTGACCGTAGCCGCGGTTCACGGTGGCGAGCACACGCTACGCGGCACTCGCGGTACTGTTCCCCGCAGGACTGCGCCGTCCGGGAATTGAACCCGGGCTATTAGCTTGGGAAGCTAATGTCCTACCACTGGACCAACGGCGCTCACTTCGTTCGCCCCGCGGCTCGCAGTCCGGCGGACTGCTCACCAACGGCGCCTTCTCCGAGTGAATCTGACAGTCCCGATCACTTGAACGTAGCGCTTCGGTCGAGTGGACGGACGGTCACCGATCCCCGCCGACACGAGGGTATTAGTCGCACTCGTGCGAACGGTCGGTATGGCAACGACCGAGGAACTCGTCCGAGCGACCGACCCGCTCGACATGTCCCTCTCGACCGAGGAACTCGAAGCCCATCGCGAACACGTCACCGACTTCGTCGCCGCGCAGTACGAGGCTGCGGGCGCCGACCGCGTGGTGATGGGCCTCTCCGGGGGCATCGACAGCACGCTCACCTCGCATCTGGCCGTCGAGGCGGTGGGCGCCGAGAACGTCCACGCGCTGGTGATGCCCAGCGAGGTCAACCGCGAGTCGAACATGAGCGACGCCGAGCGGGTGGCGAGCGAACTGCTCGACGTGGAGTACGACGTGGTAGAGATCACGCCCATCGCCGACGCCTTCCTCGACGCCTACCCCGACGCCGACGAGGACCGGATGGCGACCGGGAACCTCTACGTCCGTATCCGGGCGGTGCTGAACTATCTGGTCGCCAACACCGAGGGCGGGCTGGTGGTCGGGACGGGCAACCGGACGGAGGCGCTGGTCGGCTACTTCACGAAGTACGGCGACGGCGCCGTGGACTGTCACCCGATCGCGAACCTCTACAAACAGCAGGTGCGACAGCTCGCTCGGCACGTCGGCGTCCCCGACGACCTGGCGGCCAAGGAGGCCAGCGCCGGCATGTGGGTCGACCAGACCGACGAGGGCGAACTCGGGATGGACTACGACACGCTCGACTCGATCCTCGCGCTGCACGTCGACGGGCCGCTGTCGGTCTCGGCGACGGCCGAGCACCTCGGCGTCGACGCGGAGACGATCGAGCGAGTTCGCGGGCTGTACGAGGGGAGCGAACACAAGCGGGCGGCGCCGCCGGGGCCGGACCCGCTGTACTGAGTCGCGGGAACGCCGCCGTGCCGGGCGGTGAACACGGTTTTTCGGGCTATCGAACCGGGTTCTCCGGGCCGCGACCGACGTACTCGGCGACGAACGCGCGGACCGCGCTGTCGTCGTACTCGTCCATCGTCAGGCGCTTCTCCCAGGCGGTGAGGACGTACGTCGACTCGGGCTCGTCGTTCGGGTTCGGGACGGCGATGACGCTCTGCCAGTTGCCGCTCTGGTTGGTCGCCCAGCTGCGCAGGCTCTCCTCGGCTTCGGCGGTCAGCGCGGCCGGGTCGTAGTAGACGACGACGGCGCCGTGTTCGAGCGAGTGGACGATCGACTCCAGAGGCGGCTGCTCGGTGTAGAAGCCGGCGGTCTCCCACGTACCGCCCCAGTGGGCGCCGCTGGTCGGTGGGACGCGCTCGTAGTCGATCTCGGTCCCCTGATCGCGGTGGTCGAGGCCGTTCGACTCCTCGGTCTGGACCTGCGAGATGACCGACTGGTTGCCGTTGTCGGGCAGGCCGCTCGCCGCGGCCGTCCCACCCGACCCGCCCATGAGGAAGGTGACGTAGACGACGAGCCCGCCCGCGAGGGCGAGCAGTCCGACGAGGATGGCGGGGCCGACTGGGAACCCGCCGGCGTCGTCGGAGTTCCGATCGGCGACCCGCCGCCTGTCGATCGACCCCAGTTCCCCCTCGTGCTCGGCGGCGAGGTGGTCCAGATAGGCGTCCTCGCCGTCGAAGGTTGCCCCGCAGTAGTCGCAGTCCGGCATTAGCCTTCTATGAGTGGTGGGCGCTTTCGAAGGTTTCGGTTGTGACAGTCCCGCGCAGAACCGTCACCCGCCCTCCGACCGCGAGGGCCTACCCCTCGAAGTCGGCGTACAGGTCGGCGAACGCCTCGGCTTCGCGGCGTTCTCGTTCGGCGCGGTCGCCGTCGTCACGCAACCGTGCCTTGATCGCCCGGAGCGCCGCCGGGTCGTTGGCGGCGATCTCGTCAGCGACTGTCCGTGGGTCCTCGACGACGCGGGAGACCAATCCCATTCGGTGTGCCTCTTCCGCATCGAGGACTCGTCCCGACAGGGCGATGTCCATGGCCTCACCGAGGCCCACGACCTCGGGCAGTCGGACGGTCCCGCCCCAGGCTCCCAGGAGTCCGATGGTCGCGCCGGACTCGGCGAACGTCGCCGCGGGCGTCGCGACGCGCACGTCACAGGCCAGCGCGAGTTCGACGCCGCCACCCCGCGCCGCGCCGTCGACCCCTGCGACGACGACCGTCTCGCTCTCGGCGACGGTGCGCGCGACGCGTTGACCGCGGCGGGCGAACGCACGGGCGGCCTCGCGGTCGGACAGGTCGGCGACGGCGTCCAGGTCCGCGCCGGCACAGAAGGCCGACCCGGCGCCCCGAAGGAGGGCGACGGGCGCCCCGGCGCTATCGACGGCGGATCCGAGGTCGTCGAGCGCCTCCGGGGTGAGTGCGTTCCGGCGGTCGGACCGGTCGAGCGTGACGACGCACACGTCGCCGTCGGTGTCGGTTTCGATCACGGATGGGCCCCCGCTGCGGTCGGCCAGGGGAACTCCCTCACGGAGACACGCGAGCACGTACCCGCGGCGTACGTCGTCATATCGGGCCTTGCGTAAGTCGTTTCCAAAGGTCTTTGCCCTTCCCACCGCTAGCCGACGTCAATGGAGGAAGCCGCGGCGGTCCGCGGGGCCGCGCTGGACGCGGTCGGTGACGTCGAACCCGACCGTCTCCACGACCGGATCCGCGAACGCCTCGAAGACGGGTCGATGGCACCCGGCGTGTTGACGGTGTTGAGCGCCCGCGCAGTCTCCGTCCCCGAGTCGGACGGGGAGTCGCCGGTCGACGCGGGCGCCATCGCCGACCGCGGGGCCGGCGTCCAGCTCATCTACGAGGGGCTCCGGCTCACTCGCTCGCTCTCGAGGGACCCGCCGTGGGAGCGCGAGGACGAACTGACCGACGGCGTCCCCACGAACGAGCCGAGCGGGGGCTCGTCCGCGAGCGACCAGCGCGAGCGGACCGACGGCGGCGACGTGGCCGTGGCCGACGGCGTGACCCCCGGCCCCGCGGCGACGACGGACGCCGACGGCGCCGACATGGACATCCTCGTCGCCGACGTGATGGTCGCCCGCGGGTTCTACCTGCTCGCCCGCACCGAGGCCGCCGGCGAGGCCGTCGCCGTCGTCCGTTCGTTCGGGGGCGACCAGACCCGCCGCCGGACCACCGGCGACGACCGACTCGACGCCAACCTGGAGAGCGACGTGTTCGAACTCGCCGCTGTCGCGGGTACCACCGCGGCCGGTCGCTCCGTGTCTGACGACCTGCGGTCCCACGTCGCCGATCTCGCCCGGACCGACGGCCCGCTGCCGCTCGCGGAGTCGCTGTTCTCCGAGGCGACCCCGGCGACGCTGGCCGAGCGGATCTGACCCGTCCGCCGTCCCCGACTCACTGTGTGGCTCGCCCGCACGCCGGGTGTGAGATCGAAACGCCTAAAGATGAATCGCGGCAACTCGGAAACGCGCCTGGGTAGCTTAGAGGTAAAGCGCGTCCTTGGTAAGGACGAGAGCCCGGGTTCAAATCCCGGCCTAGGCTTCCTATACCCGTTCTCTCCTGTAGTTAGCGCCTGAATCAGCGGTGAAAGAATGTACCCGACTCAAGGACCCTTCTCCGGGTGTGTCACGTGAACCCTTCCGCAGTCTTGCGATTCAGGAGAATGTCTGGCACAACTGTAATAAATTTTAATATTACGTAAGGCTAGGGTCAGATGATAGATTGGGGGCGACGAATAATGCCGTATGATGACGAGAACAAGTACGAGTGCATCGTGCCTGTGACGGATGAAGCTCGGGAGTATCTGAATCCTTGCCAGGAGATAACATACAAGGAGCACAGGACGGAACTGGCGAAGTGGGTGCTTCACAAAGGGAAGAACCCTTCAAAAGCTGAAGGATACAGCGAGTCCGCGGCGAAAAGCCGGATGAACAAGTTGGACTTGGTCTATCGCTGGGTGTGGGAACAGGAGCAGAGGTACGTCCAGGATATCACGACGGATCACGCCGATCACTGGATGGATTGGCTGGCACGGCAGGATTACAAATAGTCTACAAAGTGTCACTACCTGAAGCTTGCTCACACGTTGTTCAAGTTCCAGCGTGATGAGAAAGGACGGGTGTTCCCTACTATAATTCACTGTCGCCGGAGGAACGTGAGGGGTACAAGACCTTGCTGTCTCAGAGACTTCAGAAGCCGAAGGATGAGGTGAGGAAGCAGGACTTTATGCAGGCTAACAGCTTCAAGTACACCTCGATGACCTACGTCGCTATGGATGCAGGTTTGCGGCCTGTGGAAGTTCAAAGAGCGAATGTTTCCTGGTTCGATCAGGATAACGGGAAGCTCCGGATTCCTATGGAGGATTCAGCGAAGAACCGTGAAAACTGGAACGTGGTGTTGAAGTCGGAGACTGCGTCCATCCTGAAGAAATGGATTGAGGAGACGAACAGTAAGGGGAAATACGATGGCCGGGATGCTCTGTGGTTAACGCAGTACGAGAATAGGTATGATAAGGATAGTTACCGGCGTGACGTGTTCAGGAAGATTGCGCGGCAGGCAGGTCTTGACTTGGAGAACCGGGACTTGGTTCCTTACAGTATCCGGCACTCCACTGCGACGTCTATGGCCGAGGAAGAGGGCTTGGCAGTGGCCGGTCAACAGGTACGTCACAAGTCGAAGCAGTCGACTCAGAAGTATGAGCACAGTTCGGATACGAGGCAGCAGGACGCAGTGAACAGTATAGACTAACAGGGTCTACGGCATCGGCCATCCTTCTTTCCAGGCCCAGTGTGCCCGGCACTGTAGGCAGCAGAAGTGCATCCAGTCACCGTTGACCACGGCACTGAACCAGTCCTCCCTGTCTATTTCTTTCTCCGTGCTGCACCAGTTACAGGTCTCTTCCATATCTCGACCGAATAGTCATGTGAAGTAAATGGTTTATTCTGTGGTATGGCCGGGTACTCGTCCAGTGAGTCCTCTGAAAACGGGTTTGATACGACAAATAAGACACGGGCGAAGTTGATTAAAAACGGTGTTTATCCGGAGAAGGTTCGGGGCCACGCAGGAGAAGTTTTGGAAGATGTTGAACCGGGTTTGGAGAGGTACAGGTACGCCGCTGCATTAAGCAGGTTCGTCTACAGCGAGATTGAAACGGTTGAAGGCGGGAATGATTCTCTTTACCGGCCTGACTATGTCCTTGACCACAGTGTGGAGTGCGACTGTGAGGATGCAACAGTCTTGATTGCCTCTCCCTGCTGGAGGTTCGCAGCTTTACGACTCGTTTTGTAGGTGTTGTGAACCAGAACTGGGGGAATCATTTGATGGGCACTGTCTAGTTGAGGGATTGAGGAACGAGGTGGCCGTAGCGAGAAGTGCCTATGCAACCCGCAGACCTCCTCAGCGAAACGTTAGACGAGGACAATGAAGTCGTTTGAGAGAACGAGCGCACCCCGACACCCGTCCGGCGGTTTGGTGTTCGTCTCCATACGGCGCGGCTGTCGATCAGGGAGACGGTGGCGATCTTAGACTTGCTGGGTGTCGATCGTTCTCACGGTGCAGTCTGGAACTGGGTACATACGCTGTCTGAAGCCCAGAGCGACCTGCCGACCGCAGCGCCGTCGCGGGCCGGAGTCGACGAGAATCAGATCGAGGTTGACGGGAAAAAGTGGCTCTATGCCGCGATCGACACCGACTCAAAATTATTGCTCGAAATTGACGTGTTCAACCGACGCGGGACCGATCCCGCCGCGGCGTTCCTGCATCACCTCACCGAGAAATACGATCTCGCCGACAGAGAGTTTCTCGTTGATGCTGGTGGCTATTTGACTGCCTTCGCACGTCACGAATTGAGCGGTCGGCTCGACTATCGAACTCGGAACCACATCGAAAAATGGTTCCAGACCGTCACCATGCGAATCGACCGCTTCCACACGTACTGGCGGGGCAGTCTTCTGACTGAATGATTCAGGTTCCGCCGAACAGAGAAAACGTGTAGGGAGCGTCCTTGTACTCGTCAAACTCTTCTGTGAACCATTCTTTCAACTCGTCCATGTATTCGGGGTCGTCGATGCAGTACCAACCGGTTCCCTGTGCGTACATCATTACACCGCCGTCAACCTCTGGATTAGGGAAGTAGTAGAACGCTGCATCCCCTTCGACGTCGTTGAAGTAGTTGTACGAGTCCCCGAGGTCGGTGGCACTCTCAGCCAGTGAAATCCCTAGACTCTGTACGTTGACGATGTCGACCGCTACCTGGAACTTTTGCCTGTGACTGTATCTTTCCAAGCACTCCCGGATCTGATCAGGCACGTCATCATCTATACCCGGAGTATTAGGCCCTCGTGGACTCATACCTACTACTTACATATGTTTGCCACCAGGTTAAATTTTGTGTATGGTTTAATACAATGTGGTAAAAAGTAATATACACTAAACTGTTAACCTCTGTAAGGATGTGATGTTGAAGGAGCTAGGGGAGTTCCTAGAGAAGGCGAACGGCGAACAGGTGGCGTACCTGGAATCCAGAGACGAAAATATCTGGATGTACGCATTACCGAACTCGGATTATACGTTCCACTTCTCTGTCCACACCAAAGACGGTGAAGTACAGAGGATTCAGGCCCGGAGACTGGAGTATATTCAATGTGACCTGCCTTTGGTGGATTACATGGAGCCACCGGGTTTTGTCCGGGACGCCGTCGACCAACGTGTAGAGATTATTGAAGATCCCGACGCACTTGCCGTGTTGGAGGATGAGTGTATCAGGTGTATGGAAAGCTACGTGGTGACTGTTATGCCGAAGGCTGATTTATTGATTGACGGGTGCTACAGCCAGAGATTGATTCAGAAAAGTTGTCCGGACTGCGGCCAACCATTAGTCCAGAGGAAAACGTGGCAACCACCTCAAAGCTACGAGACTAGTGAAGTGGATCTAAGTAAGACTTGGAGTCACGGTCGTCGATGACTGGAGACGATGAACCGCATCCGATGACCAAGTTTCTGCACGAAACAAAGAATGGGAAGTGGCGTACAGTCCGTCGACCGAGATAGATACTGGTCGGCACTGGATCTTCAACTGGGAGAACGAAGGATTCAATTTCAACTTTGTAGTCCACGACAGGGACGGTGTTCTCGGATACGAGATATACGCTAAGGGAATCCAGTGGATATGACACTTCATCCATCCTCGGAACTTCGAGTACGTTGAAGAGCCGTGTAACAAGGTTCAGGAACTGGTTAACGCCAGTGTTGAAATCAGGGAGGACCCTCTGGATGTGGAGGAGGTGAATATTGGTTGCAGTGAGTGCCTCACCAATTACAAAGTCACTGTGTTGCCAAAGATGGATTTAGTGATTCACGGCGAAGCTGCCCAGCGTTTCTTCGTTGAGACGTGTCCTGAGTGCGGTAATCAAATGCTGGAGAAAAAGGCGCGCCCCAGCGGCAGCAGACGGTACTACATTGATGCCTCTGAACTGGATGAAATCAAGCTTTGGGAACACAGCCGTAGAACTCTTTAGAGTTCCTGTTTCGGAAGACCCTCTACAGCTTCTTCCTCGCAGCCTAAGATATGGTCACGGCGTCGAATCATAGATATGTATTCGGCAGGGCCTTCGTGTGTCTCTTGGACAAAGTAGTGAACTCTGTTTTTCTTAACTACCTCGTTTACTCTATTCATCTATTGTTTCCTCCCAGATGTTTTGCCAGGCTTCTTCCTCAATCTTCTGCTGGAAATCAGTCAGGTCAACACCGGCTTCTTCCAGTGTCTGCTTGGCCTCCGAGTTCTCTTCCTCCAACCTGGTCTTCTCAGTCTTGAATAGTTCCAAGACGTTCAAAGCCGCTTCACCGTCGGTCTTGACGAGTTCGGCGTAGTGTTCTCCCAGAGGGGTCAGTTCATAGGTCTTCTTTTTCTCTCGTGGCCGGTATACGAGGTCGCTTTTCACCAGTCTTTCAATATGTTTTTGAAGTCCGGACCGGGAGATATCCTTCTCTTTGTGTATGTCGGAGACAGAACCGCCCTCACCGAGTTTCAACAGTATTTCGAGGCGGGTCTGGTTGCCGAGGGCTTGATAGATTTCCGCGAGATCGTTTAATTCCTCAGTGTCAAAATCAGCCATCTTCTCCAAACTATACACACGCCGTATTTAAAATCTGAGGCAGTTGCTAAGGTAAACAATACAGTAAAGTAAAGTAAAATATATATCGCTCTAAAGACTCATAGAGGCATCTGCAACAGAGGTAGTAGAAACCAAATAATCGGGAAAATCAAATCAGTGTTCGGCTCCGGTTCAACCGGCAGTCAACCTGTTAACTCGGGGAGTACTGAAGACGGTGAAAGCAATCAACAGCGAATTGAGACTGAAGAGCTATTCGGTATTGAAAGAGGTTCTGAGGTGTTAGAAACCGGGTTTTCCAGGAAAGATCTGAAGAACCAGATCCAGGCAAGGAGTTATGACTTGGCGAGTTTCAAGGTAGAGATCCGTGGCGTCTTCGGTTGAATCGTCGTTGTGGGGGTATTAGAGTCGTTGAAGCCCGTGTCTCTGTGTTGCCTGTCGTCTTCTATACTATCTAGCAACTGTCTGAACTTCTCCTTATTTTTCCGTCCGATTGTTATTTTGTAGGGCTATTGTCTTGAAAATAGCTAACTTTTTGGCTGATTCAACTATTTGGACCACTACTAGGTTAGTAATCGTCTGGTTGCCTGTATTTGAAGTGTAGTGGGCGGTGAAGTGATAATCAGTGGCGAGGAGCAATCTTAACGAAAATATAAACAAGTTGATGATATTCGGGAAGATATAGACACGTTCAATTTGAACGTGAAGGGGCTCCGGACGATACGAAGCGATCTGAACTCGACACATTTCTACAGGTGCATTTGCTTGATGAAGTCCGGGAACTGGGTTTTAGCCAGGGCGAGCCGGTGTATTTGAAACTGGATTCTACATGTGTTGACGGTGATTCTGCGGATTTTATCCGTGGAAGTACAGAGGGGATCGGAAGGAACGACCCGGTTCTGAAGCATAGAAGTGATGGGAACCCGGAGCTGCACGTAGTTTCACCCGCTGAGTACACTTTTCGCAGGGAGAACCAGGTTTTCCACGGTTTGAAACCGGAGCATGAGATCACGGTTGAAGTGAATTACAGCGAGGGTGAGTTTCGGGTTTACCGGTCGGTTGATTACCCTATACGTATGAAGGAGTTGTCGGATCTGGGTGTGTTCCCCAGCCTAAGACCCCGTTGTTGGCCAGTGGAGCATACCAGGTGATAGACTGGATAGGTTCAGAGAACAGCGTATCTATCGTTGTTGGAGAGGTTGGATGATTTCCACGGTAGTTTCGGTGTGGTTACAAGTGAAGTAGGTGAACCCGGCTTGCACGAGCTGCGTCTTCGTGGCGTTGAACCGGATGGTCCTGCGGAGAACTCTGAGTACGTACAGCTACAGGTGCAGTAATAGAGTTTAGTCATCGAACCATTTCTCGTTGTTTTCTTCGATCTGATCGGTGATGTCCTTGATGGTTTCCAGGTTTTCTTTGGCTTCTGTACGTTTCTCTAAGGCGTGTATCATTTCCTCAAATGCTTTTTCTTCGTCTTCGAAGATCTCCTCAGGGTTGTGAAGCATCTTGTCCTCGAAGCTGGAGAAATCTTCCGGCGACAAATCTTGTAGTTCTTCTCTGTTGGGAAGGTCAATATCCAGTTCTTGCAGGATTTGATCAATGCCGGTGGCCGTGGATTTTTCCTGCTGTAATTGGAGGACGGTTTCCTCAGATTTCTGGAGTTCTTGTTCAAGGAACTGTATCCGGTCGTGAAGCAGGTCGATGTATTCCTCGTATTCTTCTTGAGTGAAATCGCTGGTATCCATACCGGAAGAGTTGGGTCTCTGGTGTATTGTGGTTTTTCTTCCAAAAAGGTAGAGCAGGCGTGTTCTATTTGTCCTGAATCACAGGTGGTTCACGGGTGTTCCAGAGACGTAATGCGACAGGGATTGAATCACGGGATGGAGACGTGTTTCACGGTAGAACACGGTAGGTAGTTTTCCACGTTACGCCGGAGTACAGAAGTACGTCGGAACTGAGATAGAAGAAGAATTGAAGAAGGAAGGGCTGGGAGAAGTCAGTGGTGAGGGTGTCTGTACGTCTCCATTTTCTTTTTCCATTCCTCATACTCTGATTTCTGAGTCAAGTCGTCATCCTCGGTGTCGTATTGCCTCCATCTGTAACCGGAGTAAACTGAGTCGCTTTTTCCAGTGACTATCTCGTCTCCCATTTTGAACGTGTCAACTCTCTATTGTTGTTCACTGAAACGTGGATGTGAAGCCCCATTGAGGCTTACCGCGGTCCGTTTCTCCGAACTGTCCTATCCTTGAGCCGTTAGCCCTCCATCACTTCCAGCCGAACGCACCGTCACGGAGGCCGATCCGACCGCCCGGCAATTGCGCGAGCGCCGGCGGCGCCGAGGAGTACCACACCGACGACGAGCAGGCGGCGGAACTGTTCGCGGCACTCGTCGACGAGATGGCGGCGCCAGAGACGACCGCCTGAGCGGTCGAGCAGAAAGTCGAGAGACGGACTACTTCTTGGGGAGCGTCGCGATGAACTCGTTGGACCCGACGCGGTCGACCGTGTAGCCCTCGGCGTCGAAGTCCTCGATTTCGGCGGCCATCTGGTGGTACAGCGGCGTCGGTTCGTGGTCGTTGACCAGCGTCAGCGCTTCGCCGCTCTCCAGATCCTCGAACGCCTCGAAGATCTTCGGGTGTCGCTGGGGCGGCGGGATCTCGCGGAGGTCCAGTTGGAGTGTTGCCATACCACTCGAACGGACGCGCCCCGCCCGCGAGTCGCTTTCCGGGAAGATGTTCGGCCGGCTGGCGAGCGGGGCGGTCCGCCAGCGCGGTTACGCCGAGGGGCCAGCCGTGACCGCCCAGACGGTGCTCTGGACCGACTTCCCGAGGAAGTAACCGACCAGCGCCCACAGGACGGATCGTTCGGGACGCTGGACGGCGGCGCCGACGACCCCGCAGAGCGCCGCGAAGACGAGTCCCGGTCGAGCTAGCGTCGATAGCGAGGGCATAGTCTGTCCTCTGTCGTGCCGGGAAGTGAGCCTTCGTCCGAACGGATTCGGTCGGTGGGGTGTGGGTGCGGTCGCGGGTCCGGAGCGTCACTCGAAATCGGTCCGGCAGGCGACGGACCACTCGCAGTCGGAGACCTCGCGGAGCCGGTCGTAAAAGCGGCGTAACCCTTCGGACTCCGTTTCGGGGAGGACGTGTAGCTGGACGGCGCGGTCGCGGACGGTGACGCGGAACACGTCGGCGGTGGCCTCGTCGCGGACGAGATACAGCGGCATGGGCAGCTCCATGAAGTCGCCAGAACGGTAGCTGTCGGCGTCGAGCACGTCGATGACGAGCGATTCGAGGGCGCCGTCGGAGCGGTCGGCCTCGGGGGTGCAGACGAAGACCGTCTCGCCCTCGTACTTGACGCCGCCGCTGCGGGGATAAGTGCGCTCTGGCCGCCCTGGGATAGCGAACGAGGGGTCGCGCGCCGGCATGTGGTCGCCTCGCCCGACGATACGGCGCGATGCCTTTTAAGCTCTCGCGCGGGCGGGGGGAGGGGCGGACGGCACTGCCGACGGTCAGTCGTCGGTGGGTTCGGCGTCAGTGGGTTCGGTGTCGGGGTCGGCGGTCGATCCCACCCCGGAAGCGTCGTCGGTGAGGTCGGCGTCACGCCAGGTGCCCCGCATGTACCAGGTGAAGGCGATGACGGCGCCGGCGACGTTCGAGACGGCGAAGGCGACCCAGATCCCCCTGTAACCGATTTCGAAGGCGGCCAGCGCGGCGAGCGGGGCGTCGACGAGCGCCGAGAGGGGGTCGAAGGGGATGGCGGCGACGAGCTCGGCGAGCCAGGACCCTTCGTATGCGAGGTCCTGGGAGGCGACGAAGGCGACCGGCAGGCGGATGGCGCCGAGCATCCCGATGGAGATGAGGGCGGCGGTCATCGTCTTGCCGGCGCCGCGGAACCCGCCCTTGTAGGAGTGGAAGATACCCGTGAAGCCGAAGGTGGGGGCGACGTAGCGGAGGAAGACGGTCCCGACCTCGACGACGTCGGGGTCGTCGGAGAAGACGGCGACGATGTTGCCGGCGCCGAGCCAGGTGAGCGCGCTGACGACGAGCAGGACGAGGAACATCGCGCGGGCGGCGAAGTGGGTCGCGGCGGCCGCGCGTTCCTGTTCGCTCGCGCCGATGTTCTGGCCGGACATCGTCTCGACGCCGCGGCCGACGGCGATGGCGGGGAGGAAGATGACAGAGAACATCCGGACCCCGACGCCGTAGGCGGCGACGACGACCGTCGGGAAGGTGCTGACGATGACGAGCATCAGGTTGACCGCGATGGAGTTGCCGGTCCCCTCGATCGAGGCGGGGATGCCGACCCGGAGGAGCTTGCGGAGGTAGGTCAGGTCGGGCTTCATATCCGCGAGTCTGATCTTCACGCCGCGGGTGCCCTGGAACATGATCCCGAGCCCGATGACGGTCGCGAGCGCTCGCGAGAAGATCGTCGCGTAGGCGGCGCCCTCGACGCCCAGGCGGGGGAACGGCCCCCAGCCGAAGATGAGGAACGGGTCGAGCACCATGTTGACGACGACGGTGACGAACATGACGAGCATCGGCGTGATGGTGTCGCCGTAGCCGCGCATCAGCGACATGAACACGAAGAAGGCGAACATGAATATCATCCCGAGCGAGATGATCTCCAGGTAGGCGGTCGCTCCCGGCAGGACGGCGTCGGAGGCCCCGAGCAACTGCAGTAGGTCGCCGACGACGAAGTAGCCCACGCCCCCGAGGACCACCGACGCGATGATGGCGAACGTGACCGTCTGGGAGGCGGCGAACTCCGCCTGGCGCTCGTCGTCGGCGCCGACGTTCTGGGCGACGAGGATCGACCCGGCGATCGAGATCCCCAGCCCCAGCGAGATGAGGAAGAAGACCAGCGGGAACGCGAAGCTGATGGCCGCCAGCGCCTCCGTGGAGTACTGGCCGAGCCAGATCGTGTCGACCAGGTTGTACATCGTCTGCAGGAGGTTCGTGACGACGATGGGGATCGAGAGGTAGAACAGGGGCTTGGCGATCCCCCCCGAGGTCAGGTCGAACTCCTCGCGGCCCTTGAACACCATGTTGACCCGCCTGCGGACGCCGGCGACGAGGCGGTCCAGCGACGAGTCGGCCATCAGTCGTCCCCTCCCGCGGCCGCCGGTCGCGCGTCGTCGTCCGCGCTGCGCTCGGTGTTCCGTTGGGCGTCCTCACCGGAGTCGAGGTCGACTGCCACGTCGGCGTCGGGTGCGAGGAGGTTCTCGCGGACGTACGCCAGGAACGTGTCGCGGACGCTCCCGTCGACGTCGCCGAGGGCGACGCGGCGGGTGTTGACGCCGTCGACGAGCGTCGCGACGAAGGCAGCGGTGTCATCGGGGTCCACGTCCGAGCGGATCGTGCCCTCCTCGATCCCGTCGGCGACGATCGACCGGACGCGGTCGCGGACGAACGCGTCGACCCGCGCCAGTTGCTCGCGGTAGGCCTCGACGTAGGGCCCCTGGGCCTTGATCTCCAGCAGCGCCGTCTGGAACTCTTCGAACTCGTCCGTTCCGGCGTCGTTCCCCGTCTCGCCGCCGCTCGTTCCGTCACCGTCCGACTCGGCTCGGGACTCGTCCGTCCGTTCGGCCGGGCAGAGCACCTCGTCGACGAACTGCACCAGTCGCTCGACGGCGTCCTCGCCGCCGGTCGCCCCGATGTCGTCGGTGAACGCGTCGTACAGATGGTCGAGGAAAGCGAGCAGCAACTCCTCTTTGGTGTCGTAGTGGTAGTGCAGCGAGGCCTTGCTCTTGTCCGACTCGTCGGCGATATCCCGCATCGTCAGGTCCGCGTAGCCGTGTTCGCACAGCGCGCGGTAGGTGGCTCCCATGATAGCTTCCGGGGTGGAGCCCTCGGCCGCGGCGCTGTCCGTCGTTCCGGTCATTACCGATTTTAACTGACCGGTCAGTCAAAAACGTTCCGGACTGACTGACTGGTTAGTCAAAGACTCACACGGTCCGGCGCCGCTCCCGCCGGTCGGGAATCGACGCGGCGATTGAAATGTGCGGGCGTCGTCCGTTGTGGTGGAGGCACACCGTGACACACCAGCCGGACCACGAGGTCGAACTGTTCAAAGACGAGGGCGCGTACGAGGTGTACGTCGACCTACCCAGGTACGACCGCGGAGACGTCGACCTGCGCTGGCACGACGGACGACTCCACGTCACCGCCGAACACCAGACCGAGGAGGGCGAGACGCGGGTGTTCAACCGCCACGTATCGGTCCCCAGCCAGATCGACGCCGAGGAGATCTCGGCGACCTACCGCGACGACGTGCTGACGGTTCGGCTCCCCGTTTCGGAGAGCGGCGCCCGACCGGGGACGTCGATCGAGGTCGACGAGTAGATCGGTCCCGGCCGTCTGGCGGCCCTCGTCCGGGCCCGCCGGCCGTTCGCTCACACCCAGTCCAGGTCGGGGTCGATCCGGTCGGGCGGCGTCCCACCGGTCAGCGCCGCCCGGACGTTGGTCGCGACCGTCTCGTGGAGGGCGGCGCGGGCCTCCTCGGAGTACCACGCCGCGTGAGGGGACAGGACCGCGTCGTCACGGTCGAACAGCGGTGAGTCCGTCGGCGGTTCCTCGGCGAAGACGTCCAGCCCGGCGGCGGCGACTTCGCCCGCCGCCAGGGCGTCGGCCAGCGCGCTCTCGTCGACGACGCCGCCGCGACCGGTGTTGACGACGACGGCGTGGTCGGCCAGTCGCTCGAAGGCCGCCGCGTCGATCAGGTCACGAGTCTCCGCGGTCAGCGGCGCGTTCACCGAGAGCAGTTCCGTCCTGTCGAGCAGTTCCCCGAAGTCGACCGACTCGACGCCGTCGGCGGCCGTCTCCTCGGCGTCGACGTACGGGTCGTAGGCGACGCAGTCGACGCCGAACCCCTCGACCAGTTCGCGAACGCGGCGAGCGATCGGCCCGTAGGAGACGAACCCGAGCGTCAGCCCCGACAGACGGTGGATCTCGCCGCCGGCGCGCCAGTCCCACCCGCCGGCTTTCACGTCGCGGTCGTAGCCTCCCAGCGACCGGAGACAGGCGAGCAGGAGCGCGACGGTGTGGGTCGCGACCTCCTCGGTGCAGTACTCCGGGACGTTCGTCACGACCACGTCGCGCTCGGCGGCGGCGCCCACGTCGATGGTGTCGACGCCGACGCCCGCCCGCGCGACGATCCGCAGATCCGGACACGCCGCGAGCACGTCGGCGGTCACCGGCGTCGACACGTCCGTGACCAGCGCCTCGGCGTCGGCCGCCGCTTCGCGGGCCGTGCCCGCCGAACCCGTCTCTGCGACGGTGACGGTCGCGTCCGGTCCCAGTCCCTCGCGCAGCAACTCGGCGTCGATCATCGGATCGTCGCTCGCGACGACTTCCATACCGGAACACGGGACCGGGACGGTATAAATGCGGTCGGCCCTTCCCGCCCGCTGGGGTCGGCGGCACCCGGTGTCACCGATGTCGATCCGTCCGCCCTCGCTCGCTTCCGCGTTGAGAGCGTTCAAGTACCGGCCGGGCGAACCCGGGATCATGACACGTGACCCCGAAGCCCTCGCCGAGGCGTATCTACCCCGACTCCGGGAGAACCTCCGCGAGACGGTGATCGACTTCTGGTACCCTCGCGCGGTCGACACCGAACACGGCGGTTTTCTCACAAGCTACGACGCCGAGGGCGAGTTCGCCGGCAACGACCGCAAGATGATCGTCACGCAGGCCCGGATGCTGTGGTTCTCCGCGCGGTGCTACCGGGCGGGCTACGGCGACGAGTTGCTAGACGCCGCCGAGCGCGGTTTCGACTTCCTCACCGAGGAGATGCGCGACGGCGACCACGGCGGCTACTACTGGGCGGTCGAGCGCGACGGCGAGGTGGTGAAGCCGAACAAACACATGTACGGCCAGTCGTTCGTCCTCTACGGGCTCGCCGAGTACTATCGCGCCAGCGACGACGAGGCCGCCCGCGAGGCCGCCGTCGACCTGTTCGAGCGCTTCGAGGCCCAGGCCTACGACCACGACCACGGCGGCTACGTCGAGTACTTCGAACCGGACTGGACCCCGATCACCGACGGGGGGACCTACCTCGACAACATCGAACCGGACTGGTCGCCCAAGGAGGACGTCGACGCCGAACTCGACCCGACGACGAAGCTGATGAACACCCACCTCCACCTCATGGAGGCGTTGACGACCTTCTACGAGGCCACCGGCCACGACCTGGGCGGCAAACGGCTCTCGGAGCTGCTGACGATCAACACCAACACCGTCGTCCGCAAGAAACTCGGCGCCTGTACCGACAAGTACGCCCCCGACTGGCAGCCGCTCCTCGACGACGAGAACTACCGGATCGTCTCCTACGGCCACGACGTGGAGAACGTCTGGCTGACGATGGACGCCGCCGACGCGCTCGACTCGCCGCTCGACTACTACCGCGATCTGTACGAGACGCTGTGGGACTACTCCCTGGAGTACGGCTACGACGACGACCACGGCGGCTTCTACTTCTACGGCCCCTTCGAGGAGCCCGCGACCAGCCGGATCAAAGCGTGGTGGGTCCAGGCGGAGGCGCTGACCAGCGCGCTCCGGATGTACGAACTCACCGGCGACGACCGCTACGCCGACGTGTTCGCCGACACGTACGACTTTATCGACGAGCATCACGTCGACCGCGAGGTCGGCGAGTGGCACTCCGGCGTCACCGAGGACCTCGAACCCGTCGGCCGCAAGGGCGCGATGTACAAAGGCGCCTACCACAACGGCCGCGCCCTCCTGGAGTGTATCGAGGCGCTGGAGCGACTGCGGGACAGCTGAGGCGACAGCCGTCGTTTCGCGACACCGTCCGAGGAGCCACCGAAACGGGAGGCTCATGTTGGTGGGCCCGATAGGGTCGCTATCTCCCCACGGGAGTCTACTATGACACGCGAGGGACACTCATGACACGGCGGACGCGCGGAAGCCCGTACGCGCCGGGCGACGCTGACGACACCGCGGCGATGCTCGACGCGGTCGGCGTCGACGGCGTCGAAGGCCTGTTCGACATCCCCGATCCGGTCCGCTTCGACGGCGAGTTCGGTATCGAACCGCGCAGCGAGCGCGATACCCGCCGGCTAGTCGAGCGGACGCTGGGACGCAACGACGAGCTGACGGAGTTCATGGGCCGGGGCCACTACGATCACTACGTGCCGGCGCTGGTCGACGACCTGGCGAGCCGCCAGGAGTTTCTCACCTCCTACACGCAGTACCAGCCCGAGGTCGCCCAGGGCTTCCTCCAGGCGCTGTTCGAGTACCAGTCGATGCTCGTCGAGCTCACGGGGCTGGGCGTGGCCAACTGCTCGATGTACGACGCCGCGACGGCGCTGGGCGAGGCCGCGACGCTCTCCCAGCGGGTCCGCTCGGTCTCGGGCGACCGGATCCTGGTCCCCGACCAGCTTCGCGAGGGCAAGCGCGAGGTGCTCGGCGCCTACGCCGACGGCCCCGACCTGCCGGTCGAATCGTATCCGACTGCCGAGGGCACCGTCGACACCGAGGGACTGGCGGACGCGCTCGACGACGACGTGTCGATGGTCTACGCCGAGAACCCGACCGTCTGCGGCGCCATCGAGCCCGAACTGGATACCGTGGGCGACCTCGCCGACGACCACGAGGCGCTGTTCGTCCTCGGCTCCGACCCGATCGCGCTCGCGCTCCTCGAACGACCCGCCGACGTGGGTGCCGACGTGGTCGTCGGCGAGGCGAGCGCCCTGGGCGCCGGCACCGCCTACGGGATGGGCACCGGACTGTTCGCCACCCGCGAGGACTTCCTCCGGCAGGTGCCCGGCCGACTCGTCGGGGTCGGCGAGGACGCGACCGGCCGGCGGGCGTTCACGCTGACGCTCCAGACGCGCGAACAGCACATCAGGAAAGAGCGGGCGACGAGCAACATCTGCACGAACCAGGCGCTGATGGCGCTGCGGACCGCGATCCACGTCGCGACGCTCGGTCCGGACGGACTGGTCGACCTCGCGGGGGACTGCGTGACCCTCGCGCGGGACCTCGCCGCCCGACTGGACGAGGTGTCGGGACTCCGGGCGCCGGTGAACGACCGACACCACTTCCGGGAGTTCCAGGCCCACACCGACCAGCCCGCCGCCGCCGTCGCCGCCGACCTCGAGTCCGAGGGGTTCGCCGTCCACGTCGTCGGCGACCACCGGATCCAGGTCTGCGTGACCGACGCGAACGAGCCCGCCGTCGACCGGTTCGTCGACGCGATAGCGGAGGTGGCCTGAGATGAGCGGAGAGGACACCCCCCCAGAGGCGGGGACGCTGTACGACCAGGCGCGCTGGACCGACGACGGCGGATACGAGCCGCTGTTGACCGAGACGGGTTCGACCGAGGTCGCGGTCGGCGACGACTCGCCGCTGCCCGACGACCTGACGCGCGACTCGCTGGAGTTGCCCGACCTCGCCGAGCCCGAACTGGCTCGCCACTACACGCGGCTGTCGCAGATGAACTACGGGGTCGACAGCGGGCCGTTCCCGCTCGGCTCCTGTACGATGAAGTACAATCCCAAATTCACCGAACAGGTGGCCGCGCTGCCCGAGACGGCCGTCCACCCCGACCGCTCGGCGGGGAGCGTCCAGGGCACGCTGGAACTCCAGGCCGAACTGCAGGACTACCTCGCGCGGATCGGCGGGATGGACGCGGTGACGCTCCAGCCGCCGGCGGGGGCCGCCGGCGAGTTCACCGGCATCCGGATCGCCGCCGCCTACCACGAAGCCAACGGCGACGACCGGACCGAAGTGGTGATCCCGGACAGCGCCCACGGGACGAACTTCGCGACGGCGGCGATGGCGGGCTTCGACGTGGTCGAACTTCCCAGCGCCGAGGACGGCCGCGTCGACCTCGAGGCGCTGGAGGCCGCGGTCGGCGACGACACCGCGGCGCTGATGCTCACCAACCCCAACACGCTCGGGCTGTTCGAGCGCGACATCGAGGCAGTCGCCGAGGTCGTCCACGACGCCGGCGGCCTGCTGTACTACGACGGTGCGAACCTCAACGCCCTGCTCGGCCGCGCCCGGCCGGGCGACATGGGCTTCGACGTGATGCACTACAACGTCCACAAGACGTTCGCGACGCCCCACGGCGGCGGCGGCCCCGGCGCCGGCCCCGTCGGCGTCACGGCGGAGCTGGCCGAGTTCCTGCCGACACCACACGTCCGCCTGCAAGCGGACGAGAGCGGCTACGAGCGCTACGAACCGGCCAAGTCGATCGGCAAGGTCCACGGCTTCTCGGGCAACTGGCTCGTGCTCGTGCGCGCGTTCGCCTACATCGCGCGGCTGGGCGACGCGGGTCTGGCCGACGCCAGCGCGCGGGCCGTCCTGAACGCCAACTACCTCGCCAGCCAGATCGACTACGAGGTGCCCTACGGGCCGTTCCACCACGAGTTCGTCGCGAGCGCGGGCGACCAAGACGCCGCCGACGCGGCCAAGCGGATGCTCGACTACGGGGTCCACCCGCCGACGACGAAGTGGCCGGAGATCGTCGACGAGGCGCTGATGACCGAACCGACCGAGGCCGAGGGGAAGGGGTCGCTCGACGACCTGGCCGCCGCGTTCGACGCCGTCGCCGCCGAGGACGACGCGACGCTGGAGGCGGCGCCCGAGCGGACCGCGGCCCGCCGGATCGACCAGGTGAACGCCGCTCGCGAGCCGCGCCTGTCCTGGCACTCGCTGGAGGACTGACCGGACTCCGCCGGCGGCCCGGGCCGCGCGACGCTCGCGCGCCTCACTTTCGATAATCGGGGGGAAGCCGATATATGCTGGGCTTTCCTTGATTCTGGTCACGAATGGGAGCGACGGTGCTGGTAGTCGGTCCGAAGCGCGACCGGCCCTGGGTCGAGGACCTCGAGGACGACGGGTTGGACGTAGTCTCGGCCGCGTCGACGCGGGCCGCGCTCGCGACGCTCGGCACGGAAGACGTGCGATGCGCCGTCATCGGCGGTGAGGCCGGGGACGGGACCGCGCCCGCCCCGCTCGACGCGCTCGCCGGCGTCCGCGAGTTCGAGTACGACCAGCCGGTCCTGTTGACCTCCGCGGAGCCCGACGGCGAGCTCGCGGCGGCTGCGACCCGACTCGGCGTCACCGAGTACGTCCCCCGGAGCACGACCGACGAGTCGCTGTCCGACCGCGTCCGGGCGAACCTCCCGAGGGGAGCGGCCGAATCGCCGCGAGCGCCAGCCGATGCGGACGCGACCGACGACGCCGCGAGCGTCTCCGGGGTGACACTTCGTGAGGCGACGGCGGCGCTCGACGCGGTCAGCGACGGGCTGTACGTGCTCGACCTGCAGGGGCGGTTCGCGGTGGTCAACCGGGCGCTCTCGCGGATGACGGGCCGCGACGCCGACGAACTCGTCGGCGAGCACGTCTCGACGATCACGACGGAGTCGGCCGCCGAACGGGTCTTCCCGGCGGTCCGGCGGGTCGTCCGCGGCGAGATCGACGCCACGACGGTCGAGACGACGATCGTCCCGGTCGACGGGGAGCCGTTCCCCGCCGAGGACCACCTCACCGCCGTCGAGGAGGACGGCGAGGTCGTCGGCGTCGCGGGCGTGCTCCGCGACGTGACCGACAAGCGCGAGCGGACGCGCGAACTCGAGCGCTACGAGTCGGTGATCGAGGCGGTCGACGACGGCGTGTACGCCCTCGACGACGAGGGACAGTTCGAAGTGATCAACGACGCGCTCGTCGAGTTGACGGGCTACGACCGCGAGGAGCTGCTGGGCGAACACACCTCGATCGTCAAGGACGAACAGACGGTCCAGCGGGCGGAAAACAAGCTCCGGGACCTGATCCACGGCAACGCCGTCGAGACGACTTTCGACCTGGACCTGTCCCCGAAGTCGGGCGAGCCGGTCGACGCCGAGGACCACATGGTGATGCTGACCGACGAAGACGGCGAGTTCGCCGGAACCGCGGGCGTCATCCGCGACATCACCGAGAGGAAAGCGCGCGAGCGCGAGCTCCGCGCGGCCCGCGAGCAGTTCGCCGAGCTGCTCGACACCTCACGAGCGTTGCTCGGCGCCCACAGCCCCGAGCGTGTCGGCGAGATCGTCGTCGACGCCGTCGCGCACACGCTGGGGTTCGACATGAACGTCGTCCGTATCTACGACGCCGAACGCGACCGTCTCGTCCCGCTCGCGGCCTCCGACAGCGACGCGGTCGCGGTCGACGACCGCCCCGACTACGCGGTCGGCGAGGGCGGCCCGGGACTGGCCTTCCAGGCGGGCGAGATCCGCCACGCGCCCGACGATGTCGCGGTCTCCCCGTCGGAGATGCCCGGCGAAGCCGTCGAGACACTGTTCGTCCCGCTAGGCGAGCAAGGGACCGTGAGCATCGGCGCGACCGAGCCGGGCGCGTTCGGCGACCGCGCGCTCGAACTGGCGGAGATCCTCGCCTCGAACGCGGCGGTCGCGCTCGACCGCGTCGCCTACGAGGACGAACTCGTCCGCTACCGGACGGTCCTCGAGAACGTCCAGGACATGGTGTACGTCGCCGACGACGAGGGCCGCTTCTCACTGGTGACCGAGCCGCTTGCGACCTGGCTCGGCGTCGACCGCGCGGACCTGGTCGGCCGACCGGTCGCCGCGACCCTCGCCGACGCCGGTGCGCTCGACGCGGTGGCCGACGGCGACGCCGACGGTCGCGTGCTGGAGACGGAGTTCGAGCGGACCGACGGTGTGTCGCTCCCAGCCGAAGTCGAGGTGTCGCCGTTGCCCGACGACGAGGCGGTCGGCACCGTCGGCGTGGTCCGCGACCGGACGGAACTCGTCGAGACGCGCGAGCAACTGGAGACACAGCGCGACCGGTTCTCCTATCTCTTCGACAACCTCCCCGACGCGGTCGTCGAGGCGTCCCACGTGGGCAGCGAGCCCGTCGTCACCGCCGTCAACGACGCCTTCGCGGAGGTGTTCGGGTACGACGCCGGGTCGATCACCGGCGAGGCGCTCAACGACTACGTCCTCCCGGACGACGAGTACGAGAGCGGCCGCGACCTCGACCGGCGGGCCGCCGAGGGCGAAACCGTCCAGAGCGAGGTCCGGCGCAAGACCGCCGACGGCTACCGCGACTTTCTCTTCCGGGGGATCCCCTACGACACCGGCGGCGAGGGGATCAACAGCTTCGGCATCTACACCGACATCACCGACCAGAAAGAGCGCGAGCGCCGGCTGCAGGTACTCAACCGCGTGCTCCGGCACAACCTCCGCAACGACATCAACATCGTGCTCGGGTACGCCGAGATGATCGCCTCGCGCGTCGACGACGACACCGTCGACGAGTGGGCGGAGACGCTCATCGAGACGGCCTCCGAGGTGGCCTCGCTCGGCGACCGCGCGCGCTCGCTCGACCGCACGATGCGCGAGGGATCGCTGCGCGACCACGAGATCGACATCGACTCGGTGGTCGACTCGGTCGTCGCCGACTACCGTCGCGACTACCCCGACGCCCGCATCGAGGTCGACGTGGACGACGCTCGGGTCGTCGGCGACGGACGGATCGAGCTCGCGCTGACCGAACTGCTCGAAAACAGCGTCGAGTACGGCGGCGAGCGCATCCACGTCCGCGTCGAAACCGACGCCGACGGCGGCCGGGTCGACCTCCGCGTCGCCGACGACGGCCCCGGCATCCCCGACCACGAGCGCACCGTCCTCGACGAGTCGTCGGAGATCACACAGCTCGAACACGGCAGCGGCCTCGGCCTCTGGATCGTCCGCTGGGTCAGCGAGTCCTGCGGCGGCCACGTGCGCTTCGAGGAGAGCGACCTCGGCGGGACCGCCGTCGTCCTCTCGCTGACGCCGGCCGACGGAACCGAGGAGTGAGACGGCAAGCGCTCGGGGCAGACGCTTCTCTCCGAGAGAACGGTCTCCGCGAGGGGATTACGCCGGCGTCTCGCTCGTGTCGACGGTGTGGTCGATGCGGACGAAGCCGTAGTCGCACTCCCAGCAGTGCCACTTGACCTTCTCGCCGATGTGGACTTTCATGCTGGCCGCCTGGTAGAACTCCTGCTCGCTCTCACAGACCGGACACTCGTGGGTGAGGACTTCGCTCATACCCCCTCATTCCGGGCCGCGGTAATTTAACGTCCCGATCTCTCGCCGAGCGACTCGGCCGCTGCCGACGCCTCGCCGCCGAGGGCGGGTCGACCGACCGGCCGTTCGGACCCGGAGTTAAGTCGCTGGCCCCCCGAGCGGCGGGTATGAAGATCTACACCGGCCGCGGCGACGAGGGACAGACGGACCTGCGGGACATGTCTCGCGTCTCGAAGGCGAACCCGCGTATCGAGGCCTACGGCACCGTCGACGAGGTCAACGCCACGGTCGGGTCGGTCCGTCCCACCGGCCACGACGAAGTGGACGAGCTGCTGGCCGAGGTGCAGAACCACCTCCACGTCGTCCAGGCAGATTTCGCCAACCCCGATCCCGACGAGGACGACCCGCGCGTCCGCGAGGACCACGTCGAGACGGTCGAGGGCAGCATCGACGAGTTCGACGCCGAACTCGACCCGCTGGAGCATTTCGTCCTCCCCGGCGGCTCCGAGGCGGGCGCGCGCCTCCACCGGGCCCGCGCGGTCTGTCGCCGGGCCGAGCGCCGCGCGGTCGCGTTCGCCGACGCCGAGGACGGTGTCAACGAGACCGCGCTCGTGTATCTCAACCGCCTCTCGGATCTGCTCTTCACGCTCGCTCGCGTGGTGAACGAGCGCGAGGGCGTCCCCGAGGAACAGCCGACGTACTGACTCGCATCCAACTTCGCCGAGCGAGCGACCCGGGCGCTCCGCTCACTCGATCCGCTCGTAGACGATCTCGCCGTCGCGTTCACGGGCGGTCGCGCGACCGGCGGCTTCGAGTACGTCGAGGTGGCCGACCGCCTCGCTCATCCCCGGGTACTGCTCGGTGACCGGCAGGTCGCCGAACAGCTCGTTCATGACCGCGACCGGCGTCGTCGGCTGGTCGAGCAGGCCGGCGACGCGCTCGGTGCGGTCGTCGTGTTCGAGGAGGATGTCGTCGATGCGCTCCGTGGGGTTCTCGATCCGATCGCGGTGGCCGGGGTGAAAGCGGTCGTATCCGCCGTCTCGCAGGTCGGCGAGGGAGTCGTTGTACGCCGGGAGCACCCGCGGGCGGTCGGCCTCGGGACGGGGCGGCGGCTGGAGGAACGGGTTCGGCGTGATCTCCGCGAGGACGTTGTCACCGACGAGCGCCTCCCGCCCCGCGGGGCCGTCGAACGCGAAACTGATCTCGCCGATGGCGTGACCCACCAGGTCGTCGACGAGCAGTTCGGTCCCGTCGACGGTGACGCGCTCGCCCGCAGCGACCTCGCGGTCGACGGTCACGCTGGGGGCGTAGTGGACGAACGCACCCGGCAGTTCGGTGACGGTGTCGGCCGTCGAGGGCGCCATGCCACACCGCTCGAAAAAGTCGCGGAAGAAGGCCTGTTCGGCGTCGAGTCGGCCGGGAAAGTCCGCCATGATCGACGCCGCGTCGGGATGAGCGACGACCGTCGCCCCGCGCTCGCGGAACCGCTTGGCGAGACCGAAGTGGTCGGGATGGGGGTGGGTGATGAGCAGCCGTTCGATGTCATCGGGCGCCAGGTCGCGCTCGGCCAGCGCGTCCGTGAGGTGTGCCCAGGCCTCGTCGCTGTCGGGCCCGGGGTCGACGAGCGTCCGCTCGGTCAGGTAGGCGTTGACCGGCCCGACCTGGAACGGCGTCGGCACCGGTGCCTGCTCGAACATAGCCCCCGCTACAGGGCGCGAGCGTAAGGGTGTGGCGGGTGCACGGTTCCGGTTCGACCACGAAAATCGGCCGCACACGGCGATGCCCACCGTCGCGTGCAAGCCTGACAGTATGGGACAGACAGCGGCGCGGGCCGCAGCGGCCCTGCGCCGACGTGATTTAGGTTGGCCTAAAACAAAATAAACGTTGCGATCGGGGTGACGGATACATTTGTTGGCGGCGTACGGACAGATATGAACCGGTACTTGGAGGACACCCTGTACTACCTGAAGCGAGCGATTCGGACGGTTCGGGCGGGTGTACGCGAGCAATTGGCGCCGGCCGAGGGTCGGATACGGACGCTGGCCGGCCGCGAACGCGAGCCCGAACCGGGGCGGACCGAGGCCGCCCGGTCGGAGTTGGCGACGCTACCGGGGCAGGCGCGTGGCGAAGCCCGTGCGGTTGTCGCCGAAGCGCGTGAAACCGTCGACGAGTATCGCGAGCGCGGAGCCCGGTCGCAGTAACGACCGCGGAAAGCAATTCTTAAGGGCGGGCCTGGTTTACCGACGAGTGTCCGGGTTGGTGATCTAGTCCGGTTATGATACCTCCTTCACACGGAGGAAGTCGGCGGTTCAACTCCGCCCCAACCCATCGATATACTTATCATTTCTGAAGGCGGGCATAGCGCCGCCCTTTTGCGATTTTCCACCGAGGGAGGATCTGAAGTCATGCATTCACCACTCGTTTTTGTCCAAACCCCGTGACCGAGACTGATTCTTTTAGATTTGCGCGCCCGAGTTTCAAAGTCTTTCCCACGTTTCTGTGGAGAGTTGCGTTCGCGGATGCGGGCAGCCACCTTCTCGGTGGGAATAGCTTATTAGCGCCGTTGTGAAGTACAGAGGAACGGGGGAACATCTTGGTGGAAGACCTGTCAGTGACTGAGTAGGAGTGGCTTGTGAGATATAGATTATCTATCTGCACACCCACCAGCGTACTCATCTCTCTAACAACCGTGGTTTATTGTACAGTTCTACATTCAACATACAACATAATGTCAGCCCTTTCCACTTGTGTTAGCATAGGAAGATTGACACTCTGGCTCGGGTTTTTCGGACTACTGCTCGACATGATCGGTGCTTTACTAATAGTCTTGGCCGACGTTTCTGCCTTGGAATTTTTATCGATTGACAGCGAGAACAAGCACAAAGCTGAAATTTTACGTCAGGCCCGTCAAAATCTCTTTCAAAGCAGGGGGGAATCTCTACCTCGACTGGAGGAGGGTGATACAGGATTTGGATTGGTTAAAGGAATAATAATAGAAGAAAGTGGAACCGAACTTAATCCGATCAAAATTACTGCTAAACCTCCGGGAACATTGGGTGGAGGGGGTAATGTCTTCATTTACGAAGGTCAAGATATTGATGAACCACATGATGGAGTTGGCTCACACAATTTGGTAGATGGTTGGATACAGCAGAAAATTAGAGATTTAGAGAAGGAATTTCGAGACAGATACCGAAAAAGGGGTATGCAATTTCTCCTGATTGGATTTACTGGGCAGATGCTCTCATATTTGCTTCGCAATTCAACATGGCTTCAGGACGTTCTTGTTAGCAAGACTCTCTGTTGATCACTTCAACTTGGATCTCATCTAATGCGAGATCTGCTTATGTATCTTGCACGACTCCGAGAAAATATACCGTATCTGTTAGGACTCATAACTGCATCTACGCACATCTACCTAACGACTGTTCCAGTCGGGAAATCATCGAAACAATAGAATTTCAACAGATGCGCTAAACTAAATAGATAAATTAGTCCTTATCTATTTCAAACGCCTCAGCTCGGAGTTCCCGCTTTTCACTTAGAGTTCTCGCGTCGTAGTGCTTCTCAAGCGTCTTTGTACTAACATTCATCCGATCTGAAAGCAGTTCTTTGCTGTGGCCCTCATTTAGCCATGCAGTGATGGCACTTCGCCGAAGCGTATGCGGCGGAACCGATGACGGGCATCTCTGAGCTTGTTCCATTACAGTCGCTTCGCAAGTCTCTATGTCTCGGTTGTGGGGGCACTCGCCAGAGTAGTGACAGGGCCGCGTGAGGGCATTCATGTGGGCTCGGAGATTGGTACCGACCGGCCGACCGTGTTGACTGGTGAAGAGTGGTTCCCGTCCATGCTCGTCCGTCACGGCGTGTCTGTGGATCTCGATGTAATCGTCCAGAATGTCACAAACCCAATCGTGGAGATTCACTTCCCGCTCTGCCTTGCCTTTATTCTTGAGCGGCGTGCCCTTCTCGGGGCGATGATGGACTTCGACATAGCGTTCTTCACGATGGTAGTCATCAAGGTCGAGAGTCCGGATAGTTCCGAGGCGGAAGCCTGTGTCCCATAGCACGGCGAATAGGACGTGACGAAGAGTTGCGTACTCAAACTTATCCAGATACTCCAGAATCTCCTCGGCAGTGTCCGGTTCGATCTTGTCGTCCCGCGCGTCGTCATCGGGGTCGGGTAGAATCATGTTCTCTGCGACGCCGGTGTCCACGATCTCCATGCTTTCCAGCCAGCGTATGAAGACCCGAAGCGTACAGAGATTCTTGTAGAGCGTTACCTCGTTGATTTCGCCGTTCTCTCGTCGGTGAATCTTGAAGTCGTGAATGTGGAGTCCGTCGAGGTCAGCGATGTTGTCCAGACCGGCATTCTCGGACCATTCGACGAATCGACTCAGGGTATATCTGTGATTCCGGTGGGTCGATTTCGAGACTTCCGGCTCGCGCTCTTTGAGATACCGTTCGACTGCGCGCTGTGGCGTCATGTTTCGGCTCATTGGTGTCCTGAATCACCTCCGACAGTGGGGCCATCTGGGAGTGCAAACCATCACGCATGGGTGATAGCCTGCCTCAGAGCAGTGTGGAAGGTTTGCGTTGCGGCTGAACGGCCGCGAGAGGCTTCGAGCGGCCGTGAATCGGCGGTTCAACTCCGCCCCAACCCATTTCCTTCCGACGCCATCTCGCGAGAGCCTTCCATGGCTCTCGCAGCGGCGTCGGCTGTGATGGTCGTCGGAGTTGAATCCTGGCAGGAGTGGAGCGAGTCTCCCAGAGTTCGACGCCGCTCGGCTCACCGCTGCTGCACGAGGGCGAAACTCTTGTTCGGAGCGCAGCGACGTTCTCGCCGGAGAATACTCGAACTTCGAACGGCGAGTAGCGAACTAATTACCGCATCTCGTCGAGTGCGACGACGGTGTCGGACATCAGATACGCCGTATCGCTGTCCTCGCGCTCGATGCTCAGCGCGTAAAACGAGTCACGGCCGCCGTCGACGGTGACGTGGTAGGCAGCGGTCGTCAGGGGATCCAGCGTCTCCGGATCCTCAGTTTCGGTGGAGGTCACACCAGTCCTCACCGATGGCCACGGATAACCGACTCGATCTCCGTTTTCTCGCTCGCATCGGCAGACATATTTGAAACAGAGTATAACTATAATACTTATATTTCGGCCGAAGCCACGATCTCGCTGATCCGGATCCTCTGTTTCAGGGTCGTTTCGGGCCAGAAGTGTACCGTCTCAGCAATCACTTTTCGATTCCGAGTTCCGAAAAGCGGTTGAATATGCAGTCTACAGGGCGAAAAAACACATTCACGGACTGTCCGAGTCATGGGGGAGAAACAAACATAGACATACGCTCAATTCCAAAGATTAAACAGAAAAATAACTGTGTTTTAGACCGAGAGTTAATCGCCGGAAAGGGTCGCCGTCCGGGGATTGAGGCTGCCGGTCTGGGTGTAGACGCCGACGACCAGGAGGCCGCCGGCGAGGAGTGGTATCAGGGCGCAGGCGGCGTAGACGGGGGCGAAGCCGACCGCCTCGACGACGGGGAGCGAGATCATGGGACCGAGGCCGCCGCCTAGGTCGCCGAGGACGTTGTTGGTGGCCATCGCGCGGCCGGTGCGTTCGCTCGGGGTGAGGTCGGCAAGCAGCGCCATCAGCGGGCCGTTGGCGCCGCCCTGTCCGGTCCCGATGAGGACGCAGGCGGCGACGAGCCGCTCCAGGCTGGCGGCCGTCGAGAGGGCGAGGAAGCCGGCGAAGGAGACGACGAGGAACGCGAGCAGGGTGGGGACGCGGGCGCCGAGGTCGTCGCTGACCTTGCCGCCGGCGAGGGTGAACACGGACGCCGAGAGGACGGTTACGGCCATCAGCAGGCCGGACATGCCCTGGGGACCGTAGCCCCAGACGGCGATGTCTTTCGCGTCGACGAAGAGGACGAGCGTGGCGAACAGCGCGCCGAGGTAGGCGAAAAAGAGGCCGAAATTGACGAAACCGGCGGTCAGCGTGGGGAGGGCGGTGTCGATCTCCCAGGGCTTGACCGCGGTTTGCTCCTTTTCGACGTGGGTTTCCGGAATGGTGACGTAGGCGACCGCACTGGCCAGCAGGCCGAAGCCGGCGGCGGCGGCGAAGGCGGCGAGCACGGAGTAGGCGTCGCTGACGACGCCGCCCATGACGAGCCCGGCGGGGAAGCCCAGCGTGATGCCGCCGCGGACGACGCCCATGTTCGTCCCCCGGTCCCCTCCATCGCTCACGTCGGCGGCGATGGTGTAGGCGGTGGCGAACACCAGCGCGCTGCCGATCCCCCACAGGACGCGGGCGAGGAGAAACCACGCCTCGGGCAGCGGCGCTCGCAGCGCGACGACGTAGCCCGCGGTCGCGAGTCCCTCGACGAACAGGCCGACGACGAAGGGCGTCCGGGTGCCGAAGCGGTCGACGAGCGACCCCGCAGGCGCGTTCGCGACGATGCGCGTGAAGCGGTTCGCGCTGAGGATGAACCCCACGAGGAACGGCTGGATACCCAGCACGGCCCCCAGATTCGGCAGAATGGGGAAGACGACGCCGCCGCCGAGTCCGACGAGGAACGTGCTGACGATGACCGACGCGACCACCGTCCGACGACGCTCCATGGCTCACGTCCGGTCGCCGGTCGAATAAGCGCTCTGAGTCGGTCCGGCGGCGCCGCCGTCGAGATGTCCGGCCGGTCGCGCGCGGATGCTCGACCGAGCGAGACGCTGGAAAGAAGTGGGCGTCGGGACCCGCGGGCGACGGGTCCCTCGGCGAAACGTCCGCCCCGCGGGCGACGGGGCGGGTCGCCACGGCGACGGGCGGCTGCCGTGACGTGTCGGGTCGCGGGTGGGGTTTTCGGGTACGCGGTTGCCGCGCCAGGTGGAGGGCGCGCCGACCGCATTCGAACCGTGGCGCGCCCGCATCATAATCCCTCCCGTGACTAAAACAGCGATTTCACGTTTCGGTCGACGGATCGGACCGAGGCCGCGATCCCCTCGAACCGTCGGTCCGTCGATTCACGCCTCGCGCCCGGCCGCCCCCGCGGACACCGACTCCTCGGACGGGACGGATCCGGCGGTTTCGGCGCCGTCGAGCCCGTCGGCGGTCTCGAGAGCGACCGCGGCCGAGTCGTCGCCGCGACCGGCGACCCACTGGGCGACAGGTCCCTCGTCCTCGCATCGATCGCCCGTCTCGGCCCCCTCGGGACCGTCCGATCGACCGGCGGCCTCGACGGAACGGGGACGCGCGACGAGGGATCTCCGTTCAGAGTGACCAGAACCGTTAACCCCGAGATGGCCCAACTGCCGGGCGATGAACCGACGGAGTCCCCTCCGCTCCGCCGCGAGCGTCCCGCCGACCGCGTCCGTCGACCGCTCCGGTGACGGCCGCGACGCGACCGCTCTCCCGACGACCGACCGCTCCGCGACCGACACGGCACCGACACCCGCTCGCCGGCGCGGTCCGGCCCGGGTGAGGGCCACCGCCTGAGATGTCCGGCGCTTCGTCCCGTCGGCTTGGTGTCCTCCTCGCCGTCGCGCTCGCGCTCTCGACGCCGGTCGCTGTCGCGACCGTCGGGGCCCACGGTGACCACGTCAGGGCCGACTCGCAGGTGACCGACGACGGGACCGTCCTCGTCGAGACGGTGTCGTCGATCCGTCCGGGGTTCGTCGTCCTCCGCGCGGACGACGACGGGCGGCCCGGCGACCCGCTCGGGTCGGTCTACGTCGGGCGGACGCCAGACCTGACCTACCGGACGAGCGTCGCCGTGACGATCGAACCGTCCGCCTGGGCCGAGTGGGGCACCAACCGGACGGTCTGGGCGGTCCTGCACGCCGACGCTGACGGGGACGAGGAGTTCGACTACGGGACCGACCGCTCGGTGACGACGGTCAACCCGGCGGCGAGCACGCGGTTCACGGTCAGCAAGAGCGACGCCGGGGGAGCTCGCGTGCTCGCGGCCGCGTTCGAACCCCAGCGACTCGACGACGGGGCGGTCACGATCCGTCGGGCCGACCTCCCGGCGGCCGGTCACCTCGTCGTCCGCCCCACGGGGTCGAACCGGACCCTCGGATCGCGGTCGCTCGCGGCGGGAACCCACCGGAACGTCACCGTCCCCCTGAACGAGTCGTTCGTCGCCGAGCGGACGCGGGAGTTCCGGGTGCGGGTCGTCGCTCACCGCGACGACGGCGACGGCGTCTTCGGCCCGTCGGACCCGCCGATCACCGCCGGCGACCGCGCGGTCGGGACCTACCTGACCGTCGCGGCCGGCGACGCGTCGACGGACCGCCCGCTGTTCAACACGCCCGTGGCCACGACCGCGTCCGGGGCGACCGCGACCGATCCACCGGAACCGGTAACGGAACCGCCGGGCGCGGCGACCACCACCGACTCGCCGACCGATTCGCTCGCGACGACCGCCACGGACGGATCGGGCGCCGGCCTCGGGGTCGCCGTCGCGCTGGTGGCGGTCGTCGTCGGTGTGCTCGGGGTCGCCGCCCGATCGCGGCGACGGTGACGGTCCTCGCCCGGAGCCGTTAGAGGTACTCGCGCTCGACGGTGACGGTCACGGCCTCGCCGTCGACGACCAGGTCGTAGTCGCCGGCCTCGACGCGGTGGCCGTCGCCGGGCGCGTAGACGCCCAGGTTCTCGACGGGGACCTCCACGCTGACGGTCTCGCGTTCACCGGCGTCGAGCTCGACGCGCTCGAACGCCTGGAGGCGCCGCTCGGGCATGACGAGCGTCTTCGACTCGGTCGTGCTGTACACCTGGACGATCTCGGTGCCGCGACGGTCACCGACGTTCTCGACGGGCACGTCGACCGCGACGGTGTCGCCCGGGCCGAGGACCGCCTCGTCGACCGACGGCTCCCCGGTCTCGAACTCGGTGTAGGAGAGCCCGTGGCCGAACTCGTAGAGCGGGTCGTAGGAGTCGGGGTGTTCGTGGTCGCCGATCGGTCGGGGCTGGTGGAGGTGGTCGTGGTGGAGGTCGACTTGGGTGCCCGAGCGCGGGACAGTGACGGCGAGCCGACCGCTGGGGTTGTTCTCACCCACCAGCGTCTCGGCGACGGCCTTGCCGCCCATCGTGCCGGGGAAGTAGGCCATCAGCACGGCCTCGGCGCGCTCGTCGAGGTGCTCGACGGCGAGGGGGCGGCCGGTGACGAGGACGCCGACGACCGGCGTGCCGGTCTCGGCGACAGCCTCGACCAGCTCCTGTTGGGCCTCGCCCAGCGCGATCTCCTCGCGCGTGGGGAACTCGCCGGTCTCGGTGCGGGGGGCGCCCGCGCCGAACTCGTGGAGGTACCATCCCTCGCCGAGCGCGAGGACGGCCACGTCCGCGTCGGCGGCCTTCTCGGCGGCGGCGTCGACGTCCAGTCGGTCGCTGTGGGTCGTCCCCTGCTCGTGGGTCACCTCGCCGTCGACCTGGGCGCGGAGCGCCTCGACGATGGTCGTCCCGTCGACGTGCTCCTCGCTCTCGACCGACCACCCGCCGACCTGGCTGACCAGGTCGTCCGCGTTCGGCCCGCCGACGAACACGTCCTCGCCGCCGTCGAGCGGGAGGCAGTCGTCGTTTTTCAGCAGCGTCATCGCCTCGCGGGCGGTCTCAAGCGCGGCCTGCTGGTGGTCGTCCGCCCCGACCGTCTCGAGGGCGGCCGCTTTCTCGACGTAGGGGTCCTCGAACAGCCCCATCCGGAACTTGCGTTCGAGGACGCGCTCGACGCTCGAATCGAGGACCGACTCGGCCAGGTCGCCCGACTCGACGAGGTCGACCAGCTCGTCGACCTCGAGGTCGTTGCCGACCGAGGCCACGTCGAGGCCGGCCGTTCGGGCGTCGTAGGTCGCTTCCCGCAGGTCCGCGGCCGTCTTGTGGTCGTCGGTGAGGTGACGGACGCCGCCCCAGTCCGAGACGATGGTCCCGTCGAAGCCCAGATCGCCCCGCAGCAGGTCGGTGAGCCACCGCTCGGAGCCGTGGACGGGTTCGCCGTTGATGGAGTTGTAGCAGGGCATCACCGACTCGACGCCTTCCTCCAGGGCCGCCTCGAACGGCGGGACGAACGTGTTGCGCAGTTTGTACTCCGAGACGTCGACCGGCGCGGCGTCCTCGCCGCGCTCGGGCTCGCTGTAGGCCGGGAAGTGTTTCGCCGTCGCGACGACGGTGTCGTCGGCCTCGATCCCTTCGCCCTGGTAGCCTCGCACCTTCGCGGCGGCCATCTCGGCGACCAGCCGCGGGCTCTCGCCGAACGTCTCGAACACGCGGCCCCAGCGGGGGTCCCGGCCCACGTCACAGGTCGGGCCGTAGTTCTGATGGGCGCCGGTGGCCGCGACCTCCGTCGCGGTGACCCGCGCGCCGGATTCGATCAGGTCGGGGTCCCACGTCGCCGCCGCGCCCAGTCCGTTGGGGAACACCGACGACCCGGCGACGTACGCGTGGCCGTGGACCGCGTCGACGTTGAAAAAGAGGGGGATCCCGAGCCGCGTCTCCTCGGTCGCGACCTCCTGGAGTTCGTTGACGATGTCGACGATCTCGCCGACTTCCGTTCCCGCCGACCCGCCCCAGCCGAACGGCGCCGCACAGCCGAGGTGCTTCTCGCGGACGAGGTCTTTGACCTCCGATACGTCGACCGCCCGGTGCATCTGCCCGGCCCACGTTCCGACTAGCTGACCGGCCTTCTCTTCGACTGTCATCCGATCGAGCAGATCCGAGACCCGCCGCGATACCGGGAGATCCGGACGTTGATACTCGGGATCCGCCTCTGTCGATGGCATGTTCGGATGGATTTCCGACGACCACATAAACATTGCGAGGTGAATATACGTGCGACCCGTCCGAGTGAGCCGAACGGTCGCCCGTGGTATCGATATCCACACGTATTTGTCGCTCGACGGGCTGGATTCGGGTATGACCGACGAGGAATCCGCACCGCTGGAGGGGGTCGACGCCGTATCCGACGCGCTCGACGACGAGGACCGCGAGCAGATCCGTGACGCGCTCACATCGGAGACGAACATCAGGCGAAACGAAGCCGCCCAGGCACTATCGCAACTCGCCGAACGGGATCCCGAGACGGTACGTCCGTTCGTCGACGACCTGCTGCCGCTGCTCGACGACGACCGCAACGCGGTGGCACAGCAAGCCGGGACGGCGTTGCTGGCTCTCGCCCGCGAACACCCCGAGGAGCTCGTCGGCTCGGTGCCCGCGGTGTTCGCGCTGATCGAGCGGGAGTACAACTCCCTGGAGCTGCTCGGGACCCAGATCGTCGTCCAGATCGTGCTGGAGCAGCCCGAGGCGGTGGCGCCGCACCTCGACCGGATCGCGGCGGTGCTCGACGGTCGCTCGCCCGCCTACGAAGCCACTGACGGTATCGAGATGGTCGACGACGAGGAGGCCCGCCAGACCATGCTCGAACACGACAAGCAGGAACACCAGTTGCTGATCCAGTCCCAGGGTCGGCTGGCGAACGTACTCACCGCCGCCGCCGAAGGCGCTCCGGAGACCGCCGCCGACGACGTCGACTCGCTCGTCGGGCTGTTCGACAGTCCCGACAACACGGTCGTCGGCGCCGCTATCGACGCCGTCGCCGAGATCGCGCAGGCCGACCCCGACGCGGCCGTCGAGGCCTTCGACCCGCTGGTCGCCTGTCTCACCCACACGAACGACACCGTCCGGGCACGGGCCGTCCAGGCGCTCGGCCACCTCGGCGACGACCGCGCGGTCGGGCCGCTCGAAGACCGCGCTCGCGTCGAAAGCGACGAAGATCTCGCCGATCTCGCCGAGGAGACCGCCGCGTTCCTCGACGGATCCTGACCGACGCGCCCCCTTCCGGCGGCGCTCCGGCGACGGTCTCCCGCTAGTCCTCCATCGCGCGCTTCGTGCAGTAGTAGTACGTCACCAGGAAGAACGCCGTCGATCCGACGATCAGTATCGCGTCGATGACGAGGATCGGGAACGCCTCGTCGCCTGGCGAGATGAAGACGAACGAGAACGCGAGCAGGACCCCCATCGAGATCATGACCGCCAGCGCCAACGGCATGCTGTCGCGCTGGGCACAGACGAGGTCGACCGCGCTCGTACCTCCGGGCACGTTCGGAACTGTCGAGCGACGGTATTCAAGCCCCCGGTTCCGCACACCTCGGTGAGCGCCCCGTGCGTGTGCGACGGGCGTCGCGTCACCAGATACAGCGAGCTTGCGAGACGAGCGCGAAAAAAAATCGAGCGGACGTGTTCGCCCGCCCCCGTGAAACGGGTGAGCGGTGGTTGTCAGTCGCCGGCGGTCTCGGCGCCGAAGTCGTTCGAGACGTCGTCGGTGTCGAACTCCTCGTCGGGGCCGATCCGCTGGGCGCCTTCGAGCGGTTCGCTGTCCCAGTACTCGTGGTCCGGGTCCTCCCGGAAACACGCGGCACCGTTACCGTCGCCGCCGTCCACGTCGTACAGCGGCGGCTGCTCGTTCGTGCAGGCCTCCCTGGCGACGGGACACCTGGTGTGGAACCGACAGCCGCTGGGTGGGTCGACCGGGTCCGGCACGTCGATCGAGCGCATCGGCGGCTCGCCCGCCTCCACTGCGTCGAGCTGGAGCGTCGGCGTCGCCCAGCGCAGCACCTTCGTGTACGGGTGGCGCGGGTCGTGGATCAGCCGCTCGGCGGTGCCGACCTCGACGATTTCGCCGAGGTACATCACCGCGATACGACCGTCACCGTGCTCGGTGAAGTACCGGGCGTTCGAGAGGTCGTGGCTGATGAACAGGAACGACGTGTCGAACACGTTCTGCAGTTCGAGCATCAGGTCCATCAGCTCGACGCGCAGGCTCACGTCGACCGCGCTGATGGCCTCGTCTGCGAGGATCGCGTCCGGATTCATCAGCAGCGCGCGGGTCAGCGCGACCCGCTGTTTCTCTCCGCCCGACAGCTGGTGGGGGTAGCGGTCGGCGAAGTCTCCCGGCGGGTTCATCCCCACGCGGTCCAGCAGCGAGTAGATCCGGTCTCGGCGCTCGTTGGGGCTGATGTTCGGGTGGGTGTGCCGGAGCGGCTCGGAGAGGATGTCGACGATCCGGCGGTTCGGGTTGAGCGAACTCCCCGGGTCCTGGTGGATGATCTGCAGCGACTGGCGGATCTCGTCGTAGGGGATGTCGCCGTTACCGTCCTTGGCCTCCCAGATGTCCTGACCGCGGTAGTTGACGCTGCCGCCCGTCGGCCGCTGTAGGCCGATGGCAGTCTTGCCCAGCGTCGTCTTCCCGCAGCCGGACTCGCCCAGTAGCGCGACCACGTCGTTCTCGTAGATGTCCAGATCGACGCCGTCGACTGCCTTGACGACCTCGGGATCGTTGTCGAAGATGTCGAATAGGCCCTGTTCCTCCTCGAAGTGGACTTCGACGTCGTCGAGCCCGAGGACGGGTTCCTCGTCGGTTCGGGCGGTCACGTCGCGGTCCGCGCCCGCCTCGAACTCGGGGTCGGTCGCGCTCTCGCCGTAGTTGAGCGTGATCTCCTCGCGCGCCTCCTCCCAGTGGTGGCAGGCCGTCATGTGGTCCTCGTCGATCTCCTCGAGGGGCGGGTCGTCGCTGACACACTCCTCGGTCGCGAGCGGACACCGCGGGTGGAAACTACACCCCTCCGGAACGTTGACCGGCGCGGGCCCCTCGCCCTCGATGGGCTGCATCTCCGACAGCGGCGCGTCGAGGTTCGGCGTCGCGTTCAACAGCGCTCTCGTGTAGGGGTGGCCCGCGTCCGCGATGATCTGGTCGCGGGTGCCGACCTCGACGAACTGGAACGCGTAGATGATGCTCATCCGGTCGGCCAGCGCCGTGATCAGCGGCAGGTCGTGCGTGATGAAAGCGAGCGTCAGGTCGTAGCTCTGCTGCAAGTCGTTCAGCAGCATCAGGATCGACCGCTGCATGAGCAGGTCGAGCGCGGCCGTCGGCTCGTCCATCACCAGCACTTCGGGTTCGAGCACCAGCGACAGCGCGATGAGCGCCCGCTGTTGCATGCCGCCCGACAGCTCGTGGGGGTAGGCGTCGAGTACCCGTTCCGGTTCGAGGTAGAGGTCCTCGAGCAGCTCGCGTGCGAAGTCCATCCCTTCGTCGACGTTGGCGTCGTGGGCCCCCAGTGTCTCCTTGAAGTGGGTCCCGACCTTCATCGTCGGGTTGAACGAGGACATCGCCCCCTGGAACACCATCGACACCTCTTCCCAGCGGAACTTCCGGAGCTCCTCGTCGCTCTGTTCGAGCACGTCGATCGTCCGGCCGTCGGTGGAGTGATAGAGGATCTCTCCGCTGAGAATCCCTGGGTCGGGGATCGAGTCGAGCAGTGCCGAAGCGAACATCGACTTGCCCGAGCCGGACTCGCCGACGATGCCCAGCACTTCGTCGCGTTCGATGTCGAGGCTCACGTCGTCGAGGACGTACGTGTCGCCGTCGTCGAAGGTCACCTTCGCGTTGGAGACTTCGACGATCGGGTCCTCCACCGTCGACTGTACCGTCGCGTCTGCCGTCGATCGTTGATCGGTTGCCATCTAGATCGTTCCTCCCGTTATCGTCTCGTCCTCACCCTCGGCGGTCGACTCGGACTCGCCGGCCATCCGAGTGCGGACCCGGGGGTTGAACACCCTGTCGAGGCCCTGACCCAGGAGGATCAGCGCGAGCGTCAGACCGATGATGAAGATCATCGGCGCGATCAGCCAGTGGTACTTCGTCGCCACGAACAGGGCGCCGTTCGACTGCGCCCTCGCCAGGATCACACCCCAGGTCTGGCGGGTGTAGGGCAACACGCCCAGGAAGTACAGCCCGACCGACGAGAAGATGGTGTAGCGCGCGGCGAACACGAAGTTCACCGTCACGTACGGCATCAGATTCGGGATCACGTCCTTCCTGAGGATCCGGAACGTCGAGGTCCCCATGGTACGGGAGGCTTCGACGTAGCTGTCCTCACGGATGGTCAACACCTGCGAACGCAACGACCGGCCGAGTCCGGCCCAGTAGTTGATCGTCAGGATGACGCCGACGAAGATCGGGTTCTCCGGACTGAACGTGATCGCGAGGATGATCACCAGCGGGAGCCCGGGGATCGCCATGAAGAAGTCCGAGATGGACATCAGAACGCTGTCCACTCTGCCGCCCTTGTACCCCGCGATCGTCCCGACGAGGACGGCGAGTCCGGTCGCCCAGACGCCCCCGGCGAGCACCATCAGCAGGATGCGCGGCGTCGAGTGGATGAGCGCGGCCATCAGGTCGACGCCCGCTTCGGTCGTCCCCAGAGGATACGACCAGTTCTCGAACATCCCGACCAGCCGCGGCGCCTGACTCGTCGACGGGAGACGCCACAGCCCGAACACGGCGACCCCCGCGATCGCCAGGTAGATCGCGATCAGCAGGAGCCCGAGACGGGTCCGCAAGTCGGACCACGCTACGATCGCCGGCTCGTAGATGCTCCGCTCGTAGAACTCGCGCATCCGGTCCCCCCTGGTCATGTCCGCGCCGGAACTCTCGCTCTGCCAGTCGAGACCTTCCGTCGGGGAATCTGATTCAGTATGCTTCACTGGAATCACCTGCGCTGATCCGCGGGTCGATCTTACCGTATGTCAGGTCAGCTACATATACGCCGATGACAAGGGCCACCGTGATGACGAGGAACGTCCCCATCATCAGCGGGTAGTCGTTGGAGTTGACGGCGTCCAATAGGTACAGCCCCAGTCCCGGGTAGTTGAAGATCTGTTCGAGGATCACGGTGCCGCCCAGCCGGAAGCCGAGCAGCAGCAGGAACCCGGTGTACATCGGCAGGATGGCGTTGCGCGCCACGTACCGGGTCGCGATCCGGCTGTCGGAGAGGCCGCGCAGTCGCGCGACTTCGACGAAGTCCTCGCCCAGCACCTGAATACTGTTACCGCGCATCGACAGCGCCTGTGACCCGATCCCCACGATCGTGTACGACAGTATCGGGAGCGTCCCGTACCGGAGCACGCTGACGAAGTAATCCAGGCTCCACTGGTTGTCGATGTTGGGGTTGGCCGTCCCCGACGCGGGGAGCATTCCCCAGCGGTACGACACGAACAGCAGGAGGAGGATAGCCAGGATGTAGAACGGGATCGACATCCCCACGATCGACAGCGACGAGACGATGCTGTCGAACCGCGACCCCTCCCAGTACGCCTGGATCGCACCCAGGACGATACCGAACGCGAACATGAGTATCGTCGACACCGCGACGATGAATATCGTCCACGGCGCTGCCTCGGCGACGATCTCCGCGACCGGTTCACTGTACTTGATCGACGTACCCAGGTCGAGCTGGACGGCCGATACCATGTAGTTGAGATACTGTTCCCCTAACCCGGCGTCGGGCCGGACGTTCTGCAGGTTCTCGATCTGCTGGTTGACCTGCTCGGGTGGGATACCCTGTCTGAGCAACTGCGTCCGCAGTTGCGTGAACGGTCCGCCCGGAAGCAGACGGATCAGCCCGAAGGTGAGCGACATGACCGCGAAGATCGTGCCGAACACCCGTGCTGTCCGCCGCACGTAGTAGTTAACCATGCGTCTTGGTAGCTCTGTTTACAGCCAGCACTCTAAGGTCTAACGACTCACGTCGTAAGAAACGATTCGGTGCGAGACCGTTCGATACGCGCTCCATCGGCCTGGTAGGAGTCCGTTACTCCTTGGCCGTCAGCTTGCCCGTGCGGGGCAGCCAGAACGGCGGCCACTTGATACCACGCTCAGGGTCGCCCTCCTGGATGTCGATGTTCCACTCGTCGGTGGTGAGCCACGACTGCTCGAACTTCGAGACCAGCGACAGCATCGGCAGGTCGTAGTTGTTGTGCCAAGCGGCCTCCTGGACGATCGGCATCGCTTCCTCGGAGGTGGGCTTGGTCCCGATCTCCTCGACCTTGTCGAGCGGGGTGAGCGTCATCTCACCGTCGCCGCTCATGGCCGGGATCGTCTGCTCGGTTTCACCCTGGTAGTTGTGCCCACCGTTGAGCGCTGCCAGCGCGATCTGGTGGCGCAGCGGGAAGTACGGGAACGCCGAGCGGGCCTGGCCGGGCAGCCAGTAGAAAGTCCCGACCTTGAAGTTGCTGTCGATGAACGCGCCCTGCCAGTCACTGGTCGGTCGGGTGGCGACCGACATGTCGAAACCAAACTCGTTGAGTCGGTCGACGATGGTCTCGGTCATCGTCGTGAAGTCGGTCCACCCACCGGGGGTCAGGTAGCTGGCACTGACGGCGTTGCCGTCGGGGCTCGTCCACGTGCCGTTCTGCTTCGAGTAGCCGGCGTCTTCGAGGATCTGAGTCGCCTCCTCGGTGTTGGTGGAACCGACGCCGTAGTCCTCGAAGTTGCTCTTGGTGTCGCCGAGCCAGCTGTCGATGTCATTGGGGGCGATCCCACAGGGGACCGACGCCGGGAACTTCGTGCGCGGGCCCGCGTTGGCGACGAGCTCCTCGCGGTTGATGACGTGGGCGATCGCCTGTCGGACGGCACGATCGCCGAAGATCGGGTCGTCGTGGTTGAAGATCATCCCGTAGCCCCACTTGGCCGGGATGGTCTGAACCTCTCTGACGTAGTCCTGGAAGGCGTTGACCGTGTCCGGACCGGCGAACATGCTCCAGACGCTGTCGAAGCGTTTGCCACCGGCGGAGAAGTCCTGCTGGGGGGCGCTGGCCTCCTGGTAGGAGTCGAACCGGTAAGTCGAGAAGTTGACGTTGTCGATGCTGTGGAACTCGGTGTTGCGCTCGAAGTTCCACTGCTGCTGGTTCTTGTCGACGTAGGCCCACGCGCCGCTCGTGATGACCTCGGTGTCGCTGTCCTCCCAGTTCCAGGTCTGGACCTCGGAGGCGTCGGCGTCGACGAACTGCTCGAAAGCGGCCGCCGGCGTGTCGACCCACATGTTACCCAGCTGGTGTTTGACCATGACCGGGTTGGTCGGTCCCGTGAGGTTCAGCTGGTACGTGTAGTCGTCGACGACTTCGGTGCTGTCGACGTAGCCCCAGATGGCGCTGCCGATCTTCTCGAGGATCTGGAACTGTACGTCGATGTCCTCGGTCGTGACGTCGCTGCCGTCGGACCACGAGAGGTCCTCGCGGAACGTCAGCGTGACCGTCTCACCGTCGAACTCCCAGTTGTCCAGCGCCGCGAGCTGGAACTCCTGGGTCTCGAAGGAGTACGCGGCGTAGCGGTCGAACGCCAGCCGTCGCGCGGGTTCCGAGGAGATCTGCGTGTTGTGCGGGTTCAGTGTTCGGTTCGTCGGGTCGGCCTGGAGCCCACTGTTGTGAGTCTGGTCGACGACGTTCATACTGTCGCCGTCACCACCGTCGGACCCGTCCGAACCGTCCGAACCGTCGGACCCGTCCGAACCGTCGCTGCCATCGGACCCGGAGCCTTCGGTCGGTGTCCCGTCCCCGCCACCACACCCTGCGAGTGCAGCGGCACCGGACGCTCCTGCAAGTGTCAGGAACTTCCGGCGGTCTACGATATCGCTGTACTCATTGGTACTGTCAGACATGCCTCTGGTTGGTATACAATAGGAGGTAATAAAGTTTTTGGAAGGTGTCGGGGATGTCCGGCTGGTTTCGATCCATGTCGTATCGGAGAATCGCACCCATACCGGTCAAAAACCCCGATATCGGGGTATCCGGGTCCGAGCCCGCGGTCGTTTCCCGTCCGCACACTCGAACGGGGTTCGAAGACCGCCGATATCGGGCGTGTTTCGTAGAACGGAACCACCTCGATGCCGATACCGTACGACTTTGCGGAAACTAACACCGTCTATCATCCGAATTCTCCGCTGCGAAGGCTGCCAATTCGGTCCTCGGTGAACCCGTCGACGCCGCCCGGTTCGGAATGGCTGTTCAGGTAGGGTGAACAGTTGGGCGATCGCGGGTAAAGAATGTTTCGCCGGTCACGCTCGCGCGCGGGCGCAGCCGAAAGGTAACTGAACCGTTCCCGACTGGGGTCCGCGACACGAGATGGGGTCGCAAACGGCCGGTTCGAACGTGCCAGTCGACGCGACCGTTCGTAGAAGGGTTTTTGACCTGGACCGACTAACCCTGTGCAAATGTCACCGGACAACGAACGTGGAATCGGCAGGCGCGAGTTCGTCGCGTCGGCCGTCGCCATTGGTGGGATGAGTGCGCTTTCGGCGTGTCAGGAGCGCGAGCGGGGGCTAGTGGAGACGGAGTCAGACGCGTCCGACGGGGCGGATCGTACGAGAGGGCCCCGTACGGAGACGGACACGGAGTTCGACCTGTCGGTCCCGGCGGGCAACCCCGACGCGCTGCCCGAGCGCCAGCACGCCTGGAACTACGCGGTCGTCCACGACGCCCACGGCAACACCGTCATTCCGCAGCAACAGCTGATCCTCGGGCTCTCCTACGAGGGGTCGACGCCGACCGAGGCCGAGCGCGAGCAGGTCGAGGGCGCCCTGCGGACCCTCGAAGAAGCCTTCCAGTGGGGGACCGGCGGGAACCCCTCGGCGTCGTTCACCCAGGGGCTCCTCTTTATGCTCGGCTACTCGGCCAGCTACTTCGAGCGCACTGGAGGCGTCCCGGAGCAGCTCGTCCCCGCCGAAGACGTGCTCCGCCGGGTCGGCGAGGATCCCTCGAAGGCCGACGACTTCGACGCGCTTTTGCTCATGAACAGCGACATCGGATCGGTCGTCATGGCCGCCGAGGCCGCGCTGTTCGGCGAGATCGAGCAGATCAACGGCGTCGAGGTGACCGACACCTTCGAGGGCGTGTTCTCGAAGGCCGACCGGCGGGCCGGCATGGTCGGCAAGGGGATCCCCGCCGACGTGCTGGACAACGACTCGATCCCCGAGTCGGCCCCGCTGTCGATGGGGTTCAAGTCCGGCTACCGCGACAGCCAGCCATCCGAGGACGGAATCACTATCCGTGAGGGGCCGTTCGCCGGCGGGACGACCATGGCTGTCTCGCGGCTCGGCATCGAGACCGACCGCTGGTACGACCAGCCCCATGAGGAGCGGGCCGCCGAGATGTTCTGTCCCGCTCACGGCACCGACGAGATCGGCGAGATCGGCGAGAAGCTCGGCGCCGAGAGCGGGATCACCGAGGAGAACGCCGAGAGCGTCGAGGAGTTCGCCGAGGAGTACGGTCGCGTGGGCCACACCCAGAAGGTCGCACGCGCACGCGACGACGACTTCGTCCCGACGATCCTCCGGCGCTCGGAGGCCGTCGCCACGGACGCGGCACAGGGGACGGAGTTCAACTTCAGCGGTCTCCAGCGCCACGTCGACCACTTCGTCGAAACCCGGAAAGCGATGAACACCGACGAGTACGACGACGACCTGGCCGCCGAGGACCACGGGATCGTCGACTACCTGGAAACCCGCCACCGCGCGACGCTGCTCGTGCCGCCCCGCCCCCAGCGCGCGCTCCCGACAGGGACCGACGGATGATCGGCAGGGGCCAACGACCCGCAAACGCCACTCGTCGAGTCACCCTGACCGTCGCCGTCGCGCTGACGCTGGTCGTCTCGGGCTGTGTCGTCGCGCCCGGGAGCGGCGGCGACGGGGCCGCCGACGCTGCGAGCGCCGAGATCGGATTCGTCGACGCCACGGCCGAGTCCGGCCTCGCGTACAACGGGACCGGGACGGGCGCCGCCGGCAACGGCAACAACGGCGTCTTCGTCGCCGATATCGACAACGACGGCTGGGAGGACCTGCTCGCGGTCGGCGGTGAGCGCCCCGCCCTCTTTCGCAACACCGGCGGTGCCTTCGAGCGGACGGGTCAGCTCTCCGGGCTCGAACGCGAGTACAAGAGCGCCGCGTTCGTCGACTACGACGGCGACGGCTGGCGGGACCTGCTCCTGCTCGCCAAGGACGGTCCCGCCGCCGCCTTCCACAACGACGAGGGGCGCTTCGAGCGGACCGACATCGGTCTCGGGAACTTCACGCACCCGCTCGGCGCGGCCGCCGCCGACTACGACGGCGACGGCGACCGCGATCTGTTCGTCTATCAGTCGGGCGACTGGAGCGACGAGCGCCCCGAGGGCTACTTCTCGCCCAACAAGTCCGTCACCGACGACAACGGCAACCCCAACGTCCTCTTCGAGAACACCGGGACGTCGGAGACGTCCCGAGCAGCCGGTGAAGCCGGCGATACGGGCGAATCGGGAGACTCCCGCTTCGAGCGCGTCGACGCGTCGGGTATCTCCGGCGACCGCTGGAGCCTCGCGGCCAGCTTCGTCGACCTGACCGGCGACGGCCGCCCCGACATCCACGTCGCCAACGACTACAACAACGACACCGTCTATCTCAACCGGGGCGACGGCTCGTTCCGACAGATCCAGCTCGGCGGCCCCACCGCCCGCAACGGCATGGCCTCGGAGGTCAACGACGTGAACCGCGACGGCCGCCCCGACGTGTTCGTCACCAACATCGATGTCCCGGCCTCTCGCGAGACGCTCTCGCCCGACCGCTACGAGCGGCTCAAGCGGTTCCTCCAGTACGTCATCCACTCCGGCCGAACGAAGGGTAACACGATGCTCGTCAACGAGGGCGACGGCGAGTTCGTCGACCGCGCCGACGCCTACGGCGTCCGCGAGGGCGGCTGGGGGTGGGCCGCCAGCGTGACCGACCTCGACAACGACGGCGACCGGGATCTGATGCACACCACCCAGACCGTCGTCGCGCTCAACCAGTCCGACCCCGTGTTCACGCTCCCGATGGTCTGGGAGCGCGGCGCCGACAACTTCACTCGCCTCGACGCCTCCGACCGCGGGCTCGCCGAACAGGACGGCCGCGGCATGGTCACCGTCGATTACGACCGCGACGGCGACCGCGACGTGCTCATCGCCGACTACCACGGCCCCTTCGCCGTCTACGAGAACACCGTCCGGTCGTCCGGCGGAACCGAGAACGGGCCGGAAGCGAGCGCGCCGCCCGCCGCCGGCGCCGTCCAGTTCGAGATCGTCGACGAGAACGGCGCGGTCGCCATCGGCGCCAACGCGACCGTCACCGTCGACGGCGAGGAGACCGCGGTCTGGCAGAACACACGCGCGGACTTCATCTCGCAGGGCTCGTCGGTCACTCACATCGGTCTCGGCGACGCCGACTCCGCGACCGTCGACGTGACCTGGCCCGACGGCACCGAGCGGACCGTCGACCTCGACGCCGACCGGCGCTACCGCGTCGGTCCCGACGGCGTCGACGTGGTCACCGAGTTCACCAGTGCCGGCGCCAGCGGAGACTGAGACGCCGCCACCGGCCGCTCCGGTCCTCGCTCAGACCCGTTCGCTGTGCATGATGACGTCGTCGCCGCGGCCCGGGCTCCAGACGATACGGAGCAGCGACCCCTCGCTCGCCTGGACGACCGTGCTGTCCGATTCGGTCACCGGATCGCTCCAGTCGGTCGCCCGGCGGTAACTCTCGACTCTGACGGTGAGGTCGTCAGTTCGAACCGGCTCGCCGCCGGCGTGGGTGATCCGGACGGCGGTGTCGTCGACCCGCTCGACCGTCCAGTTCACCTCGGGCGCCGCCGTGTTTCCGCCCCCGCCCGCGATGTTGAGCCCGACCACGACCAGCCCTCCGACGACGGCCACCACGATGGCCGCGCCGACGAGATTCAACATCGTCTCCCCCTCCATGCCCGCCACGTGGGTGCCGAGCGGTATGAGCGTGTGGGCCGACTCGAGTCTCGTGGGCCGTTCGTGGTGGGAGTTGAGCAGTAGTTCCAAGAGATCGTTTTGAGGATGGAAATCGAACGATAGCGACCTCAGCCGACATCAGGCGTGAAAGCCCTCGGCACGCTCGCGGTCGCTGAGCGGGATATTCTCGGTCGCTTCGCTCCCTCCAATAGTGCCCGCTCGGGCGACTACGGGCGCGAGCGTGCCTCGCCCTTTCAATCCACCAGGACCGCGACCGCTCAGCACCGCGCCTCAAACCTCCCCAGCCGACTGCGGTACTCGCTTTACTGCGCTCCTCGTCCCTCGCACGACGCCGTCTCGCGACGAGACGCTCGACGGCGCGCGCCACCACACTTCACTCACTCGTTTCCCCGTACCGAGCGTGACTGATCCGTGTCACGGACGTGTCCTCGTCCGGGTCGTCTCGGCACCACGTCGCCGGCAAGCGTTTTGAGTGACGGCGACACAGATCCAGACATGCGCTGGGTACTCCGCGGACTGATGGCCGTGGTCGGCGTGCTGACGCTGGCGGTGTACCTGGCCGGCGCCTATCTCGTCTACGAAGTGGCGCGGGCGGTCTGGGCGATCCGGCCGTCGCTGTCGACGCTGGCGATCCACCTGGCGGTCCTGACGGTCGTCTTCGCGTTCGTCAGTTACCGTCTCGGCACCGCCCAGATCCTCCGGAGTCTCCAGGTGTGGGAGCTGTCGGAGTCGCGGGCACCGATGCTCTACCGGCGGCTCGGAGCGTTGAGTACTGCGATGGGGATCGACAGTCCCGATGTCCTCGTCGCGGAGATGGGCCAGCCCAACGCCCTGGCGCTGGGCGGTGGGCTCGGTCGCGGGCACGTGGTCGTCGACCGGCGGCTGTTCTCGATTCTCACCTTCGACGAGCTGTCGGCGATTCTGGCCCACGAACTGGCTCACATCGAGCGCAAGGACAGCCTGGTCCAGACGTTCGGGTACAGCGCGCTGCAGACGCTGTCGGGGCTGGTCGTGGTGGTGCTCGCGCCGGTGCTGGTCGTCGCAGCGGGGCTGGCCCGCGGGGTGGCGTGGATCCGCGGGCGGCCCGAGGCGTGGACGCGGACGCTCCCGGGCAAGCTCCAGCGGGCCATCGGCGGGTCGGTGTCGCTGGTGTTTTTCGCGCTGACGCTGGCGATGCTGGCCCACTCCCGACGGCGGGAGTTCGCGGCCGACGACCGCGCGGCCGCGGTGACCGGCGATCCGCTGGCGCTGGCGCGAGCGCTCCGGAAGATCGAACGCGCGAGTCAGGACCCGTGGTCGCTGCTGTCGCCGCTGTACGTCAACGGCGAGGAGGAGGGACAGCTGACGCGGCTGCTGTCGACCCATCCCGCGACCGACGAGCGGGTCGAACGGCTCCGTCGCCGAGCCGAACGCGACGACCCGGTCCGCGCCGGACGGGGACGATCCTGAACGGGACCGCAGCGACCGCCCGTCGGAGTCGTGGCGGCCGGTGCCGAGGAGGGCGCCCGTTCCCCGCGTTCGTCGGCGCGCCGCGCGACTGAACGGCGAGCGTTCGCGTTCCGTATTCGAAAACCCTATACTCGCTTCGGGCGACGTTCTATCCACTATGAGTGAATCTGACGAGGGGTCCGTACGCATCGGTCTGAACGGGTTCGGCCGCATCGGCCGGAACGTCTTCCGCGCGTCGCTGGGGGACCCGCGGGTCGAAGTCGTCGGCATCAACGACGTGATGGACGACGCCGACATGGAGTACCTCGCGAAGTACGACACGGTGATGGGGACGCTCGACGGCGTGACCCTCGACGAGGGCGTCATGACCGTCGACGGGACCGACTTCGCCGCCTCGATCCACGAGGAGACCGACCCCGCCGAACTCCCCTGGGACGACCTCGACGTCGACGTGGCCTTCGAGGCGACGGGGATCTTCCGCAACTACGACGACGCGAGCAAGCACCTCGACGCCGGCGCCGACACGGTCGTCATCTCCGCGCCGCCCAAAGGCGAGAAACCGGTCAAACAGATCGTCTACGGCGTCAACCACGACGAGTACGACGGCGAGGACGTCGTCTCCAACGCCTCCTGCACGACGAACTCCATCACGCCCGTCGCGACGGTGCTCGACGAGCAGTTCGGCATCGAGGCCGGCCAGCTGACGACCGTCCACGCCTACACCGGCTCGCAGAACCTCGTCGACGGCCCCAAGTCGAAGACTCGGCGGGGCCGCGCGGCCGCCGAGAACATCGTCCCGACCTCCACCGGCGCCGCCCAGGCCGCCACCGAGGTCCTGCCCGAACTGGAGGGCAAGCTCGACGGGATGGCCATCCGCGTCCCGGTCCCCAACGGCTCGATCACCGAGTTCGTCGTCGACCTCGACGAGGAGGTCACCGAGGCCGAGGTGAACGACGCCTTCCGCGAGGCCGCCGCCGGTGAACTGGACGGCGTGCTCGGCGTCACCGACGACGAGGTCGTCTCGACGGACATCCAGGGGACCCCCTACTCCTCGCAGGTCGACCTGCAGTCGACCACCGTCGTCAACGGCATGACCAAGGTCCTCACCTGGTACGACAACGAGTACGGCTTCTCCAACCGCATGCTCGACGTGGCCGAGTTCGTCACCGACTACTGACGCGACGACGCGCCGCCCGTCGGGCCCAACCGTTTTGCCTCCGCCGCTTCGATCGACCGATGCGATGTCCCTGCTCAACACCCTCCGAACGGATCCCGACGAGTGGAATCGTCCGCGGCGGATGCGCGTCTGGGGACCGGTCGCGGCCGGACTTGGCGGCGCAGCCGGCGCGGTCGCCGGGCAGACCGTCCTGTCCGGCGCCGTCGATCCGGCGATCGCGGGCGGGATCGCCGCAGGCGGTGCCGCGCTCCTCGCGATGGTCGCCGCCGCGGCACTGGACTGAGACTGCTGTCCCTGAACACGATTCGCTCCCCCAGGTCCCGAGTTCGGTCACGTGCGTACAGCCGGCAGTACGGCCGCACGGCGCCTCGACGTGACGGTTGGGTGATCTTTTATCCCCGCCGCTTCTCTCCCCGGGAACGACATGACGACGCACGTCAATCCCGTGCCGACCCTGGTCGGCCTCGGCCTCCTCGCCGTGGCCTGGCGCCTCGGCGTCTTCGCCGACGAGGCGAACCGCCGCGCCGCACTGGTGGCCGGCGGGACCGGACTGCTTCTCATCCCGGTGATGGAGTACACGCAGTTGCGCTCGCCCGGGAACTACGTCCAGCTAGCGATCGTGGTCGGCATCGTGGCCGGCGTCACCGCGACGGTCCGGTTCGGCGACCGGCTTCGGGCCGCGTTCGGGGGGCTGGGGTAGCGGTGACTCCCGCGTGTTCGGGTTCCAGCGGTGACCGACCCCCGAATCACGCGGTTTTTTCTCGCCGCCGGGCGACGGATCGAACACAGATATGGCCCCGTTCAAAACCCTCGACGACCTCGAAGACGGACAGCGCGTGCTCGTGCGGCTCGACCTGAACTCCCCCGTCGAAGACGGCGAGGTACAGGACAACCGCCGCTTCGACCGCCACGCCGAGACGGTGCGGGAACTGGCCGACCGCGACTGCGCGGTCGTGCTGATGGCCCACCAGGGCCGCCCCAGTCGGGACTCGTTCGTCTCGCTCGAACAGCACGCCGACATTCTCGAATCGCATGTCGGCCACGAAGTCGGGTTCGTCCCGGACACCTTCGGCGACGAGGCGGTCGACGCTATCGAGGCGCTGGCGGCCGGCGACGTCCTCCTGCTGGAGAACACGCGGATGTGCGACGAGGAACTCCCGGAGGAGGAGCCGACGGTCAAAGCCGAGACGGAGTTCGTGCAAGCGCTGGCGCCGGCGTTCGACGCGTACGTCAACGACGCGTACTCGGCGGCCCACCGCAGCCACGCCTCGCTTGTCGGGTTCCCGCTGGCGCTGCCCGCCTACGCCGGTCGGGTCATGGAGACGGAGTACGAGGCCAACACGGCCATCGCCGAGCGGGCGTTCGACGGCGAGGTGACGATGGTCGTCGGCGGGACGAAGGCCACCGACGTGATCGACGTGATGACCGCGCTGGAGGACAAGGTCGACACCTTCCTGCTGGGCGGGATCGCCGGCGAACTGTTCCTGCGGGCGACGGACGTGCCCGTCGGCCGGGACATCGAGGGGATGGATCTGTTCGACGACCAGTGGGCCGACAACGAGGCGACGATCCGGAGTCTGATCGACGACTACGGCGACCAGATCCGGCTGGCGCTCGACCTGGCCTACGAAGACGACGACGGCGAGCGTGACGAGATCGAGGTCGGCGACATCGAGGAGAAAGATCGGGCGTTCCTCGACGTGGGCTCGAACACGGTTTCGGAGTACGCCGCGACTATCGAGAGTTCGGAGGCGGTCTTCGTCAAGGGCGCGCTCGGGCTGTTCGAGGACGAACGGTTCGCCGACGGGACCGTGGGCGTCCTCGAAGCGATCGCAGCGACGGACTGTTTCTCCGTGGTCGGCGGCGGCGACACCTCCCGGGCGATCGAGATGTACGGGATGAGCGAGGACGACTTCGGGCACGTGTCGATCGCCGGCGGCGCGTACATCCGCGCGCTGACGGGCGAGCGGCTGGTCGGCGTCGACGTCCTGCGCGAACGGGAGTGACCGGCGTTATACGGAGTCTCGCGAGCCAGTCCGGCATCGACCGCCTGCGACCGGGCGGCCGACCCGGGAGACGCTTACAATACTCCGTATCAGGCGCGATGGCACCAGGCGTGTCGGGCAGTCCAGTCGTCTGCCGGCGGGTCCGCGCGGACGACCCGCCCGTCGTCCGCGTCCCCTTCCGGTGGCGTGCCACCCCGTTCACCCTCCCAGGTGAGCCGTGCGTGCCGCCGCGTCCAGTCTCCGTCGGTGTCTCCCATGTACGCCACTTGGTCCCCGACAATAAATTTCTTTCTCTGAAGGCTGAAATAAAATAACTCGGCGGCGAGTTAATCTCTCCTCCGGGACCGAGGCGGCGGATGGAGTCGATGCGGAGCGCCGGGGTCAGGGCGGCGGCGCGTCTGTTGAACTCGGCAGTCGGGTCGCTCGATCTCGCCCGGCGTCGGGGCCGGAAGAGGGACACGTTGATTGTCCGACCGGGTCAAGTCCGCCTATGCGACTCGGCATCGTCTCAGACACGCACGACGACCTGGACGCGGTGGAAACGGCCGTCGAGACCTTCGAGCGCGAGGGCTGCGACGCGGTCGTCCACTGCGGTGATATCGTCGCCCCGTTCTCGGCGACGCCGTTCGCCTCGTCGTTCGACTTCCACGCCGTCCGGGGCAACAACGACGGCGAGTGGGCACTCGCCGAGACGGTGAACGACTTCGGCACGTACCACGGCGAGACGGCCGAACTGACCGTCGACGGCCGGGAGTTCGTCGTCTACCACGGCACGAGCGGGGCCGTCGTCGACGCGCTCGTCGAGTGCGGCCGCTACGACTACGTCCTGCACGGCCACACCCACCAGTTCGTCCACGAAACGTACGAGGACACCGTCAGGATCAACCCCGGGGGTATCCCCTTCGAGGGCGCGCCCGGGCCCCACTACGCCGTCGTCCTCGATACGGGGAGCGGTCAGGTCGTCGATACGGGGTCCGACGACGTCGAGCGGTTCACGCTGTCGGACGGGATCGAGTAGGGCGGCGATCGGAGCGCGTCGAGAGCGAAGCAAAGAGGGGGTTCAGTCGTCGTCGCGGCCGCCGTCGGCGACTGCGGGCGAGCGGGCGACCGGGTCTCGGAGCGACCCGCCGATCTGGCCGTCCAGACCGAGGGCGTCCTCGGTCAGCGTCGTGCTCTCCTCGCGGTCGGCGGTGTCGGCGACGGCGCGGACGGCGTCGACGTTCTCCGGCACCACGTCGGCCTCCTGATGGATGGCCTGGAACAGGTACAGATCGCGGCCCTCGACGGTGACCGAGTCGCCCCAGATGCAGTTTTCCCAGCAGTCCCCGCGCGGGCGCCCGGCGTCCTGTGCGAACTCCTTGAGCTTGCCCGCGCCGTCGATATCGAGTTCGGGCGGGAGGACGACCAGGCGCGACTCCGCGTCGAGCAACTCGCGGACCGACTCGGCGTCGGCCTCGCGCTCCAGGGTCACGTTGACCGAGTGGGTGTGCATCAGCGTCGCGGGCACCTTCATGCCCATGGTGTCCACGTCCAGATCCGGGAAGACCGTGTTGAGGTCGGGGCCGTGGTGGGAGGGGATCTCCACGGGGTCGGGCAGCGTGTCGTTGATCGGACCGCGGTCGGTCTGACCGGGGTCGCCGCCGCGGCGCACCAGCGTGACCCGTGCCTTCTCGATCCCGTACGCCTCGGTGACGGGGGCGAACAGCCGCGAGAGTCCCGTCGTGTTGCAGGAGACGACGCGGACGGTGTCGACGCCGCGGGCGGCCTCGTAGCTGGCGCGGGCGTTGAAGCTCACCTCGGCCACGTCGGGGTCCTCGCCGCCCTGGAAGATCGCGGGTGTGTCGTACTCGCGGTAGAGCTCGGCGTTCTGGGCGCCGATCCCGGCGGGCGTGGCGTCGACGATCACGTCGCTCTCCGAGACGAGTTCGTCGACCGTGCCGACCACGTCGAAGCCGGCCTCGGCGAACGCCGCGGTCCGCTCGCCGTCGGCCGCGTAGAGAGGGTAGCCGCGTTCGAGCGCGACTTTGGCCTCGAAGTTCGGGCTGGTCTTGGCGACGCCCGCGACCGCCATGTCCGGCTGAGCGCGTATCGCGTCCGCGACGCGCTTGCCGATCGTACCGTACCCGTTGACGCCGACCTGAATCATACCTCCGGATTCACCGGCGACGGGCATAATTCTTTTCACAATATTCTACGAGAAATTAACTCGGAAGCGAAAAAGCAATCGGGCGTAAGCGACGCTAAGATCGTGGTTGTTAGGGAGTACCACGAAACCGGTTCGCGACCGTGATCAGCCGCCGGCGGAGGCGTTGGCGACGGTCTCGGGCGGGACGCGAGCGGGGTCTTCGGTGGGCGTCGGCGGGGTGGTCGAGGGCGCTGGGACCCACTCGGGACGTTCGACGGTCGTCTCGCCGACGCTGTCGTAGGTGTAGCGCCACTCGACGGCGATGCGTTCGTCGACGTTCAACAGGTCGAACTCGTAGTGAACGGCGCGGACGTATCCCCCCGGGGCGACCCACATGGTGGCCGCGAAGTCGTGGACCGCGTAGTCGCTGTAGGTCTCGGGGATCTGCGGCGGGACGTTGCCCGAGACGATGCGCGCGTACGGACGCCCGTCTCTGGTCACGACGTCGACCGAGTCGTACCCTTCGTTCAGGAATGTGAGGACCTCGAAGGAGACGGTCTCCGCGTAGCGCTTGCCAACGGGCTCGGTGAGCCGCATCGGTGCGGGCGCGACGCCGGTCCCGTTCGCCCGTTCGACACGCCGGTAGGCGCCGTCGCGGTCACCGTAGGTTGTCGTCGTGTTCGTCCCGCCGTCCGCGTTGCGGATCAGGTAGCGCCCGTCGGCCCCGACGGCGATCCGGCGGTCGTACTCCTTGGTGATCGCGCCCGACCCGCCGGTCGTCCGCCGCTCCCACTCCAGCGTGTAGGGACGGTCGGACAGGAACGCGATGTGCGCGGCGAGCAGACCGCTGACGTTGATGTCGCCCTGGGCCGAGATCGCCGGGAACGACCCCAGCCGCTCCCAGGGCGTCGCCGGCGCCGGTGTGTCGGTCGGCCCGAGGTCCGGAACTGGGGCGGGCGTGACCGTCTCCGCCGGCGTCGGCTGGTCCGCTCCGGCGAAGACGCTACAGCCGGCGAGGACGACCAACAGCGCGACGGCGACCAGCAGCCGGCCGGACCGTCCCGGCCCGCGAGTCCGATCCGCCCCGGGAGTGCCACCCATCTATCGCTCCCCTCCGGCGGTCGGTGTCGTGGTCGCCGTCGACGCGTCCGTCGTCCCGGTCGGCGTCGCTTCGCCCGTGGTCGCCGTCGGTCGCGTCGTCCCGCGGTCGTCGAGCAGATCCGCGACCCAGTCGGGTCGGGATAGGTCCGTCTCGCCGACGCCGCGGTATTCCGACCGCAGCGACACCGCGACGCGGTCGTCTCTGAGGCTGTACTCGTACTCGACGACGACCGCACGCACGAGGCCGTCGGGCCGCACGTAGGCGGTCGCGGCGTAGTCGGTGATCGTCTGTTTGGCGTGTCCGTCGGTCAGGGTCCGCGGCGGGCTCGTGACGTGGACGCGGTAGTAGGTCCGGCCGTCCCGCTCGACGGCCGAGACTCTCGACCCCTCGACCGGGAAGTAGCGCCCGAGCGTCTGGGCCGTTCGCAGGTAGTGCCGGTAGTCGGGCTGCCCGCCGCCGACGCGGTACCCCGACCCGTTCGAGCGCGCGCTGCGCACGTATCGCCCGGTATCGTCGGCGTACACCGTGCCGCCGACCATCCCGGTCATCCGCCGAGTGAGGCGGTAGGACCCGTCGTCGTCGACTCGCAGTCGTCGCTCCACGACGTCGGCGCTGTCGTTCGACGCCGTCTCGCCGCCGACCGGGGCCGACCGCTCGACGCCCCGTCGGTAGTCGAGCCGCCAGCGGAACGACCGGTTCTCGAGCGCCGCGTAGTGGGCTCTCGTCAGCGCCCCCGGCGAGATGGTGCCGTTGGCCGCGACGCCCGGCGGCGGCGACAGCGTCTCGGTGGGTGCGTCCGTCGGGATCGCCATCGGCGTCACCGTCTCGGCCGGCGTCGGCCCCGCGTCGTCGGGAGACACGACGCTGCAGCCGGCCAGCGTCACCGCGATCAGTGCGACCAGCGCGATCCGTCGGACCATTACCGGAGGTACGGACGAGGCGTACATAAGCGGCGCGACGAACTCCAACCCGGTCGACCGGCCGGGCCGCGAGCGGTGCCGTCCCACCGAATCCGCGAGCGCTCCCGAAAGGGCCAAGACGGCCGGGACGGATCGGTCACTGTGCGCATCGAGAACAGCTTCATTCCGGTCGACGGCGTGGGCGAGAAGACCGAGCGGTCGCTGTGGGAGGCGGGAGTCACCCACTGGGACGCGTTCGACCGGTCGGCCGTCGGCGCCCGCCAGGCCGAGAACATCGAGTCGTTCGTCGCCACGGCCGCAGAGCGGCTGGACGACGGCGACGCCGCTTTCTTCCGCGAGCGGTTCCCCAGCGGCAGCCACTGGCGCTGCTACGAGAACTTCCGCGAGGAGACCTGTTTCCTCGACATCGAGACCACCGGTCTCGACCAGCAGCACCACGACGTGACGGTGGTCGGGCTCCACACCCCCGGCGAGACGACGGCGCTGGTCGCCGACCGGGACCTGACCGCCGAGCGTCTCCAGCGCCACCTCGACGACGCGAAACTGCTGGTCACCTTCAACGGCAAGCGCTTCGACGTGCCGTTCCTCGAATCGGCGTTCGACGTGGACGTGGACGTGCCCCACGTCGACCTGATGTACCCCTGCCGGCGGCTGGGGCTGACCGGCGGACTGAAACGCATCGAGCGGGAGACGGGCATCGAGCGCGACCGACAGGACCTCTCGGGCGAGGACGCCGTCCGGCTGTGGCGGGAGTACGAGCGCGGCGACGAGTCGGCGCTGGAGACGCTGGTGTCGTACAACCGCGACGACACGGAGAACCTCCGCGCCCTCGCCGACCGCGTGACCGACCGCCTCGACAGCGACGTGTTCGTCTCCCCGGAGTGAACGCGATCGGCAGAGCGCGGCTCCGCCGAGCGCTCCCGGGCCGCGGCTGGCCCGCAAGCGGGATCTAAAGAAACTTAACGGTTCATTACGCACATAGCGGACATGGACAGCCCCTCCAAACGGGTCGCTCGCGTGCTGTTCGCCGCCGTCTTAGTCCTCGCGGCGGGAGCGATAGCGAGCAGCTACGCGACGGCCGAGCCCAACGTCGCCCGCGCTCACGGGTCGCCCCTCGGCGGTGACGGGTCCCCCGCCCCCGGCGCGACCGGCGTCGCGGCTCCCGAAGGCGCTGCCGGTTCCGGCGACGCCGTGCTCACCGACACCGGCGGCGGGTCGCCGGACGGTGCGGCCAGCGGTGCCGACGAACCCGTGCTCGTCGACCCCGCCGAACACGACCCCGGTGATCTGACCGTCGTCGGCACGCAGGGCTTCTACGCCTCCGACGAGCGGGCCGAGCTAGTTGCGTTCGACCGGTCGGGCGAAGTGGCGTACTACGCGGACGACTATCGGGTGTATTTCGACGTCGATCCGGTCGAAGACCGACCCTACACCGTCGAGTACCTCGCCGCCGAACACCGCGACGGCGCGGCGTGCGCGAACGTGAGCACCGAACGCTGCACGTACAACGTCTACGAGCGCGTGAACCTGACCACGGGCGAGACCCGAACCGTCTACGGCGAGCTCACCCCGAAGATCTACTCGGGGCGCTGGCACGACGTCGACCGTATCAACGACTCTCACGTCGCCGTCGCGGACATCCTGCGCGACAGCGTCCGCGTGGTGAACACCACGACCGCCGAGACGGTATACGAGTGGAACGCCTCGGCGTACTTCCCCGAGGACGTGGGCGGCGCCGCCGGTGACTGGACGCACATCAACGACGTGGAAGTGCTCGACGACGGACGATTCATGGTCAGCGTCCGCAACATGGACCGGGTCGTGTTCGTCGACCCCGGCGAGGGCGTCGACGCGAACTGGACGCTCGGCGAGGAGGACGACTACGACATCCTCTACGAGCAGCACAACCCCGACTACATCCCGTCCGAGCGCGGCGGTCCCGCGATCACCGTCGCGGACTCCGAGAACAGCCGCGTGCTGGAGTACCAGCGCGTCGACCCCGAAACGGGCGAGGCGACGACGGCGGCCGACGGCGAGTGGGTGCGGTCGTGGGGTTGGCGGGACAGCCGCGTCCAGTGGCCCCGCGACGCCGACCGCCTCCCGAACGGGAACACGCTGGTCGTCGACACCCACGGCGACCGCGTCGCCGAGATCGCGCCCGACGGAAACGTGAACTGGAGTCACACCGTCGGCATGCCTTACGACGTCGAGCGACTGGGTACCGGCGACGAGAGCGGGGGAGGGGACAGCATGCGGTCGATCCGCGACGCCCGCGGGGCCATCGCCGGCGGGTCGGGCTCGCGCTCGGGCGTCGGCGTCCCCCTGTTCCAGCCGGGCGGCCAGGACGCCGACTCCGACGCCGTCCCTCCGACCGGCCGGATCACCCACCCCGACCGCGGCCCGGCCGAAACCGTCTGGGTCGCGCTCAAGGAACTGACGCCCAGCCTCCTCGTCAACGGCCTGCTGTACGCCGCCCCCTCCTGGGTCCGATTCACCGACCTGGCGTTCGGCGGCCTCGCCGTCCTGACCGCGCTCTCCTGGACCGGCACCGAACTCTACTGGTCGCGATACTCCCCCCTCGCCGCCCTTCGGCGACGACTCTGACGCGCCCGCGCTCGGTGACGCTCCCCCCCTCCTCGGTCTGGCGCCCCTGCACCCGGTACCGACCCCTCCTCTTCTCTCCGAACCATCCACCGTTCGCGGCCGCTGGGCCGACAGCCGCTCGGCACCTCCTGCCCGCCGAGTCGCTTCGTCGATACTATATGAATCACATAATACTACGAGATCTGGTTGTTCGGAAGAAGCACGCGTTCTTCGCGTTTTTAGAAATAGCTGTTCGGACAGTTGGAACGAACGTTCGAAGTTCGATAGCGGCGCAGTCTGGTGGTTAGCCGGTTTCGGGGTTGTGTGGAGGGGATCCGGCAGGTCGCCGGTACGCGATAGTTGAAGGTGCGAAAATTCGGCTCAAAGTACTGCTATCGTGTGATATCGGCGGATCGTCATTCCGGAACCGTGTCGCCTCTCCGTCGGTCGGTATCGTATCAGTATGTTGAGTGTAATTTAGATCCATACGATCACAAATATTTACTACGCAACGAGTAAACATCTTTCTTCGAGGGGGCGAGGAGGGTCGTCGGTCGAGGCCCCAGCGAGTCGGGCTACTGAGTGAAAGCGGGTATCAGAGAGAGAGTGTCAGGGGCGGGAGGGACCGGGCGCGCTCGACTCAGACCTCGGTGACGCGCTGGTACCTGTCGTCGAGGGCCTGTGCGTCCTCTTCGAGCAGGGCGACGACGACGTACTCGGCGTACTGGGCGACGTAGTCGACGAGGCGGGCGATCCGATCGGAGTCGATGGCCTCGATGGAGTCCAGCAGGAGGAACGGACACGTCTCGTACACGTCGTGAGTGAGATACCCAGCCAGGGCGAAGATGAGGCCCGTCACCTCGCGCTCGGACTCGCTGAGGTGGTCGATTGAGTCCTCGTAGGTCGTGCCGTCCTCGGTCGAGCGGACGACGTGGAGGTCGAAGACGGACTTCTCGACGCGCCGCCGACCTTCCTTGACGCGCTCCTGTTTGCGCTCGATCCAGATCCGCTCGAGGTTCTCGTAGCCGAGCATCTCCAGCACCGACTCCATGTGCTCGTTGAACTGCTCGACCGCCTCCGTCTCGATGCGGTCGATTCGGGTGCGCAGTTCCTCGATGTGGTCCTGCAGCTCCTCTCGTTTGGCCGTGAGGTCGTCGCGCCGGTCGAGCTCGGACTCGATACGCTCGATCTCTTCGGAGACGTCCTCGAGGTCGTCCTGCCGGCGGCTGATCTCGAACTCGAGCTCGTTTGCCTCGCGGTGCAGGTCCAGCAGGTCGCTCTGTGTCTCGTCCTGGAGCTGTTCGACCTCGCCTTCGAGGTCGTCGATGCGCTCTTCCAGCCGGTCGCGCTCGGCTTCGAGGTCCTCGACGCGCTCGCGGCGCTGGGCGAGTTCCGACTCGGCGCGCTGGCGGCGGTCGTCGAGCTGGGTGCGCTGGCGTTTCTGCTCCTTGTAGGTCGCCTTCTCGGTCTTCAGCTCGTCGATCTCCGACTGGAGGTCCTGACGCTCGGAGAGCTTCGACTGGCGCAGCTCGCGGATGCGGTCGAGGGTCGACTCCACGTCCGACTGGTCGACCTCGCTGCCGCAGGTCCAACAGACCACCTGGTCGTCGACGAGCCGCTCGGTCAGCTCCTCGGCGTCGTCCTCGTCGCGGAGCGCGGCGACCACGTCAGAGCTCGTGCCCTCCAGCATCTCCTCGTTGAACTGGATCACCTTCTGGAGCTCGTTGACCGTCGAGTCGAGGGTCTGACGCTGGTCGCGCAGTCGCTCGATACGCCCCTCGACCTCGCCCACGTCGCCCGACACCTCATCGGGCAGCTCGGTCAGCTCGGTCTCGACCTCCTCGATCTCGGACTGGAGGGCGTCGATGCTCTCGCGTTCGCTGTCGAGGTTGTACCGCACGTCCTCCAGGTCCGAGCGAGCCTCGCGGAACGACGCCAGGGCGTCCTCCAGCTCGGCCTTCTGGTCGCGGGTCGTCCCCACGTCCTGGTCGGTCTCCTCGATCTGCTCTTTCTTCTCGGCGAGTTCCGCGCGCTTGTCCTCGATCTCGCTCTCCAGTTCCTGGCGGCGCTCTTCGAGGTCCGGCAGCGTGTGGCGGAGCGACTGCAGGTCGTCGAGGCGCTGCTCGACCTCGTCGCGCTCGGCCTGCAGCTCGTCGATCTCGGCCTCGATAGCGGCCGTGTCGACCGGCTGCATGATGAGGTCGCGCAGGTTCTCGGTGCGCTCGACGGCCCGGCGAGCCTCGTTGGACTCCAGCAGAAAGACGAAGAGATCGGCGATCTCGGCGTCCTCTAGATAGGGATCGCCGTTCGTGACGACCGCCCCGTTCTGCCGGGTGAGCGTCCGCGTGTACGACTCCTCGCCGACGGTCAACTCCACGCGGCCCTCGTCGGCATCACCCTTCAGCGAGACGTTGTCGCTCCCCAGTCCAGCCATGATCGCCTGCAACAGTGACGTGCGGTTCGTCGCGTTCCGACCCGTCAGGATCGTCACGCCCGCCGAGAACGACACGTCGGTCCTGTCGATCCCGCCGACGTTCTCCACGGCAACGTCTACCGGCTTCGCCTTACTATCAGTCGCTCCCATGTGTACAGGTCGCTCTCACCACCGGATAAAAGTATTGCAACGCCGCTGGCGCTCCGATCCGCCCCCGCCGAGACCTCGCGGTCCCGGCGCCCTCCCGGGCGAATTACACACATACGAGTGTAAGGACTACTCCTCGACGCGGCACCGACAGCCGCCCCGTTCGATGAGGTCGATCGGGTCCTCCTGGCGGCCACACTCCTGGCAGACCACCTGCACGTCGGCGAGCACGTCGACGGGACCGATGTCCAGCCGGTCGGTCGAGCGGAGGTTCTCGACGTTGCGCCGGGTGACCGCGTTCAGTCGGCTGGTGAGCCGCTGGATCGTCTCGACGGACTTCTCGCGCTGGTCGCCGTCGTCGCCGGCCTCGTACTCGGCGTTCCGGTAGTCCCGCAGGTACGTGTGGACCGCGTAGTGGCTCACGAAGTCGCTCTGCAGATCGTCCACGTCGATCCCCTCCCGTTCGAGTCGGTTGCGGGCCTGGGTGCGCGCCCCCTCGGTCACGTCGTCGCCGGTGAGCAGGTCGTAGATGTTCTCCAGTTCACCCTGGAGCGTGACGACCCCCGCTTCGTCCATAGCGCTCTCCAGCACGCGTCGATTGAAGAAGTCCGCCAGGTCCCGCAGACTCTGCCGCTCCCGACCCTCGCCCGTCCACCGTCGCTCCAGTTCCCGGCCTAGCTCCCCCAGATCGTACTCGCGTACCACCCGCTCCACCTTGTTGTCCGGGCGCTCGTCCTGTCGATTCGTCATGTACACTCGCTACCACGGACTCGCTGATAGGTCTTCCGTTCGCCCCCGTCCGACCACCGTGCCTCGGTCTCTCTCCTCCACCACGGAGCCACCCCGCTCGTGGTCGACCGCCGCAGATTCGGTCACTGAACACGGAATCAGCGCAGAACTATAAGATTACTATGAGTAACTTCTATCGTATGTTTTCTAAACTACTGGATCCTCGATCTCAGCCCGATATTCGTGAGAATCGGTGATAGAATATCGCTATCTGTCTGAAAGTGAATCGTTCGGTGTTCCGACCTACTATCGACCCGACCCGAGAAAAACGTGGAAAATAGGCCATGTAATGGCTTTATTTCCCGAAACACGAATCGGTGGTCGCGAGCGTCGGAACTGTCTGATAAACAGGTGGAACGAAGTACTATCAGAAAACACGAGACGCTCGGTGGCGGTTGACGGGCCGGTCGCTCTCAGGTGGCCGTCGGGTCGGGGCGGAGCCGGGCGAGGCGCATCGCGTTGCCAGTGACGGCGGTGGTCATGCCCACGTCGCCGGCGAGGACGACGAACCAGAGGGGGACGGCGACGAACGGGAGCGGGATAGCGACGGCCAGGGCGGCCTTGACGAGGAGGCTCCCCCAGACGTTCTGTCGGATGACCCCGTTGCCGGTTCGGGCGAGCCGGTGGAGGTAGGGCAGCTTCGAGAGGTCGTCGCCCATCAGCGCCACGTCAGCGGTTTCGAGAGCGGTGTCGGTCCCCGCGGCGCCCATGGCGACCCCGACGGAGGCGCTGGCCAGCGCGGGCGCGTCGTTGATCCCGTCGCCGACCATCGCGACGGTGTCGTACTCCGCGCGCAGCGCCTCGATACGGGCCACCTTCTCGTCGGGGAGCAGGTCCGCGGCGAAGTCGTCGACGCCCACCTGCTCGGCGACCGCGCGGGCCGTCCGCTCGTTGTCGCCCGTGAGCATCACGAGGTGGTCGACCCCCTGCTCACGCAGTCGCTCGACAGTCCGACGGGCCTCCGGGCGCACCTCGTCGGCGATGGCGACCAGCCCCTCGATCCCTTCGTCGGTGCCGACGAGCACGACCGTCTTCCCCTCCGACTGGAGCCGCGGGACCGTCTCTCGGAGGTCGACGCAGTCGTCGCGGTCGTCGCAGGGCCGGTTGGCACCTTCGACTGTCACTCCCCCGTCGGTCATCGTCTCGCCGCCGGTCAGGTGGACGTGGTCCAGGTCGAGGCCCAGGTCCGCGAACAGCCCGGGCTTGCCGGCGTAGTGCGTGTGGCCGTTCAGGTCCGCGCGGACGCCCTTCCCGGTGATGCTCTCGAAGTCGGTCACGTCGCGGTCGTCGACCCCACGCTCGTCGGCGCGGGCGACGACGGCGTCGCCGATGGGGTGTTCGCTCCGGCGTTCGAGGGCGCGAGCGCAGGTGAGCACGTCCGTCTCGTCGTTGCCGTTCAGCCCGACCACGTCCGTCACCGACAGCTCGCCGGTCGTGAGCGTCCCCGTCTTGTCGAAGGCGACGGCGTCGACCTCGCCCATCGCCTCGAGGTGGTTGCCGCCCTTGATCAGGACGCCGTTTTTCGCCGCGCTCGTGACGCCCGAGACGACGGTGACGGGCGTCGAGATGACGAACGCACAGGGACAGGCGATGACCAGCAGGGAGATGCCGCGGACGAACCACGTCGCCCAGCCCCCGCCGAAGACCACCGGCGCGACGAACGTCGCCAGCAGCGCGGCGACGACGACCGCGGGCGTGTAGTAGTCGGCGAAGCGCTCGACGAACTGCTCGCGCTCGGTCTTGTTCGCCTGGGCGTCCTCGACGAGTTCGACGATGCGGTCGATCGTCGTATCGCCCGCCGCCGCGGTCGTCTCCACCGCGAGAAAGCCCTGCTCGTTGATCGTCCCGGCGAACACCTCGTCGCCGACCGCCTTGTCGACGGGGACGCTCTCGCCGGTGATCGGCGCCTGATTGACCGCGCTCGACCCCTCGACGACGGTGCCGTCCATCGGTATTTTCTCGCCCGGCTCCACGAGGACCGTCTCGCCGACGGCCACATTCTCGACGGGCGCCTCGACCCGTTCGGGCTCGCCGTCGGGGCCAGTGGCTCGCCGGACCGTCGCGATATCCGGCGAGAGCGTCAGCAGCTCCTCGAGGGAGTTGCGGGCGCGGTCGACGGAGTAGCGCTCCAGCAGCTCGGCGACGTTGAACAGGAAGGCGAGCGACGCCGCCTCGACGTAGAAGTGCAGGCCGGGGACGACCAGCGAAACCCCGGTCGCACTCAGGATGGCGACCGACATCAGGAAGTCGATGTCGAGGCTGCGATTCCGCGCCGAGTAGTAGCCGTTGCGGACGATCACCCCCCCGCCCGCGAGGACCGCCAGCAGGTACAGCGCGTCCGCGACGACCAGCTCCCGGCCCGCGACGGCGACGAGCGAGCCGTTCAGCCCCCCGGGCGCGAACTGGACGAGCAGTCCCAGTCCCAGGAACAGTCCGCTCAGCGCGGTCTTTTTCGCGCGGTCGCTCCGGAAGACCTCCTCGGTACCGGCCGCGGCGCCGTCCCCGTCGCCCTCGTCCGACCCCGCTGTGCCGTCGTCGGCGACCGGGTAGCCGGCGCTCTCGACCGCCGCGACCAGATCCGACCGCGTGGCTCGCTCGGCGTCGTAGGTGATCTTCGCGGTCCCCGTCGTCGGCCGCAGGTCCGTCGCGACGACGCCCTCGCGGTCGGAGAGCGCCGCGTCGACCTTGCTCGCACACGACGAGCAGTCCATCTCCGGGACCGAGAACCGCACCTCCGCGCCCTCGGCGGCGCCACCGCCGGTCGCCTCGGCTGTGGCCTCGCAGCCGTCGGACCCACAACACGCCTCCCCCGCGTCGGCGGCGTCGTGACCACTACCCCCGTGGTCGCCGTGGTCGCTGGGTCGGCCCGGATCGTCGTCTCTCATTACGCGGACGTAGGCGATCACGCCGTATTAACCCCGCTGCTACGAACCCGGGGTGAATTATTACGGTTTGCTAAAACGATCGAGTTCGATTAACAACTCGTGCTACCGCTCCGGATCGGTTCCGTCCTCGTCGGGGCCCCAGAGGTCGGTGTCTTCGGGATCGGGGGCGGTCAGGTCCATCGGGCGGATCCAGACGAACCACGCGGCGAGGACGACGCTCCCGTAGCCGATCGGCCAGACGAGGCTGCCGAGGCCGTCGTAGCCCGCCGACTCGACGAGGCCGGCGATCTGGCCGGTCAGCGCGACCCCGACGAGCAGTGCGAGCGCCAGTACGATGTCTCCGCGGTCCATTGCCCGTCGGTAGGGTCGCTCGGCAGGTAAGCGGATCGGTCCGGTCGGACAACCGGACCCCGTTCGACGCGGTGGCCGTCGAGCTCGCGGCGACGCCCATCCAAAACGACTTACTCGCCGCCGCCGTGGCTCCGGGCATGACTGCCGCGCGCGAGGTCGAACTGGAGGGCCACGTCATCGATTCGGGGATGATGCAGGCCAGTTTCGGTATCATCATGGACATGGGCGGTTCCTTCGAGGTCGAGGAGTTCGCCATCGGTCGCGAGAAGACCGAGGAGTCGTACGCCCGCCTGCTCGTCGAGGCCCCCGACGAGGAGACCCTGCAGTCCATCGTCCACGAACTCCACCAGAACGGCGCCAACCCCTCCGACCCGAAGGACGCCACGCTCCAGCACGCGCCGAAAGACAAGGTCGTCCCCTACGGTTTCTACTCGACGACCAACCACCCCACCGAGGTCCGCATCGACGGCGAGTGGGTCGACGTGGAGGACATCGAGATGGACTGCGCCGTGATCGTCGAGGACCGCGAGGGCGAAAACGGCGGCCCCCGCGCCTACACGAAGGTTCTCAGCGGCGTCGAGGAGGGCGACGCCGTCGTCACCGGCGAGACGGGCATCCGCGTCAGCCCGCCCGAGCGCCCGCGCGACCGCGAGGGCGCCTTCGGGTTCATGCAGGGCGGCGTCTCCTCGGAGCGCCCCTCCGAATCGACCATCCGCCAGGTCGGCGACGCCATCGAGGAGACCAAACGCGAGGGCGGCGACGTGCTCGCGGTCTGCGGCCCCGCGCTCATCCACTCGGGCGCCCGCGAGGACCTCGCCCGCCTCGTCCGCGAGGGCTTTATCGACATGCTCTCCATCGGCAACGGCTTCGCCGTCCACGACCTCGAACGCGACCTGTACGGCACCTCGCTCGGCATGGACACCGAGAGCCTCGACCACCCGCGCAAGGGTCACAAACACCACATCTACACCATCTCGGAGATCATCCGCGAGGGCGGCATCCGCGAGGCCGTCGAGAGCGGCACCGTCGAGTCCGGCGTCATGTACGAGTGCGTCGAGAACGACGTGCCGTTCGTCATCGCCGGCTCTATCCGCGACGACGGCCCGCTGCCGGACACCATCACCGACTCGATGGAAGCCCAGAACGCCATCCGCGAGCAGGCCCACGAGGCCGATCTGGTCCTCATGCTCTCGACGCTGCTGCACTCCGTGGCGGTCGGCAACTGCCTCCCGTCGACCACCCGCACCGTCTGCGTCGACATCAACCCCGCCACCGTCACCCAGCTGCTCGACCGCGGCAGCGACCAGGCCGTCGGGATGGTCACCGACATCGGCACCTTTGTCCCGATCCTCGCGGACCATCTGCTAGACGAGTAGCGTCCGCACCGAGCGAAGCGAGGTGCGTTTTTTGCCCCATCTTTTTCGAGGCGGGCGCCCGCAGCGAACGAAGTGAGCGAGGACACCCGTCGACGAAAAAGGTGGATCGCGGACGTTCGTGCCGATCCTCGCGGACCATCTGCTGGACGAGGGGTAATCCGTCGGCCGCCTCGGTATCACTCGGCCCTGTCTATATAGCCGTCATAGCGGCGTTTAACAGGTCAGCCGTCCCGGATCCACGGGATGCCCTCCATGAACCGCCGTTCGCTCCTCGCGAGCACGAGCGCCGCGCTCGTCGCCGCTGCCGGCTGCAGCGCGGCCGAATCCTCCCCGCAACTCGCCCACTGGGTGACGGTGTATCTCGGCGAGCGCGACGAGACCCACGACGTGTCGGTCGCGGTCACCGACGATGGCGGCGAGACCGTCCTCGAGAAGGAGTACAGCCTCTCGGACGACAACGAGGCCGACGAGCACGCCCCGTTTCCCGAGTCGGCCGACCCCGAGACGGTCGTCGTGACCGTCGACGGCACCCGCTTCGAGCGCGACTGGCCGGGGTTCGAACGGCCGGCGCTCCCCTGCGACGGCGACAATCGGTCGGGGATCGAAGTCTGGGTCGAGAACGACGAGAACGGGTCCCCGGGGATCCGGATCGAGGCCGACTGTCAGTACGTCACGATGGAGTGATCGTCGGAGGCGGCGCTCGGTTTGAGAGCGTCTGACGCCGCTCAAATCCCGATTTAAGCATCCGCCGGGGATACGTACCGGCCGGCCGTCGGTGGTGGTGGAATGTGCGCAGACCGCTCACTCCGCGACCGAATCGAGGCGGACGGCCCGCCGTCCGTCCGCAGACAGCCCTCCCGCCGGACCGGGGCGGTGAGATCGTGAACCGAACGTACGGCACCGTCGGTACCGTGGCGGTGGTCCTCCTGGCCGCCGCCGCCGCGGTCTCGGCGGGCGGCGTCCCCCTCGGCGACGCGCCGGCCGGTCCCGCCGCGACCGACGCACCCGCCGACGCGACGACGGTCGACTACGACGGCGCGCACCTCTCGCTGGACGGCGCACCCAACCAGACCGTCGCCGGCGAGACGGACCTGGCGCCCGAAACTGAGATCGCGGTGCGAGTCGTCTCCGACGAGGCCGCGAGTCCGTTCATCGTCTCCGAGACGACGACCGTCGACGAGGGCGGCGCGTTCGCGGCGACCGTCGACCTCTCGGGCGTCTCCGAGGACGCCGCCGCGCGAGCCATCGTCGTTCGCGACGGCGCCGAGTTGGCGAACGTGAGCGCCCGCGTCAGCGCCGTCGAAGGCGTCACGCCGACCGACGAGTCCGACTCGGAGTCCGGCACTGCCTTCGACCACGAGGGCGACCGGCTCACGCTCGCCGCGCTCGAAACCGAGACGGTCGGCGGCGAGACGGACCTGGCGCCCGGGACCGAGGTGACGGTCCGTCTGTCGTCCACGTCGAGCGCGTCGCCGTTCCTCGTCCAGCGGACGGCGACGGTCGCCGACGACGGCACGTTCGCCGCCGAAGTCGACCTGGTCGGCGTCGCCAACGGGACGACCTTCGAGGCGACCGTCCGCCACGACGACACGGCGGTCGCGTCCGCCGAGGGCGTCGTGATCGGCGGACAGAACGAGGCGTCGACGACCAACGCGACCGAGGGTAACTGGACGAAAGTGCCCGTCGAGGAGTCGAGCCCGGTCGCAGCGGAGAACCACAGCACGAGCCTCGACTACGACGGTGACGCGCTGACGGTCGAATCCGCGCCCGAGCAGACGATCGCCGGCGAGACGAACCTGTCGGCCGGGACCGACGTGACGCTGCGGCTCGAGTCCATCGACGACGCGCGCCCGTTCCTCAAGAGCGCCACCGCCACCGTGACCGAAAACGGCCGGTTCAGTACCGCGGTGAACATGACTATGGTACCGACCGGCTCGACGTTCGAGGTCACCGTCCGCCACGACGGCGACACGCTCGCGCTCGCAGACGGCGAGGTGGCCGAGTAACACCGGCCGACCGGCTCGACGTGCTGTCAGGCTTCCACGCTGCCGTCTTTTTTACTCTGGTGACGGGCCCCGTCACTCACGGTTTCTTCGGTGCGCGACTGACAGCAGCGAGCCGGTGGCTCGCGAGGGAACCGACGATCGAAAAAGACGGGTGTTAGACGCCCTCGACGGTTTCGCGGAAGGCGACGACCGACTCGTGGGCCGACTCGACCTGCTCGGTCACGTCCGAGTCTTCGAGGTCGTTGAGCGCGTTCTCGATGCGGGCGAGCCGACCGTGGTCGGGGTCGCGGTCGCGCGTGGCGAGGCTGTCGAGCTGGTCGGCGAGGCTGGTCAGGCGCTCGGCCGCGTCGTCGTCGCTCGTCTCGTCGGCCGCCGATTCGAGGGTGTCGCTCGCGTCCGCGAGGTTCTCTCGTGTCATGGTTGAGGCTTCACGGCTCCCCCTCCTAATCCTTGCGGAGAACGTCTTCGGCCGCGCTCAGCCCTCGCCGTCGGCCTCGCGGCGCCGTTCGGCCCCGGCGTGAAAGGCGAAGAACCCGAGGAAGAACGTACAGAGTGCGACCGGGAGCCACATCGCGACGAAGCCGTTCACGACTGGGCGGATCTGGTCCAGACTCACCTGTGGGACACCGGGGACCGCTCCGTGGAGCCACCAGGCCGCCGACTGGAGAGCGCTCATCAGCCAGAACCGACTGACCCTGGCCAGCGTCCAGGTCGCGAGCGCGATGAGCGTCGCTGCCTGCCAGAACTCCCAGTCGCGCGGCAACCGGCGGGGAATGGAGAGCATCTGTCCGCGTAGCCGCCGCTTCGGACAACGGCGGAATCAGTCTTGTGGCGGACTGGACGGCGTCAGGAAAGGGGAGCCTAACCCGTCGCTGGCGTGGCGGGAGCCGTGCCAGGCGAATCCCGCGTCGGGGGGACGGGGAGCGTGTGACCGCGAACGGAACGGCTGCTCGTGTCGTCAGTAGCCGACGCCGAGGTGGGTGTGGACGAACTGCGGATCTTCGAGTTCGTCGGCGACGGCGATAGCGAAGTCCTCGCAGGTGATGTAGGAGTCGCCCTCGTCGTCGACGACGAGTTCGCCCTCGGCGGTGCGGTAGTCGCCGGTGCGCTCGCCGGGCTCGATGATCCCCGGCGGGGCGAGGTACGACCACTCGACGTCGTCGGCCTCGCGGACGACGTCGAAGGCGTCGATGTGGGCCTGGGCGAGCGGGACGAGCTCGTCCGGGAAGTCATCGGTCTCGATGAACTGGGTGTCCTCGGCGACATAGAGGCTGCCGGCACCGCCGACCCACAGCAGGCGTTCGGTCCCGCTCTCGCGGAGCCCCGCGAGGGTCGCGTCGGCCATCTCGACGAGGATGTCCAGGTCGGCGTCCTCGGCGGGGCCGAGCGCGGAGATCACGGCCTCGTGGTCCGCGGCCGCGTCGGCGACCTCGTCGGCGTCGGTCGCGTCGAGGGCGAGTGTGTCGAAGTCGTCGCCCTCGACGCCGTCGACCGCGCCGCTGCGGGAGGTGCCCGTCACCGCGTGGCCGCGGTCGAGGAGTTCGTTCGCGATACGCTGTCCGATCATGCCGCTCGCACCGAGTAGGAGTACGTTCATAGGTAGTGTCTCCGTGACTCGCGTCACGCGTCAGTTCGACAGAGGGACCCGACCCTCATAGGCGCTCGCGGACGTGCGAGTAATCGGGGGACACGAGTGTAACTGGCCGCCTCGACCCCGCGCGGTGGCCCGGCCGGAACCCCTACCCCTCCACCAGCGGAACGCACCGCACCGGGAGGTCGGTCCCGAGCAGGAGGTTCTGTCCGGTCGAGCCGAAGACGACCTTCCCCACGGGCGTTCGCTTGCGGATGCCGACGACGAACTCGTCGGCGTCGACCTCCTGCGCGAAGGTCATCAGGTCCTCGACGGGCTCGTTCCCGCGCACGAACTGGTGGGTGTCGACGGTGACCGCCAGGTCCTCCAGCGCGTCGACGACGGCCTCGATGGCCTTCTCGCCGGCGCGCACGTCATCGCCGCTGGTGTCCTCGCCGCCCTCCAGGGAGTTGACGACGTAGATCGTGTCCTCTGGCTCGACGACCCGCCGCAGGTACGCCGCCAGCGCCTCGCTCGATTCGACCGTGTCCGTTCCGACCACGAGTTCGGTCATAGCGCCACATTCACCGACAAAGATGATAAATTTGGGCGGTCGAACGGGGGCGCCGGGTGTAGGGAGCGAAAGAACGGGGCCGAACGGGCCGACCTACAGGTCGGGCACGTCCGACGGCATGTCGAAGTCGTGATAGTACTCGCCTTTCTCCGTCGAGAGGATGTCGAGCACGGCGGCGGCGCCGTCGCCGGCGGCGATGACGGCCTGCCACTTCTCGGCGCGACCCATCGCGCCGGTGGCGTAGACGCCGTCGACGGAGGTCTCCATGTCGACGGTCACGTCGACGACGTCCTCGTCGGTGAACGCACAGCCGAGGTCCTCGGCCAGCTCGCGGTCGCCGCCGGTGGCGAGGACGACGTAGTCGGCCGCGTACGCCTCGTCGTCGGTGTGGACGGCGAACCCGTCGTCCGTCTCTTCGACCGCCGTCACCTCGGCGTCTTCGAGGTCGGCGCCGCGGTCCGCGACCTGCCCGCGCGTGACTTCGAGGAACTCGTCGCCGCTGATGCTCCGGATCGCCGGGTAGTTGAACAGGTGGGCCTTGTGCATCCACGACTCGTCGGTGTCGAAGACCACGGTGTCCAGGTCGTTTTTCGCCGCGTACAGTCCTGCGCTCAAGCCGGCGGGACCGCCGCCGACGACTGCTACGTCTACCATGCCCGCTACTGGCGGCCGCGCCGGGATATGTTTTACCATCGAGTAAAAATCGGCAATCGCGGCCGCTTCTCGGTCGAACGGCCGGGCGACGGGCCGGTCGCCCGGTAGGATGCAGTGGGCGGCGGGACAGCGGTCGCGGATCAGTCCTCGCGGGCCTGGCGGTCGGCGGCGTCGAGGAGGACGACGGCGCCGCCGATCAGGGCGAGGTTCTTGCAGAAGTTGATCTTGTTCCCCTGGCGCTCGCTGCCCTCCATCGTCCAGAAGTTGTGGATGACGGGCGTCGTCCCGAGGAAGAAGACGACCAGCGCGCCGGCGGAGGCGCGGGGGTACTTCCACAAGGCGATCCCGAGGTTGGCGACGAACAGCATGCCCGTGACGAACGGGACCGTCACGTCGGCCATCGGGACGCCGCTGTCGGCGGCGATCTCGACGCGTTTCTCGTTGTTGCGGAACCCGTCCAGTGCCATGTAGGCGAGGACGCCGCTGTACAGCAGGCGACCGATCGTCGACGGTGCCTCGACGGTCGCGGCGGCGGTCTCCGTGTCTCCCATACTCAGATCGCCTCGATCCGACTGACGTTGGCGTCGACGCGGCCGACGGTCTCGTAGTCGCCGCCGTCGGTCCGTCGCATGATACGACCGCGCACGTCGTCGCGGGCGTCAGGCACGTCGAACAGGCCCGACCCGCAGACGACGCTCCCCTCGTACACCGCCCAGTCCTCGATCACCTGATGGGGTTCGCCGGGGTACTCGACGCGTTCGAAGTCTCGGCCGAAGTTGGTCGATTCGAACAGCGCGACGCCGTGCTCGTCGTTCACCCAGGCGGGCGGGGCCTCCTCGCCACCGCAGAAGAACACCCGGCCGTCGTGGACGAACACCCGTCTGATGTACGAGAAGTCGTTCCCGCGGTCGAGCCGGTCCCACGACTCGCCGGCGTCGACGGTCCGCCAGAGGCCGCCCTCGCCGACGGCGTGACCGAGTCCCAGGTTCTCCAGGGCGTGGTCGAGGTAGCCAGTCGTCGCCAGCCACACGTCCTCGGAGATGGGGAGGACCTGGTGGACGTCGTCGACGATGGTGTCCCGGCGGTCCGTCCAGGTCCGTCCGCCGTCGTCGCTGAGGTGGATGCCGCCGGCCTCGACGCCGGCGATCAGTCGCTCGGGGCGACCAGGGACCTGTTCCAGTGCCCGAAGCCGGGCGTAGTGGGGGTCGATCGGTGACTCCCAGTGACCCCGGGAGGGAAGGTCGCGAAAGCCCTTCAGCTCCGACCACGTCTCGCCCCCATCCGTGGAGCGGAAGACGTAGGGGTCGTTCGTGCCGGCGTACAGCGCGTCGTCGGTCCCGAGGATCGACCACACCTCGCTGGTCCCGGCGTGCCAGAAGCGGTCGCCGATGGGCACCTCCAGATCCTCCCAGGTGTCCCCGCCGTCGGTCGACCTGTAAGCGCCCTCCGAAGACGCCACGAACACGCCCTCGAACGCGCCGAAGGTCTTCACCGCCGTCACGACGCCGCAGTCGAGCACCGGTTGGACCTCGTCCGCCTCGAAGGGCAGGCCCGCGACCCGGTACAGTCCCGCGTCTGTCCCGATCAACAATGTCATACAGTACCACAAAAGGATCGGCCGCTCATAAAGGTTTACCAGGCTGTAAAACGCTAAGTGCGAGGCGAGCGAAGGGGTATCACAGCGATCCCGGCGCGACGAGCGGTGCCGGACGACCACCGAACGACCACCATGACACCACCACAGCCGACGAGGCGACCGACCGACGCGGCGTATCTCGACGACGCCGACCGGGTCGACCCCCCGACCGAACTGCTGAACATGCCCTGGATCGACGCGCACAACCACGCCCACACGCTGTCGTGGGCCGACCGCGAACGGTACTCGCTGTCGGGCTGCGAGGGCATGATCATGGTTTCGTCGGGCTATCACTGGACGCCGTACAAGCCCGTCCGCGCCGAGGACGTGCGCTACCTCTGGGACGACGCCGTCAACCGCCGCGCGGCCATCGAGCGCGACCACTTCTTCGAGGCGAACCTCGGGCTCGGCGTCCACACCGGCGTCCGCATCGAGAACCCCGACGACCTCCTCGACGCGATGGCCGACTACTGCGAACTCGACGAGGTCGTCACCATCGGCGAGACCGGCGTCACGCCCGCCCAGCACGCCGAGGCCTGGGATCTGGACGAACAGCGCGCCGTCGTCGAGGCCCAGATGGCACTGGCGGCCGACCACGACCTCCCGGTCATCCTCCATACGCCCAACACCGGCACCGACTCGAAACGCGAGTACGAGCGACCGCCCGGCGGCACCCCCGGCTACGAGAAGAACACCGGGCTCGGCCAGGCACCGGTCATCGAGGGCGACACCCCGCATCTGGAGGCCGTGAAGATCGACGTGGCGGCCGCCAACGACGCCGGCCTCCCCGAGGAGCGCGTCGTCGCCTCCCACGCCGACCCGAACAACATCGAGTACGTCATGGACGAAACCGACTGCTACGCGAGTTTCACTATCGGCCACTCCTGGCTGGTCGGCGTCGACGCCGCCGACGTGGCCGACGCCATCGACCGATGGGGTCCGGATCGGATCATGGTCGACACCGACTGCGCGAACGTGCTGAAGACCGACCCGTTCGCGCTCAAGCGAGCGATCTTCGAGCTGTATCGCTACGGCATCGACCCCGACGACATCCGGCAGGTGGTCTGGGAGAACCCGCGCGACGTGTTCGACTTGGGAGAGTAGCTTCGCGGCCGACCTGGCCGACTGCTCGACGCGAGCGAACGGCGACGGGTTCGAGGCGGCGCTTCCGCCTCAACGGGACTCGTAGACGAACCGCTCGACCATTGCGGGACCCTCGCAGGTCCGTCCGTGGCCGGTGGCGTAGAGGCCGAGGGTAACGCCCAGGAATCCGTCGGCCACTTCCGTCGAGACGTACCGCGTCGACGCGGTCGCGAGTTCGTCGCCGTCGACGAGAAAGCGGTACCGTTCGGTCTCGGCCGCCACCGCGAGGTCGACCCGCGCGTCGACCGGCGTGCGCGCGACCACGTCCGTCGCGTCGCCGATCCGGAGCCGGACGACGGCCTCACGGCGGCCGTCGCGTCGCGTGACGCCTAGCTGGTAGTGGTGGCGGTCGTTAGCGAAGACGGTCAGGCCGGCTTCCTCGCCCTCGGCGGGGTCGAACGCGAGCGTCGCCTCGGCGCGGCAGTCGAGGGCCGTCTGTCGTCGGCCAACGAACGTGGCGCCCGGCTCGTCCAGCGTCTCCGGCCCGCCGTGGAGGGCGAGGCCGTCCGCGTCCGTCTCGAAGCGTCCGCGGTCCGGGTGGCCGAGAAACTGCCACTCGACGCCGAGGTCGCCGTCGAACGTCGTCTCCGTGCGTTCGACCGCCGTCGGCTCCGCCCGCCGCTCGCCGGGGAGCGGCGCCGCCATCTCCGTCTCGATCGGGTCCCCGCCGTTGACCACCGGCCACCCGTCCTCCCACGCGACGGGCGCGAGGAACGTCTCGCGGCCGAGGTGGTGGTACCGCGGCCACATGCTGTGCTGGCGGATGCCCAGGCAGACGAGCCACCACTGCCCGTCGCCGTCCCGCACGAGGTCGGCGTGGCCGACGGCCCGTATCGCGTCGCGCGGACGCCCCCAGTGGGTGAGAATCGGGTTGTCCGGGTGCGGTTCGTACGGTCCGGTCGGGTCGTCGGCCCGCGCCGCGACGACCATGTGGCCGGCGTGGGTGCCGCCCTCCGCGACGAGCAGGTAGTAGGTGCCGTCGCGCTCGTAGACGTGTGGCGCCTCGGCGTAGGGGTCGCGATACCCTGTCCAGACCGTGTGGGGGTCGCCGAGTTCGCCCGTCTCCGGGTCGATCTCGGCCTGCTGGATGGGCGCGTCCGGGTCGTCGACGTGGTAGGTGAAATAGCAGGTCCCGTTCTCGAAGAACAGGTCGGGATCGAACCCCGGCGCGTCTATCCAGGTCGGCTCGGACCACTCCATAGCGGGGTCCTCGGCGGTCACGACGAAGTGTCCGCCGTCGCTGACGTTCGTGGTGACGAGGTAGAAAGTCCCGTCGTGGTGGCGCAGCGTCGGCGCGAAGATGCCTCCCGAGGCGCCGGCGTTGTCCAGCGGAAGCTGAGACTCGCGGGTCAGCGCGTGACCGACCGGCTCCCAGTCGGCGAGGTTCCGGCTCCGGTACAGCGGGACGCCGGGCGCGTACCCGAAAGAGCTGGTCGCCAGGTAGAAGGTCTCGTCGACGCGGCAAACGGTCGGATCGGGGTGGAAACCCGGGAGGACGGGGTTCTCGTACTGCATGGAGTCGACCTCTTGTCGGGAAACAATCACGCTGTCGGTATCGGCAGTTCGTCGCCCGCGCCGGTCTGCGACGCGGCGGACGGCGGACGCCGCTCGCGACCGCTGTCAGACCGTCGCGAGGAACGTCCGGAGTTCCTCGGTCGCGCGCTCGCGCTCGTCCCAGAAGACGGTGTGGCCCGCGTCCTCGACGTGGACGAGTCGGCCGTCCGGCAGGTTCGCGGCCAGCGCCCGCTCGCGCTCGCGCACCGCCTCCTCGGCGTCGGCCTTGAGGACCAGCGTCGGCGCCTCGATGTCGCCGCAGACCTCGCGGTGGTCGAGCAGTCCGGTCTCGAAGACGCGCGTGACCTCGGGTCGGAGCCTGCGCCTGGCGTCGGCGATGCGGTGGGCCAGGTCGGACTCACCGGACTCCGCGAGTTCGCCGAGCCACGCCTCGTCCTCGAAGACCGCTTCGACGCTGGCGTCCTGCCACCGTGCGATCTGCTCCGCCATGCCCTCACCGCGCTCCTCGTCCTCAGACTCGCCGCCGGGAGCGTCTCTGCCCTCGACCATCCAGACGGGGTCTTCGAGCACGACGGCGCGCGGTCGGTCCGGCTGTCGCGTCGCGGCGGCCGCGACCGTGTCGGCGCCCATCGAGTGGCCGAACAGGATCGGGTCCTCGATCGCGAGCGCGTCGAGCAACCCGAGCAGGTCGGCCGCCCGCTCGGAAGCGCCGTACGACTCGTCGGGGGCGTCGGACCGACCGTGGCCGCGGGCGTCGTACAGCACCACGTCGTAGTCGTCCGCCAGTTCGCGGGCGAGGTCGAGCCGACAGTACCCGTCGTCGGAGAAGCCGTGGGAGACGACGAACGGCGGCCCTCGCCCGCCGGTGCGACAGTAGTGTAGCTCGATCCCGTTCGACTCGACGGATCCGCGCTCCCAGTCGTCCGGGATCTCGGGACGTTCGTTCATCGTCCCAAAACTGTCGTTCGGATGGAATAAAGTATACGACACCGGCAGACAGTGGGAGCCCGGAGCGCCCCGGCAGGGCGTCCGGACCGACCAGCCGGTGTTACTCCTCGCGACGCGAGCCGCTGTCAGCTACGACCGTCGTCGACGCTCGAGACGCCACGGGGACTCACTCGTAGGCGAAGTCGTTGGTGAGTTCGCCCAGCCCCTCGACGCCGACGGTCACCTCGTCGCCGTCCTCCAGCAGGACGGGCGGTTCGCGGTAGACGCCGACGCCAGGCGGGGTGCCGGTGAAGAGCAGGTCGCCGGGCTCGAGCGTGAACGCCTGGCTGCAGAAGGAAACCAGCTCGTCGACGCCGAAGATGAACTCCTCGGTCGAGGAGTCCTGCAGGCGCTCGCCGTTGACCTCCGTCCAGATGTCCAGGTCGTGGGGGTCGTCGACCTCGTCGGTCGTGACCAGTTCCGGGCCCGTCGGCGCGAAGCCGTCGAGGCTCTTGCCGCGGATCCACTGGCCGTCGCCGTGCTGGAGGTCCCGGGCCGACACGTCGTTGCCGACGGTGAAGCCTGCGACGTGGTCCATCGCCTCCTCGGTGTCGACGCGGCGGGTCTCCTCGCCGATGACGACGACCAGCTCGGCCTCGTAGTCGACCTTCTCGGTCAGATCGGGGTCCCAGCGCACGGTGTTGCCGGGCCCGTTGACGGTCGTCGGGAACTTCGAGAACAGCACGGGCGTGTCGGGGATCGGGTTACCGCCCTCCTCGGCGTGGTCCCGGTAGTTGAGGCCGACGCAGACCACCTTCTCGGGGTCGCTCACGGGCGCGTGTCGGTCGAGGTCGTCGGGGTCGTGCAGTCCCTCGCCCGTTTCGACGGCGTGTTCGACGGCCAGGTCGGCCTTGCGCTCCCACTCCCAGGTGTCCAGTAGTTCGTCGGTCGTCCGCGGGATATCGACGCCCGCGGCCGCGCCGGCCTCGGGGAGGGCGACGACGCCCTCGTCGGTTTCGATGCCACACCACGGTCGCTCGCCGTCCGCGCCGTATTGTCCTACTCTCATGGTCGTGTCGCGATTGGGGGTCGGGCCGCAAAGTCGGGTCGGTTCTCGCCCGGGACAGTTGCCACGGTCGCGATGGCGCTCCCGGTCACAGATCGATGCCGGCCTCGTCGAGCAGCCGGTGGCCCGATTCGACGAAGCGGTCGAACTCCTCGTCGACGAGGGGATTGGTCAGTTCGCCGTCGCGCTTGACCACCTCGCCGTCGACCAGCACCGTATCGATGTGAGAGGGGTCGGCCTGGAAGACGACCGTCTGGACCGGGTCGTGGTTCGGCGCGGTCATGAAGTCGTCCGCGCGGATCAGCTGGATGTCCGCGCGTTTGCCCGGCGTGAGCGTCCCGATCTCGTCGTCCAGACCGAGCGCCTTCGCGCCCTCGATCGTCGCCATCTCCAGGGTGTCCCGACAGGAGATGCTCACCGCGTCGACCTCCTCGTCGCCTTCGATGACGGCTTGATTGTCGAACATGCGCTGGAGCTGGAGCCCGATGCGCATCTGGCTGCCCATGTCGCCGCTGACGGCCGAGCAGACGTCGACGCCCCACGTCGGCCGCCCGCCGGCGTCGAGGACCTTCTCGGTGACGGGGATGCCGTGGCCCATCTGCATCTCGACCTCCGGCGTCGAGGAGAACGAGACCCCGGCGTCGACCGCGTGCTGGACGTCTTCCTGAGAGAAGTGATTCCCGTGGGCGACGTTCACGTCGGGGCCGAGCATGCCCTCCAGACAGCCAAAGCCCTGGTAGTCCTCGCCGTAGTCCGACGAGGGCCACAGCGCGGCGCCCATGTGGATCGTCGCGAGAGCGCCCATCTCGCGGGCCAACTCCAGGTCGGCCCGGGCGGTCTCGTCGACGCAGAAGTCCGGGCCCCGGAGCCCGAGCCCCAGGCCGAGCAGGTCGTCGTCGCTGATCTGCTCCTCGTAGAGGGTGCGGATGTTCTCCTCGGGGAGCCCCACGTCGCTCTCGTACCACCACTTGGCCGAGTCGTCGCCCGGCGGGCCGTAGGTGTACACCGAACGCAACCCGGCGTCTTTGAGCGCGTCGACCGCCCGCTCGCCGTGTTCGAGCGTGTTGGGGTACGACCAGTCCAGCGCGGTCGTCGTCCCCGTGTGGAGTTTCTCGAACGCGCCGAACAGGCCGCCCAGATACATGTCCTCCGGCTGGTACAGGCCGGTGATGTTGCCGAGCATGTGATCGAAGTACTCGCCCATCAGCGACCAGTCCCCGGCGATACCCCGGACCTGCGTCTGTGCGAGGTGGATGTGTGAGTCGACGAACCCCGGCAGGACGATGTGGTCGCTCGCGTCGATCGCCTCGGCGTTCGACGCCGACAGCCCTCGCCCGATCTCGACGATCTCGCCGTCCTCGACGAGCACGTCCGCCTCGTCGTACTGTCCCACGTCCGGATCGAGGGACACGACCGTCCCATCCCGAATGATCGTTCGTGTCATGGTCACCCGTACCGTTCGACCGAGCGGTCATAAGTTTACCGGGCAGTAAGACCACCCGGTAAGACCGTGCGGTAAACCGGCGTCGCGCCGAACAGGCATTATAAGTACGGGAATCGACAGAGTGGTGGTATGGGCAGCACAGAGGAGACGGTCGGGTCGAAGGACACGCGGGAGGTCATCATGGAGGCCACCTTTCGGGCGCTGAGCGAGCACGGTTACAGCGACCTCCGGATGCGCGACATCGGCGAGGAGATGGAGCTGACCCGGCAGGTCATCCACTATCACTTCGACGGGAAGTACGACCTGATGTCCTCGTTCCTGGAGTACGTCATCGACCAGTACGAGGGCAGCGTCGCGGTCGAGGCCGACGCCGACCCGCGGACCGAACTCGACGCGCGGGTCGAGCAGTGTCTGTTCGGCCCGGAGTTCGAGGAGTTCTCCCACTGGGACCGCATGAAGGTGTATCACGAGCTGTACGCCTACGCCCAGAACGACGAGCGCCACCGCGAGCTGTTCAACGACCACTACGAGCGCATCCGGGGCAGCATCGTCGAGGTCGTCGAGGAGGGCATCGACCAGGGGGTCTTCGGCGAGGTCGACGCCGAACTCGTCGGCCAACTGATCACCGACGTGATCCACGCCGCCCGCGGCCGTCGCATCTCGCTGGGCCACGACGACGCCCCCGAACAGGCCCGCCGGGCCGTCGACGAGTACATCGTCAAGTCGCTGCTCGCCGACGGCGCGACCGCCGGCGTCTCCGACGGTGACGCCGCGGGGCCCGCCGACGCCACCGACGACTGATCCGGTCGGCTCACTCGTCCGCGTCGCCGAACGCGCCCATCCTCTCCAGTTCGTCCACCTCGTCCTCGCTGTATCCCAGGTCGCGGAACACCTCGCGGTTGTGCTCGCCGAGCAGCGGCGGCGGGAGCTCGAAGCCGCTGGTGCTCCCCTCGAACTTCAGCGGGTGCTCGACCACCGGTATCTCCCCGATCTCGGGGTGTTCGATCTCGCCGATCGCGCCTCTCGCTTCGACCTGCGGGTTGGTCAGCGCCTCCTCGACGCTGTAGACCGGCCCCGCCGGGACCCCGTTGTCCTCGGCGATGATCTCGATCCACTCGTCGGTCGTCCGCTCGGCCAGCGTCGCCTCGATCTCGGTCTCCAGTTCGTCCTGGTGCTCGACGCGGTCGCTGTTCTGGTCGAAGCGCTCGTCGTCGGCCAGCTCGGGGCGGTCGATCGCCTCGCAGAGCTCCCCCCAGAGCTTCTCGTTGAGGATGCAGACGTTGATGTAGCCGTCGCCGGTCTCGAAGGTCTGGTACGGCGCGAGCACGGGGTCTTTCGTCCCCATCCGCTCGGGCGTCTCGTCGGCGAACACCTGCCCGGCCTGTTTCGTGAGCCACGGCAGCACCGACTCTAACATCCCGAGGTCGATGTACTCGCCCTCGCCGGTCAGCTCCCGGCGGTACAGCGCGCTCGTCGCGCCGAAGGCGGCCCACATCGCGGTGATCAGGTCGGTCATCGGCAAGCCGACCTTCACCGGCTGGCGCCCCTCCTCGCCGGTCACGTCCATGATCCCGCCCATTCCCTGGATCAACAGGTCGTAGCCCGACCGCTCGCGCCAGGGGCCGGTCTGGCCGAACGCCGAGATGGCGAGGTAGATCAGCTCGTCGTTGTGGTCGCTGAGCGTCTCGTAGTCGACGCCCAGTCGCTCGGCGGTCCCCGGTCGGAAGTTCTGGACGAAGATGTCCGTCTCCTCGATCAGGTCGTAGAGGGCTTCGAGCGCCTCGTCGTTCTTCAGGTCCAGTTCGACGCTGCGCTTGCCGTAGTTGACCGTCCAGTAGTAGGGCGACTCGCCCTCGATGAACGGCGGCCCCGTGTGACGGATCGCGTCGCCGTAGCCCGGCTGTTCGACCTTCACCACGTCGGCACCCAGGTTCGCCAGCATCGACGAAGAGAACCCGCCCGTCACGAACGTCGAGAGGTCCACGACGGTGATCCCCTCCAGTATCTTGCCATCGGCTGCCATACCCACCGTTGGGTTTACCGAATGGTAAAACTACCGCCGGCGGGCTCGCACGGCGGACCCTGCGGCCGGCCCCCCTTCGACCCGCCTGTCCCGGCCGGGAGCGGTACGCTATTGCCAGGTCGGTCCCTCACTGGCAGCCATGGACGCCGAGGAGTTTCTCAGAACCGTCGACGTCGACGGGACGACCGACCCCGACGGACCGCGACTGGCCGCCGACGAACCGCACCCGGACGTACAGTCCGTGCTGCGCTCGCGGCGCTGGCTCCAGCCGGTGTCGATGTCGACGATGGGCGCCCGCGGCATCCGGCTCCTGACCAAACTCGGCCAGTGGTTCCAGGACGCCGACCCGCCCGCGGTCGGGTCGACGGCGGACCTGACGGTCCCCGGTCCCGACGGCGAGATCCCGGTCCGGCGCTACCGGCCGACGGGCGCCGGCCCGTATCCGACGGTCGTCTTCTACCACGGCGGCGGATTCGTGATCGGGAGTCTCGAGACGCACGACCTGCTCTGTCGGCACCTCACCGCGGCCAGCGGCTGCGAGGTGGTCTCGGTCGACTACCGACTGGCGCCGGAACACCCGTTCCCCGCGGCGGTCGAGGATGCCTACGCGGCTCTGGAGTGGGCGGCCGACGACCCGGCTGCCCTGGACGGCGACGGTGGGCTGGCCGTCGCGGGCGACAGCGCCGGCGGCAACCTCGCCGCGGTCGTCTCGCTGATGGCCGCCGAGCGCGACGGTCCCGCCATCGACCACCAGAGCCTGATCTACCCCGCGGTGGGAACCCGCGAAGCACAGGACTCGATGCAGGAGTACACGGGGTACGTCCTCTCGGAGGACGACATCCGCTGGTTCAACCGCTGCTACTACGGTAGCGATGTCCACCGTCGAAACCCCTACGCCGACCCCTCCCGGGCCTGCGACCTGTCCGGGGTCCCGCCGGCGACGGTCGTGACGGCCGGGTTCGACCCGCTGCGAGACGGCGGGATCGCCTACGCCCGACGGCTGGTCGGCGACGGCGTCTCGGTGCGATTCCGGAACTATCCCGACATGGTCCACGGGTTCGTCGGCATGCTCTCCGAGAGCGAGGGCGTCGAGCGCGCTCACGAGGCCGTCGACGACATCGCGGCGGGCCTGCGACGGTCGCTCGGGGTCGACGAGTGACACGGATTACTGCAAGCGTTTCCCGGGTCGACCGCACGACTGCGTGCGGTCGATCCCGGACTGTCCTGCAGTAATCCGTATGAACCGGGTGCGTCTGCTCAGAAGCCGAACGCGCGACGGTACTGGGGCGGTCCCGTGACCTCGTCGGTGGCCTCCAGCGCGTCGGCGGCGCGCAGGCCGAAGTAGGGGTCCCGGAGGAACTGTCGACCGACGATAGCGAGATCCGCGCGGTCGTTCGCGACGACCGCCTGGGCCTGCTCGGGCGTCGTGATCCCGCCGACGGTGCCGACGGCGATGTCGCTCTCGGTCCCCTCGCGGACGGCCTCGGCCAGGGGAAGCTGATAGTTCGGACCGGCCTGCCCGGGCCACGACCCCGGCGCGACCCCGCCGCTGGACACGTCGATCAGGTCGGCACCGATCCCGGCGAGTCGGTCGGCCAGCCGCGCGGACTGCTCGGCGGTCCACGACTCGCGGTCGTCGAACCAGTCCGTACCGGAGATCCGGACGAACACGGGCTTGCCGTCCGGCCACACGTCCCGGACCGCCTCGGTGACCTCACGCGTGAGACGGGTGCGCCCCTCGAAGTCGCCGCCGTAGTCGCCCTCGCGGTGGTTCGTGACGGGTGAGAGGAACTCGTGGAGCAGATAGCCGTGGGCGGCGTGGACCTCGGCGACCTCGAAGCCAGCGTCGCGGGCGCGCTCGGCGGCCCGCCGGAACGAGTCGATCACCTGTTCGATGTCGCCCTGGTCCATCTCTCGGGTCGGCGGCGCGTCGACGGGCTCGCCGTCTTCCTCGTAGGGCCACGGCTCGCCGCTCGGACCGATGACCTCCCAGCCGCCGTCGTCGGGGTACAGGGGATCGCCCCCTTCCCACGGGCGGCTCGTGGAGGCCTTTCGGCCGGCGTGGGCCAGCTGGATGCCCGGCACGGCGCCCTGCTCTTTCACGAAGCGCGTCGTGCGTTCGAGCGCGGTGGCCTGGTCGTCGTTCCAGATGCCCAGGTCTTCGGGGGTGATCCGGCCGCGCTTCTCGACGGCGGTGGCCTCGGCCATCACGAGGCCGGCACCGCCCACCGCCCGTGAGCCGAGGTGGACGTGGTGCCACTCGGTCGCGCGGCCGTCGCGCGCCTCGCAAGAGTACTGGCACATCGGCGAGACCATCAGTCGGTTCGGGACGGTCGTGTCCCGGAGTTCCAGCGGATCGAACAGACCAGTCATCGCCGTCGCTAGCCGCTGGTCCCTGAAGTATCGCCCGCCCGGCGCAACGCCCGCCGGCTTCCCGGATCGGGTCCTACCGCAACCGCCAGAGCAGCGAGCGGAGCCTGTAAGTCAGCGATCCCTCGTGGTAGCCGTTCCAGCCGCTCATGCCGCCGAGCAGCGTCGCCGCGTCGTACCCCTCGTCGGCGAGCAGCCCGGTTGCCGTCTTCGCGACGATGCCCATCTTGCACACGACAACCACGTCTCTGTCGGTCGGAACCTCGTCGATCCGGTCCAGCAACGCGTCGTCGTCACCCCGCCGCAACTCGTCGTACACCGGGAGATTGTGACTGCCGTCGATCGCGTCCGACCGGTAGGCCGCGGCGGGCCGGATGTCGAGGACGTGTGGCCGCTCGGTCGATCCCGATTCGAGTCGCTCGGCGAGCTCCGACGGGCGGATCGCGCTCATCGATTCGGACTTGTTCTGTACGGACAAAACTGATCGGTCTCCGACCGCCGAGGCTACCCGTCCCACTCCCCGCGGAGGACGGCGTACACCTCGCGGTCGACGTACTCGCCGTCGACGAAGTCGTCGTCGCGTTTCGTGCCCTCGTGGGTGAAGCCCAGTTTCTCGACGACCCGTTTCGAGGCCTCGTTGCCGGCGTGGACGATCGCCGAGATCCGGTGGAGTCGCAGTGTCGCGAAGCCGTGGTCGACGACCAGCCGCGCCGCCTCGGTCGCGTAGCCGTCGCCCTGGCAGTCCGGGTGGACGGCGTAGCCGAGGTTGGCCCAGCCGCGGCGGTCGTCGATCGGGGCCAGCGACACGTCACCGACCCGCTGGTCGCCGTCGCAGATCAGCAGTTCCACGGCGTCGTCCCCGGCCATCCGGTCGAAGAGATCCGACTCGTAGGCCTCGCCGCTGGCCGGCGCGTCGGGGCCCGCGTACCCGCGGACCCGTGGGTGGTGCGACAGCTCCTGGAGGAACGTGACGTCCTCCTCCTCGATAGTTCGTAGGTCGACCGTCTCGCCCTCGACGAAGACCGGTCCCGGCATGGACGGTGTGTGGTGGTCCGTCGATAAAAAGTCGCGCGTCGGGGCCGACCGTCACGGCCGCTCTCGCCGTCCCCTCCGTGGACGCCCGCCGTCAGGTCGTCGAGGGGGATTCGAGGTGCCAGCCAGGGTCCCGACCGGTCCGCTCGATGCGGTCGGACCGACACGCCGGGCAGAAGTCGGGTTCGCTATCCGCGCTCCGGGGGACGTAGACCGCGCCGCCGCACTCCACGCACGCGTCGTCGGCGATCGTCACGCAGTCGCCACAGACGTTGAAGTCGTCGACTGTCAGCTCGCGCAGCGGTTCGAGTTGTTTGTCCAGGGTGTACTCGTCGATGACCGTCTGACAGTTTTGGCACGGTTGCATTGCGATACACACTCACCCATGAGATACTGTCACAAAGGTCTACCGCCGTCGCGGTATTTCGCCGGCACCGCCTCGCCGGAGTGGGCTCTCACGGGGGATACCGCGGCCGGAAGCCATTTAGCCGCGGGCCGCGCAGGAGATGATATGACGTACGATACCGTCGTATTCGACAACGACGGTGTCCTCGTGGGCCGAACGCGGTTCGACGTCCTCCAGGAGGCGACCGAGGAGACGTTCGCGCAGTTCGGTGTGTCCGACCCGGACCCCGACCACGTCGAGGACATGACGATCGGAGCGACGCCCGACCAGGTGAACAGCGTTTGCGATACCTACGGCTTCGAACCCGAGCAGTTCTGGCGCGCCCGCGACAGCACGGTCTCGGGCGCACAGCAGGACGAGGCCCGCGCCGGACGCAAGACGCCCTACGGGGACATCGACACGCTGGCGAATCTCGACGTTGCGACCGGGATCGTCAGTTCGAACCAGCAGGAGACGGTGGATTTCCTCCTCGACCACTTCGAGATCGGCGGCCACTTCGACACCGCGTACGGCCGCGAGGCGACCGTCGAGAGCCTCACCCTGCGCAAGCCCCACCCCCACTACATCGAGCGGGCGCTCTCGGACCTCGACGCGGAGTCGGCGCTGTACGTCGGCGACAACGAGTCCGACATCCAGGCCGCCGAGAACGCCGGCATCGACTCGGCGTTCATCCGTCGCCCGCACCGGACCAACTGGGACCTGAACGTCTGGCCCACGTGGGACATCGATTCGCTCGACCGGCTGCACGACATCTGCGGCTGACCCGCGCGAGTCACCGGCCGTCGTGTGACCGATGCCGCGTTCGGAGTGGCTACGTCGCCCACCGCGGCCGCGTCGGCACGTCGAAGCGGTCGGTGACGACGAGTCCGGCGGCGAACACGCCGGCGAGCGCGACCGGCGCCCAGTTGCCGAAGGCGGCGTTGACGCCGCCCCAGAGGATCACGAAGCTCACCATATCGTCGAGCATGAACGGGCAGGAGTCCAGCCGCGCGAGTAGCGCCTCCCGATCCAGTCCGAGGTCGAAGGCGCCGACGGCGACGGCCGCCGAGAGGACCCAGCCGGCGTAGTTGCTCCAGGGGACGCCGTAAAAGGCGCCACCGCCGTCGTAGGTCCAGAACCCCAGCGCGACCGCACCCGGGTCGAGCACCAGGTCGATCCCGACCACCGTCGCGACGACGACCGGGAGGCGAACCCACGGCGAGCGCGCCAGATCGCCCAGCAGGAGCAGGCAGAGCAGGTAGCTGTTCAGGACCAGCGGGAAGAAGAAGACGGGCAGCGCGAGCGGGACGCCGCCGGCCATCGGACCGAGGGCGACGCCGTACTCGAAGGCGCCGTAGGGCCAGCCCGTCGTGACGCCGACGAACTCGATCCCGTACGCGTAGGCCGCCAGCGCGAGCAATGCCGCGGTCGCCGTCCGGTCGAGCAGCGGCACGATGCCGGCCACGAGCGGCAGGCGCATCACGACGACACCGATCAGGACGAGCCAGGGGTTGAACGCCAGCGCCTCGGGGAGCCACGCGAGGTCGGCCGCGAGCGCCGGCGGGAGCGCCTCGACCGCGGGGGCGAACCAGCCGAGCGCGCTGGCCAGCAGGAGCACGGCGCCGGTGACGGGGAAGACGACGGCGATGGTGAAGCGGTTCGTCCGGACGAAGTCGTCCAGACGCGACTCGACCCGGGCGCGGTCGAGCGCTCCGGGCGCGGGCCAACCGGCCCGGTCGACCCAGTCAGGCGCCATAGACGATCACCCAGAGGCCGCCCATCGTCAACAGCGTCCCGACGGCGGTGTTCAGGAACGGGAACCACCAGTAGGCGCGATCGACCGACACGTCGGACAACGCGACCCACGCGGTGAAGACCGGGTAGACGGCGAGCAGCCCGCCCCAGTAGGGGTGGACCAGCCAGAACACCGCCGCCGCGGCGGCCCAGACGACCGCGCAGTAGGCGTAGGTTGGCCCCTCGCCGAGGACGGTCGCCGTCGTGTCGATGCCCGCCGCGCGGTCGGGTTCGATGTCCGGGACGGCCGAGAACGTGTGCATCGCCATCGTCCACAGCCACGCACCGACGACGGCCAGCGTCGGCGGGAACGCGCCGGCGACGGTCGCGTAGGCGACGACGCCCGGCAGGACGTACAGGCCGTTCGACAGCGAGTCGAGGAACGGCGTCGTCTTGAACCGGAACGGTGGAGCGCTGTACTGGACCGACAGCGCGAGGAAGGCCAGCATCGCGACGACGGCCTCGGTGGGGAGTACCGGGAGGACGGCGATCCCGAGGACGCCGCTCGCCAGCACCGCCGCGACGACCGCGCGACTCCCCTGGTAGCGGACCTCTTTGTCCGCTTTCTTCGGGTTCTCCTCGTCGATGTCGGCGTCGAACACGTCGTTGACGCCGTAGAGGAAGACGTTCCCCGGTAGCAGGAAATAGAGGGCGAGGCCGACGGTCAGCGGCGTGAACAGCTCGGCGGTCGTCGTCGCGGCGAAGACGGTCCCGACCATCACCGGCCCGGCGAGATACAGCCAGAAGCGCGGCCGCGAGAGCCGCAGGAGGTACCCGACGGTGGTGTCGGGGGGCGCGAGCGCGCCGAGGCGGGCGGTCAGGGAAGCCATCGCGTCGTCGGGCATACTCGGTCGAGCGGCTTTAGTTCACGTCATCGACGAGCGCTTGCGCGGTGTGCTGGCCGCTGATGAGACACATCGGGACGCCGATCCCCGGCGTGGTGAACGACCCCGTGAAGTAGAGGCCGTCGACGGCCGTCGAGCGGTTCGGTGGCCGCAGCAGCGAGGTCTGGCGGAGGGTGTGGGCCAGCCCGAGCGCCGTCCCCGCCGTCGCGTTGTAGCGGTCGACGAAGTCGGAGACGCAGAACTCCTCCTCGAAGACGATGCGGTCCCGGAGGTCGGTCCCCGCGTGTTCGGCCACGTCGTCCAGGATCTGCTCGCGGAAGCGCTCGCGCTGTGCGGGCGAGTCCTCCAGCCCGGGCGCGATGGGCACGAGGGCGAACAGGTTGCTGTGGCCCTCGGGCGCGACGGTGTCGTCGGTCTTCGAGGGGACACAGAGGTAGTACGCCGGCTCGTCCGGCCAGGCGGGGTCGTCGAAGATCTCCGCGAAGTGGGGGTCCCAGTCGTCCGGGAGTACCAGCGTGTGGTGGGCCAGCTCGGGCACGTCGCCCTCGACGCCGAGATAGAGGAGGTACGCCGAGGGGGCGTACGTGCGGTCGTCCCAGTAGTCGGCGTCGTACTGCCGCTCGTGCTCGGGCAGCAGCTCCTGTTCGGCGTGGGCGTAGTCGGCGTTGACGACCACCCGGTCGGGGCGGCGCTTCGACCCCGCTTCGTCGACGACGAGGAAGCCGCGCTTGCGACGGGTGATCTCGTCCACTTCCACGCCCGTCTCGAAGTCCACGCCCAGTTCTCGACAGAGGTCGACGAACGCGTCGACGACGACGCCGATGCCGCCGGGGTGGTTCCCCTCGTCGTTGGCCTCGTTGGCGACGGGGTAGTACACGCCCATGTTGAAGTCGACGTGGCTCATGATGTTGTACAGCGCCGGCGTGTTGCGCGGCGACCCGCCGAGAAAGACGAGCGTGTACTGCATGATCTGCTGGAGCTTGGGGTCCTCGAAGTAGTTCTCGACGTGGCCCTGCATCGACCGCAGGAGCTTGAGCCCCACGGGCGCCGCCCGCATCACGTCCAGATCCACCCAGTCCCGCAGCGACGAGCGGTCCTCGTAGACGAACTTCTCCATCGCCGTCTCGTAGTGGCTTTCGCTGGTCGCGAGGTACTCGTCGAAGGCCTCGCCCGCACCGGGTTCGATGGTCTCGAACAGCTCGCGGTTCTTCGAGCGGTCGGCCGCGATGTCGATCTGTTCGCCGTCCCCCGCTGTGGGGCCTTCGTTTTTGAAGAAGATCCGGTAGTGGGGGTCGAGCCGCTCCAGCTCGTAGTAATCGCTGGGGGCCGCTCCGAAGTGGCCGAAAAAGCGCTCGAACACGTCCGGCATGAGGTACCACGAGGGACCCATGTCGAAGCGGAAGCCGTCCGCTTCGAGGCGGCTGGCCCGCCCGCCCAGCTGGTCGTTTTTCTCCACGAGCGTCACGTCCGCGCCGGCGTCGGCGAGGTACGCCGCCGTCGAGAGGCCGCCGACGCCGCCGCCGACGACTGTCACCGACTCGCCGTCTGCTCGTCCCGATAGACCTGCCATTACACGGATATCGGGCCCGACCCGTGAAAAAGGGGGTGCCCAACCGGTGCGGTCTGTGGATCTCGCGGTGCTTCCCCCGCCGCCCGCACCGTCGGTCCGTCGGGACGCTCATGACGGATCCGTCCCAACGGCACGGTATGGACGGACAGACGGTCGTCGTCACGGGCGGGACGCAGGGCATCGGCAGGGCGGCGGTCGAGGCGTTCGCCGACGCTGGGGCCCACGTCGTCACGTGTGCCCGCGACGCTGACGCGCTCGACGACCTCGCCGAAGCGATCCGCGAATCGGGCGGCACCATCACGACACAGCGGGCGGACGTGCGCGACGAGTTCGACGCCGAGCGACTGCTCGAAACCGCCGCTCGCGAGAGCGGTACCGTCGACGCCGTCGTCGCCAACGCCGGTGTCTACCACGGTGGGGCCGGCGAGACACCGGCCGACCGCGAGTCCTACGCGGCGTTCGACGACACGATGCGAACGAACGCTCGCGGCGTCTTCGCGACCTTCCGCGAGGCCCGCCCGCACCTCGCCGACGACGCGCGCCTGCTCGCGCTGTCGGGCGGGGTCGCCCGCGAGGCCCGCGCGGGCTTCGGCGCCTACGCCGTCTCGAAAGCCGCCGCCGAGGCCCTCGTCCGTCAGTTCGCCGCCGACACCGACTGGCCCGCCGCCGTCGTCGACCCCGGCGCGGTCGCGACGGATCTCACCGGCGGTCGCGGCACCGACCCCGAACGCGCCGCCGATCTCGTCCTGTGGGCGGTCCGCGACGCCGATCCCGACCGACTCGACGGCTCGGTCCTCGACCGCCGCGCGATGCGCGAAGCCTGACGCCGGCGAGCCCTCGACCCGTCGTTCACCGCTCTCCGACCCGTCTCGCACCCGAGCGACAGCCTTATTAACAACAAGGCTTGTGTTGCTAAACGATGGGTATTAACGAGTCATCCGATCTTAATAACGGGCTCGCACGACTCTCGCGCGTGGGGGGCGCCGGCGTCGCGGTCCTGTTGGGGCTGTCGGTCGCGGCGGTCCTGGCCGAGACGTGGAAGGTGCTGATAGTCGGGTGGGTGGCGTTCGCTGCGATGGCCGCCGGGACCTATCTCGGCGCGCGGACGACGGAGACGGACCCCCAGCGGCTCGTGTGGGGTTACGGCCTCGCCAGCGGTGCGATGGTGACCAGCGCGGCGATGTTTCTGGTCCCGCAGGCCATCGGCATCGCCGCTAACGGCGACATCGCGCCGCAGGTCGGCGGCATCGGCATCGCCGCGGGGATCGTCGTCGGCTACAGCGGCCACGTTATCGGCCACCGACTCACCCACCGCGACTTCCCGATGGACGTGACGACGGCACAGATCACCGCTCACGCGCTCTCGGCCGGTCTGATCATCGGCCTCGTCTACGGCTCGATGCCGACGCTCGGCCTGCTGCTCGGCCTCGCCATCGTCTCGCACAAGGGACCCGCGGGCTACGCCGCCGCTCGCCGGCTGCGCCGCAAGGGCAAGCCGGTTTCGGCCCTGTTGCTCCCCGCGGCCGGCGTCGGCATCACCGCCATCCCGACGGCCGCGCTCCCGGTCCCGGAGATCGCGGCGCTCAACGCCGTCGTCTTCGGCTTCGCCGCGGGCATCTTCCTCCACGTCGCCATGGACTTCCTCCCCGTCTGCGACGCCGGCTCGGAGATCGACCAGGTGTGTTCGCTCCACGAGGAGTCCCACGAGCTGCTGGACCGACTGCGGCTCCACGCCGTCGGCAGCACCGTCGTCGGCGCAGGGGTCGTCGTCGTCGCCTGGGTCGCCGTCTCGCCGTGACCGCCAACGCGGTCGCTCCCGGTGTTGCCCGTGTACCGTCCCGAACCGTCACTCTCCGACCGTCTCGACGCCGGTCACTTCGAACCGCGCGCCGCCTGCCTCGCTTTCGCGGACGGCCACGTCCCAGCCGTGGGATCCGGCGATGCCGGCGACGATGTTCAGCCCCAGGCCGGTCCCGTCGTCGGCACTGGAGAACCCGGCCTCGAACACCCGATCGCGTTCGTCCTCGGGGATCCCCGGGCCGTCGTCGGCGACGTAGAACCCGCCCTCGCAGTCGCCGACGGTGACGGTCAGGTCGCCGTCCGTCGCGCCGTGTTCCACCGCATTGCGGACGCAGTTCTCCAGTAACTGCTGGAGACGACCGTGGTCGGCGCGGATCGTCGCCGTCGCCTCGACGGCGAGCGTCGCCGCGTCCGTCTCGACGAACTCCCAGCACTTCGCGGCCACCGCGGCCACGTCGACGGGCTCGGGGTCGGTCGCGCCCTCGCCCTCGCGGGCGAGCGTCAGGAGGTCCTCGATCAGCGCCTCCATCCGGTCGTGAGCCCGCTCGATGGCGGCGATGTGCTCCTCGTCGCGGTCGCGGTCGGCACCGAGTAGTTCGAGCCGGCCGTTCGCGACGGTGAGCGGGTTGCGAAGGTCGTGGCTGACGATACCGGCCAACCGCTCGAGCCGCTCGTTCTGCCGTTCGAGCACCTCCCGTTCCGCGCGGAGTTCGCGCTCCGAGCGGATGCCGTCGAGCGCCGTCGTCGCGTGGACCGCGAACGTCTCCGCCAGCGTGACGTCCGTCTGTTCGAACGCGTCGGGCTCGGTGGTCCCGGCGATGAGGACGCCGTGGTCGCCCAGCGCGAAGATCACTTCGCTCCGCAGCGGCGTCTCCTCGCTGAGCCGTCCGGGCACCGTCGAAACGTCGTCGTACACCCGGCGTTCGCCGTCTTCGAAGGCGTCCCACGCGAGCCCGCCGCCGCGCGGGATCGTCGGGACCTCCCCGAGCAGTCGCTCCGCCTCGTCGGTCCAGGCGACCGGGACGAGCGCCTCCGCGTCCTCGTCGTGGCGGTGGACCGCGTTGTTCGGCAGCCCCACGACGTCCCGGACGGCCCTGACGGCCGTCTCGGCCACGTCGTCGAAGGTCGTCGCCGCCATGAGCTCGCGGACGGTGGTGTGGATCCCCTCGATGGCGTCCTCGTGGCCACCGCGGTCGGTCTTATCGAAGACGCTGCAGACGAGCCGCTCCCCGTCGGCCTTGACGAGCGTGTGGTCCTCGACGAAGGTCGTGCCGTCGGCCCGGACCCCGGTCGTCTCGCCGCGCCAGAACCCAGTCCTCTCGACGGCCGGCAGCACGTCGGCTTTGACCGTCTCCAGCGCCCCCTCGGGGTACGTGATAGTGAACGACTCGCCGACCATCTCCTCGGAGTCGTAGCCGTAGAGGTCGGCGTACGCCTCGTTGACGTAACTGTACGTCCCGTCCGCCTCGACGATACCGACGCCCTCCGCCGCGGCGTCGATCGCCCGGAGGCGGCGACGCCGCGCCCGCTCGGTGCGGGCGTCCTCGACCGCCGCCTCGATCCGCTCGGCCAGCTCGACCGCGCGGTCGGCGTCTGCCCCCTTCCGGAGGTAGTCCGTGGCGCCCGCGGAGACGGCCTCGCCGGCGACCGCCTCGCTCCCCTCGTCGGTGAACAGGACGAAGGGGAGATCCGGGCGCTCGGCTCTGACGGCTTCGAGGAACGCGAGGCCGTCGCGGCCCTCCAGGTCGTACTCCGAGACGATACAGTCGATCTCGTCGTCGGCCAGGCGGTCGAGTCCCGCCCTGACGCTCGCCACCGTCTCGACTGCGAGTCGCTCCCGCGCCGCCTCGACGGCGTCGGCGACCCGTTCGGCGGACGCGGGGTCGCCGTCGACGTAGAGGACACGCGTCGGGTCCGCTGACGACCGGCTCATCACCGACCGAACGGACAGGCCGAACATAACCGTTTGGGGCGAGTATCACCGGTAGAAACGACGGCCCGGTGGCGCCACACTCGAAGGAGTTCGCGGCCGCGTCGACCGCTCACTCCCGTTCCCGTTCCCGCTCGCGGTCGGCGTCGGCCGACAGGTCGACGCCCGCCCCGGCGGAGTCGGTGAGGTCGGCGCCGTCGGGCACCTCGACGCCCTCCGTCTCGAGCAGTCGTTCGAGCCGGCGCTCGAACTCGACGTCGTCGATCTCGCCGGCGGCGTATCGCTCCCGCAGTCGCTGGAGGGCGTCGTCTTCGTCGTCCCGTTCGTCGCCGCGAGTCGCGCCGCTCGGTCGGTCCCGTTCGCGCCGGTCGCCGAGTCGCTCGCGCAGGTCGACGTGGTCCGAGAGGATCCCCAGCACCGGCACGAGGAAGAACCACCCGACGATGGCGACGACCGCCGCCGCCTCCCCGCCGACGAAGATGGCCGCCAGCGCCGCGAGCGGGAGCGTCGCGACCGCGACGACCCCGACGAGCGCCTCCATCGGATCGTCCTCGTCGCTCCGTTCGTCGCTCATGCCCGACGGTACCGGGCCGGGGGCCATAATCCCCGGGGACGACCGCACCCCGCCGGACGGCCTCGGGGCCAGCCACACGGCCCGACGCGGCCGATAGCGATATGCTCACGGCCGGCGTAGAGGCGCCGATGCCCATCAGTATCGACCAGTTCGAGGAGACGCCCGAGCCCAAACTCCGCCCGCCAGCGGCCGGGTCCGAGAACGCCGACCGCGTGCTCGCCTTCCTCACCGAGCGCCGCGCAGAGGCGTTCACCCCCGCCGAGATCTGCGAGGGCACCGGCGTCCCCCGCGGTAGCGTCGGCGTCGTCCTCGCCCGCCTCGAAGACGAGGGAATCGTCCGCCACCGCGGCGCCTACTGGACCGTCAGCCCGGAAGCGACCGCGCGATAGCGGCCCGTCGTCGGAACTGCTCGGCCGGAGGTCAGTTCGCGGTCGGTCGACTCAGCCGAGCGCGCGGACCGCCGCCGTGAGGACGCCCAGCGGCTTCACGACCGCGTCCGCGCCGGTGAGTGCCCTGCCGACCGGGCCGCCCGCGACGCCCTCGCCCACCGACGCGACGGGCGCCCGGCGCACCTGTAGTTCGACCGTCAGCCCCGCTTCGGTCAGCCGATCGTCGGGGGCGACCCCGGGCGGGAGCGCGTCCCTGACGGACCCGAGCGCCCGTAACGCGGTCAGCGACGGCGCGTCGAGGACGAGCCTGTCGCCCTCGCTCCAGACGCGGTACGTCCGCCCGCCGTTCTCGACGACCAGCTCGGCGTCGACGGCCAGCGCTGTCCCAGTCACTCCTCTTCGGTCTTGATACGCAGCGTACCGTCGACGCGCCAGTGGGCGTGCTCGGCGCCCTCGCCCGCCTTGCTCGGCACGTCGACCTCCATGTCCTCGAACTCGTAGGTGATCGCCGCCCCTCTCCCGGTCAGTCGCTCGTAGAGGCCGATCGCCAGCTCGGGCCACGTCGTCGTTTCGTCGACCGTCGACTCCGTCGCTGTGGTATCGTTCGAACTCATCGCATGCTATTTTCGAACTGGTCTGACATATACCCTCGCACGGTCGCGCGACTCGCGTGGGCCCACCGCGCGTCGACTCGGTCCGCTCGGGTCCCGCCCGACCGCTAGGCTCAGTTGTACTCCCGCCATCTATTCCCGCACTCCTTGCACTTGAAGAAGCGCGTCGGCGGTTCGTCGGCGGATCCGGTCTGTTTGATCGTGTACCAGGCGACGCCGTGGCCGCAGTCGTCGCAGGTGACGCTCTCGTCGGTCGGTTTCCCCTCGAAGTTCGCCCCCTCCTCGGTTTCGACGACCTCCTCGCCGGACTGCTCGGCGGTGCTGACGAACTGGTCGGCCAGGTCGTCGTCCTTGCCGACGGTGGCGCCGCAGCTCTTGCAGACCATCTCCTCGCCGTCGGCGTGCATCATCGAACCGCAGTCGTCGCAGAACTGCATGGTACCACGTCCGTTGCCCCGCCGCCCGTAAGTATACCCCGCTCTCCCGGTCCCCTGTTCGGCCGGCCGCGAACCGCCTCGCCGCCCGTCAGGCGTCCTCTTCGAGTTCCCGCCGCTCGTCGACGACCGGGCAGTCGCTCACGCGGACCTCGTCGACGCCGACGAACTCCAGGATGTCGGTCCCCTCGTGGGCGCACGTCACGTCGGGCGGCGGCGAGAAGTGCTCGCACCCCTCGCAGTAGCTGTGTTTCGATACCGTCACGGTGTCGTCCTCCCCCTCGTCCGTCGGGTCGACCCCGCCGCGGTCCGCGTCGTCGGCCTCGGGCTCGGCGGTGAGTCGGTCCCACACCTCGTCGGGGTCGATCCCCTCGACGCCCGAGCGCTCGAAGGCGCTCGACGCCGATTCGAAGGGATCCTCCTCGGACACCGCCACGTCCGCGAGCGGGTCCTCGGGCCCGTCGACCGAGTCGGTCCCGTTCGCGTCGCTCCCGCCGCGGTTCCGGTCGCCCATGTACTCGAAGGGATCGGGGTCGGCCGAGTCGGACGACTCCGGCGTCGCCGACTCGTCGGCGCCTCCGGTCGCGTCGTCGGTCCCGCGGGCGGCGTCGTCGCCGTCTCGCCGTCCCGCGCGCGTCCGATCCGGGTCGTCGCCGAACGAGTCGAAGGGGTCGCCGTCGCGGTCGCGGTACTCGTCCAGCGAGTCGAAGGGGTCGCCGCGGTCCTCCTCGTCGCCGTCGTCGTCGGTGGTCGGGTCGTCGCTCACGGTGTCAGCTCCCGTCGGCGGCGTCGGGGACGTTCGAACGGTCCTCGTCGTCGCCGGCCTCCAGCTTGCGGGCGACGGTCAGTTTCGGCTTGCCGAACAGGCCGCCCGGCAGCGCCACGTCGCTGACGGTCGCGTCGCAGTGAGGGCACTTCGGTTCGTGTAGCAGCGCGATGTCGACCGCCTGTGTGCAGTTCTCGCAGACCGCCCGGTCGACGTCGAGCTCCGCCGCGGTGGCCTTGAGCCGGTCGATAGCGTCGGTGCCGGTCGAGCGGGCCTGCTCGGCCTCCCGGAGGTCGCTGACAACCCAGGCCACCGTCTGCAGGCGCTCCTCGACCTCGTCGAGGCGGTCCGTGGCCCGCTCGACCTCGCTCACCCGCTCGTCGAGGGCGTCGACGCGCTCCTCGGCAGCCGCCGCGTCCGCGGTCGCCTCGTCGACCCGCGATTCGAGGACCGAGAGCGACGCCTCCAGATCGTCGACGGCCGCCGAGAGCGTCGCGAGTTCGCCGAACTCCGGGTGCGTGTGGTCGCCGTCGGCCTTCCCGTCGGCCTCGCGTCTGACCTGGACCACCCGGTCGCGCACGTCCTGTATCTTGTCGGTGAACGACGACTCGACGCGGTCGATCTCCGCCGACAGCCCCTCCTCGACGGCGTCGAGGTCCTCGTTCCCGTCGTCGACGCGCTCGGCGACGGCGTCCGCGATGTCGGGGAGCCGCTCGGCGATCACGTCCCGCACGTCGCTCTCCACGTCCCGACCGCCGAGAGCGGCGGCCACGTCGTCGTCGCCGAACTCCTCGGCGGCGCGGTACGAAGCGAGTAACTGGACGACGACGGCCTCCCGGTCGACGCCCAGGTCGGCGGCCTTGCGGTCCAGCCACGCCTCTACGTCCGGGGGGAGCGACACGGACACGCCGACCTCGTCCGACGACTCGCTCGCCATTAGTTCGTGTTGACGCGAGTAGGTAGTTAAGGGTTTGCCACCGGTTCTCGAAAATCGAACTGAGAGATCGCGTTCGAACGTGCCGCTCGCAGTGATTATCCGGAGACGTACGGTCAGATCCCAGTCAGCGGATCTTGCGCACGTCGCTGATGTCGAAGCCGCCGTCGCCGACCTCCGTCTCGAACTGGACGATGTTCTCGCTGTCGATCGTCGAGAGGACGCCCCGGAACTGCTTGACGACGAGCGTACGCGCGCGGGTGGAGCCGCCGCTGGCCCACTGGAACTCCAGGGTGCCGTCGACGCCGTCGACCAGTTGGCCGTACTCGGTCGGGGAGACGGTCTCCTGGTTGACGTGGACGAGGATGACGCCGTTCCAGCGGTCGGCGCCCTTCTGGAGGCCCTTGACGAGGAAGGCCACGTCCGTCCAGTCCAGGTTCTGGTCGCGGCCGGCGGTGCTGACGAGGTCGCTGATCGAGTCGATGACGACCAGGTTGCCCGGCGCATGCTCGCTCAGCAGGCTCCCGAGTTCGCCGAGGATGTCGTCGCGCTCCTGGCGGGCCCGCAGGTCGCGGATGTCGGCGGCCGCGTCGGCGTACCAGTCCCGGGGCACCGGGCTCTGATGGAAGTACTGCTCCGAGAGGTCGTGGTAGCGGACCGCCTCCATACCGGCGTCGGCGATGTCCGCCTCCATCGTGGTCTCGACCTCCCGGGCGAACCGCTCCTCGCTGGCGGTGAAGGAGATGAAGTGGACTTCCCCGGGCGGCTCGGCGTTGGCGGCCAGGTCGCCGTAGTAGAGGTCGTGTAACTCCTCGTCGGTCTCGGCGAGGGCGTTCAGGAGCGTGCTCGTCTGGAGGAACTCCCGCGACCCCGCGCCGCCCTCGCCCGCGACGAGGACGACGCTGCCCGTCGGCGCGCCGCCGCCGAGCGTCGTGTCGAGCTGGCGGACCCCGAAGGGTATCCGGTCCATGCGCCCACCATTCGTCCCCGGCCGTTTACCTGTTGCGCCGCCATTCTCGCTCGCTGAAACGGGCGAACCGGGTCGTTCGACGACTCAGTCGTCTCCGACCGTCGCGCCCCCGTTCCGAGGGCGGCTGACGACGACGCGACCCCCGTCCGCCGCGTCGGAGAGCGCCGCTCGCGCGGCCTCGGCCACGTCGGGCGCGTACTCGGCGTCGGTCAGCGCGTAGACGGTGGGGCCCCACGAGGACTGGCCGGCGCCGGCGACCGCCGGGTGGTCCGAGAGGGCGTCGATGATCGCCCCCGCGGGCGGGCGGTAGACGCCGCCCTGTTCGTCGGCGTACCAGGCGCCGTTGAGCCGGCCCAGCCGCGCGACGGCGCGCCCGAACGCCGCCCGGTCGCCGGTCGCGGCCGCCGGGAGCAACCCCTGGGTGACCAGCAGCGCGATCTCCTCGGCGATGCCCGGGTCGGCCCGCTCGACGACCGACCGCATGCTCTCGTCTTCCTCGTCGCCGCTGCGGCCGGGGCCGGCGTCGGGGACCGCGAGGACGAACCGCCAGCTCTCGGGCAGGTCGTGGCGCGCGACGACCGGCGGGACCGACCACTCGCCCTCCGCCGGTGGCGCGGTCGTGAACCGCTCGGTGGGGTGGCCGCCGTCGACGACGAACCCGCCCGATTCGAAGGTGGCGACGCCGATACCGCTGCGGCCCCCCCGGCCCAGCGCCGGCGCGCGCTCGCGAGGGTCGACGTCGCGGTCGTAGGCGCCGGCGACGGCGACAAGCGCGGCCAGCGCGAGCTGCGTCCCGCTGCCGAGGCCGGCGTGACGCGTTGGGCGCTCGGCGACGCGGACGGTCGCCCCAGGCACGTCGAGGTGGTCGACGGCCCGCTCGACGTAGGGCCGCGCCGCGTCGTCGTCGCAGTCGACGGCCTCGCCGCGCTCGGCGCGCAGATCGAGACGCGGCTCCGCGAGCGCGACGCCCACGCCGCCGTACAGGCGCTCGTGTGCCAGCGAGAGGTTCTGGAAGCCCGCGTGGAGGCGGCTACCGACCGTGACCCGGGTCATGCCTTACCCAGACCGCCCCGGTCCTACGGCCTTTCGACACCGGCCGGCGTCGCCGGAGTCCGGGACGTGTCGTCGGCGCCGTCGGTGACGCTAGTGTCGCCGGCACCGCCGGCGTGCCGGGCGTACCGGCGGCGCCGAGCCGGCCGCGAACGGCCGTACCGGCCGATAAGCCGTCATTTACAATCGGGTGCGGCGGTCGTAGGCGAGGGCATGAGTGAGCAGCGACCACCCGGCGACGGCCGGGACGAGTCCGTTCGCGACGGCGGGGGGGAGTCGACGGCGTCGGCGGTGGGGAGTGAGAACGCCGACGCCTCGGTGAGAGGGACGGCGACCGTCGGTCGCGAGTCACCGCCGACCGCACGGGACTCGCCATCGAGAACCGACAGTGCCGACCGCGAGGACGCGGCCCGCGACGGGAGTCACGAGCGCGCCGCCGGCCCGCTCGCGACCGCCGTCGCAGACGCGACGACCGTCGAACCGTGGACGCCCTCGTCGCCCAGCGGTCAGGAGACCGCGACCGTCCGCCGGCACCTCCGCCGCGACGAGTCGCTACAGGCCGTCGATGCCGCCAGACTGCTCGGCGACCCCGGCGGTCGGGCGGCGGTCGGCCTCAGCGACGACCGCCTCCTCGCCGTCACCGACGACGGCCTGCTGAGCGTCGGCCTCGACCGGCTGTCGGCGGTCCGCAGCTCCGTCGACGCGACGCTGGGGCTGCGCGGCCGCGACGCGCGCCTGCTCGGCGGCGTCGGCTACTGCTGCTCGGTGGTCGCGTTCCTCGGCGTCCTCGGGACGGCCGCCGACCCGGTGACCCCGTCGCTCGCGCTGGCCGCCGTCGGGGGCGCGCTGGCCGCCGACCACCTCCGCCGCGAAGGGTTCGCGCCGAACGACCGGTCGCTGACCGACCGGCTCCGCCGGCTCGGCCCGCTCGCTTCCCTCGCCGACGCGCTCGGTGCGATCGAACGGCGTGTCCGCGGCCGCGCGGGGTCGGACCCGCTCGGTCGCTGGGGAGCGAACGCGCTCGCGCTCGGCCCGTTCGCGGCGCTCGTCGCGCTCGAAGGCACCGTCCTCCCGCCGCTGTTCGCGCTCGCGACCGTCGCGAGCTTCGCACTGGTCGTCTACGCCGTGCGCAACGGCGACGAGCTCGACGGCCTGGAAGCGGTCCGGCGCCGCCGACGGACGGTCACCGCGACGCTCGACGACGGCACCGTCCTCGCTCTTCGCACCCACCCCGACTCGCCGCTGGACCGCGAACTCGCGGCCCGCGTCGGCCGACTGTCGAAGCGGCCGGTCCCGGACAGCGACGACTGACCGACCGGCTCGGGATTCAGGGGCGGTACGGAACCGCGGGTTCTGGTCGGTTCAGGCCAGCGGCAGCAGTTCCGTGGGCGGACTCCCGGGCAGTTCGTCGCGGTCGTGTTCGGCGTCGAACTGCAGGTCCGGCCCGCGGGCGACCAGCCGCTTGGGGTTGACGTCCGGGTGGGTCGTGTAGTAGTGCTCCTTGATGTGGTCCATGTTCACCGTCTCGGCGACCCCCGGCGTCTGGTACAGGTCCCGCAGGTACGGCCAGAGGTTGTCGTACTCGTGGATCGCTCTGACGTTGCACTTGAAGTGGGTGTGATACACCTTGTCGAAGCGGACCAGCGTCGTGAACATACAGATGTCCGCCTCCGTCAGGCGGTCGCCGGCGAGGTAGCGCTGGTCGGCCAGCACCTCGTCCCAGTGGTCGAGAGCGTCGAACAGCTCCTCGACCGCCTCGTCGTAGGCGTCCTGTGAGCCGGCAAAACCCGCCCGATACACGCCGTTGTTGATCGGTCCGTAGATGTCGTCGATGACCTCGTCGACCGTCTCGCGATACCCCTCCGGATAGAGGTCCACGTCGCGCTCGGCCACCGAATCGAACTCCGTGTCGAGCATCCGGAGGATCTCCTCGGACTCGTTGTTGACGATGGTCGCTTCCCGTTTGTCCCAGAGGACGGGAACCGTCACCCGGCAGGTCGCGTCGGGGTCGGCTTCCCGGTAGACCTCCCGGAGGTAGTCGCTACCGTTGACGGTGTCGGGCGTACAGCCCGCCTTCTCGGGGCTGAACTGCCAGCCGTCGTCGTCGCGGTACGGGTCGACGATGTCGACCGAGATGGCGTCTTCGAGGCCCTTCAGCGACCGGATCAGCAGCGTCCGGTGGGCCCACGGGCAGGCGTAGGAGACGTAGAGGTGGTACCGGCCGGCCTCGGGCTGGAAGCGCGCGTCGGGGTCGTCCGCGACCCGGTCGCGGAAGGTCGTCTCGCTCCGCTCGAACTCCCCGTCTTCGTTCGTGTATTCGTCGATGTCCGTCCGCCACTCGCCGTCGACGAGCTTGTTCATGGCTGGTCGTACGTTGGGTCGCGAGCCTCAAAAGGCCACCAGTGACACCGAGGTAACCGGACGGGCGTCCCCTACACCGACGCAAGCGTTTAGTATCACCCATTCGATGGTATCGCCAGTTACGCGCGAGACGGGGGAATGAAACACGTCATCGACGTCGCGGACGGAGACGCACAGATACTCACCGAGACGGGGAACGGCGGGCTGATCGGTCGGGGGCTCCTCCACGACCGCCCGCTCGCCGAGCACGTCGGACCGACCGAAACCCCCCGGTTCGTCGTCCGGAACAGGAAACGCGGATTCACGGTCGAACGGACCGACGGTGGCGCGAGCGACGGCGCCGAGGGGCGCTCGTCCGGTCGCGGGTCCGGCGACCGGTCGGACGACGACGCCCCCGCGGCGGTCGACACGGGCCAGGTCACGCCCGACGGCGACCACAGCGCGGCGGCGCTGGTGACCGACGCTCGGGTGCTGTTCGCCGTCGGGCGCTCGGAGGGGGACCGGACCAGGTCGGTGCCACTGGGCGACGTGGTCGACGCCCGCACGGAGACGGGACTGTTGAACGGGACGCTCGTGCTCGACACCATCGCGGGGGTCCAGTACCGGTTCCCGTCGCGAGGCGACCTGGCGGCGGTCAGAGAGTTCGTCGACGCGGCCGCGGGGATCTGGTCGCGCGCCGAGCGGCGCCTGGAGGCCGCCGAGGAGACGCTCGACCGCGTCGAGCAGGCCTTCGAGGCGGGCGACGTCGACGTGGTGCTGGCGGCGGTCGGGGACGTGCGCGAGACGCTCGACGACGCTCACGAGGCGGCGGCGTCGCTCGACGCCGCCGCGGCGTCGGTCGCCGACCGGGCCGAGCCCTACCGGGACCGGCTGGCCGACTACGAGCGGCGCGCCCACGCCGAGCGGGCCGAGCAGGCCCGTGAACGCGGACACACCCGCTGGGACGACGACGCGTACGAGACGGCGGCCGACCACTTCGAGCGGGCGGCCGACAGCTACGCGGCGGCGCTGTCGGTCGACGCCGACCGACCCGGCGACGAACTGATCGAGCGCCGCCGTGCCAACCTCGCCGCCGAGCGCGAGCGCCTGGCCGCGTCGCCGCTCGAACGCGCCGAGCAGGCCGTCGAGGTCGCCCGGGGGAGCGACGACCCCGAGACGGCCGTCGCGTGGTGGGAGCGCGCCCTGGAGCGGTACGAACGCCTCCGGTCGCTCGACTGGGGCCGTGACGACCCGCGCTTCGAAGGCGACCGGGAGGCGGTCCGCGAACAGCTGGCGACGGTGGCCGAACGGCTGGTCGAGGCGCGCTGCGAACGCGCTCGACGGGCGCTCGACACGGCCGAGGGGGCGCCGCCGGCGGCGGTCGCGGCGGCCTGCGACCGCGCCGAGGCCTCGCTCGATGCCGCCCGGTCGGTCGCCCGCGAGCGCGTCCCCGACGCCATGGACACCGTCGAGGAACTCGACGGGCGCCTCGCCGACCGCCGCCCCGACCCGTCCGCGACCGATCGCGACGCGTCCGCCGACACGGGCTCCGAGACGGTCGTCGTCCCGCACGCGGAGGACGCCGACGCGAGCGAAGCGGGCGACTCGCCGGCCCGACCCGACGCGGACACCGGGACGGCCGACGATGGGGTCGACGGTGACGCAGCCGCCGAAGAGGCCGATGGCGACGCGGACGCTCCGTCGGGCGACGGCTGGACGCTCGCCGACGACGACACGGACGACGAGTGGCTGTCCGCCCAGCGGGTCCAGACGCGAGTCGACCCCTCCGACGCCGACACCGCCGACACCGACGCCGACGTGGCTGGCGACCCCACCGATAGCGAGTCCGCCCTCGACAGCGGCGCGGACGACACGGACGACGCGGACGGCGGCCACGCGGTCGGTCCGCGCGATGGCGGCGCAGCGACCGACACCGCCGGGTGGACGCCCGCCGCGCTGTCGTCGTTCGACTCCGACGGATTCGCCGCGCTCGTGGCGGACTGCTTCCGCGCGACCGGGTGGGCGGTCGAGTCGACCGGCGACGACGCGACGGCCGAAGGGAGTGCCCCAGGTGCCAGTGCCAGCGATCCCGACCTCTGCGTGACGGCACCGGGTCCGGCCGACGTTCGAGCGGGGGTTCGCGCGGTTCGGGCGGGCGACGCGGCGTCGGTCGACGGGGGCGCGGTCGAGCGCTTCGCGGCCAGCGTCGAGCGCGACGGGGCGCTGGACGCGGCGGTCCTCGTCGCCGGTGGATCTCTCCCGGTAGCGGCCCGCGAGCGCGCCGAGCGCGCCGGTGTGGACGTCGTCGCGCCCGACGCGCTGGTCGCGGCACTCGACGACGGCGGGATCGAAGCCCCGGACGAGGCGGGGGACACGGGACCGGGAGCGTGAGTCTCTCCCGGCGGTCGCGGCCGTCGAGTGCCAGACGTTCGCACGAGTTCGGGCGGGTTCGAAGGCTTTATCCACCCGCTCGGACTCGTTTACGGCAAGACTATGTCGGACAAACCTGCCTCGATGTACCGGGACATCGACAAGCCCGCGTACACCCGACGGGAGTACATCACGGGTATTCCCGGCTCGAAGATCGCACAGCACCAGATGGGCGAC
>Ga0207813_100019_pt1 | contig 170805 bp, 168 predicted proteins | sample A23E3SouthBayCA_2_FD_187730 | JGI IMG/M metagenome (GOLD analysis project Ga0207813, IMG submission 187730) | Aerobic enrichment media microbial communities from Eden Landing Ponds, California, USA - A23 E3 (4) (SPAdes) | ecosystem: Environmental > Aquatic > Marine > Unclassified | place...
GGGGTGGAGGGCCGAGCGTCAGCGGGGGGACTCGGGGTGGAGGGCCGAGCGTCAGCGGGGGACTCGGGGTGGAGGGCCGAGCGTCAGCGGGGGGACTCGGGGTGGAGGGCCGAGCGTCAGCGGGGGACTCGGGGTGGAGGGCGGGGATGTACTCAGACCGCGCCGGGGGAGGGGTCCGGCGGCGGCGTTTCGGCGCTCCCGTCGTCGCCGCCGCGGCGGCGGGCGGCAATCGTGAGCGCGCCCGTACCGAGTCCGAGCAGGACGACGGCGAAGGTCAACAGTTCGCCGAACAGCGGGACCTGCGCCAGGAGTTCGATTCCGGCGACGCCGACGACCAGCGCGGCCCAGCGGTTGTCCACGTCGGTCGCGTCGAGGACCCGCGCCCCGACGAGGTACTCGCCGTAGACCAGCGCGAGCCAGGTCGCCAGCGCGAAGACGGCGCCACCGGCAAAGGCCAGCGGGAGCCCGATGACGGTTATCGCCACCGCCAGCAGGACGGCCGGCACCGCGATCATCGTCGCCAGCCCCGTCGCGGCCGAGCGGCCCGGCTGGTCGGTCACCGTCTCGACCATCTCCCCCGAGAAATCGGGGAAGACGACGAGCAGCAGCGCGCCGACGACCAGCGCCGCCAGGCCCGTGACGAGGCTCACGACCGGCGAGGGGAAGAACTCCAGGTCGCCCAGGTCGTCGAGGTCACCGAAGGTGATCCCCCACTGGAGGCCGTCGAATCCCAGGCTCTCGTCGTGGGTCACGGTCCCGGCGACGATAGCGCCCTCGGCGCGGTCGAGCGTCTCGCCGTACGTCACGTCGCCGCGGACCGTCGCATCCTCCTTCAGGCGGACGGTGTCGGAACCGGTCACGTCGCCGTCGACCGTGCCGGCGACGGTGACCGTCCCGGCCGCCGCCTCGATGTCACCCGCGACGACGCCGTCGGAACCGACATCGACGGAGCCAGCGGCCGCCTCGACGGTCCCGCCGACGCGACCCTCGACGGTGACCGAGCCGGCGGCGGCCTCCACGTCGCCGGTCACCTCGCCGGTGATGCGGACGGAGCCGGCGGCGGCTTCCACGTCACCCTCGACGGTCCCGTGGACGACCACGTCGCCGCTCACCACTTCCAGGTCCGAGACGGTTTCGTCGGGGCCGACGACCACGTCGCTGCCGATGGTCTGGTCCGCCGGTGACTGGCCGGCGAGCGACTGACCGGTGGCCGGCGCTCCGGCGGCGGGAGCGTCGTTTGCGAACGGTACTGCGGCCGCCGCGCCCGGAACGAGCGCGGCGACGACGGCGAGCGCACACAGCAGCGCGACGAACCGCGTCGCGCCAGCGGGAAACTCGGTTTGCCTCATGCATCTCGACGTAGGCCCCGCTACACCCTATATAAAGGTGGAGAGTTTCCGACCCGGTAGTCCGGGGAAACAGTTATGTATGAGTTTGTAGTTCGGCGCGTACGTCGCGGACGACGGCGTCGATGTCGAACGTGTCCCGTTCCTTGTCGTAGACGATCTCGTCGCCCACCTCGACTCGAAAGGCGCCGTGGTCGCCCATCACGAGTTCGAAGCGGTCGATCTCTCCTTCCAGGCTCGCGAGAATCGCCTGCTGGGTGTCGAGCGCCCGCTCGCGGAACCCGCAGGGGACGCAGTAGGTCAGTGTGACCGTTGCCATAGCGAGCGGTACGGGGCCAGCGTCGATAAAGCTGTGCGGGTCACTCTCCCCCGAACGGTCGCCAGACCAGCAGCGCCACGGTGGCGACGAAGACGACGGTCGAGATACCGTACGAGCCGGCCGAAACCGCGGCGGCGATGCCGGAGCCGCTCCCGACGACGCCGGTGGCGACGGAGGCGAGTACCGGCCAGCTACAGGAGACACAGGAGAGCAGGCCGAGGACGCCCGTTACCGCCGAGCCGGCGGCGTCGAGGACGGTAGCGTAGACGAGGTAGGCGAGGGTCGCGTATCCGATCAGCTTGTAGGGAATGAGCACCAGTGAGAGCCCCATCCCGTTGTAGGTGACGGCAGGCGACCACCCGGGCGGCAGGCTCGCCAGCGCGACGTCGAGTCCGAGCGAGTCGTGGCCGGGGCCGACGAGGCCGCCGGTGTAGGCCAGCACGCCGAAGTAGCCGACGGCGAGCGCGGCGGCGAGCGCACGGTTGCGGTCGGAAGCGGACGCGAGGTCCGTGCGCGCGACCGCCCAGACCGAGGCGTTGATCCAGACGAACGGGTAGACCCACAGCCGCAGCCCGCGGGCCGACACCAGTTCCGAGGAGCCAAGAACTGCGTAGGCCAGCAGGAGGATGATCTCGGTGTTGACCAGCAGCGCGCCCCACAGAACCGTCTCGCGGCGGGGACGCAACCGGTCGACGAGAGCGGTGGTGTCGACGGTGGCCATGATTCAGAGCGCCAGGGCATCGACGACGATGGCGATCAACAGCGTCCCGAGGTAGGCGTTCGAGGCGTGGAACGCGCGGAACGCGGCCGACTCGGTGCGCTCGCGGTGCAGCCGGAGGACCGCCCAGAGGAAGACGCCGCCGAAGACGCAGGTCGTCGCCGCGTACAGCCACCCCAGCGTGGTCAGTTCCGCGAGCGCGACCGCGGCGACCAGCGTCGCCGCCAGGTAGTAGAGGATGTGTTTTCGCGTGACCGCCTCGCCGCGGACGACGGGCATCATCGGGAACCCGCCCTTCGCGTAGTCGTCCTTGTACGCCAGCGCGAGGTTGTAGAAGTGCGCGGGCGTCCACAGGAAGATGACCCCCGCCAGCGCCGCGCCGGGCAGGCCCACGTTGCCGGTGACGGCGGCCCAGCCGATCAGCGCCGGCAGCGCCCCCGCCAAGCCGCCGATGACCGTGTTCTGGACGGTGTTGGGCTTGAGCACGAGCGTGTAGACGATGCTGTAGAAGAGGATCGCCGACAGGCCGAGCGCGGCCGCCAGGGGGTTCAACTGGGCGAAGACGGCGAGCGAACTCGCCGCCAGCGTCAGCCCGAACGCGACCGCCCGGCGGACCGGTATCTGGTGGGTCGCGATGGGCCGGTCGGAGGTGCGGTCCATCTTCTTGTCCTTCTCGCGCTCGAGGACGTGGTTGAACGTGCCCGAAGCGCCGATCGCGAGGACGCCGCCGCCGAGGGTGAGGACCACGGTCCGGACGGTGAGATCGGGGGCGCCGGTCGAGGCCAGCGCCATCCCCGCGGCGGCGACGAGACAGAGCAGCCACATCAGCCGCGGCTTCATCAGCCGGAAGTACGCCGAGGCGGTGGCGGTCAGGCGCGTCCGGAGCGGGAGGTCCGACGGTGCGGTGGTCGACCGGGCGGCCGCGTCGGTCGCGGACTCGTCGACTGCGTCGACGCCGGGCTCGACGGCCCACCCCTCGTCGGGCGCGTCGGGCGTCTCGGGTTCGAGTTCCCACGCGAGCGCGACGACCAGCGCGGTGAACAGGACCATGCCGACGAGGAGGTGAGCGCCGGTCAGGGCGGCGGTCGGACCGCCCGTGACGACGAGGGCGCCGATGCCGACCTGCACAGGGAACAGGACCAGCCCGAGCGCGAGCGCGGCCAGCACGCGCCCCCGGATCGCCGCGCGGTCACGGACGGCGGCGACGGCGGTGACGACGGCGAGGACGCCGACGAGCAGGGCCGCGACGCGGTGGCCCCAGGCGATCAGCAGCGCGGGGTCGGCGAGCGTGATCGGGCCGCGACAGACCGGCCACGACGAACACGCCCGGGCGGCGTCGGCGACCGCCGCGGTGGCGCCGGCGGCGACGAGCAGGTAGACGCCCATCGCCGTCGCTGCGAGCAGGCTCGGGAACGACGGTCGAGACGTGCGACTGGACATGAGATTCCGCTGTTGTCTCGACTTTGGGGCGTCCGTACTTAGTGTTCGCGCTTCGCGGCCGACGCGCGTTCGCGGGGCCGGCTGACCGTCCGCCGGGGCGCTCGAACGGCACGCACACGTTCGGGGAAAGGGTTAGGATGGCGAACAGTCACCGTTCGGATATCGCGTCGGATTCAGCACGTTAATATGCGGACAATCCCAAGCCGAGGTCAATGAAGGGTAAGCGCGTCGCACTCCTGACGCTGTTCGCGGCCGCCCTGGCAGCGGTGGCGATCGAGCCCGCCGCCGCCCAGTCGGCCGACACGACGACGGAACGGCTCATCTGGAACCTGAACAACCAGCTGATGTACATCGCCGTCCCGATCACGGTCCTCGTGGAGGCGATCCTCTTCTACACCGTCTGGAAGTTCAAGAACAACGAGTCGCCGCTCCCGACCAAAGAGAACCGCCGCCTGGAGATCACCTGGACCGTCGCGACGGCCATCATCCTGCTGTTCGTCGGCGTCGCCTCCTACCAGGTGCTCGCCGACCCGTTCGTGACGGCCACGCCGGACACGGACTTCGACTCCGTCGCCGACGCCAACGAGGACGTCCTCGAAGTGCAGGTGTACGCCCAGAAGTACAACTGGCAGTTCCAGTACCCTGAATCCGACGTTACGAACGCTAACACTCTCGTTCTGCCGGCAGACCGGCCAGTACGGTTGAACGTAACCTCTCGGGACTGGCTCCACGCCTTCCACGTCCCCTCGATGGGCCTGAAACAGGACGCCTTCCCCGGTCAGTCGAACTACATCGTCACGGAGGCGACCGACACCGGTGAACACCAGCTCTACTGCGCCGAGTACTGCGGCGTCGGCCACTCGCAGATGCTCGGCACCGTCGAGGTCCGCAGCCAGGCGGAGTTCCAGAGTTGGCTCGACGACAACGGCGCGGGCGGCTCCGGCAACGCCACCGCCGGCAACGCCACCGCCGGCAACGCCACCGCCGCGCTCGCCCCCTGACCGACGCACTGTCCGCGTCCCGTCCGTCCTGCTTCGCGTCGCTCGCACAGACCGATAGCTTCGCTGTTCCCCGCCGGCGACCCCGTTCGGGCCGGTGACTTTTCACCGCTTCGCGCGTACGGCCGCGTGATGGAGTACTTCGAGGACTTGCGCGTCGGCGACACCGACGCCTTCGGCAGCTACGAGGTGACCGCGGCGGAGATCACTGAGTTCGCCGAACGCTACGACCCCCAGTCGTTCCACACGGACCCCGAGGCGGCCGCCGAGTCGCCGTTCGGCGGGCTGGTCGCCAGCGGCTGGCACACCGCCGCGATGACGATGCGGCTGCTCGTCGACGAGTTCCTCGTCGACGGGGCGACCCGCGGCGCGCTCGGCGTCGACGAACTCCGGTGGCGCCGGCCGGTCAGACCCGACGACGACCTCGCCGTGACGACCGAGGTCGTCGACAAGGAGGTGTGGGACGACGAGTCCGGGCTCGTCTCCGTCCGTATCACGACCGAGGCCGACGGCGAGGAGGTCCTCTCGATGGTCGGGCTCGTCCTCTACGAACGGCGCGAAAATTGTTGATTGCAGCGGATGTCGCCGAAACCCGGCGGCGACTCGTTCCGGTGGCGACCCGGTTCAGTTGCCGGCGACGAGGCCGGGTTCGGGCGCCCCCTCCCGGTCGGTGTAGGCGGCCAGGCGCCGTTCGCCGCGGTCAGTGATCCGGTAGACGACCTCCTCAGTCACCGGTTCGACGAGCCCGCCCTGGACCAGCCTATCCATCCGCCGCTGCGCGTAGTCCGTCGGCATCCCCAGACGGTTCGCGACGAGCGCCAGGTACGTCGGTCGCTCCTCGGAGAGGTGCTGAAGTATCGCTGCGTCCGCACGGCGGAACCAGTCTGGGTGCTGTGACATCGGAATCCCATCGTACTGTGGTAGTTGTTCACATATAACGTTATCGGCCGCCGTGGTCCGGCGGGGGATCGACGAGCGGTCGGGCGGTCGGGCGGTCGGCCGTCGTGCAACAGAGTCAAGCGCAGCGAGTCCCGAACGGGGGTAGAGCAGTGCCCTCGAGCGCCACCGGTCGGGAGACGGTCCTCGTCGTGGACGACGAGTCGGAAGTAGCGGACGTACTCGCGCTAAAGATCCGCGAGCGCTACGAGACGCGGGTCGCCTACGGCGGACGGGAGGCCCTCGAAGCGATGGACGAGGACGTCGACGCCGTCCTCCTCGACCGACGGATGCCCGACGTCCACGGCGACGACGTGCTCGCCGAGATCCGCGAGCGCGGTTTCGACGCCGTCGTCGTGATGACCACGGCCATCGACCCCGACCTGAACATCCTGGAGATGGACTTCGACGACTACCTCTCGAAGCCCATCGAGACGGAGACGCTACTGTCGACGCTCGACCAGCAGCTCGACAGCCGGCGCTCGGACGATCCGCAGCTTGAGGACTTTTTCTCGGTCGTCTCGAAGATCGAAGTGCTCGAATCGGAGCTGACGCCCGCGGAACTCGCCGATAGCGACGAGTACGAGCGCCGCAAGCGCGAGGCCGAGGAACTCGGCCGCGAACTGCAGGACTCTCACTCGGACTTCGAGGAGCTCGTCGACACGTTCCGCGATATCGGTCGGAACTGACCGGCGGCGTCGCCGGGAGCGACCGACCTACAGCGCGTCGAGAGCGGCGTGTACCTCGTCCCAGTCGGGCTGGGTCGACGGGTCGTCGGCCGCCCAGGCGTAGCGGACCGTCGTGTCGGTGTCGACTACGAAGACCGCGCGGTTGGACACGTCGCGGTGGCCGGCCACCTCGTCGATTCGGACGCCGTAGCGCTCGCTGACGGCGCCGTCGCTATCGGTCAACAGCGGGAACGGGATGTCGTATTCGCGGGCGAACGCCCGGTGGCTGAACGCGCTGTCCCGGGAGATCCCGAGGACCGTCACGTCCTCGCGCACTTCGAACCAGCCGAGGTTCTGGATCCCGCACAGCTCGTCGGTACAGTTCGGGTGGAAGTCGAAGAGGTAGAACGCCAGGACGACGGGCCCGTTCCGGGTGTGTTCGGCGAGCATGTATTCGCGGACCGTCTCGCCGTCCGTCCCCGGCAGGATGAAGTCAGGTGCGGCGTTTCCCGCTGTGAGCATCTCTACCCAGTTCCTTTGAGATACCCGGTGTTAAGCGATCGGGACAGCGCCGGCAAGCGATAGAGCTTTTCCCCGCCGGTCGATAGGGGTCGAGTACGATGCTTCAGGGCGCGACGCTGTCGCAGGCAGGGATCGACGCGGTCGCGATCAAACCCGCGGAGGTCGACGTCGAACGCGCCGTCGACCTCGGCGTCGAGCGGCTCGCGGTCGACTACGAGGGTCGCGAGCACCTGCCGTCCCCGGAGACGCTCTCGGCGCTGGCCGACGAGAAGTCCGTCCGCGTCACCATGCCCGTCCGCGCCGACGGGTTCGACCCCCTCGGCGACCGGGACCTGGCGGCCTCGCTGCCCGCGTCGGTCGGCCGCGTGCTCGTCGCCGGCCACCCCGCCTACCTCACCGAAACCGAGCAGGAACGGGCTGTCGCGCCCCGCCTCCGGAAAGCCGCGGCCCGCTCGCGCGACCCCTGGGTCGGCACCGAGGGGGTCGAACGGATCGCCCTCGCGGTCGGCGGTACGCAGTTCGAACTGCTCGGCCCCGCCACCGACCGCCGACTCCGCGCGCTCCGACAGGCAGGCTACGAGGGGGAGATCGCCCTCTACGCGCCCACCGTCCTCACCGACGAGGAGGACGCCGTCCTCGACGCGCTGGGCGCCTACGCCGCCCGTCGCGGCCCGGTCCGCTCGGCGCTGCCCGACGGCGCGCCCACCGACGCCGCGGCCGACGGACGCGCTCGCGAAGTCCTCTCGCAGGCCGTCCGCGACTACGGCCTCGTCGGCGGCGTCGACGCCGTCGCCGATCGCGTCGACGAACTCCGCGACGCGGGCGCCGATCGGATCGTCGGCTACCTCGCCCGCGGGCTCGACCCGTTCCTGTGACCCGCATCGCCGTCGTCGGCGGCGGCGCCCTCGGCGTCACCGCCGCCCACGATCTCGCCGCTCGCGGCGCCGAAACCGTCCTCTACGAACGTGGCGACCTCGCGAGCGGCGCCTCCGGGCGCGCCGCCGGCATCGCCTACGACGCCGTCGCCGAGGACGTCGACGCCGCCGTCGCCGCCCGCGCGATCGAACGGTTTCGGTCGCTCGACGACGAGGGCGCCATCGAGTTTGTCGAACACCCCTACGTCTGGTTCGCCCGCGCGGGCGACGACCGCCGCGCCGAGGCCGTCCGCGAGGGCGCCGACCGCATGCGAGCCAACGGCCGCGACGTGGCGACGCTGGACCCGTCCGAGTTCACCGACCGGTTTCCCGCCCTCGCCGGTGTCGAGGTATCGGTCGCCGCCGTGGCCCGCGACGCCGGCTACCTCGACCCCGCCGACTACGTCGTCGCGATGGGCCGGCGGGCCGAGTCGGCCGGGGCGGCCGTCGAGACGGGAACGGCCGTCGCCCTCGCCGACGACGGGACGGCCGTCGAGACGCCGACGGGGACCGAGCGCTTCGACGCCGTCCTCGTCGCCGCCGGCGCCCACACCAAGCGCCTGCTGGCCGGTATCGACGTGCCGATCCCGATGAAGCCATACCGCGTGCAAGCGCTCGTGACCGACCCCGTCGACGGGAGCGAGCGGACTCCCACCTGTTACGACGCGAGCGACGGCCGATACGCCCGTCCCCGCGACGGGGGGCTACTCGTCGGCGACGGCACCCAGGAGCGGGAGTTCGACCCCGAGGACTACGACGAAACGGCCGACACCGACTTCGAGCGAGCGTCGCTGGCGTGGCTCGAGGACGTTCGACGGGACGAGACGGCCGATCCCGGTGTTCGCCGCTCGTGGGCCGGGCTCTGTACCGCGACGCCGGACCGGGACCCGCTACTGGGCGAGATCCGCGACGGCCTGTACGTCGCGACCGGCTGGCACGGCCACGGCTTCATGCGCGCGCCGGCGCTGGGCGAACGGATCGCCGACGAGATGCTCGGCGGCGACGGGGTCGCCCCCTTCGACCCGACCCGGTTCGACGGCGACGAGGCGTTCTCGGTGGTCGAAGGAATGACCGTCGACGACTGAGACGGGACCGAGCGGTCGTCCCGCTACGCTTCGTCGTCGGCCGCGTCGGAGTCGTCCGGCTCGCTCTCGGCGTCCAGTTCGTCGGCCTCGGCCTCGTCGTGGACTTCGTCGACCTCGTCGGCCTCCAGGGCCTCGTCCACGCCGGGGTCGACCGGTTCGGCCTTCGGAACGCGCACTTCGAGCGTGCCGTTCTCCCGCAGCGTCGCCGTCGCCGCGTCGGCGTCGACGCGGGCCTCCGCGGGGAGTTCGACGTGGCCGTCCAGCGCCAGCCCGCGGCCGGGGTAGCGCATCTCGAAGCCCTCGTGGAACCCGCGGAAGCGGTCGATGCGCACCTCGACGAGCCCCGAGTCGAACTGCACCTGCACGTCCGACGACTGTGCGCCCGGCGCGTCGAACACCGCGAGGTAGGCGTCGTCGTTCTCCAGCAGGTCGACCGGCAGCGGCGTCCGCTCCTGAGCGCGGCCCATCGCCCGCCCGACGTTCTCGAGGACGGTGTTGCCCAGCGACTCACCGATGTCACGCAACGTGTTCATACCCGCCGGTTAGGGCGGTACGGTCTTCAGGATTGTGCCCGCGGCGTCGGGACAGAAGCGGGTGGCGGGTCCGCGGGGGCGCGGTCCGCCCGCTACAGTTCGATCGCTTCGAGGCAGTCCGTACCGCCACAGACCGGACAGGACAGGTCGGAGACGCCGTGGTCGTCGGGCATATCGTAGGTGTAGTGGTTCTCGAACATGTCGAGGAAGCAGTCGTCGTCCGTACACTTGACTTCCTTCGTCGGTGGCATACCCGCGAGTTCGGACGGCCGACGGATACTGTTTTCGCCATCCCGGTGGTCGAACGCGGGTACCCCCTCGGATCTGCGGTTCCGAGGGGATTCGTAGCCGGTTCAGCTACTCGCCGCGCCCGCGTCCTCGTCCTGGTACACCGGCATCTCGAGCAGTTCGGTGTAGTCGAGGCCCTCGGTTCGGGACTGATACTCCTTCGCGATCTCGGCGAGTTTGAGGTCGGCGAACGCCCGACCGGTGAAGATCAGCGCCGTCGGGACGCCGTCGTCGTCGAACCCGTTCGGGATCGAGATCCCGGGCAGGCCGGCGATGTTCGCCGCACCGCCCAGCGCCCGATTCGGCAGGACGACCGCGTCGTACGGCGCCATCGCTTCGTCGAGTCGCACCTGGATCTTCCGACGGATCCGGTTGGCCGTGATGTAGTCTTTGGCCAGGATCGTGTCGTAGGCGTACCCGCCGATGCTCCCCTCGGGCGACGTGAGATCCTGGACGTCGCCGGACTCGATGAGGTCGTCGAACACCGAGCCCGCCTCGGCGAAGAGGTTGAGCGCCGCGGTCTCGTTGTACGGCAGGTCGGGCAGTTCGATCTCCTCGATCTCCGCGAACTCCTCCAGGGTATCCAGCGAGTCCTGGAAGTTCGCGTCGTCGGCGTCGAGGTCGAGTGTCGCCAGCTGGACCGGGTCGCTGGGTTCGAGACTCCGGATCGTGTCCATCCGGTCGAGGGAGGTGTGGTCTTTCGGGTCGGGGCCCGCGATGGCGTCGAAGACCATCTCACAGCCTTGGGCCGACCGACACATCGGTCCGAGCTTGTCCATCGTGTACGACAGCGCCATCGCGCCGTACCTGCTGATGGCGCCGTAGGTCGGTCGGAGTCCCGACAGTCCGCAGTTGCCCGACGGTGAGAAGATCGACCCCCAGGTCTCCGACCCGACCGAGAAGCCGACCAATCCGGCGGCCGTAGCCGCGCCCGGTCCGCTGGAGGAACCGCCGCTCCACACGTCGAGGTTCCAGGGCGTGTAGGCGGTCCCGGTGAAGCTCATCGCGTCCGGCGAGTACCCCATCCCGCCGGCGAGTTCGACCATCGCGAGCTTCGCGACCAGCACCGCGCCGGCCTCGTCGAACCGCTCGACGATCTCGGCGTTGTAGTCGAACTCCTGGTCTCGATAGGGCGCCGCGCCCCACGTCGTCTCGTAGCCGTCGACCGCGACGAGGTCCTTCAGCCCGTAGGGGATGCCGTGTAGCGGTCCGCGGTCGACGCCGTTTGCCAGCTCCGCGTCGGCGCGGTCGGCGTACTCCAGCGCCCGGTCCTCGGTCGTCGTCACGACGGCGTTCAGTTTCGGTCCGATACGGTCCAGTCGGTCGAGATACGCCTCGGTCAGCTCCCGCGAAGTGAACTCGCCGTCCCGGAGTTTCTCGGCCAGCTCGGGCACCGTGTCGAACAGGTCCTCGTCGGTGACCGGCATCAGTCCCACGACCCCCGGTACGGCTCGAACCGCAGCGCCATGTCGTCGCCGTTGGCCAGGTCGGTCTCGTCGAGCGCCTGGGCGGTGGCGATGTTACCCGCGACCTCCTCCTCCAGCGTCGAGAGGTCCTCCTCGGTGAGCATGTCTCCGTACTTGGCCTCGAGATACGACAGCAGCGCCTCGGTCCCGACCGGCTGGTCCTGGTCCTGTTCGGCCAGGTCGGCCGGGCTCGTCACCGACGGCCCGCCGCGGGTCTCGACCGACGACGGGACCGACTCCGCGGTCGCACCGCCCGCGGTCGCACCGACCGCCCCGAGCGCTGTGAGTAGTTGTAACACTGACCGTCGACCGATCATATGTCCATCTCTATCTTCACTTTCGGCACTAAATTCTTCACTTCCGATTTTTTCTACCACGGTTGCGCGACGTTGGTAACGAAAACCCACGGATAATGGCTTCGGGGAAGGGTGTTCTAGGACGGGATGACGTATTATGACCTCATATCGATCCGAGCGCAACGCCGACGGACGCTTCGCCCGCGGGTCCCCGAATATCGTTTCAGTTTCGCGAGGGAAACCCCGGTCGCGGTCGTCCCGTGTCCGGTTCGGATGCCGAACATTCATATCGAACGAGTGAGAGACGGGTGGTATGAGTTCGCGTGTCTTGGGCGTGGATTTCAGCGGTGCGACGGACGCGGGGCGGTCGCTGTGGCTGACGGAGGCGCGCTCGACGGGGGACGGGCTCGTCGTCGACGACTGCTACAGCGCGGCCGACGAGTGGGGCGTCGACCGCGAACGCGCACACACTGGTCTCCGCGAGCGGGCGACCGACTTCTCGGTCGTCGGGCTGGACTTCCCGTTTAGCCTTCCGCAGGCACTGCTCGACGAACACTGCGGCGGCACCTGGCAGGGGCTTGTCGAGTGGCTGACCGGCGACGGGCCGGACGGTCCGGACAGTTTCGCCTCGACCTGCCGGTCGACCGCTCGCGCGTACACGGGCGACGGTGCCGCGCAACTGCGCCGGGAGACGGACCTCCGTCGGGCGGCGCTGTGTCCCTACGACTCGATCGTCCAGTATCAGACCTTCCACGGCGTCCGTAACGTCCTCGCGGGGCTGGCCGACGACCCCGACGTTGCGGTCGCGCCGATGGAGTCGGGCCCGGCCGAAACGCGAGTCGTCGAGGTGTATCCCGCGGCCACGTTCGGCTGGCTCGGTCTCTACCGCGAGGGCTACAAGGGCGACAACCGCGAGCGCCGTGCGACGAACCTCGACGGTATCGAAGCCTGCAGCGTCGATATCGGCACGTTCCGCGACACGTACGAGAGCAATCACGACGCGCTGGACAGCCTCGCCGCCGCGGTTTCGGCCGGTCGGGTCGGCGCCGACCCGCCGCGCCACGGCCCCCGCGAAGAGGGTCACATCTACGTGTAGCGGCGCCGGGAGACGAACGCGACCGGAACAGCCTCCATGATCGCCGTTCGCGCGTGCTACACCGTCCGGTAGGGGGAGAGGGACGCGTGGTGTCCGCCGGCGCGTGCGGATGGTTCGTGCGATCCCTTCGACGCCCGCCTACTCGGTAGCACACACGATCGTTCGCAGCTCGTCGAGGACATCGGGGTGGTCGTCGGGGAGCGACTTCATCTCTCGATGCGCCCGCGTGTGACAGTCGTCACAGAGCGTGAGGAGGTTATCCGGGTGGTTCGGGCCCCCCGCTGCGAACGGGATCAGATGGTGTAGCTGGAAATCGACTCCGTCTTCGTCCCTCGCTGTGACCTGGGTTCCGCATCGCTGGCATCGGCTGTCGTCCCGTTCGAGAACAGTTTGGCGAGTACTACGGCTGAGGGTCCGTGACTCGGCGATACTCTCGCCGTGCGCTCTCATGTGGTGGGCCTTCATGTCGACCTCGCGAGCGAAATCAGCGCGACCACACGTCGGGCATCTCCGCGGATCCCCCTCGTCGACGAGACTCGCCCCGTGCTCTCTCGTGTGGTGGGCTTTCATGTCGACCTCGCGGGCGAAATCGGCGCGACCACACGTCGGACACTCGTGGCTTGTCATCGGCTCTCACTCAGCGTTCTCCCTCGCCGGAACATAAACACACGCGATCGGTCGAGAGTCGGCCAGTACCGCGGCCGCGTTTCGAGACCGCTCGGTAGAACACGCCTGGTCAGTCGGTACCGGGCTGTTCCGATGGCAGTGCCGTCGATCCTCGTGGCGGGAAACGTCGCTCGGCGACCTCGCTAGTCGATGTCGGCCGTTCAGACGTGTTTCGGTAGCGTGACCGTGAACACCGAGCCCGTCGGCTCGTCGCCGGACCGGGACCGACCGTCGGCGGGGGCCGCCCTGTCCGACACGTCGATCGCCCCGCCGTACTGATCGACGAGCGTGTGCGCCAGGTAGAGCCCGATACCGGTCCCGGGGCTTTCCGGTCCCATCTCGCCCTTGCCGAAGATGGTGTCTTTCTGCGAGTCGGGGACCCCCGGGCCGTTGTCGGCGAAGCGGACGGTAGCCTCGGACGTCGACTCCTCGACGGCGACGGTGACTCGCGGATCGGGCGAGTCGTTGTGACGGGCGGCGTTGCTCAGCAGGTTCGCGAACACCGACGAGAGGAGTTCGTTGGCTCTGACCGCCACGTCCGGGAACGGGCGCTCGGCAGCGATGGTCAGCTCCTCGTAGCGACGGTCGGCCTTCTCGATCTCGTCGTCGAGGATGTGCCGGAGGTTGACGCCGGTCAGCGAAAACTCGGCGTCGCCACCGATCGAGTCGACGAAATCGCGGGCGATCGTGGTCAGCTCGTCGATGTGGCCGCAGGTGTGCTGGATGCGCTCGACGTACTCCCGGGCGTCGTCGTCGTCGACGTAGCGCTCGATCCCGTCGGCCCAGGCCAACAGCAGCTGAATGTCGTTGTTGATGTCGTGGCGCACGAGCCGGTTGATCACGGCCAGCTCCTCCGTCCGCGTCTCCAGCTCGCGCTCCCGACGTTTCTGTCCGGTGATGTCGCGGGTGATGAGCTGGAAGGAGTCGGCCTCGCTCCCGACGCTGACCGGCGCGGCGACGTTGTGGAAGTGCCGGACCCCGAAGCCGTCCTGGAACGTGACCGCCGACCCCGCGGTGAGCGCGCGCCGACCGTGTTCGATGCGGCCGGCGGCGGTTTGCTTCGGGAGCACGTCCGAGAGTTGCTTGCCGACCAGCTCCGAGCGGGAGGTGTCGAACGACCGGGCTGCCGCCTCGTTTGCGGCGCCGATCGTTCCGTCGCGACCGACCTGGGTGATCTCGTCGGGCGTGTTGTTGACCAGCAGTTCGTACTTCTCGTTGGCGCGGCGCTGGGCGACGACGTTCTCGATGCGGTTGGCCAGCAGTTGCAGTTGGCCCTCCTCGGCGATGTCGTCTTTCCGCAGGTAGTCGTCGACGCCCGCACCGATGGCTCGGCTGGCCGTCCGCTCGTCGCCCTGTCCCGTCAGGAGGATGAACGGCAGGCCGTACTCCTCGTCGACGCGCTCGTACAGTTCCAGGCCGTTCAGGCCGGGCATCTCGAAGTCGCTGACGACGCAGTCGACCGACCGGTCGGCGAGCGTCTCCAGTGCCTCCTCGCCGTCCTCGGCCTTCCACACCGAGACGTTCTCTGCCTCCCCCAGCCGGTCGGAGACGATCGTGCGAAAGAAACCGCTGTCGTCGACGAGCAGCACGTCGATCGACGACGCATCCATCATACGAGACCATCCACGACCGGTGTGTTATAGCTGACTCCCGGATTTTCGCCCGCGATAATCGAACCCGTCGTCCGACTGCCCAACGAGGCGTTCGGACGGCGTTCAGTCCGCCAGGGGGCCGTCGAACCGGCGTCGCTGACTGCAAGCCCGCAATATTTCAGTGCGGAGCCGAACGCGGTGGTATGAGCGACGAGCACGGCGGGTTCGAGGGGGTTCGGGAGAACCTCGACGGGAACCCGATGTGGCAGCTACTGGGCTACGCGACGGTCTACTGGCCGCGCCTGATCGCGGGGGTCGCGGCGTCGGTCCTGACGCGGTTCGCGCGGCTGGTCCCGCCGATAATCGTCGGCGCGGCGATCGACCGCGTCATCCGCGGGTCGGGCGAGCCCGGCCTCCTGACGACCCTCGGGCTGCTCCCGCAGGGGACCATCGAGGGGGAGGCCGCCAGGCTCGCCCTGCTCCAGCGGCTGGTCGTCATCGCCGCGCTCGCATACCTCGTGCGGTCGGTGACTCGGTTCGTCTCGCGGTATCTCCTCCAGTCGACCGCCCAGAAGGTCCAGCGGGACCTGCGGAACGACAGCTACGACCACATCCAGCGGCTGTCGATGGACTTCTTCGCGAACCACCAGACCGGCGGCATGATGTCGATCCTCAACAGCGACATCAACCGGCTGGAGGCCTTTCTCAACACGGAGTTCCGCCAGCTGATCCGCGTCGTCGCGACCGTCGGTGGTATCACGGTCGTGCTCGCGTACTACTCGCCGAAGCTCGCGCTGATCGCGCTGGCGCCCGTCCCCTTCATCGGCGTCGCCTCCTGGTACTTCCTCAGCTGGATCGAACCGCGATACAAGTCGATCCGCGAGACGGTGTCGCGGCTGAACACCCGCCTGGAGAACAACCTCAGCGGCGCGGCGGTGATCAAGGCCTTCGACCGCTACGGCTACGAACTCGACCGCGTCGCCGACCAGAGTCAGACCTACCACGACGAGAAGGTCGGGGCGCTCCGCGTCCGCCGGGGTTTCTTCGCGGGGCTGCGGCTCGTGACGGGTGTCGTCTTCGTCGTCGCGCTGTACGTCGCCGGCCGCGACATCATCTCGGGCACCAGCGCGCTGACCGCCGGGACCGTCGCCGTGTTCTTCCTCTATCTCCGTCGGCTGTACTCCCCGATGCGCCGCGTCGGCAAGTCCGCCAACAAGTACCAGCTCGCCAAGTCCAGCGCCGAGCGGGTGTTCGGCCTGCTCGCTCAGGATCCGACGGTCACCAGTCCCGAGGACCCGTACGTCCCCGAGTCGGTCGACGGCAGCGTCGCCTTCGAGGACGTGACCTTCGCCTACGACTCCGAGCCCGTCGTCCGGGACGTGGATCTTGCCGTCGAAGCGGGCGACACCGTCGGCCTCGCCGGGCCGACCGGCGCGGGCAAGTCCACGCTCCTGAAGCTCGTCCCGCGCTTTCACGACCCCGACGAGGGGTGCGTCCGCCTGGACGGCCGCGACGTGAGCGAGTACGACCTCCAGACGCTGCGGGCCCACGTCGCCGTCGTCGAACAGCAGCCGTACCTCTTCTCCGGGACGGTCGCCGAGAACATCGCATACGGCGACCGCGAGGTGCTCGACGGCGTCGAGGCCGACGAGGACGCCGCCCGAGAGCGCGTCCGCGAGGCGGCCGACGCCGCCGAAGCTCACGCCTTCATCGAGGGCCTACCGGAGGGCTACGACACCCAGATCGGCGAGCGCGGGATCAAGCTCTCGGGCGGCCAGCGCCAGCGCGTCGCCATCGCTCGCGCCCTGCTGAACGACCCCGAGATCATCATCTTCGACGAGGCGACCAGCGACGTCGACACCGAAACCGAGGAGCGCATCCAGGAGAGCCTCGACCGACTCGTCGAGGACCGCACCGCCTTCGTCATCGCCCATCGGCTGTCGACCATCCGCGACGCCGACAGCATCGTCGTCATGGACGACGGACGGGTCGTCGAGCGCGGCACCCACGACGACCTGCTCGCCGAGCGGGGCGACTACGCCGACCTGTGGCACGCCCAAGCCGACGACGAGCCCGTCAGCGCCGACGACTGACCGGTCGTCCGACCCGGCGAGACGTTTTCGCAGGCGGGCACTGACGGCGGCCGATGTCGCTACGGCCACCAGTCGGGTCGCCAGCACGTCGGCGCGTCGGGCGCGCTGTCGAGCAGTCGCATCATCTGACTCTCGGGGTCCGACAGCCGGAGGTGACACCGCTGTTCGAGTCCGTTCGTCAGGAACAGCTCGCGGATCGGTCCGGCCGTCCGGCTCGGGACGATGGGTGGTTGCGAGAGCCAGACCCAGACGCCGACGAGCGCCAGCAGCCAGACCCGCGGATCCGACGACAGGGCGCGGGGCTCCGTCGGTGCCGCTGCACCGACGGCAGCCCCCGCCCCGACGGCCACGAGGAAGGAAAGCGGTATCAGGTCTGCGACGCCGTCGAAGTCGCCGCTCAGCATGACGAGCGCGAAGGCAGCGAGAAACAGCCCCGGCCACCAGCGCGCGCGTTCGGTGGCCCGGACGCCGACCGCGACCGTCCCGAGCGCCGCGAGCGGTAGCAACGTCGGGTGTACCGATTCGACGACCGCTTTCCCGGTGACGCCGGTGTCGGCGGTGACGAGCGGCGCGACGACGGCCTGGACGATAAGCTCCGGAAGCGCGCCGCCGACGGCGACCGGGACGACGGCCACCAGCGCGACGCCGACGATGGCCAGTACCGTGCGATCGCCGACTTTCGACGGGATGTCACCGCGGGAGACGCCCCACCACACGGTCGCGAGGACCGCGACCAGGACCGTGAGTCCCGGCTGCCAGAAGCCGGCGGTCGCCGCCGCGAGGCCGCCGGCGGCGACCCACCGCTCTCGGACGCCGGTCAGTAACACCAGCCCGAGCAACAGGACGACGACGTACTTCGGGCGGAGTCCGGTCACGATCCGGGCGAACAGTTGCGGGAGCGCGAGGCAGGCGACCCCGACGGTCGCGCCGGCCACCCGCGAATCTGTCAGCTCCCGGACGGCGACCATCCCCGCGGCGACACCGCCGAGCAGCGCTGCGACGTTGAGCGCGTTGCCGACGACGTACGTCGCGAAGGGGTCACCGCCCGTGAGCAGCGCGAGGGCGGCGGCCGTCTCGTGGATCAGCGGTGGTTTGATGTCCCAGAGGTGCCGATAGGGCACCCGGCCGGCCTGGACCCACTGGCGGCCGCTGTAGTAGAACAGCGCCGCGTCCTCGGTGAGACTCACGTCCCCGACGACGCGTTCGGCCGCCTCGACGAGATTCCAGCAGACCGCCAGGAGCGGTACCACTAACCAGAGGATCGGCCGGACGCGGTCGGTCCCATCGGTGACCGCTTCGCGGACGAATTCGATCTGACGGCGAACTGCCACGCGTAGTACTCCCCGCTCCGGCCGAAATAAGTTACGACGACCCGGTCACGCCAACGGACTAATATGTCAGGCCGCTAAATCCGGGGCTATGTCAGATGGTCCCCAACCGCCGGCCTGGGTCGTCGAACAGCCGGGGCTGACCGCCGTGGCGCTGGTGAGCGTCGTCCTCGCGCTGTCGGTGTTGCTCCCGTACCTCCAGTTCGTGCTGTTCGGCGTCGTCCTCGCGTACATCCTCTACCCGCTCCAGCGACGCCTGGAGCGGCACGTCCGGCCGATGGTGGCGGCGATTGGCGTGGTCGTGACGACGCTGCTCGTCGTCCTGCTCCCGCTCGTCTACGTCCTCAGGATCGCCGTCCGACAGTCGTTCGACGTCGTCCGGGCCATCAGGCAGGGCGAGATCGACGTGGGGACGATCGAACAGCTGTTCGAGACGAACGGCTACGCGGTCGATCTGGTCGATATCTACGAGGCCAATCAGGGCCGGATCGCTACCGCTATCCGGCAGGTCACGAACAGCGCGGTCGATCTCGCCGGTAGTCTTCCGGGCCTGTTCATCGGACTGACCGTCACGCTGTTCGTCCTGTTCGCGCTGTTGCGCGACGGCGAGCGGCTCCTCGAGTGGGTCGAGTGGGTGTTGCCGGTCCCCGACGAGGACCTGGCCGAACTGCGCGCCGGGCTGGACGACCTCATGTGGGCGTCGGTCGTCGGGAACGTCGCCGTCGCGGCCATCCAGGCCGTGATGCTCGGTGTCGGCCTCTTCGTCGCCGGCGTCCCGGCGATCGTCTTCCTCACCGTCGCGACGTTCGTCCTGACGCTGCTCCCGCTGGTCGGCGCGTTCGGCGTCTGGATCCCCGCAGCGGCGTACCTGGTCGCGGTCGGGCGGCCGACGACCGGCGGCGCGCTCGCCGTCTACGGCGTGTTCGTCACCTTCTCCGACTCCTATCTCCGCCCGGCGCTGATCGGTCAGACCGCCGCGTTCAACTCCGCGATCGTCATCGTCGGCATCTTCGGCGGGCTCGTCGCCTTCGGCGCCGTCGGGCTGTTTATCGGCCCCGTCGTCCTCGGCGGCGCGAAGCTCGCGCTCGACCGTTTCGGACGCGAACACGCTGGAGAGCCGCCCGTGGAAGCGAGCGTCGACCACTCCGACGACGGGGCCGACGCCGCCGAGGGGCAGGCGGACGCGGGGTGACTGTCGACCCTGCGCGGCCGACTCCAGGGATCGACGGCGCGTCGAGGAGTAGCCGAAAAAGATAGTTTATACCCGTCGAGCCAGTACCGAGGGCCAATGACCCGAGACCCCGCGACGCTGGACGTGACCATCGTCGACGGGTACGTCGACGAGCCCGCCCACTTCGGCGTGCCACCGTACATATCGACGTATCCCCGGTACACCGCGGGGGCGCTCGTCGACGCCGGCGTGCCCGCCGACCGGATCACCTACCACACCATCGACGGCCTGCGCGAGGAGCGCCAGCGCTGGGCCGACGTGGCCGACGCCGATCTCATGATCTACGTCGGCGGCATGACCGTCCCCGGGAAGTACGTCGGCGGTACCCCCGCCGAACCCGACGAGGTCCGTCGACTCACCTGGGAGGCCAACGGCACGACCCTGCTGGGAGGGCCGATCCGCTTCGGCGTCGGCGAGGAGAACAAGGGCGCCGAGGAGACCGAACGCGACGACCTCGATTACGACTTCGTCGCGAAAGGCGACGTGGAGGCCGCGGCCCACGACCTCGTCCGCGAGGGCCTGGAGGGCTTTTCCGACCGGATGCGGGACAACGAAGAGATCAAGCGATGGGCGCGAGCGGGCGCGTTCGTCGTCGAGCAACACCCCAACCACCCCGACTACCTCATCGCCGAGATGGAGACCTCCCGGGGCTGTGCCTACCGCTGTTCGTTCTGTACGGAGCCGCTGTACGGCGACCCCGCCTTTCGCACCGCCGAGTCGGTCGTCGACGAGGTCGACGCCCTCTCGGACCACGGCGTGCGCGATTTCCGCCTCGGTCGCCAGGCCGACATCCTCGCGTTCGGCGGCGACGGGGAGGCACCCAACCCCGACGCGCTGCGCGACCTCTACTCGGGGATCCGCGAGGTGGCGCCGGACCTGCGCACGCTCCATCTGGACAACATGAACCCGGTGACGATCACGGACTACCCAGAGAAGTCCCGCGAGGGGATCCGGATCATCGCCGAGCACAACACGCCCGGCGACACGGCCGCGTTCGGCTTGGAGTCGGCCGACCCCGTGGTGCAGGAGGAGAACAACCTGCTCGTCTCCGCGGAGGAGTGCCTCGAAGCCGTTCGCATCGTCAACGAGGAGGGCGGCTGGCGGCCCGGTGGCGACCGCGACTCGGCGCCGAACGTCGGGGCGGACGCGTCGCGTCGCCTGCCCAAACTCCTGCCGGGGATCAACCTCGTCCACGGGCTGGAAGGGGAACGCTCGGAGACGTTCGAGCACAACAGGGCGTTCCTGCAGCGCGTGCTCGACGAGGGGTTGATGCTCCGGCGGATCAACATCCGGCAGGTGATGGCCTTCGAGGGGACGGAGATGAGCGACACCGGCGCGGAGATCGCTCGCGACCACAAGCAGCAGTTCAAGACCTACAAGCGCGACGTACGCGAGGAGATCGACAATCCGATGCTCCAGCGGGTCGCGCCGCCGGGGACCGTCCTCCCCGACGTGCATCTGGAGTACCACCAGGACGGCAAGACGTTCGGCCGCCAGCTTGGCACCTACGCCCTGCTCGTGGCCGTGCCGGGCGAGCGCGAACTCGGGGCGACTATCGACGTGGCGATCACCGACCACGGGTACCGCTCGGTGACCGGCGTCCCCTATCCGCTCGACCTGAACGCCGCCTCGATGGACGAGCTGACGGCGGTCCCGGGAATCGGGCGGTCGACCGCCGGTGACGTGGTGGTGAACCGGCCGTACGACTCTCTCGACGGGGTCGCCCCCGACGCCGACCTCTCGGCGTTCGCGGGGGTCGACGGCGATTCGGCGGCGACGGTCCCGGGGCTCGGCGACCGCTCGGAGGCGCCGGAAGCCGGCGACTGAGTCGCCCGTCCGAGTCGGAGCCTGCACCGGCGAACAGAAGGTTCTTGGCCGTCCCCGTCGGTAGCTGGACCAATGAGTGACGTCGAGGTGAGCGTCGTCCTCCCGGCCTACAACGAGGAGGCCACCGTCGAACGGACCGTGACGGTCACGCTGGAGACGCTCGCCTCGTTCCTGCCCGCCGACGCCTTCGAGGTGATCGTCGCCGAGGACGGCTGCGACGACCGCACGCCCGAGATCGCGACGCGACTGGCCGAGTCGGACGACCGCGTCCGCCACGTCCACAGCGACGAGCGCCTCGGCCGGGGCGGCGCCCTGGAGTTCGCCTTCGAGCGGGCCGCGGGCTCGACGCTGGTCTACCTCGACACGGATCTGGCGACGGACATGAAACACCTCGAAGAGCTGGTCGAGAGCGTCCGAACGGGCGAGTACGACGTGGCGACCGGCTCGCGGTGGATGCCCGAGAACCAGGCCGACCGCCCCACCAAGCGCGCCGTCTCCAGCCTGGGGTACAACACCCTGGTGCGGCTGTTCCTCCGCTCGGACATGCAGGACCACCAGTGCGGGTTCAAAGCCATCTCCCGGGAGACCTTCGACGCGCTGCGGGACGAGGTCGAGGACGAACACTGGTTCTGGGACACCGAAGTGCTCGTGCTCGCCCAGCGCCGGGGCTACCGCATCCGGGAGTTCCCGGTCGACTGGGAACCCAAGGGCGACACGAAGGTCGACCTCGTCCGGGACGTGTTCGGCATGGGCAGCCAGATCCTCCGGACGTGGTGGCAACTGTCGGTGAGCCCGCGGATATCTCGGCGGGTGAGCATGGCCGCGGGGTCGCTGCTGGTGATGCTCGCGCTGGTCGTCGCGGTCGGGGTCGTCTTCGACCTGCAGGCGGTCTTCGACGCGATGAGCGGGGCGGACCCGCGGCTCGTCGCCGCTTCCGGCGTCGTCTACCTGCTGTCGTGGCCGCTGCGGGGACTGCGCTACCGCGACATCCTCGACCGGCTCGGCTTCTCCGGCGATACGTGGTTCCTGACCGGTGCGATCTTCATCAGTCAGACCGGGAACCTCGTCTTCCCGGCGCGGCTGGGCGACGGGGTCCGCGCCTACGTCGTGAAGGCTCGTCGCGACGTGCCCTATCCCAGCGGGTTCGCGTCGCTCGCTATCGAGCGGGTGTTCGACCTGCTCGCCATCACGGTGCTGGGCGGTACGGTGCTGGTCGGGCTCGTGGCGACCGGCGGGACCGAGCAGATCGCCGAGGCGATCGCCGCGGAGATCCCGCCCGTGACGATCGGCGGGGAGACGATCGACGCGGGCGCCGCCGCTCGGACGGCGCTCCGGGTCGCCGCCGGTGTGGGCGCTGCGGCCGTCCTCGGCGTCCTCGCAATCCTCGTGAGCGCTCGCCTCGAACGGGACTACGTCCACAGCGCGGTCACGGCGATCAGCAACGACTCATACGCGGACTACGTCTCGGGCGTCATCGGGCAGTTCGTCGGCGACGTGCAGGCCGTCGTCAGCGACCGCGGCGCCTTCCTGCGGGTGGGCGTCGGCAGCCTCGTCATCTGGGTCGTCGACGTGGCGACGGCGGTGGTCGTCTTCGCCGCCTTCCCCGACATCGCACTGACGCCCGCGCTGGTCGCGACGGCCTTCTTCGCGGTCAGCGTCGGGAACCTCGCCAAGGTGCTCCCCCTCTCGCCCGGCGGCATCGGCCTCTACGAGGGGGCGTTCACCCTCATCGTCTTCGGTCTCACGAACGTCGCGGCGCCGGTCGCGTTCGCCATCTCCATCGTCGACCACGTCGTCAAGAACGCCGTCACGATCCTCGGCGGCGTCGTCTCGATGGCGTGGCTCAACGTCTCGCTGACCACCGCCGTCGAGGAGGGCCGCGAGGCCAGCGAGGTCGAGGCCGCCGCGACCGAGGACTGAACCGCCGGGCGTCCCGCCTCGGTACAGGGCGGTCGCGAACGGCCCGAGCGCGCCCGCGACCGCGTGGACAAGCGCCGAATCCCGGTCGGTAGCTCCACCCGTGAACACACCCGCGAGCCTGCCTTCACCTTTCGTTTCACACCGAATACCAGTATATAAATGCAGGATAGTAACGTGTGGAATTCGTTCACACACTGCCCGAAATCCCGTCTGTCGGCCGTTTCGGAGGGGGAACCCACTCGTCAGCGAAAGATTTATAATATTAACTCCGCATGGTTGTCTCACCACCGAGCGAGTCCGGGATTCTCCGTAGCGTTCTACCCGGATCGACACGCCCCCAGCAATGAGCGACTCTCGACTCAGAACCCAGCGAACAGACGTACAGGAAGACGAATCGACCGAGGAGCGGACCGACCAGTCCTGCCCCGAATGTAGCGGCCACCTCGTCGTGGACGACGAGCGCGGGGAGACGGTCTGCGAGGACTGCGGCCTCGTCGTCGAGACCGACGAGATCGACCGCGGGCCGGAGTGGCGCGCCTTCGACGCGTCGGAGAAAGACGAGAAGTCCCGCGTCGGCGCGCCGACGACGAACATGATGCACGACAAGGGTCTCTCGACCAACATCGACTGGCGCGACAAGGACGCCTACGGCAACTCGCTGTCCTCGAACCAGCGCCAGAAGATGCAGCGGCTGCGCAAGTGGAACGAGCGGTTCCGCACCCGCGACTCCAAAGAGCGCAATCTCAAGCAGGCCCTGGGCGAGATCGACCGTATGGCCAGCGCACTCGGCCTGCCAGAGAACGTCCGCGAGACGGCCTCCGTGATCTACCGCCGCGCGCTCGACGAGAACCTCCTGCCGGGCCGCTCCATCGAGGGCGTCTCGACCGCCGCCGTCTACGCCGCCGCCCGGCAGGCCGGCGTTCCGCGCAGCCTCGACGAGATCAACGAGGTCTCCCGCGTCGAGAAGTCCGAGATCGCCCGCACCTACCGCTACGTCATCCGCGAACTCGGGCTGGAAGTCGCGCCGGCCGACCCCGAGAGCTACGTGCCGCGGTTCGCCTCCTCGCTCGAACTCTCCGACGAGGCCGAACACCGCGCCCGCAAGCTCCTCCAGAACGCCAAAGAGCAGGGCGTCCACTCCGGGAAGAGCCCCGTGGGGCTCGCGGCCGCCGCCGTCTACGCCGCCGCGCTGTTGACCAACGAGAAGACCACCCAGGCCGCCGTCAGCGAGGTCGCCGACATCTCCGAGGTCACCATCCGGAACCGCTACCACGAACTGCTCGAAGCCGAGCAGGGCCTCCCGGCGGTCTGAGACGCGCGCCCGTCGGACGCGAACCGCGACCGCCGCCGTCGGCCCCCTTCTGAGCAGCGGCCCTGACTGTTCTGCCGGCCGACGAAAATCAGCCGTGATAACCGCGGGGGCACGTTTAATTCGGTCGCTGCCACCGCTATGCGTATGGCTTCCGATTCCGGTGACCTCGGCACCGAGGCACTCGACGTCCACTCCGGGGCAGGGGACATGACCGTCGACGAACTGGGCACGGCGATCGACGAGTTGCTCCGCGCCTCCGAGAGCGTCTCGCAGAGCTCCCAGCAGATCAGCGACCTCGCCAACGAGCAGTCCGAGAACATGCGCGAGGTCGCCGGCGAGGTATCGAACCTCAGCGCGACCGTCGAGGAGGTCGCCTCCAGCGCGAGCCAGGTCCGACAGGTCAGCACCGAGGCCCGCGACCTCGCCGACGACGGCCGCGATATGGCCGACGACGCTATCGACGCGATGGAGTCGGTCGACGAGGCCAACTCCGAAGTCTCGGAGGACGTGCGCCAGCTCCGGGACCGCATCGACGAGATCGACGAGATCGTCGAGGTGATCAACGACATCGCCGACCAGACGAACATGCTCGCGCTGAACGCCTCCATCGAGGCCGCCCGCGCCGGGGAAGCCGGTGAGGGCTTCGCCGTCGTCGCCGACGAGGTCAAGAGCCTCGCCGAGGAGTCCCAGCAGAACGCGACCGAGATCGAACAGCTCGTCTCGAACATCAAAGACGACACCGAGAGCACCGTCGAGAGCATCGAACACGCCAACGAGCAGGTCGAGGAGGGCATCGAACAGGTCGACGACACCGTCGACGTGCTCCGGGACATCGACGCCGCCGTCGAAGAGGCTGCCCAGGGCGCCCAGGAGGTCGCCAGCGCCACCGACGAGCAGGCCGCCTCCACCGAAGAGGTCGCCTCGATGGTCGATTCCACCGCCGAGAGCGCCGAGGAGGTCGCCGGCGAGATCGAGCGCATCGCCGCCGCCAACCAGCAACAGACCGCCCAGATCAACGAGATCCAGAGCCTCATCGACGACCTCCAGCGGTAGCGGGACCGCGGCACGCAGGCGGGAGACCCGCCGGACTCGCGGCGCCCGATCCGGTCGCTTTTTTCCGCCGCTCGGACTAAACCAGGTATGCACATCGACTTCTCCTCGTTCGTCCTCGCGGCCGCGACCGCGGACCTGACCGACGAGCCCGCCGCGCGCGCCGACGCCGACGCCGTCGAGTACCGTCTCGACCTCGCGACCGACCCGCTGGACCACCTCGCGGCCTACGACGGGGAGTTGCCGCTGATCGCGACCAACCGGCCCGAGTGGGAGGGCGGCGAGGCGCCGGACGACCCGGCGCGCCTCGACGCGCTCGAAGTCGCCGCCGAACACGAGGCCGTCGGGGCCATCGACGTGGAGCTGGCCGCGCTGGAGCGCGGTGACGCGGCGGCGGTCGCCGAGCACGCCCGCGACCACGGGACGGCGGTGATCGTCTCGACCCACGACTTCGAGGGGACGCCCCACCGGGCGGCGATGGCCGAGACGCTCTCGAAGGCGAGTCAGCTGGGCGACGTGGCGAAACTGGCGGTGACCGCCGAGGGCGCCGGCGACGTGCTGGCCCTCCTGGGCGCGACGTGGGACGCCACCACGGCCGGGGAGACGGTGGCGACGATGGCGATGGGTGAGGCCGGGCGCCACTCGCGGGCGGTCGCACCGCTGTACGGGTCGCGGATCGGCTACGCGCCCGTCGACCCCGCCGACGCGACCGCCCCCGGGCAGTACGACCTGGCGACGCTGGCGGGACTGGTCGGCCGACTGGGCGACGTGTGACCGGTCCCAGGCGACGAATTCGGGAGAGTCGGAAGCTTAACAACGCGCGACGACCGAACTCGCACAACCAACAGTGAGTACACGGAACCGATTGCGGCCGTTGCTGGCAGTCGTACTCGCCTTCCTCTATCCCGGTCTGGGTCACGTCTATCTGCGCGAGTGGCTCCGCGCGCTCGTCTGGTTCTTCCTCAACGTGACGAGTTTCGCCCTGCTGATGCCCGAAAACGCCGTCCCTGAGACGTTCGGCTGGTCGGAGCTGGTCGCGGCCGCCGAGAGCGTCCCCCCGGAGGCCGCGCTGGCGCTCGCCGCGATCACCGTCTTCAGCATGATCGACGCCTACTGGATGGCCAAGCGCCAGACCACCGAAACCGAGAGCGAGGTCGAAGAGGGCACGACCTGCCCCAACTGCGGCCGCGACGTGGACCCCGACCTGGAGTTCTGTCACTGGTGTACCGAGCGCCTGAACCCCGAGTCCGAATCGGACGACTCCGGGACGGGCGCCTGACCTACCGCCGGACCGGTGCCCGCGGGCTCACCCCGTCGGCGTCCGCTCGTTCGTCGGCCCGCTCACGAGCTCGTCGTACAGCGTGACGAGCCGCTCGCCGACGGCGTCGAGCGTGAATCGCTCGGTCGTTTCGGCGGCGCTGGCGCCGATCCGCTCGCGTTCGGCCTCGTCCGCACAGAGTTCGGTGATGGCGTCGACGAACTCGTCGGCCGTCTCGGCCTTTCGACAGTCCTCGCCGTCCGCGAGCCACTCGTAAGTCGGGATCGACCGGACGACCGGCGGCTTACCGCAGTGCATCGCCTCCAGCAGAGCCATCCCCTCGTTTTCGTTGCGCGACGGCCAGAAGAACACGTCGCCGGCCGCGGGCGCCCCGCGCGGGTCCTCGATGTAGCCGGTGAAGGTGCAGTTGTCCGGTGACTCCTCGACGAGCCTGCGGGTTTCGCGGGGCTGGAGGAACCTGTCGAACGTCCCACCGGTCGGATTGAGGTAGCCGAACCAGGCGAAGTCGTACTCCGGGAGGCGGCGGGCGACCTCGACGAACGTGTCCAGGCCCTTGCGCTTGATGACGTGGCCGAACATGAACACGACTGGCGGTTCGAGGTCGTACCGGTCGAGGTACTCCGCGCGCAACTCGGGGTCGTCCCAGCCGGCGAAGCGCTCGCCGTCGAAGCCGTTCGAGATGACGGTCGCGGGGGTGTCGGTGTAGTCGGCGATCACCGCTCGGTTGTGCTCGGAGGGGCAGACCAGGTGGTCGGCCTGGTCGTAGGCGTAGGCGAGGAACGGTTTCAGGGGCCGGGCGAGCGCGTTCGAGAAGACGAAGCTATCCCGGAAGTCCGCCGCCGTGTTGTGAGTGTGAAAGAGAACGGGGACCCCCCGACGGCGGGCGCGTTTGGCGTAGTAGATCGAGCGCGGGCCGGCGTTGTTGAGATGCAACAGGTCGCAGTCGAGCGTCGGCTCGGTGGTGTAGTCGATGCCGTGGTCGTCGAGGACCGCCCGCTGGTTGTTGACCGACTGGGCGAACCCGCCGGTGACGACGCCCTCGCCCTCGAAGTAGTGGCTGACTCTCATGTGTGGTCGGGGTGCGGTCGACGCTGCGGTCGCACGCCTGCGACCGCGGGCGACGGCCGCGTCACTTCTCGATGATGCTCTCTTCGATGGCCTCGCCGAAGTGGCGGGCCTTGTCGCCGTAGTAGACGCGCACCTCGTCGCCCTCCGCCAGATCCGTGACCGCCTTGCGGCCGTCGGCGGTGGCGACCTTGATCGTCTCGGCGTTCTGTAGCAGCGTCTCGATGCGGTCGACGCCGTCGCCGGTCTCGACCTCGGCGCTGATCCGGAACATCGGTCGCTTCTCGATCTTGACGCGGCCGACGATGGCCTCGCGAGTACGTCCCTCGGTGTCGACGACCTGCACCTCGTCGCCGCTGCGTAGCTCCGAGAGGTACTTCGTGCCGCCGTCGGGCGTGCGGACGTACGCGTGGACGGCCCCGGCGTTGACGCGGAACGGTCGCGAGGCGACGTACGGCGACTCCGCGGTCTCGGCGTGGACGAAAAACAGGCCGCGACTCATCGAGCCGACGAGCATCCCCTCGTCGTGTTGCATGAGGTTCCCGGTGTCGATGCAGACCCGGTCGGCCGAGCCGGTCTGTTCGATCTCGGTGATCTCCGCCGTGGTGAGCTCGAGTTGCTCGCGGCTCATCTCGTCGCGGACCTCGACGGTCTCGCGGATCTCGTCGACGTTGTCCGTGTCGAGCAGGACGGAGTCGGCGCCGATCTCCAGCGTCTCGTAGGCGGTGCGGGCCTCCTCTGCGGTGGTGACGCCCGCGACGAGGTTCGTCTCGTCGCCGATGCGCGCGATGAGGTTTTCCAGGGGAATGATCTGCCAGTCCTCGCCGACGACGATAGTGTAGTCGGCCGCCGTCGCCACTTCCTCGGCGAACTCCTCGTAGCGCTCGTCGAAGATGCGGACGTAGCCCGCGGTCGCTTTGCCGTCCTGGCGCAGTACGGACAGGTCGGCCGACCCCGAGAGGTCTCTGGGGATGTCCATCGAGCCGTCGCCCTCGCCGCCCTTGCCGACGACGGCCGCGTCCGGTTCCTCGTCCTCGTCGGCCTCGGCGTCCATCACGTGCACGTCACCGTTGGTGAACGCCGCGATATTGACGGCGCCCAGATCGCGGACTCGGGCCACGTCGGACTCGTCGACGAGGACCCAGTCGACCCCCGCCTCCAGCCCCGCCGTGATCCGGCGCTTGCGCGCCTCCCAGTCGCCGACCTCGTCGTCGGCCTTCAGCCACACTTGCCGTGTCATGTATCCACGCTCGCCTCCGTCCGATTTGAACGTGGCGGAAGCGGCGCCATCAGACACTCCAGCAGTCGGGAGACAGACCGCCGGCCGAGCCGACGCCACAGCCGTCGCTGGTCGGCGATCGGTCCGGTGGACAGAACGCGCGAGTACCCCTACCCGCTGTCCACCGACGTACCGCCGAATCGCCTGACGGCAGGTATATGTTTTGTGGTTCGTGAGAGCGGAGTGAGTGTTCTCTTGCCGGAGCATCCCCTCCACGAGGGGACAACGGATCCGGTACGTAGATCAGCCATCTTCTCTGCGGTTCATTCGTTCGACTGTGCGACAGAAATGGCCCGTTGGAGGAGCTCCACTTCGCGATCAACGACCGAAGGCGGCATCTCGTATTCCGCGAACAATGCTTCGACAGCCTCCAACTCCGGTGAAGGGGTCGGCGGGTCGTCGAGCAGTGGGGAATCAACCCGCTCAAACGACGGCGGGGAGAGGAGCAGGCCGCGGAGATCGTCGAGGATGTCCGGAGTCGGGTCACTGGCGCGAGCGTAGACCGATTCGATCGACCCGTACATATCGAGCGCGTCCATCGCGGATTCCGCACTCATATTTTGAACGCCGTCGTTGTAATCGGTGCCAACGAGTATGGCGACGTCAACCAGCTCCGACCGAGAAAGGCCGGTCTCTGCTTCGAGCGCCCGGCGGTTAACTAATTTGTCTGGGCCCCGACCAGTGAAATTCTGGACCTGGATCTCGGCGCCGTACAGGAGCGTATCCCAGTCATTCGACAGCACGAAGTCGGCGTAGCCATCGCGATTTAGCACGGCTGCTCCGGCTTCCCCATCGAAGGGATACTCGACGAACGGGACCCCGAGCGCATCCAAGACTCTCGTCATCGACTCCCTGAAAAATTCGGTCTGTGGGTACGGCGTCTCCTCCGTTGACCGCTCCGGGTCAGTCATCTGACGGACCTCACTCGAGAACTCGCCATCGAATACGAATATCAGGGGGATCTCCGCTCGGATGAACCTCCTGACACCACGGACCGTTCCGAGGACGTGCGATACGCCTTCGCCGTCCGAGCGCGAGCGGTGCTCCCACGGAACGCCCGAACGAACGCCGGTCGCCACCTTCGTCACCCAGTTCAAGGCGTCCACCGCTCCGACCCGACCAGCGTGATCGCTGAGTTGGATCTCCGACGCCGGAGCGAATCGCCCGAGCCAAGGCGCTCCCATAGTCCTTCAATCAACTGTTCTAGCAAGATAAACAACGTTCGGAATCCGGGTCGATCGATCGTCACTCCGTTGCGAGGACTCGTGGAACAGAGACGCGGAACCGAGAGTGTGCGGCCGATGCAGCGGACCTACCACCCGCCGTCGACGTGGTGGAGTCCCCCGTCGTGTAGCCGGCGGCGTCGCCGGCGAGGTAGCAGGTCGCGGGTGCCACGTCGTCGGCGACGACCACCGTCGCGCCGGCCTCGACGAACTCCAGAGCGATGACGCGGCCGATATCCGAGTTCCTACCGGTGACGACCGCGGCTTCGTCGCGGCAGTCGAAGGTCGCGGTTCTCGGAGACGTGGTGTCGGCCGTAATCGGTCAAACGACTCCGGCGGGACCTCCCTGCGGACCTGGACGGCCCCGGCCTGCGAGAATCGCCACAAGGCTCTTTCGGGAGGCGTTCCCACGGACGAGTATGCAGGAGGCCTGGATCCAACTCCAGTGTCCCGAATGCGGCGAACAGTGGGAAGCCAACCCCGCCGACCTCCACGAGCCCGAGGAGGCGTTCGGTTGCAAGGACTGCGAGGCGCGGCGGCCCCTCTCGGAGTTCACCAAGACCGCCCGCGACTTCGAGATTCTGGAGGAGTTCCACGGGAGCTAGCGACCGGAAGTTTCGCCCGAACGGAAAGGAGCAGGGTCGAGCGGTTCGAAGTCGAACGGGATGACCGAACTCGACGCGGTGGTGTTCGACCTCGACAGCACGCTCTGTGTCTCGACACAGGACGACGCCGAGATCCACGCCGCGGTCTTCGAACGGACGGGGATCCCGGAGTTCTTCGAGCCGGCCGATCTGCACGCCATCGACTGGTCGGCACTGCCCGAGGCCGACTCGGAGCGCGCCCACTACGAGAACATGTACCGCGCCGTCGCGAAGGCGGTCGGCGCCGACCCCGACCACGCGCCGGCCCTGGCCGAAGCGACCGTCGAGGTGATGGACCCGGCCGCGGTGACGTTTCGTGAGGGCGCCGCGGACGCGCTCGCGTACGTCCGCGACCGGTACGAGGTCGCCCTGCTCACGAACGGCACCGAGGACTCACAGCTGCCGAAGGTCGAGCGGCTCGGCGTCGCCGACTGCTTCGAGACGATCGTCTGCTGCGGACCGGGCACCGGGATCGCGTCCAAACCCCACCCGGAGCCGTTCGAGCGCGCGCTCGACGCCCTCGGGACGGCGCCCGCCCGGACGGCGTACGTCGGCGACCGCCACGACGGCGACGTGGTGGGCGCCCACGCCGCGGGGATGCGATCGGTGTGGGTACCGACGGGCGTCCCCGGCGAGGACCACTCCGAAGACCCGGACCCCGCGCCCACCCACCGGCTCGACTCGATGGCAGAGCTACCGAGCGTACTCTGATGGGGTTCGGGTGCCGCCGCCCGCACTATCGAGTTCGAACCCCACCGCGAGCGACGACGGGCCGTCGTAGACGAACCGGTAGTCGCCCGCGGGTAGCCGCTCGCAGACGACGAACTTCCCGGTCGAGAAACCGGCGGCGCTCGTACGGAACGACCATGCCAGGCCCTCGCCTGGGTCGTGGCGGAGCGCAGTCGCGTTGAATCCGGCCCGGTCCCCGGGGAACAGCGTCACCGTCCGCCAGCCCCCGCCGACGTGCCGCTGGAGCGCGTAGCGGTGGCGGGTCCCCGTGGTCTGCCGGTCGTCCGCGACGTTGGTCAGCTCGAAGGCGATCGGCTCGCCGTGAGCGACGACCGACCGGTTCGCAGTCAGTTCGAACCCGCCCGCGCTGGCGGGGAGCGCGCCCGCGGAGCCGATGTCAGGTGCCGTTTCGTCTCCGGAACAGGCCGACGGACTCTCGACGGTCCGCGAGTCGGCCGGCCCGCGTTCGGGTCCCGAGACGGCGCCGAGACAGCCGGAGACTGCGGCCATCGCGATCAGCGCCAGGAGCGCGACGGAGGGCATCGAGCGAGTGGACTCGTCCATACCCCGGGAGAGCGCCGGGGACTACCTCAGGGTGTCGCGAGCTAAAGCGACCGTTTACGTGGCCCGCAGGTTCAAGAGGACCCGGCGGAAAAGGTCGATATCGTGACCGAGGAGGTGAGTGGGGCGTGAGCATCTTCCCGCTGCGGTCGGAGCCCGACGTGGACGACCGGGAGCCGAAACTCGTCGACCTGTCCGAGGCCGACGCCGACGAGGTGTTCGACGCGTTGGGCTCGGCAACCGCCCGCTCGCTGTTGCTCGAACTCCACGACGAACCGCGGCCCGCGTCCGATCTCGCCGAGGCGGTCGACACCAGCGTCCAGAACGTCCAGTATCACCTGACGAAGCTCGAAGCCGCGGACCTCGTCGAGAGTGTCGACACCTGGTACTCCGAGAGCGGGTCGGAGATGACCGTCTACGCGCCCGCCGACGAGTCGCTGGTGCTGTTCGCGGGTGAGGAGCCCGAGTCGTCGCTGCGTCGGCTGCTGGCGCGGCTGGTCGGTGTCGTGGGACTGCTGGCGGCCGGCGCCATCGCGGTCGCGTTCGCCGTCGGCGGCCGCGGGGGGACGGCGCCAGCGGCCGGCAACGCGACGGGCAACATGAGCGCGCCGGCCGCGGCGCCGACTGGAGGGGCCGACCCGGTCGTTACCGGGATCGCCTTCCTCGCCGGCGGACTCGTCGCACTGGCGGCACTGTTCGTCGTCGATCGGGGCTGAGAACGCCGTGGTCGATGGCCGTCGAACCGTTCAGGCCTCGGCGGGGAGCCCGGCGTGCTCGGCGGCCTCCTCGGCGGAGGCGTCGTCGTGGAGGACGGCGGCGATGGCGCTGGTGATCGCTTCGGGGTCGTCGTGCTGGAAGATCGACCGACCCATCGAGACGCCGTCGGCGCCGGCGTCGACGGCGCCGCGGACCATCGAGAGCGTCTCGCGGTCGGTGCCCTTCGAGCCGCCGGCGATGACGACCGGCAGCGAGGTGGACTCGACGACGCGACCGAAGGTGTCGGCGGAGCCGCTGTAGGCGGTCTTGACCACGTCGGCGCCCAACTCTTCCGCGAGCCGGACGGCGTGACCCAAGTCCTCGGCGAACAGTTCGGGGTCGTCGTTGCGCACGTCGTGGCCGCGGGCGTAGGCCATTGCGAGCGTCGGCAGCCCGTAGCGCTCGGCCTCGCTGGTGACCTCCGAGAGCTGTGTGATCTGGTCGGGTTCGTGCTCGCTGCCGACGTTGATGTGGAAGGAGACGGCGTCAGCGCCCGCGCGGATGGCGTCCTCGACGGTGCCGGTCGGTCGCTTGTCGCTCTCGTCGGGGCCGATGCTCGTCGAACCGTTGAGGTGGACGATGTACCCCGCGTCGTTGGTGTTTGGGTGGACGCGGCCGGCGACGCCGCGCTGGGTGAGTACAGCGTCGGCGCCGCCCCGCGTGACGGCGTCGACCGTCGACTCGATGTCGACGAGTCCTTTCACGGCCCCCAGTGTGAGCCCGTGGTCCATCGGGACGATCAGGTGACGCCCCCCCGTCCCGATGCGGGCGAGGCGCGCGTCTTTCCCTGCAGTCATGTTGTGTGAGGGTGTGGCAAGTACGGTTATTTGCCTTCCGGTTGCGGCCCGTCCTGCACCGACCGCCCCCGGCCGCGCTCCACCCGGTCGCCGTCCGTCCCTCGCGACCGTCGCTGTCCACGCCACACGAGTTTATTATCATTTGCGATATGCGGCGGGTTAGGGATTTACACACCGATATCGTATTCAGATCCAGTGCGACGCTCGTACGCCTCATCTGTGCTCGTCGTGATCATCTCGATCTCGATAGTGATACCTACGATCGGGGTCGTCGGTGCGGCGGCCGGGACTGGCAGCGAGGGCGCGGTCGGTCAGACGGGTGGCGAGGGCGCGGCGGCAGGGGCGTCGGCCGCGACGGCACCGACCGAGGCGGTGACGGTGACGCGCGTCGGCGACGGGGTTCGCTACGACTTGCGGTTCGCGCGGCCGGGCGGGGCCGACCGGGCGTGGCTGGTCGTCCGCGGCTCCGCGCGCGTCGTCGAGGCGCCCGGGTTCGAGCGCGTGGCCGAGTCGGACCTGACGCGGCTCCGCTGGACGGGCGGAGAGTCCGCCGCCGTGTCGGTGGTCGTCCCCGCGGGGGTAGGCGACCCGGACGAGACGGCGACGACCGAGGCGTGGGCGTTCACCCGCACGCCGTTCGTCGAACTCCAGTGGGTCGCCGACGGGGCGGTCGAGCGGGTCTGGCCGTTGGCCGAACGGCGAGGGAACGTCCCGGCCGACGCCGGTGCCGTCGGCGACCGGTACGCCCTCGTCGGCGCCTCCGACACCGTCACGCGACCGACGCCGGCCGGACGGATCGACCTGGTCGTCCCCGCGGGCGCGATGGACGACGCGGAGGCCGAACGCGTCGCGGACGCGCTCGCGCGGGCGGCCCGTGACCTCGACGTGGGCGACCGCGGCGACGCGGTGCTGGCGTTCGCGGCGCCCGACTCCGTCCGCTGGGGCGGGGAGTCCGTCCCCGCGTACGACGAGTTCTGGGCCAACGCCGGCTCCGGGCTCGACACTCCCGAAGCCGTCTGGCTCCACGAGTACGTTCACACCCGCCAGTCGTTCCGCGTCGCGCCCGACATGCGGTGGGTCCGCGAGGCTGGCGCCGAGTACTACGCCGCCCGGCTGGCCCGCCAGCAGGGCCTGGTCGACCGCGAGGCCGTGGAGACACATCTCGACGGCGCGCCGTCGACGGCGACGCTCACCGACCCGGACTCCTGGGCGAGCGAGGCGGTCCCCCAGCGCAAGGGCGCGCGGGCGATGGCGGTTCTCGACAGGCGCATCCGCGAGCAGACGTACGGACACCGCTCGCTCGCGGACGTGTTCCGTCGGCTCAACCGCCACGACGGGGTCGTCACCTACGCCGTCTTCGAACAGACGGTCGCCGAGGTTACCGGTGAACCCGACGACCGCTGGCTCGACCGCCACGTGAACGGCTCGGCTCCGGTCGCCGACCAGTACGGCCCGGACGCCCGTCCGCTCGCCGCTTCGCTGCTCGGTCACCTCGGCGTCGACGGCGCGGACGGCGTCCACGCGGCCGTCCGCGGCGAGGGGGCCGCCTTCTTCGTCGTCGCGACCGGCTTTAGTCTGGTCGTGGCGCTCCCGCTCTACGGAGTCCTCCGTCGACAGGAACGGCGAGCGCGGCGCGCGAGCGCCGCGGACGCCGGACGGCCGCGCGCGGCGTGAGAACCGCGAGCCGACCGCGCGGCGGCGTCAGTCGGACCGTTCGGCCGCGACCTGCTCGGCGCCGTCGAGCGCCCCCTCCTTGAGCTCGCGGGCCTTCGCCTCGAGGCGCTGGGCCGTCTCGGCGAACGGCTGGTCCACCTCGGGGTCGGCCCCGTCGGCGACGATGTCGACCAGCGCCGAACCGACGATAATCCCGTCGGCGCCCGCCGAGACGATGCGCTCGGCGTGCTCACCCGTCTTGATACCGAACCCGACCGCCTTGGGCACGTCCCAGTCGTCGACGCGGGCCAGCGACTCATCGGTCTGGTCGGACACGTCGTCGCGCGCGCCGGTCACGCCCAGTCGCGCCTGCACGTAGACGTAGCCCGAGACGTGCTCCTGCATGCGGTCGAGGCGCTCGCCCTTCGTCGTCGGCGCGATGATGAACACCAGATCCTGGTCGAACTCGTCGCACGCCTCGCGGAGCGGCCCCGCCTCCTCGGCGGGGAGGTCGACGACGACGAACCCCTCGATGCCGACCTCGTCAGCCCGCTCGGCGAACGCCCGCGGTCCCGTCTCGCCCGTCTCGGGATGGGTGTACTGGGCGACCAGGTTGTAGTAGGTCATACAGACCAGCGGCACCGTCACGTCCAGGTCCTCGACGAACTCGAAGTAGCGGTCGGGGGTCATCCCGCCCTCCAGCGAGCGGACGACCGCCTCCTGAATGGTCGACCCCTCGGCGATGGGCTCGGAGAACGGCAGGCCGAGTTCGATCACGTCGGCGCCCCCTCGCTCCAGGGCCTCGACGTACTCCAGCGACTCCTCGTAGGTCGGGTCCCCGGCCGCGACGTAGGGGACGAACGCCGGCTCGTCGGCGAACACACGTTCGAGCCCCATCAGAGGTCACCCCCGCCGCCCGCGGCCGCGCGGAGCACCGACATGTCCGGCGCCACGTCCAGATCGCGTTTCTCCGTCTCCTCCAGCACGGTCTCCAGGTCCTTGTCGCCGCGGCCGGAGACGTTGACGATCACGAGATCACCGAGTTCGTCGTGGTGTTCTTCGAGGTAGCCGAAGGCGTGGGCCGTCTCCAGCGCCGGGATGACGCCCTCGTCCTGTGAGAGCCGGTGGAACGCTTCGAGGGCGCTGTCGTCGTCGACGTTGACCGCGTCGACTCGGTCCTCGTCGACGAGGTGGGCCAGTTCCGGTCCGACGCCGGCGTAGTCGAGCCCGGCCGAGACGGAGTGCGATTCCATGATCTGGCCGTTCGAGTCCTGCAGGAGCTTCGTGCGCGCGCCGTGGAGGACGCCCTCCTCGCCGGTCGACAGCGACGCCGAGTTGGGCGCGACGCCTTTCTCCTCGTCCACGTCGAGCGACGAGCCGCCGGCCTCGACGGCGTAGAGGTCCACGTCCGGATCGTCGACGAAGTGGTGGAACGTGCCCATCGTGTTCGACCCGCCACCGGCACAGGCGAGGACGGCGTCCGGCAGGCGGCCGGCCTTCGCCTGTACCTGCTCGCGGGCCTCCTCGGAGATGACCGACTGGAAGTCACGGACCATCCGCGGGAACGGCGCCGGACCGACGACGCTCCCGATGACGTAGTGGGTCGTCTCGACGGTGGTCGCCCAGTCGCGCATCGTCTCGGAGATGGCCTCCTTGAGCGTCCCTCGGCCCGTCGTGACGGGGGTGATCTCGGCGCCGTTGATCTTCATCCGGAAGACGTTGGGGCGCTGGCGCCGGATGTCCGTCTCGCCCATGTATATCTCGCAGGGCATATCGAGGTGGGCGGCGGCCATCGCCGTCGCCGTCCCGTGCTGGCCGGCGCCCGTCTCCGCGACGATCCGCTCTTTGCGCATGTACTTCGCGAGCAGCACCTGCCCGAGCGCGTTGTTGAGCTTGTGTGCGCCGCCGTGGAGCAGGTCCTCGCGCTTGAGGTACACCTCGGTGTCGTACCGTTCCGAGAGCGACTCGGCGTGCTGGAGCGGCAGGGGCCGCCCGCCGAAATCGGCGAGTCGCCGCTGGAACTCGTCCATGAAGCCGTCCTCGTTGTCCAGGACGTACCGCTCGTAGGCGTCGGTAAGCTCTTCGATGGCCGGCATCAGCGACTCCGGCACGAACTGTCCACCGTACTCGCCGAACTTCGCGTCGTCTGTGCTCATGATTGGGTGTCCGCTTCCGCGTCAGTGTCCGCGTCCGCCGTCTCGGCCGTCGCGTCCGATTCCGCCGTCACGAGGCGCCGGGTGTTCGCTTCCACGTCGCTGCCACCCGCCGCGTCCACGATCGCCGATCCCACCAGGAGGGCGTCGGCGCCCGCCTCGCGCATCGCCAGTGCGTCGTTCGTCGTCGCTATGCCGCTCTCCGCAATGAGGGTGACGTTTTCCGGTACTTCAGGGGCTACCGTCTCGAACGTCCCCAGGTCGACCTCCAGTTTCGCCAGGTCGCGGTTGTTCACGCCGACGATCTCCGCGCCCGCCTCGACCGCGCGCTCGACCTCCTCGGCGGTGTGGGCCTCGACGAGCACCTGGAAGCCCCGCTCGCGCGCCGCCGTCAGCAGGTCCGCCAGGTCGTGAGTCCCCTCCTCGTCGAGAAAGCGGACGATCAGTAGGGCCACGTCGGCCTCGACGGCGTCGAGCTGGGCCTCCCTGACCACGAAGTCCTTCCGGAGGACCGGCACGTCGACCGCCGCGCGTATCCGTTCGAGCGCGTCGGTCGACCCGCCGAAGTGTTCCGGCTCGGTCAGCACCGACAGCGCCGCCGCGCCGCCCGCGACCATCGACTCGGCCAGCTCGACCGGATCGTCGGTCCGCTCACCCTCCGTCGTCGGACTCGTCGGCTTGACCTCGGCGATCACCGGGACGCGCCCGTCGGCCTCGGCCCGTTCGAACGCCCCGGTCAGCGAGCGCGCGTCCACCTCGACGCGCTCACCGCCCGCCTCCTCGCGCCCCGCTGCGCGCTCGCGGGCCGCGTCGAGGATCGACCGTACTTTCGGTGCGATATCGCCACCAGTACTCATTGATGTTCACTAACGGACAGAGTTGTACATAAGGTTTGCGTCACCGGGACGACCGTCGGTACCGACGCGGCCCCCGGTTCGGGTCGGACGACGAGGCGAACGCTGAAATGGGCCGGCCTCGTGGCCCCGGATATGAGTCCGGTCGCCGACGAACTCGCGGGCGTGGTCGATCTGTTCGGGGGGTTGACCCGCGAGGAGTTCCACCGCGCGCTCGAAGAGTTGGCCTACAAGCGCGGCGAAGAGCCCGACGGCGACGCCGTCGCCGCGGCCGTCGACGCCGCCGTCGAGAGCTACCACCTCGTCCCCGTCGAGCGCGCGGAGACGACCCTGCTGGTCGCCGGCCCGACCGCCTTCCCGACGCTGCCCGAGGGCGCCGAGGACCTCCCGCACATCATGGACGTCGAGACGCGGTCGGTCGACCGCGCAACCGCCGCGGCCGCCGCCCGCGACCGCCTCGACGCTCAGGCCGTCGAAGTCGCCAAGGCCGGCGACGGCGACCGCGCCGCCGCGCTCGTCGAGGTCTGTTACGACCTGGAGACGTGGGCCGCCGTCGACACCGCCGACCTGCGCGAGCGGCTCGACGACGTATGAGTCCCACCGAGCGACCGCCCCGACGACCGTCTTCGAAGGGAACCCGCCAGTTAAGACCACTCGCCCCGTTCGACCGGATATGGACCTGTCGCGGGTGCGCGACCGCGACCCGGTCGGCCTGCCGGCCGACGGGTCGCGGTCCGACGGGAGCGACCGCCTCACCGGCGAGGAGCGCGAGGCGGCGGTCCTGGCACCGGTCGTCACTCGCGAGGGCGCCGACCACGTCCTGTTCACCAAGCGCGCCGACCACCTCAGCGACCACCCCGGGCAGATGAGCTTCCCCGGCGGCGGCCGCGAACCGGAGGACGCGGACCTGCTCGCGACCGCGCTCCGCGAGGCTGGCGAGGAGATCGGCCTCCGCGCCGACGAGGCCGAGGTCGTCGGCCGGATCGACGACATCCGGACGATCACCGACTACCTCGTCCGTCCGTTCGTCGCGCGCGTCACCGACCGCGAGTACGTCCCGAGCGACGGAGAGGTCGCCGAGGTGGCCGTCCTCCCCGTCGCCGGCCTCACCGACCCCGACAACTACGAGAGCGAGCGCCGCGACCACCCCCACTACGGGGAGATCCGACTCCACTTCTTCCGCGTCGACGGGTTCACCGTCTGGGGCGCTACCGCCAACATGCTCGTCCAACTGCTCGAGTTGACCACCGACTGGGAACTGCCGCCCGAACCCGACCGCACCGTCGACGCCGACGCCGACCTCCCCGGGTGAGCGACGGCCGACGGTGTCCGGATGCGCGGAACAAATCTTCAAGTTCCGACCGGCCGGAGGTGAGGACATGAACGAGGAGGCGGGGATCTACGCGCGCGAGTCATCGTATCTCGACCGATACGTCCAGTTCGGGGAAGCACAGGGACGAGTGCTCTCACTGTCGTTCCCGAACACACCCGATGACGACGCCGAACCCGACCACGCGTTGCTCGACCGGGTCGAGGGGTTCCTCACCGGTACGGAGGACGACTTCGGCGACGTGACCGTCGCGTTGACGGTTCCGACGGACCGTCGCGCAGTGCTAGAGACCGTCCGTGAAATCCCGTATGGCGAGCAGGTCAGCGTCACCGAACTCGTCCGGATGACGCCCGAGGGCGACCCCGACGACGAGGAAGACGTGCGCACCGCCCGGAGCGCCCTGGCGGACAACCCCGCGCCCCTGCTCATCCCGGACCACCGTGTCCGCGACGGTCCCAGCGCCGCCCCGGCCGAGGTCGAACAGCGACTCCGCTCGCTCGAAGGGCTCTGACCGTCAGGCCGACGCCCCCGGGCCCGCCTCGAAGCGGCGCCAGAGCAACAGGACCATCGCCCCAAATATCGTCAGATCCGCCGTCAGCGATGTCCTCTCCGTGGTGAACGGAAGCCACCCGGGGTCGGCCGTTCCGACGAGCAGCGCCGTTCCGCCGACGACGAGGAACGCTCCGACCAGCAGTCGGGTCTGCGTCGCGGTCCCGACGACGGCCACCGCCGCGACGACCGCGACCACCAGTCCGAGGCCGACACCGACCCCCAGTGGCGCGACAGCGAGGTCTCCCGTCGAATCCGTCACGACAACCGCGAGCCAGGCCAGTACCAGGACTCCCCAACCGGCCAGTTTCAGTCGGTGCGTACGTTCGTCGTCCATACTACACGCGTCGGACAGCTGTCACTAAACGATAGCGACTGCGGCCTGCTCACGACCACACCGGGTCGGGTAGCCCGACCCCCTCGTGGGCGAGAAACTCCAGGGCGTTGACGAGGTAGTGGGCGACGACCACGACCAGCAGGCTGTCGGTGAGGACGAATCCGGCCGCGAGCGCCATGCCGAGCCCCCCGGTGACGAGGACGCCGACGCGGCCCTGGGCGCCGTGACCGAGCGCGAACGCGATCGAGGAGACGACGGCCAGCACCCACGGCGACACGCCGACGGCCGGCGTCACCGCGCCGACGACCGCCGCCCGGAAGACGAACTCCTCGACGACGGCGATCGTCGGCAGCGTCGCGCCCAGAAGTAGCCCCCAGCCGCGGACCCCCTCCGGTGCGAGCAGTTCTCGCAGCCCCTCGTCGTAGTCGGCGCCCGAGGACGCCGCCAGCCCGGAGGCGAGTTCGTTCCCGACCCAGAGGACCACGCCGAAGGAAGCCCCGACTGCGAGCGCCGGCAGTCCCGTCGAGAGCGCGTCGCCGCTGACTCCCAGCACGTCGAGCGGGACGCCGAAGTACCAGGCGCCGCCCGCGAGGATCGCGCCGATCAGCCCCTGCGTGAGCGCCACGTTCAACAGGAGCAGCCCGGCCGACATCGCCGGCGGCTCCCTGACGTTGTGCGCGACGGCGGGCTCGACCTGCCGATCCGCGATGGGGTCCTCGACGGCGGTTCGACCCGGCTCCTCGGTCGGCCCCAGCGCGCCGTCGGGCGCCAGCGGGTGCGCGACCGGCGACGACCCTGGGGCGTCTTCGTCCGCGTCGCGGTCACCGTCGTCGGTCGTCGGCCGTTCCACTGTGGTCGCGTCGCGGTTCACGGACCGGACTCGCTTCGACGACGGCGGACGGTTCGGATCGTTGGCGTCACCCCCCTGGTCGTCGTCCGCTCCGTCGCCGTCCGCCTCCTCACCGTCGACGACGCCCTGCGAGAGCCGCGCGAGTAGCAGAAAGCCCCCGAGGACGACGGTGACGAGCCAGGCGAACCCCGCGAGATCCGTCTCGGGGACGGGCAGGATCTGGAGCGCGTGACCGACAGCCGGCGAAAGCGTCACACTCGGAGTTGGGACTCGGCGGTCGAAAGTCGTTTCGGAGCCGAAAGAAGCGAGTTCGCGGTTCGAACGGGACTGGCGAGGAGCCTTACTGCGGGCTCGGCGAGCCGCCGGTCTGGCCGACCTCGCGCTGTTCGAGCGCCTTGCCCGTGATGGACTTCAGGCGGTCGACCAGCGAGTCCTTCTCGGGTTCGCCGGCCAGCGCGACCTCCAGCACCTCGGAGATGTGCTGGACGGGGACGATCTCGATCTGGTCTTTGTACTCGTCCTCGATCATCACGTCCTGCTCGTTCGACTTGGGGATGATGACCGTGTCGAGGCCCGACTTCGCCGCGGCCTCGATCTTGTGGGTGACCCCACCGACCGGGAGCACGTCGCCCCGGACCGACAGCGAGCCCGTCATCGCGAGGTTCTGCTCGACGGGCACGTCCTCCAGCGCGGAGATGACGGCCGTGGCGACCGTGATGGAGGCGGAGTCGCCGTCGACGCCGCCCTCACCGGCCTGGACGAACTGGATGTGGACGTCCTTCTCGGAGATGTCCTCGTCGCTGAACTTCTTGATGATGGCCGAGACGTTCTGGACCGCCTCCTCGGCCATCTCCTGGAGCTGTCCGGTCGCGATGACCTGGCCGGGCCCCTGCGAGGGGGTGACCTCGGCCATCACGGGGAGGACGATACCGGAGTCCTCGCCCATGACCGCCAGGCCGTTGACGCGACCGACCACGCCGCCCTCGTTGACGGTGAGCTCGTAGTCCTTGCGGCGCTCGATGTAGTTGTCGGCGAGCTGCTGCTCGATCGACCGGGAGCGCCGTTTGGCCTGGAGCACGTCCTCGCGCTCGGTGAACTCCTTGTCCTCGGCGCGGGCGATGTCGCCCGCGACGCGGACCAGCCCACCGAGGTCGCGCAGCTTCAGCGAGAGGTGTCCCTTCCGGCCGGACCGGCGCCGGGCTTCGAGGATGACCTCCTCGACGGCATCCTCGTTGAAGTGGGGCAGGCGACCGTCTTTCTCGACTTCCTGGGCGACGAAGCGGGCGTACTTGCGCCGCATCTCGGCGTCGTCCTCGATGGTGTCGTCCATGTAGACCTCGTACCCGTAGCCCTTGATACGCGAGCGCAGGGCCGGGTGCATGTTCTCCATGGCGTCGAGGTTACCCGCGGCGACCATGATGAAGTCCGTCGGGACGGGTTCGGTCTGGACCATCGCGCCCGAGGAGCGCTCGGACTGGCCCGTGATGGAGAACTCGCCCTCCTGGATGGCCGTCATCAGTTTCTGCTGGGAGCGGATGTCGAGCGTGTTGATCTCGTCGATGAACAGCACGCCCTTGTTGGCCTTGTGGATGGCGCCCGCCTCGACGCGGTCGTGGCTGGGCGTCTCCATGCCGCCGGACTGGAACGGGTCGTGGCGGACGTCGCCCAGCATCGCACCGGCGTGGGCGCCCGTCGCGTCCTCGAACGGCGCGGTCTGCTGGTTGGCGTTGCCGACCAGCAGGTTCGGGATCATGGAGTCGTTGCCCCGCGAGCCGTAGCGGAACGCGAGGTAGACGACGCCGGCCGCGAGGATGCCCAGCAGCACCGAGCCCTGGATGAGCAGCGCGTACCCGATGATGATCGCGATGATGATCCACATCAGGAACGACCGCATCTGGTTGCGCTTGCGCGCCTCCTCCTTGTGGGCGTCCACGATCTGTTCGCCCTTCCCCGCCGGCACGGTGCGGATCTTCGGCTCGTTGCCGTCGTCGGGGTTGTGGTAGACGAGCACGTCCTGCAGCTCCTCCTTGGGGAGCAGCTGACTCATCGCCTTCGCCAGCATCGACTTGCCCGTCCCGGGCGAGCCGATCATCATCACGTGGCGGCGCTGTTTGGCCGCTTTCATCACCACGTCGCGGGCGTGGTCCTGCCCGATGACCTGGTCGACCAGGCGGTCGGGCACCTCGATGTCGGCGGTGGTCTCGACGTCGAGTCCGCCGAGCAAGTCCTCGTCGGCGTTCTCGACGGCGGCCCCGTCGGCGTCGATCTCGACCGCGCTGCCGAGACTCTCGTCGCCGTCGACCGCGACGGCGGACCCGTCGCCGCCGGACTCGTCGGCTCCCGACTCGTCGCCGCTCTCGGCGTCGCCCGGCACGTCCGGCTCTTCGCCCCGCTCGTCGGGGGTCGAGTCCGGCGCCTCGTCGGCCACGCCGACCTCCTCGGTCTCGTCCGCCTCGTCGGCGGGCGGATCGTCGGTGTCGATATTTTCACTCATATAAGCGATTCTGACATCAGAAGCCAAGGGCTGTTTATTGATATACTTTCTCCCCTATCGACCTCGGATAACGCCCTCAAATCGCCAGACTCGACCGGTTTCGGCCCGCTCGGAGTACACGGTTCCTACCGGTCAGTCCGGAAAAAACAGGGTGTGTCTAGCCCGACCACACGGGCCGACTCGGCGCGTGGACCGCCGGCTGACGGCGCGGGTCGGCGAGCGGGCACCGGTCCGCCACGACGGCCGAGACACGGGGGTTAATGTGGTCGCTCCCCACACCGTGGGGTATGACGCGCGGGTTCTACATCGGGCGCTTCCAGCCGTTCCACGACGGCCACCGGGCGATGGTCGACCACATCGTCGACGAGGTGGACGAACTCGTCCTCGGCATCGGGAGTGCGGACGTGTCTCACACCGTCCGTAACCCCTTCACCGCGGGCGAGCGCGTGATGATGGTGAGCAAGGCCGTCGAGGACGTGGACGTGCCGACCTACGTCGTCCCCATCGAGGACATCGATCGCAACGCCGTCTGGGTCAGCCACATCCAGAGCATGTCTCCCACCTTCGACGTGGCGTACTCGAACAACCCGCTGGTCGTCCAGCTGTTCGAGGAACGGGGCATCGAGGTGCGCGACTCCCCCATGTTCGACCGCGAGCGTCTGGAGGGCAGCGACATCCGCGACCGGATGCTCGCCGACGACACCTGGACCGACCGCGTCCCCGACGTGGTCGCCGAAGTGATCGACGAGTTCAGCGGCGTCCAGCGGCTCCAGACCATCGCCGAGGACGACGTCTCCGAGCGCTGGGAAACCGTCGACGAGGGCGACTGATCGGGCGACCGGGTGACGGGCGTCCGCGCGGCGGCGCCGTCCCGATCAGACGATATCCGGTCCGACCGACTCGACCTCCTCCTCGATCGCCTCGCGCTCGAAGTACAGCAGTTCGACCCCGACGACGACCACCGAGAGAGACACGACGACGTAGAACGTGTGACGCTGGTTCGTGTAGAGGTGCCAGAACAGCAGCGGCAGGAACCCGGCGGTGCCGATCAGCCCGACCGCGGGCGGGAGAGGGTCGATCCGGTCGCGGTCGCGCTCGCGCAGCGCGAGGTAGCTCATCGCCCCGAAGACGACGATGAAGGCGACGGAGGCGAACGACGTGATCCCGCCGAGACTACCGATCGCCGCGAACGCCGCGGTGACGGCGCCGAGGAGGAGGAGCGTCCGGGTCGGGATCCCCTCGGCCACCGAGTCGCCGATCCGGTCGGGCAGCAGGTCGTCGGAGAGCATCCCCTTCGCGAAGTGACCCGTCGAGAACAGCGTCGCGTTGATCGCCGACCCCGTGGAGAACAGCGCCGACAGCGAGATGACGAGCACGCCGGCCCGGCGCAGTCCGAGCGGCGACGCGATCGCACCGGCGGCGTCCGCCAGCGCGGTGTGAGGGTGCGACCGCAGCGCCTCGGGCGCCAGCGCGATGGTGACGACGGCGACCAGCGCGTAGATGGCCACCGCGACCGGGATCGAGACGTACACCGCTTTCCTGATGGTCGCCACGGGGTTCTCGATGCTCTCCTGGTCGTAAAAGAGGAGTTGCCACCCTTGGAAGGCGACGAACGACACCGCCGCCGCGACGACCGGCCCGAACGAGGTGAGCCGGGAAGTCCCGGGCGAGAGCGTCGCACCGCTGGCGCCAGCGACGACGTAGACGAGGCCGCCGACGCCGAAGGCGACCAAAACGCCCACTTTCGCCGCGACGAGGACGTTCTCGGCGCTGCCGGTCGCTTGCGCGCCGAGGAGGTTCAGCCCGACGAACCCGGCGACGGCGGCCACAGAAACGACCGGCCGGAGCGGTACCGGCCCGACGCTATCGGGCACGCCCCCCAGCGCGACCGCGAACTCGCCGAAGGCGAAGGCGTACATCGCCATCGACCCGACGTAACCGAAGAGGAGCGTCCAGCCGGCCATCCCCGCGAGCGTGGAGTTGCCGACGAACGACTGGACGAACGAGACGGAGCCGCCCTGGTTCTGGTCGTCTACGTCGTTGAGTGCGTTGTAGGAGTACCCCGCGCAGGCGGCGACGACGCCGGCGAGGCAGAACGACGCCCACGTCGCCGGGCCGCTGATCCCGGTGACGACGCCCAGCACGGCGTAGATCCCGCCACCGATCATCCCGCCCAGTGCCATCGAGACGCTCTCGGTCAGGCCGAGTTGCTCGCTGGACACGGGCGACGAGTTCGGGTCTCGGACCGTTGAAAGTGGCGCCTATACAGATTGGTAGGTCGACGAATCAGGCGCCACGGTCGCTATAGGGACTATCTGCGACCGTCCGGCGAAAAATTCGGGGTGGGTGTCGGCGTGCGACGCGTGCGTCGGTAACTCGCTCCGGATCGCGGGGAGTCGGGATCGCGACGAGACGCTCGCGTGTTAGCTCGCGGAGATGACGTCGTCGATGCGGACGATCATCGTCGCGGCCTCGGCGGCGGACTCGACGGCCTCGTCCTTGACGGCGACGGGGTCGAGGACGCCCAGGTCGACGGGGTCGTCGATGACGCCGGTCTGGCCCTCGGAGATGATACCGGCGATGCCCTCGCTCTCGTACTCGGCGCGCAGATCGACAAGCGCGTCGATGGGGTCCATGCCGGTGTTCTCGGCGAGCGTGCGCGGGAGCACGTCCACGGCGTCGGCGAAGGCCTCGACGGCGAGCTGCTTGCGGCCTTCGACGCTGGCGGCCTCGCTGCGGATGTGGTCGGCGACGGCGATCTCGGTGGCGCCGGCGCCGGGGACGACGCCGCCCTGGTCGAGGGCGGCGGTCACAACGTCGAGCGCGTCGCCGAGGACGCGCTCGAGCTCGTCGGTGACGTGCTCGGTGCCGCCGCGGGCGAAGACGGTGACCGACTGGCCGGCCGCGCCGTCCTCGACGAAGGTGACGTACTCGTCACCGTACTTCTCGACGGAGATGGAGCCGGCGGAACCGAGGTCGTCGGCTTCGAGCTCCTGGACGCCGGCGGCCCGCGAGAGGCCGGTGGCGTGGGCGAGCTCCTCGCCCTCGTCGTCGCCGACCTCGAAGGCGGCCACGTCGTTCTTGGCGAGGATGGCGGCGACCTGGTCGGCGACGTCGCCGTCGACGAACAGCACGTCGACACCGAGGTCGAGGACGTGCTCGGCGTAGCCGCGGAGTTCGTTCTCCTCGGCCTCGATGGCGGTGTTGAGGTCGTCGACGCTGGAGACGTTGTACTCGGCGTCGATGGAGGCCTCGCGGACCTCGATGTCGTCGTTGACGAAGGCGATCTGCGGGTCCTCGAAGCTGGTCGGCATGTTGTCGTGGACCGGCTCCTCGTCGACGAGGACGCCGTCGACCAGGCGCGTGGCCGACGAGGAGGAACCCGTCTGCGTGTAGACGGTGATGTTGTCGCGGACGACGCCGTCGTCGTCGGCGACCCGGCGGACGGCGTCGACGACGGTCTCGGCGAGCCGTTCGGCCGAGACGTCACCGGTGCCCTTGCCGGTCATCGACGAGCGGGCGACCGTCTCGAGGAGGTCGTCGTCGAGCTCCGCGTCGAGCTTGATCTCGTCGATGGCCTCGTGGGCCATCGCGAGGGCCTCGTAGTACCCTTCGACGATGGTCGTCGGATGGACATCGTCGTCGAGCAGGTCCTCGGCCTGGGTGAGGAGCTCGCCGGCGAGCACCGCCGCGGTGGTCGTCCCGTCGCCGACCTCGACCTCCTGGGTCTCGGCGACCTCGGAGATCATCTGGGCGGCCGGGTGCTCGATGTCCATCTCGTCGAGGATGGTAGCGCCGTCGTTCGTGATGACGACGTCACCGCCGTCCGAGACGAGCATCTTGTCCATGCCGCGCGGACCGAGTGTGGTCCGTACGGACTCGCTGACGGCCTTTCCGGCCGTGATGTTGGAGCTCTGGGCGTCCTTCCCTTGCGTGCGTTCACTGTCCTCGTTGAGGATGAACATCGGCTGTCCACCCATGCGTCGCTGGCCAGATGACATGGTTGAGGTTCATCTATTCATCGTAAGCGGTTCTATATAAAGTTTTCCAAGCACCCCCCACAACCACCGCCAGCGGTGTGTGAGGGGTCACCATTCGGTCGCCCGGGAACCGTTTATATACGATACGTCGGGCGTCGTCTAGCCCTCGGACCGGGAGTCGCCGCGAGCGCCGCGGTGGGCAGCCGTCGCCGCCGGTCGGGCGTGTCGGACCGTCACTCGTCCGCATCGGCGTCCGGTCCGCTGATCCCACGGTAGTCGGGCACCTCGGGAAATCCGTCGTAGGGTTCGATCCCCTCGTGACAGCAGTTCCAGGCCCGCATCGAGGCCACGTATCGGAGTTCCTCTTTCCCCACGCGGGCGGCCATCTCTTCGACCGTCGCCGCGTGGTAGGTGCCACACGTCGAACAGAGCGCCTGACACCGACTGGGCTTGCGTTCCCCCGCGCTGTGGCGCCTGTCTCGGTTGTACTCGAACCGGACTTTCGTCACAACGGCAGAGAAGTCGAGGTCGGTCATCTGTCCCGACATCTCGCCACCCCGGAGTAAAATTTCTGTGCGTCGCGACGAGCGAATCCGAGCGGGGTACGCGCCCGTTCCGGACGGGACTGACCGGGCGCGACCGACACGGCCGCTCCCGGATCCGAACGAGTCAGACAGCTTCCGCGCTCCGACAACCGTTTTAACCACGTCCACACATGGTAGAGTGAATGCTGGAGTTGGAGCACGGGTTCCGGGTGGTCGACGTGCACGCGCGGTTGGAACCGGACGAGGACCGGCGCCAGCGGGCGGGGTTGGGCGACCCCGAGCGGTTGGAACGGGAGATGCACCAGGCCGGCGTCGTCCGGTCGCTTGTGTTCCCGAGCGCTCGGGAGGACGACTACCTGCCGGCGAACAACGCCGTCGCGCGAATGAGTGTCGGCCGACCGTTCGTCGCGATCGCCCGCATCAACGGCGCCCGCGACCCCGCCGACACGACCGCGGCGAAGCTCCGGAACCTCACCGCCCGGCGCCAGGACGACCACACCTCGCCCGAGGACGTCGAGCAGTACGCCTACGACGACCGGTTCGTCGGCTTCAAACTCCATCCCGCCCGCGACGGGCTCCCCGACGAGGAAGTCCTCGAAGAACTGGCCGACGTAGGCTTGCCGACCGTCGTCCACGGCGGCCGGGACTTCCCGCCCGAGGCCGTCGAGGCCACGCTCCTGGAGTACGACTTCCCGGTCGTCCTCGCGCACTTCGGCGGTCACCCGCTGGACCGGGCGCTGATGGAGCGCAGCATCGACATGCTCGACTACTCCTCGTCGCTGTATCTCGACACGAGCTTCGTCCGCTACCGCGACCCGCTGGAGCGGGCGATCATGGAGCACCCCGACCGGGTCTGCTTCGGGAGCGGTTCGCCCGCCGCCCATCCCAACGTCGCCGTCATGGAGATTCTCACCCTCGACGTGCCCGAGGACGCGATGACGAAGGTCTTCTCGAACAACCCCGGCCGCGTCTTCGAGGCGCTCGCACCCGCCGGAAACGGATAGAGGCAGTTCCGGTCGCGACGTCGGAGCGAGTCGGAAACCGACTACCGCCGGTCGTAGACGGCGACCGCCCGGTCGGAGCGGGCCGAGCGGCCGTAGGGGTTACGACGGACCGAGCGGTCGAGCAGGCGCGCCCAGGCGCCGTCTTTCGCGCCGACCGCCAGTCCGGAGAGGACGTCGCGGCCGGTGCCGAGCCAGTTCGAGGGCGTCCCGTCGCCGCGAGCCACGTCGCGCAGCGAGTCCAGCGCGTCGCGGCCGGCGTGGGCCACCATCCGCGCGGCCACGCGTGGGCGGACGCCGTAGTTTTTCACCAGCCGGTAGGCCAGCGAGCGGTACTTCCAGTTGGGGTCGGTCTCCGGACCGCCGCCGTCGGCACCCACCTCGCGGGCGACGCCCATCTCCGGGGCCCACGTCACCGAGAAGTCCATCGCCGCCAGCCGATGGGCGCCGTCGCGGGCGCTCCCGATCTCGAGGTACTCGTCGAAGCCGTCGAGCGCGTCGAGCGCCGACCGGGTGAACGCGACGTTGCCGCCGTTGAAGTAGGTGACCGCGCGTCCGGCTAGCGCGTCGGACTCGACCTCCTCGGTCGTCATCCCGCCCCGGAGCTGCTCGTGGACGGGGCCGGAGACGACGTCCGCGGCGTCGAGTCCGCCGACGAGCGCGTCGTGCCACTCGTCGGTCACTGCCAGGCCCTGGTCGACCAGCGCGACGGTGTCGCCGGTGGTCTGTTCGATGCCGGCGTTGCGCGCCGCCGTGACGGTCCGGTCGGCGATCTCGACGAGCACGTCGATGTCGTCGCGCTCGCGGACCATCCCGGTCGTCCCGTCGGTCGACGGCCCGTTGACCACCACCACCTCGGCCGCGGGGAGGTGCGCGGCCAGCGCGTCGAGCGTCCGGGCGAGTTGCTCCCGGCCGTCGAGCGTCGGGACCACCACCGAGAGCTGCATACAGTCCGTAGCAGCCTCGACGCGTATAAAAGTCGTGGGACGAACGGACCCTGCGAACCCGAGTCAGTCGACCGTCTGAGAGGAGCGACACCCACCGGCCGGACCGCCCGCCTCACTCGACGGTGGCCGACCAGTAGGAGATCGAGGCGAGGCTGTCGCCCAGCGGCGTGCGGTCGATCCCTTCCTCGATCTTACGGAAGGCCTTCGCGACGCTCCCCGGGAGCTTGCGGTAGAGCCCGAACGGGACGACGAACTCGTGGGTTTCGTCGGTCAGTCGCAGGTCCGCGGCCGAGAGCATGCCGTCGACCTCCCGGCGGGAGTACAGACGCGACCCCATCGGGAGCGCCCAGTTGTACAGCGACCGGCCGGAAAAGCGGTTGTACGTCTCGAAGACGACCTGGTCGCTGGAGACCCTGGCGAGTTCGCGGAGGTACCGCTTGGGCTCGTCCACGAGATGGAAAAAGCGGATGGCGAAGACGGAATCGAAGTGGTCGTCGGGGAAGGGGAGTCTGGCGGCGTCCCCGCGCAGGAACTCGAGGTGGTCGTCGACGCCTGCCTGGCCGGCCTTCCGCCGGCCCTCACCGAGCATCGGCGCCGAGATATCGAGCCCGACCACGTCCGCGCCCTGCTGTGCGAGCATCACCGAGAAGCGACCGGTACCGCAGGCGATCTCGAGTATCTTCTTGTCCTCGACGGGCGCGAGCGCCTCGCCGACAGCCTCCTTCTCCAGCCGGTCGGTGAGCCGACCGCCGCCTCTGGAGAAGCGTTTGTCCTCGTAGGACTCGACGACAGTTTCCTGCTGGTACCACTCCTGACCCTTCACGATACCCGAATTTGCCCCCTCGGGGGCCAAAAGAGTACTGAAAGCGCTCGCCCCCGACCGCCGCGAGCGCTCGCGCCGCCTCGCGTGTCGGACCGCGCCGTTCCGGTGGCGAGCCGCGTCGGTCGTCGACCGCTCGGTCGCCCCCGACGGTCAGGACACGTCGGCCGTGTACACCTCGTCCGGCCGGATCTCGACGATCACTCGCGGACCCGGGTCGTCGTCGTACCCCGGATAGGTCTCGGTGCCCAGGTAGCGGGCCGCCAGGTCGTCGATGTGGTCTTCGGCGCCCTCGTCCGTCAGCGCCGCCACCTCGCCGACCACCGAACAGTAGCGGTAGGCGTCCTCGGGGTCGACCATACTCACGCCGACCCGAGGGTCTTCCCGGACGTTGCGCTCCTTGCGCCGACCACGCGCCGTGTTGACCAGTACTCGGTCGGCCTCGGGCTCGTAGTCGATCCAGACGGGCGTGACGTGCGGGAACCCCTCCGGCGTCAGCGTCGCGAAGTGCGCGTAGGTCTCTTTTTCGAACAGTTCCTGATACGACTCGGGGATCGACGCCATACCGGATCGTCCGCCTACAGCGACGAAAGCGTGTGGGTGATCCGAGCGCTAAAACGGGGCGAAACCACCCCGAACCGCCGATATGTTCAACGATCGGGCGAAAATACTAGGGGACCTTATATGCTTTGGACTATTTGGTCATCCATATAGCCAACGTTTACCAGTATCCTCGCGAGACGGAGTGACATGAGCACGACGATAGACGAGTCGGCGGCGGAAGAAGCGCTGGGTGAGGCCGAGTTCCGCGAGCGGCTCCGCGAACTGCCGCCGAGCGCGAAGCTCGTCGCGAAGGTACTGGAGACGGACGCCCCGCTCTCGCAGGGCAAGCTGGCCGAGGAGTCGTTGTTGCCCGACCGGACCGTCCGCTACGCCTTGAACCGCCTCGAAGAGTCCGGTCTCGTGGGCTCGCGGTACAGTTTCCACGACGCCCGAAAACAGGTCTACTTCCTGAACAACTGACCGGGTCGCCCGGTCCGCGCTTCTCGACGACGGGGAGCGACCGCGCTTACCGCGCCGCGAGCGCGTCCTCGGTGTCGTCGAACCCCTCGATGTCGACGCCCTCGCCGGTGACCTCGGCGACGTAGACGCCGTTGCCCGAGCCCGTGTCGCGCTCGCTGGCGGCCTCGACGGCCCGAACGGCCAGGTCGCGCGCATCGGCCATGCTCATCGCATCGTCGTATTCGCCCTCGATGGTCCCGTAGGCGAGTTGCATCCCCGAGCCGGTGACCGTGTAGTCGTCGGCCATGACGCCGCCGGCGGGGTCGATGCTGTAGACGTGGCTCCCCGCTTCGTCGACGCCGGCGAGGATCGGGTTGATCGCGAACCACGGCCCGCCGCGGGCGAAGTTGCCCGCCAGCGTCGCCAGCGCGTGGATACTGATCGATTCGCCCTTGCGAACCTCGTAGAGGTCCGCCTCCGAGCGGAGCGTCCGGATGAACGACTGGGCGCCGCCCACGGAGCCGACCAGGGTCAACACGCCGGTCGGATGGATCTGCTCGACCTTCTGGACGGACTTGTTGGAGACGAATCGGCCACCGAGCGAGGCGCGGCGGTCGGTCGCGACGATGACGCCGTCGTCCGTGCTGATGCCGACGGTGGTCGTCCCGGTCTTGTTCACGCTCCCCTCGTCGCGGTCCTGGGCGTTCGCACCGCCGCTCCCGCCCGCGTCGTCGAACCCGTCGGTGAGTTCGGGCGCGGTCGGGTCGCCGACGGCGTCGGCGCCGGTCAGCGGGTCGGTGAATCTACTCATCGGCCTCACCTCCGACGTCCAGCTCGTCGAGATGGCTCGCGATCTCCTCGGGGTCGAGCGAGCGCACCCGGTGGGTCTCGGTGTCGATCACGGTCACCTCGGCGGCCTCCGGGTCGACCTCCTCGTCGCCCTGTGCGATGGTCTCCAGCGCGAGCGAGACCCCCGAATCGAGGTCCATCTCCGCGCGGTACTCGTCTTCGAGGAAGCCCTGGAGCTCCTCGCGGTTCCCGCCGATGGCGGTCGCCTTCCACTCGTAGGGCGTCCCCGAGGGGTCCGTCTCGAAGAGCTTCGGCGTGCCGTCGGGGTCGACGCCGCCGATGGCCAGCGCCACGCCGAACGGGCGGACGCCGCCGCTCTGGGTGTAGCGCTGGATGTAGTCGGTGACCTCCTTGGCCAGCGACTCGACGCCGATCGGCTCGTCGTAGCGCAGCTTGTTGACCTGCGCCTGCTCGCGCGCGAAGTCGACGAGTTGGCGCGCGTCTGCGACGTGACCCGCGCTCGCGACCGCGATGTGGTCGTCGACGCGGTGGAGTTTCTCGATGCTCTGTTCCTCGACGAGCGGCGAGCGTACCTGCCGGTCCGCCGCGAGCACCACGCCGTCGGCGGTGCGAACCCCGACGCTGGCGGTGCCGCGCTTGATCGCCTCTCGCGCGTACTCGACCTGATAGAGGCGTCCGTCCGGGGAGAAGATCGAGGTCCCGCGGTCGTACGCCTGCTGATTCTGATCCTGCATAGTGCGTCACTGAGTCGTCGTGACTAACCTCCAGTTAGTACTTGCCATATATAGGTCTTTTTACCGTGCCACTGCACACTCCGACGGTAGCGGCCGGGAGTCGCGGCGACGGGCGGCCAGTCGCCGCCGCGGTCGTCCCGTACATCAGCGGCGCCCCGCAGTCGTCTCACGGTAGGTTCCTCACCATATGCGAATCCTGGCTGGCCGACGTGTTACGCGAACGTGCCGGTACAGGGAGGTAACTTCGGCTTCACGTACCAGATGGTCGCGGCGACAGTACGGACCGAGTAGTCCGCGCGGTTCGAGTCGGCCGGTCGAACGGAGTCAGTACAGCGAGAGGTCGCCGGTCACCTTGTCCACCAGGTCGTCGCGGGCGGGGCCGACGGCCAGCGCGCTGGCCGTGCCGGGTTCGAGTTGCGTGTGGCCGGCGTCGCGGACGACGGCGTGGGGCAGCCCCTCGCGTTCGGCCTTGTCGGCGAGTTCGAACAGTTCGGACTCCCCGTTGGCCTGGAGGACGACCTTCTTCTGGCCGCTGCCCTTCCACTCGCTGGCGGCCTGCCGGTCGGCGTCCTCGAAGGCCATGAGCGACGCGTGGGCGACTTGCGCGGCGAGCTTCCCCTCGCCCATCCCCAGGTCGGCGCGGGCGACGATGGCCTGTTTCATGGCTCCTCAGACGACCGGGCGCGGTATCTGCCTTTCCATCCCCCTCCGGGCGACCGCGAGGGCCCGACGATCGCGAGCGTCCACAGGAGTTACGACCCCCGACTTCGAGCGCTGTGGTATGCCATCGAATCCCGTCCTGCCCGGATTCCATCCCGACCCCTCGGTGTGCCGCGTCGACGAGACGTTCTACCTGGCGACGAGTTCCTTCGAGTACTTCCCCGGCCTGCCGCTGTACCGGAGCGAGAATCTGGTCGACTGGGAGCCGGTCGGCCACGCGCTCACCCGGGAGTCGCAACTCGACACCCGGGAGGCCCGGATATCCGGAGGGATCTTCGCGCCGACCCTGCGACACCACGACGGGACGTTCTCCCTCACGTCGACGAACACCAGCGGCGGCGGCCACTTCGTCGTCACCGCCGACGACCCCGCGGGCGAGTGGTCCGAACCCACCTACGTCGACGCGCCGGGCATCGACCCCGACCTGTTCTTCGCGGGCGACACCTGCTATTTCACCTACTTCACGACCGACGACGACCGGCGGATCGAACAGGCCGAGATCGACCTCGAGACGGGCGCACTCGGCGAGCAGCGTACCGTCTGGACCGGCTATCAGGACCCCAACGCCGAGGCGCCACATCTCTACGAGCGCGACGGGCAGTACTACCTCGTCGTCGCGGAAGGGGGCACTCACACCGGCCACTCCGTGATGGTCGGCCGGAGCGACGAGCCGACGGGGCCGTTCGAGTCCCACCCCGAGAACCCGGTCCTCACTCACCGCGAGGACTTCCACCACGACGTACACGCGACGGGCCACGCCGACTTCGTGACCGACGCCGACGGGAACTGGTGGCTGGTCTGTCTGGGTATCCGCCCGCGCGGCGGGTTCCCCGGCTGGCACCACCTCGGCCGCGAGACGTTCCTCGCGCCCGTCGCCTGGGAAGACGGATGGCCGGTCGTCGCGGACGGGGAGGTTCCGGGAGCGGTCGACGCGGATGCGCTGCCGGGCGGCGGGCAGGCCGCCGACGGGCCCGATTCGCGGGCGAGTCCCGACCCCGTCGAACACACCGACACCGACTTCTCCGACGGACGGACTCACGAGTGGCAGTACCGGCGGACCCCGGACCGTGACCGCTACGCCTTCACCGACGACGGCCTCGTCCTCTGGGGCGGCCCCGAGACGCTGGACGACCCCGGGACGACCTTCCTCTGTCGCCGGCAGACGAACTTCGACTGTCGGATCCGCGCCGACCTCGCCTTCGACCCCGAACCCGGCGAAGAGGCGGGGCTCGCGCTCGTCATGGACGAACAGCACCACTACGAGGTCGGGATCGTCGGCGGAGCTGGCGGTGATATCGACGGGGGGAGCGACGCCGACGCGGCCGTCGTCCGCGTCACCGTCGGCGACGCGACCCGGGAACTCGCGCGCGAGCCGGTCGGCGAGCGAACGACGCTCGGCGTCGACGCCGCCGCGGAGACCTACGAGTTCCGCGTCGACGGCGAGGCCGTCGCCGAGGCGCGTCCGAAGTACCTCTCGACGGAGGTCGCGGGCGGGTTCACCGGCGTGATGGTCGGCCCCTACGCCGTCGCCGACGACGGACCGGCCGAGGGGACGCCCGCCCGCGTCGAGCGGTTCGTCTACGAACCGGGAGCGCGATAACCGGGGCTCGGGCCGTCGTCCCCGGCGCCCTGCGGTCGCATGAAGAAGATTTTCAAGGGAGGGTCGTGTCAGCGGTGCTATCGATGGTCCTCCACCCCTCCAGCGTCCGCGACGCCCTCTCGGCGCCCCTCCCCGACGAGGCGAGTACGCGCGACGCCGCTGGCATCTTCCTGGTCGCTGTCGCCCTCCGCGCGTGGGTGTGGGCGGACGTGGGCACCCACGTCGTCCGCGACGCCACCCGCTACGTGACGTGGTGCAACGAACTCTCCGCCGGGACCCTGTTCGGGACCCGAGCGCTCGTCTACTCCGGCTACTGGCTGCCCTACTGCGGCTGGCTGAAAGCGACCGGCGGCTACGTCCACGGCTGGGTCGGCGTCCAGATCGTGCTCTCGGCGCTGGCGTGCGTGCTGGTCTACGCTACCGGCCGCCGCCTCGCCGGTCGCTCGGCCGGGCTGGTCGCCGGCGGCGCGCTCGCCCTCCAGTGGGAAGTGTACCGGTGGGCGGTTCGACCACAGTCAGAGTTCATGCTCACCGTCGCGGTCGCGCTGGCGCTGTGGCGCCTGGCCCACTACCACACGGCGCCGACGACGCGCAACCGCCTGCTCGCGCTCGGGTCGCTGGGTTTCGTCGCCCTCGTCCGCCCCAACGGTCTACCGATCGTCGGCGCGTACCTGCTCTACGACCTCCTGCCGGCGAGCAGCGACCACCGGCTGAACCTCGGGTTCCCCGCGAAGGTGAACCTCGGCATCGTCGGCGCGCTCGTCGCCGCCATCGCCTACCGCCTGCAGTTCGGCTGGGCCAAAGGGGGGATGCTGTACCACTGGCGCGAGGGCATCGTCGTCACGCCCGAACGCGTCGTCTACAGCTACGACCCCGCCGCGGCCAGCGGCGTCCTCGACTTCTTCGTCGCCAACGCCGAGCACGTCGTCGCCATCGTCGTTCTGCGCGGGCTCTGGTTCTTCTCGCCGGTGATCCCTGGCTGGTCGTCGGGCCACGCGATACGGGCCCTCCTGACACTGGCGCCGCTCACGATCCTCGCCGCGCTCGGGGTCCGGGCGGCGATACGGCGCGAGGAGTGGGACCTGATCGCGCTGTGGGCGACGCCGCTGGCGGCGATCGTCGTCACCGCGATGGGTATCTGGGTGGCCGGCTGGCGTAACTTCCTGGGCCCCGCCGTCGTCTGCTACGCGCTGTTCGCCGGCTACTACGTCTCGCTGACCGAGTGGCCGGAGCGGATCGGCGCGTTAAACCCGTTCTAACCGCGGATAATGGCGGTCTCCGTCCGGGTCGGTCGGGCCACCGCTGCCAATCGTGATGTTTTACCCCCAGCGGGGAGAGTGCCCTGTATGATACTGTCGGACGCCGATATTCTGCGACGCCTGGAGGGCGGTGACCTGGTGGTCGAACCGCTGGACGACCCGGACATCCAGATCCAGCCGGCCAGCGTCGACCTGCGGCTGGGCCGGGAGTTCCTCGAGTTCCAGCACGCCAACATCCCCTGTATCCACCCCAACAGCGAACAGGAGACGGAGGACTACACGGACCGCGTCGAGGTGCCCGAAGACGGTGAGTACATCCTCCACCCCGGCGACTTCGTGCTCGGCACCACCCGCGAGCGCGTCGAGATCCCCGGCGACCTCATCGCCCACGTCGAGGGGCGGTCCTCGCTGGGCCGCCTCGCGATCGTGGTCCACGCCACTGCGGGGCTGTGCGACCCCGGCTACAAGGGCCAGATCACCCTCGAACTGTCGAACCTCGGGACCGCGCCCGTGGCGCTGACGCCCGGGATGCGCATCTCGCAGCTGACGTTCACCGAGCTCAAGACGGCCGCCGACCGTCCGTACGGCGAGGAGCGCGGGTCGAAGTATCAGGACCAGTCCGGGCCGCAAGCGTCGAAGATACAGGGCGACAGAGAATTCGGTGGGGACCAGTGACATGCTGTCGACAACGGTGGTGACCCACCGATGAAGTTCGTCGAGGAGGTCGTCGTCGACGAGTTCCTGCCGACCTTCCGGTCGATGCTCGCCGAGGCGCTGCGCGAGCGTGGGCTCACCCAGAGCGAAGTCGCGGAGCTGCTGGGTATCAGTCAGAGCGCCGTCTCGAAGTACGTCCACGGCGAGGTCGAGCGCAACGACCGGCTCCTGTCCGATCGGCGGCTGCGCGAACTCGTCGAGCGCCTCGCGGAGGGACTGGCCAGCGGCGAGATGAGCCCGGTCCAGGCGCTCGTCGAGGCCGAGGTGTTCGTCCGCCGGCTGGAGCAGGGCGACCTGCTGGCCCAACTCCACGAGGCGGAGATGCCGGGGCTGGCCGAGTACGGCGACGACCGCTTCGCCATTCACGACCCCGAGAGCACCGTTCGGGCGGCCGAGCAGGTGCTCGCCTCGCTCCGACGCGGGGTGCGTATCCTGGAGAACACCGACGACTTCCCCGAGCTGGTGCCCGCAGTCGGGTCCAATCTCGTCGAGTGCCTCCCGGAGGCCGAGGGCATCGAGGACGTGGCCGCGGTGCCGGGGCGTATCCTCGACCTGGAGGGGACGACGGCCATTCCGGGCGACCCGGAGTTCGGCGTCAGCGAGCACGTCGCGAGCGTGCTGCTCGCGGCGCGGGCCGGCGGCAGCGACGCCCGCGCGGCGTTGAACGTCCGCTACGACCCCGACATCGTCGAGACACTGACCGACGCGGGGTACGCGGCCGTCGCGTTCGACGCCGAGGCCGACCTGACCGAGGCGGTCGCCGACGCGCTGGCGGAGTCGCCCGACGTCGACGTGCTGTACCAGACCGGCGGGTTCGGCGTCGAGCCGATCGTCTACGTGCTGGCCGAGGACGGGCCGACGGCCGCCCGCGTCGTCAGGGAGCTGTAATGGCGAGCGACACGCGAGCGACGCAGGCGTTCTACGGCCGCTGGGCGACCGCCTACGACTGGCTGGCGACCGCACCGGGCGTCGACTCCTGGCGCGACCGCGCGGCCGACAGCCTCGGACTCGACGCCGGCGACACCGTCGTCGAGATGGGCTGTGGCACCGGCGCGAACGTCGCCCAGTTGCGCGAGCGCGTGGGGCCCGAAGGGCGAGTCGTCGGGGTCGACGTCACTCGAGGGATGTTGCGGCGGGCGAGCGAGCGCGTCGACCGCGCGGGCTGGGACAACGTCCACCTCGTGCAGGCCGACGCGCGGCGGCCGCCGGTCGACGGTCCGGTCGACGCCGTCCTCGCGACATTCGTCGTCGGGATGTTCGCCGACCCGCGCCCGGCCGTCGAGCGGTGGATCGAGACGCTCGCGTCGGGCGGCCGGATCGCCCTGCTCAACGCAGGGCGGTCCGAACGCCGGGCGGCGGCGCCGCTGAACCTTGGCTTCCGCGCGTTCGTGCGGCTGGCCGCGCCCGGCGAGGGTCGCGTCTCACCCGTCGAGAGTCTTGAGCGACGGGTGGCGACCGCTCGGGACGCCGTGTACTCGGGCTGTCCGGAACACGGCGTCGACGAGTTCGGGCTGGGCTATCTGGGGCTGGCCTGGGGCGAACGAGCCTGAACGCGTAGAGACCACCGCTGCGGAGCGATGTCCCGACAGCGGGATCCCCGTTCGTTGGGCTTTTGTAACACACCCCGCACCGTTCGTGGTATGTGGAATCGGCGACAGCTTCTCAGGGGTACCTTCGCGGCCGCGACTGCCGGCCTCGCGGGTTGTCCGGGTGGCGGTGGTAGCGACGGCGGCGGTGGGACGCCGACCGAGGCGACGTTCACGGACGCCTGCGACAGCGTCGGCGACCTGGCGCCGTCCTCGGACACCGACGTTCTGGGCATCGACGACACGAACACCGAGCACTTCGTCCACCCCGACGGCAGCACCGACGAGGTGCGGTTCGTCCGCACTGGCACGACGGAAGACGTCGCCATCGCCTACGCCCTCGGCGGCGAACTGCGCGATCTGTCCGCGCAGTTCCACTGGCACGAGGGCGAGGGCGGCGATGTGCGCGTCGAGGAGTCCACCGACAGCGGAGACTCGTGGTCGGCCGTCGACGTCGCCCGCGAAGAGTACGGCGAGGTCAGCGCCTCCTGGCATCACGCGACGCTCTCCGCCGCGTTCTCCGAGGGCGTCGACCGCTGTCGGTTCGTCCTCACTGGCGGGAACAAGGCCTGGAGCGGCCAGATCGGTCACATCGAGGTCACGTACCTCGACGACGGCTCGACGGTCGACCCCGGCCCGACCGCCACCGCGACCCCGCGGTCGACGCCCGTGCCGACGCTGACACCGATCGATGGGTCGGCCGACGACGTGGTCTTCGATCACTTCGTCGAAACCGACGGCGCGGAGTTCGTCGTCGACGGCGAACCCGCCTACTTCAGCGGCGGCAACCACCCGCAAGTCTCGCGCCACGACGGCGGCCTGCCGGCGAGGGAGCTGCTCTCGACGTGGACCGACCTGGTCCCGGGGCTCAACGTCGTGCGCGTCCCCGCCTTCGGCGAGGGCCAGGACAACTACCTCCAGCCCGCACCCGGACTGTTCAACGAGGCGGCCTTCCGCCTGCTGGACCGGGTGATCTATCAGTTCGGCCGGATGGGCGTCCGCCTGGTGATGCCCCTGTCGAACTACTGGGACTGGCGCGGCGGCATCCCGCAGTACCTGGAGTGGGTCGGCGCCTCGGAGAAGTCGGCGTTCTACACGAACGCCGAGATCCGGTCGTACTTCCGCGGGTTCGTCGAGACGCTGCTCGAACGCGAGAACACGGTGACCGGCGTCACGTACAAGAACGACCCCACGATCATGTGCTGGGAACTCGGCAACGAGCCCCGCGCGGGGTCGGCCGACTACGGGACCTACAAAGAGTGGGTCCGCTCGACGGCGTCGTTTATCAAAGGCATCGACGACAACCACCTCGTCTCGACGGGGATGGAGGGGTTCTACGGCCCCGACGGCCCCGTCGGCGCCGACGAAACGCGGTACATCGAAACGCACGGGATCGACACTATCGACGCGGCCTCGTATCACCTCTATCCCAACGCCTGGGGGCTCTCGAAGGACGAATCGGTCGAGTGGATCCGCGACCACACCACTCGGGCCCACGAGGAGATCGACAAGCCCGCTTACTGCGGGGAGTTCGGCTGGGAGGTCGACCGGAGCGACGACACGCCCGACGACGAGGAACTCGCCGAGCGCAACGCGATGTACGAGCGCTGGTACGAGGCGATGGTCGACACGCGGACCAACGGGGCGATGGTCTGGGACCTGCGCACCGAGTCCGAGTACGAGTGGACCAGCCCGTGGAACCACCACGCGATCTATCCGCGCGACGAGGAGACCGTGGCGATCCTGAAGAACTACACGCAGCAGATCCGCGATCTGGCCGGCGAGAGGTGAGGATTCGGCCGTTCGGCCTTCTTCGTCGCGATACAGACGTGAGTCATCCCCGATGGCGCGCGCTGTCCCGCGAGGGCTTTCGACGCTCACTGTCGAGTGCAGTCAAGTCGGCTGCTAACGCGCAGATCGAGGACGTTCTTGTGCCACCACACTTTTGAGAAACGCGTCGAAACGCTAGACGATGCCCTCCAACAAAGCGGTCGGCGCGGCCCCGATAGCGACCGGCGTGCTTCTCGCCGGGACGGCCACACGATCAGTCGCACAGCACGGATTCGAACTCTGGACGGCGCTGGCACTGGCCGGCGGACTCTCGGCGGTCGCCGTCGGCGTCGGCGTCCTGACCGGTCGGAGCGAGTTCGGTCCCGACGACACGGACGAGGGGGTAGACCGGGCGACGACGGTCGCTCTCGCCGGCCTCGCGGTGACGAGCGTGGCGGTCGGTGCCGGGATCGCGCTCGCGTAGCGACGCCCACCGACCACCCCGAACTCGCGCTACACTCGATATCGCTCGGCGTGTTCCGGGCAGAATTCTGGCTCGCGGAGCTGCGCCCGGACGACGCCGGGCTGGCGGTGGGGGTTGTGCAGGCGACAGCCCTCCTCGTCGCAGAAGTCCTCGCCCGTCTCCAGATAGTGGTAGCACTGGAGGACGTAGCCCCGTAGCGCCTCCGTCGTTCGGGGGTCCGACTCGACGAGGAACTCGCCGTCCACCTCGTTCTCCAGCACCTCTCGCGGAGGCGCGCCGCCGGAGAGCAGGGCGTGTTTCTGCTGTTCCTTGTAGTACTGCTCGGGCTTGGCAGGCGCTTCGTACAGGCCCGGGACGGACACCACGCCGGGCTGACCGAGGACGTTCACGCGCTTGTGCCAGCGACCGTCGTGGTCGCCCCAGGTGCCGACGACGCGGTCCAGCAGCGGGACGTGGAGGCGGTCCAGCCCTCGTTCCTCGTCGGGGAGCAGTCCGTTCAGGATCGACTGGACCGCCAGCCCGTCGTAGATGACCCCGCCACCGCGCTCGGGGTTTTCGAGCGCCCGTCGCTCGTACCGGACGATACCGACCATCGTGTTCCCCGTCTCCCGCTCGTACGGCGAGAGCACTCGCGCCTCAGCGAACGACTTGGCGAGATCGTCGTCCGAGCCTCCATCGCCGTCCTCGTCACCGAAGACGGACAGAAAGCGGTCGCGGACCCACACGTCGGCGTCGACGCGCTCGCGCAGCCAGGCAGCGACCGCGTCGGCGTCGACCGCCGTGGTTGGCGCGCGGTAGAGCGTGACTGCTTCGACCATACGAACGGGTGGTACCACCCGGTGAAACGAGTTGTGACTCGCGACGACCGCCGCTCGGAGCGGCCTATATCTCGCTGCCGTCGAAGCGCTCGTGGCGCTGGTCGTCCATCTCGGCCAGGTGTTCCCTGATGACGCTTCGCCTGTCCTTGCGGTTGCACGCCGGCGCCGGACACCCCACGTAGTCGCGCTCCCGCGTTGCTGTCTCGGGCATAGTTCGTGGTACGCAGCCACACGCCATATTCTGACTGGTCACTCGCTTGCTGCATGGCTCCCACTCGCTAACGCAAAATACTATACATTGGTGTACACAATTGACCATAGAATAACAACCATGTACTTCGGAGAGTTGGGGGTCGACGTTCTGAGGACCGGGTGGACGTTCGCGGAGCGCCGGCGGATGTTCGACCTGCGGGACGAGGACACCGCCGGGGTGGAGGTGGCCCGCGAGTTCCGGCCCGGGTCGACGGAGACGTTGGTGTCGCCCGCGTCGGGAGGCGGCGATGAGTGACGGCGAGCGGTCGGGCGGCCGCTCGCTGTTTCCGCGGACGCTGGAAACCGAGCGCCTCGAACTCGAACGGCTCTGTCACGACACCGTCGACGTACGAGCGTACTACGAACACTGCTCCGAGCACAATCCGCACATCGAGGAGGTGACTCGCTACCTCCCGTGGGACCCCCACGAGACACCGAGGGAGACGGTCGAGTACGTCGACGAACTCGAACGGAAGTGGACCGAGGGGACCCGTGGGGAGTGGGTGATCCGCCCGAAGCGCGGCGAGGAAAGCGAGGGATCCGACGAGTCGCTCGGACCGTGCGAGCGGGTCGACGGCCCGCGAGCAGACGGCGGTGAGCCGCGAGACGGCGCCGGCGAGATAGCCGGGTCGGCCTGTCTCGTCGTCGACTGGGAGACTCAGACCGCCACGCCGGGTATCTGGCTCCGCAAACGCTTCTGGGGACGGGGGTACTCGGCGGAGCGCGCCCGCGCGCTCGTCGCCCTGGCGTTCGGTCGGCTCGACCTCGACCTCGTCGCGGTGCCCGTCGAGGACGGCAACGAGAAGTCCCGGAGCGCCGTCGCCGAGTACGTCGGAGCTCTGGGCGGGCAGTACGACGGGATCGTGCGTAACTCGACGGTTCGGCCCGACGGGCGCATCGTCGACCACCACCGGTACACGATCACGCGCGACCAGTACGACCCGGACGGCACGTGACGGGTCTGCCCTCGACGGGCCGCGGTTCCCGGTCGGCTCACCGCAGCGGCGACGAGCGCCACACCACCCAAAGCAGTTAGGGCCGACCGGTCGAACCGCCGGCATGGTCGACGCCCGCGAGTACCACGAGGAGACGAACTACTCGCCGGAGCGGCTCCGCGAGATGGACTTCGAACTCGACGAGTCGAACCAGCCTCGCCCGTACAAGCTCTACGAGGACCTGTCGCGCTTCTCGCCCGCCGGCGATCCCGAACCCCCGCAGACGCCCGCGCTCGCCGCCGTGGCGACCGACGGTCCGGCGCCGCCGGCCGCCGCACCGGACGCCGACGGCGACCCCGATATCGAGACGCTCTGTCACTACGCCGCCGGGGTTACGAAGGAGCTCGAGATTCGCGGCCAGCCGATGCAGTTCCGCGCCGCCGCCTGCACGGGGAAGCTTTACCACGTCGATCTGTACGCCGTCACGGGCGACTGTGGCGACTTCTCGCCCGGTGTCTACCATTTCGATCCCGACAGCGGAGAGTTCGACGTGCTCCGGGAGGGCGACTATCGGGGCGTCCTCGCCGCGGCCAGCGGCGACCGGCCCGGCGTCGCCGACGCGCCGGTCACGTTCGTCGCGACCTCGGAGTGGTGGCGCAACGCCTGGAAGTATCGCGACCGGACCTACCGCCACGCCTTCTGGGACTCGGGGACGATCCTCGCGAACCTGCTCGCCGTCGCCCACGGCGGGGGCCACCGCGCCGCGGTCGTCGCGGGCTTCGCCGACGACCCCGTCGTCGATCTGCTCGGGCTCGACCCCGACGAGGAGGCACCCCTGGCGCTCGTCCCCGTCGGGTCGGAGTCTCCGGTCCCCGACGCTGCGGAGACACCCGATGTGGAGCCGATCGACCCCGACGAACGCCCGCTCTCCGACGACTCGGTGGACTACCCGCTGATCGCGGACGCCTGGCGACAGAGCCGGCTGGACAGCGGGGCGGCCGCCGAGTCGTGGCGTGCGACCTTTACCGTGGAGGCCGCCGACGCGTCGCTCGGTGAGCGTCCCGACGACGCCGAGCGAACCGACCTCGACCCCGTCGACGCGGCCACCGCCTCGGCGCGCCCGGTCGGGGCGACTATCGAGCGCCGCGGGTCTTGTCGCGAGTACAGCCACGAGCCAATCAGCGCCCGGAAGTTCGCGACCGTGATGGACCGCGCCACGCGCGGGGTCCCGGCCGACGCCTTCGCTGGCGATCTCCGCGGGCTGGTCGACTGCTACTGCCTCGTCCACGCCGTCGACGGAGTCGACGCGGGCGTCTACGAGTACCACCCCGGTTCGGACGAACTGGAGTGGGTCCGCGACACCGACCGCGAGACGGCCGGACACCTCGCGCTCGACCAGGACGTGGTCGGCGACGCCGCCGTGAACGTCTACCTCGTCGCCGACGTGGACGCCGTCGTCTCGGAGTTCGGAAATCGAGGGTATCGGCTCGCGCAACTGGAAGCCGGGGTCGTCCTGGGTCGGCTGTATCTGGCGACCTACGCCCACAGGTCGCTCGGTGGCCGGGGGTTCACGTTTTCCGACACCGAGGTCGCGGAGTACCTCGCGCCCCACGCCGACGGCCAGACGCCGATGACGCTGTTCGCGTTCGGGAAGCCGGCCTGAGCGGATCGGCCGGTCCGAGGGTGACCGCCCTACTGGAATCGGTCCCCCGCTCAGGCGAGTTTGATTAGCGAGAGCGTCGCCTCGGCCACGCCGCCGACGTACAGCGCCCCGTCGACGACCGCCGGGCCGCTGGTCAGCCGGTCAGCCGCGCCGGCGAAGCGCCACGCCACCTCGCCGCTCGCGGGGTCGAGCGCGACGATCGTCCCCGGGATATCGCCGTCTGATCCGGTGTCCGTCGCGAATATCCGGTCGGGACTCGCGGCCAGCCCGCCCGCGTAGCCGGGACTGAACCCGTCGTAGCGCCAGCACCGCTCGCCTGAGTCGGCCCGCAGGGCGAACAGCCCCCCGCCGGTCCCGACGTAGACGTGACCGCCGTCGACGGCCAGTCGCTCGGGGCGGTCGTCGACCTCGCCGCGCCACCGCACCTCGCCGGTCGCCCCGTCCAGCGCGACGACGGTCCCGTCGGCCGTCCCGGCGTACACCGCCCCGTGAGCAGCGGCGACGGGGGTTTCGGCCGCTGTCGCCGTCTTGGTCCACCACCGTCGATCGCCCGTCGCGGCGTCGACCGCGTGGACGTACGCGTCCGCGCCGCCGACGTAGACGGTCCCGTCGGCCACCGCCGGGTGGCGCGCGGTCGACAGCCCCGTCCGGTAGCGCCACCGAACCTCGCCAGTGGTTGGGTCGAACGCCACCAGCCCGAGTTCCGTCGGCGCGAGTACCGACTCGGCCGCGACGGCCGGTCGCCTGTAGGGGAACCGGTCGCCCGCCGGGAGCCCCGCCATCCAGCGGTCGTCCCCGTCGGCTCGCCCGACGCCCCTGAGGTGACTGTCGTCCACACCGACCGCCAGCGCGTCGCCCGCAACGACCGGCAGGCCCGGGCCGGCCATCCGCGCGCTCCAGCGCGTCCGCCCCTCCTCCGCCCCGACTGCGTACAGCGTCGTGTCCATGTTCGTCGTGTAGACGGTGCCGTCCGCGACAGTCGGCGCGGGGATTCCGATGTGGCCGCCGACCGCGTGGGTCCACTGGATCGACAGCGGCGGCTCGGGCATCCCCGCCCGCGGGACCGACCGCGTGTTCCGCCAGTCGCCCGTCGCGGTCGGCCAGCCCGCAGTGCCGGGATTGCGCTCCGGGTCGACCGAGCAGGTGCGGTCGCCCTCGGTGTCGCCGAGCGAACAGCCGGCGACCAGCGCGGCGGCGCTCGCCCCGGCCGCGAGGTACGCCCGCCGGTTCATTCGAACCACACCACCTGTCCGGACCGTAGCGTCGCGACCATCGTCTCGCCCGCCACCGCCGGGCCCGCCGGCGCCACGTTCTCCCCGACGTTGAGGTCCCGAAAGTACCTCGAGTCCGAGCGGTTGCCGAGTTCTCCCCAGACACGCTCGCCCGTTTCGGCGTCCAGCGCGCCCAGGCCGGCGTACACCCGGTCACCAGCCACGACCGGCGCGTCCTGTCGCGGTACCCGATCGGTGTGCCGACCGACCTGCGTGTTGACGTAGCGCCACCGTTCGGCACCGGTCGCGGCATCGAGCGCATAGACGTTCTTCGCGCTGACGTACACCGTCCCGTCGTCGACCGCCGGCCGGCTCGGCCGGTCGAAGCCGGTCGCGAAGCGCCACTCGCGAGTCCCATCGCTCGCGTCGAGCGCGTGGACCGCGCCGCCCAGCGACACGTAGACGGTGCCGTCGCCGACCGACGGCGCCGCGAGCGGGTCCGTGGTCGATGCCGTGTACCGCCACTGCTCGGCACCAGACGCGAGGTCGAGCGCCACTAGCTCGGCCGTCCGCTCGTCGTGCGCGTTCTCGGCTCGCCCGTCGACGAGGAGATACGCCGTCTCGCCGTCGACGGCCGGCGCCGCCGGTATCGGCCGTCCGCCCTTCGTAAGTCTGGCCGTCGCCGACACCAGTGACCGGCTGGCACAGCGCTCGGCGCGATCCGGGTCGACCGCCGCGAGCCGGCCCGCGTCCGTGCCGACGTAGACCCGGTCGCCGGCGACCACCGGGGAACCGGGCGTCCCGCCGAGCGCGACCCGCCACCGTTGTTCGCCCGTCTCGGCGTCGTAGGCGGTCAGCGACTCGTCGCGGGCGCCGACGACGACGGCGTCGCCGACCGCCGCCGGCGGCCCGGTCACCCCCGACGGGACCGCGACCGACCAGACCGGTTCGGACCGACCCGGGTCGAGCGCGTACACACCGCCGGGCGGGTCGTCGTCCCACTCGCTCCCCACCCCCGTCGCGACGAACGTCCGACCGTCCGCGACGGCCGGCGCGCTCGCGGGCGAGTAGTGTACTTGCTCGCTGTCAGTCACCGGTTCGAGACTCAGCGTCGTCGCCGAGGGGTCCGACGGCGGTCGTTCCTCGGGGGCGGCGCGACTCGTGTGGCGGGGGCCGCCACCGACCTGCCGCCAGCCGGTCGCCGCGTCGCCGCCATCGGTGTCTCCCCCGTCCGTGGGCGAACATCCCCCCGTGCAGCCCGCCAGCGACCCCACCGCCGCGGTCCCGAGCGCGGCCAGGATCGTTCTCCGTCGCACTCTATTCGATCGTTGACGAGTTGCTCTAAATCCCTTGTGTTTCGCCGGATCCCGTTGCTGTGTGTCCCGTCAGGACGGATCCGTCGTCGCGTGATGCGGGCCGACCGGGCCGTGCTCGGGGCAGGTGCCCGCGATCGGCGTCGCGTTGAGACAGCACTGCCGACTGCTCGTGGCGGCGAGGTCGTTCTGGAGTTCTCGGCCGCACAATCGGCAGTACTCGGTGTCGTCGGTCACTGGTGGGTGTTCGGAGGCAGTACGGGGAAAGCTGTCGGTTAGATAACGAAGAGGACGACGTAGCCCGTGACAACCGCGACGGCGGTCCAGAGAACGAACTGCTTCGCCTGTTGTTCCTGCTCGGCACTGAGGTCACCTAGCATACCACGGGTTTCGTGCTCTATCGTTTTAACGCCGGTGTGTGCCGGTGGTGACGGCTCGTAATCCACTGAGCGCCTGTGCGCAAGCGGCGCGCGGTCGGCCCCCAGAGTGAGAGGTGACGAGCCTGCGGTCGTTCGCTGTGATCGCTCTCGCAGCCACCCGATGGTGGCCACAGTGAGCGTGCGGCAGTTGTCTCCACGCCATTGTAGGTGGAGGTGCCCGCAGGACCGGAGGCCCGCAGATACCCTCACTTGTCAGAAGTGGCTAGTCGTCGGCGGGCGTCGCGGCGTCACGAGAGGTCAGGTCGACGGGGTCGGCGTCGACTTCGAGTTCGTCGAGGGCGACCTGGGCGGCGCGCTTGCCGGAGACGAGCATGGCGCCGAAGGTCGGCCCCATGCGCGGGAGGCCGTAGGTCGTCGCGGTGGCCATGCCGGTGACGACGAGGCCGTCGTGGGCGAGGCCGGTGTGCTCGACGACGGCGTCCTCGCTTTCGCCGACCCACATCGAGTCGTGGCCGGGCGAGTCGTGACCGGGGGCGCCGTAGGTGTCGTCGCCGGTCTGGTCCATGCCGCTGTTGTCCTCGCCGATGCCCGGGGCGTTGAGGACGCCGCGCTCGTCGAGCTTCTTGACGGCCATCGCGTCGTGGCCGGTGGCGTCGATGACGAGATCGGCCTCGACGGCGATGGGGTCGACGCAGGTGATCTCGCGGGGCAGCGCGTGGACGGGCGTCCAGTTCATGACGATGCCGCCGACGCGGTGATCCTCGCGGATGACGATGTCGGTGAACTCCGTCATGTTCTGCATCTTCGCGCCGGCGTCGCAGGCGGCCTTGATGAGGCCCGAACAGGCCTCCGGTCCGTTAGCGACGTACAGCCCTTCGCTGTCCTTGGACTGCTTGTGGTCGACCTCCAGCTCGTCGAGGACCTGCTGGGCCGGGTCGCGCACGGTGACCTTGTTCATCAGGAATCCGCCGAGCCAGAAGCCACCACCGAGGTAGTTGTTCTTCTCGACGACCATCACCTGGACGCCCCGCTCTGCGAGTTCTTTCGCCGCCATCAGCCCCGAGGGGCCCCCGCCGACGATGATCACGTCGCTGTCGGAGAAGTCCATGAACTCCTCGGTCCACTCCTGGCCGATCGCTCGGGTGACTTCCGCCTCGCCCACGTCGCTGAACTTGTCGAAGCCTTCCTGGCTCATATTAGTCTGTGTTACCAGCCGGTGGTAAAGCAACTTTCGGTATCCCTCGCTCCTCCGGTCGGGGCGTGGAAACGCGAGCGAGCGCGACGGGCGGACCCCGAGTCGTGGCGCGAGCGGGAGCGTTGTACAACGGGCTTATACGGCGGCCGGGGCAACCGAGGCGCATGGCACTGCGGCTGCCCAGCGAGATCGTGGTCGAGCGGTTCCTCCCGACCGCGCGGGCGATGCTGGCGACCGAGTTGCACGAGCGGGGGTTCACCCAGAGCGAGGTCGCCGACCGTCTCGGGATCACGCAGGCGGCGGTGAGCAAGTACTTGCGGGGCGACGTGACCGTCGAGGACCGCTTCGCCGAGGACGAACGGATGGTCGCGACCGTCGAGGCTATCGCCGAGGGGTTCGCCGACGGGTCGATGGACGGCTACGAGGCGCTCTCGGAACTGCTCGACCTCGTTCGCGCCTTCGAGGACCGCGGCCCCATCTGCGCCGTCCACGAGGAGGAGATGCCCGCGCTGGACGGGCTGGGTTGCGACCTCTGTGTGCGGGGCGCCAACGACGCCGTCCTCGCCGAGCGCGAGGCGCTGGCCGCCGTCCGTCGGGCCGCCCGTCGGATCGCCAGCGAACCGGCGATGGCCGAATACGTTCCCAACGTCGGCACGAACGTCGGGACAGCCGTCCCCGACGCCGCCGACCCGACCGACGTGGCCGCCGTTCCCGGTCGACTTCAGGCGGTCAACGGGCGGGTCGTGGTCCCCACGGACCCGGAGTTCGGCGCCTCCCAGCGCGTCGCCGAGACGATCCGCGCCGCGATGGCCGTCGATCCCGAAACCAGGGGCGCGCTCAACCTCGCGACCACCGAGGAGATGCTCGCCGCCGCTCGCGACAGCGGGATCGATCCGCTGGCGTTCGACGCCGAGTACGAGGAGCGCGGCGAGCGCCTGCGCGAGCACTTCCGCGAGCGCGGTGGGGTCCCCCGCGTGGCCTACCACGAGGGAGCGTTCGGTATCGAACCGATCACGTACGTTTTCGGCGAGACGGCCACCGACGCGGCCGCCCTCGCCGTCGACCTCGCCGAGTCGGCCCGGACCGGATAACGACGGCCGCCGTCTCACCTACCGGTAGTATTTATTGAGTGACAGCCCCAGGGCAAACCGATGGGTCCTCGCCGCTCGACAGCGACCGTCCTCCTCGCAGCGTTACTCGTCCTCGCAGGGTGTTCGACGCTCCTCGGTGGTAGCTCGACGCCCGCGCCGACCGACGACGGACCGACGCCCGCTTCGACGACCGCCGGCGACCCGGCCACGCCGACCGCGACGCCCGCGCCGTCGCCGGCTCCCACGACGACGCCGACACCGACCGCGACGCCGACACCGACACCGACCGCAACGCCAACACCGACGGCCACGCCGACACCGACCGCGACGGCGACGCCGACACCGACCACAACGCCAACACCGACGCCGACACCGACACCGACGCCCTCACCGACGCCAGCGTCGACGTCCGATCCCGACGGTGTCGGCGAGAGCGACCGCGTGGTCGTCCGCGGGGGGGAGTTACCCGTCAACGCGACGGCGGTGTACCAGCGCGTCGAGCGGCTGATGGATGCCGACGCGCCGGCGCCGACGGTACGGGTGAGCGACGACGGCCCGATCAACTTCTCGACGGAGACGTTGACTCCGACGACAGCGGCGCTGGGCTACCGGCGCGACGCCGGGTCGGTTTCGACGTGCGGGGTGTTCTACCCGGCCTTCGCGACCGGCGACGGCGTCAGCGTCGCGCCGGGGAACCTCTCGACCGACGCCGTCGAGCTGATCCTCGTCCACGAGTACGTCCACATCGTTCAGGACGAGGTCGACGGGTTCGACCGCGTCGCCGCGGCCGAGCGCTACGCCGTCGAACACGCGCTCTCGGAGGGGAGCGCCGTCTACGTCGCCGACCGGTACGCCGAGCGGTACGGCGTCCGCTGGAACGGGCGGACGCCGCTGGGCATCCGCGAGTGCATCTACGACCGTGTCGGCGACGGCACGCGCGGCCTCGCTGGCCGCTACTACTTCGGGGGGCTGCACTTCGACGCCCGCCTCGACTCGCCGGCGAATCTCTCGACCGTCTATCGGTCGCCGCCACGGACCACCGAACAGGTGATCCACGGCCTCGCTCCGGACGCCGAACCCGTGGCGAACCTCTCCGTGTCGGTCCGACAGCGCGGCCGCTGGATCGGCGACACGCGCGAGCGAGCGGGTGAACTCCGGCTTCGGTCGTGGCTCCGGACCGGGCTTCCCGCCGACCGTACCGACGCCGCCGCCACCGGTTGGGGCGCCGACGAGATCCTCACGTTCGATCGGGGCGAACGGACGAGCGTCGTCTGGGTCCTCCGGATGGACTCGGCGGCCGACGCCGACGAACTGGCCACCGCCGTCGACGACCTCGGATCGACGCTGGAGTCGCGCGACGCGACGAGCGTCGAGACGGCCCGCGTCGGCGACGAGACGGTCGTCGTCTTCGCGGGTTCCGAGTCGTTCGCGGCGGGCGGGGAAGCCACCGGCTCCGCCGGCGACGTGACGGTCACCGTCCCGTAGCCGAACGTATCGATCCGATCGTCTTTTGCAGTTACAGTTCCATCGGGTGACATGGCGACTCGACGAACGATTCCGACGCTGCTGTGCGTCTGTCTCCTCGTCCTCGCGGGGTGTGGAGCGCCGTTCGGCGCGAGCACGACGCCGGACCGGACGCCGGCCGCGACCGGCACGGAAGCGACGTCGACCGTAGCGTCCGGTGGGGCGGAGCCGTCGGCCACCGAGCGCGGAGTCGAACCGGGCGACCCGGACGGCGTCGGCGAGAGCCAGCGCGTCGCCGTTCGCGGTGGGGAGCTCCCGTTCAACGCGACGGTCGTCTACCGCCGCGTCGAGCGGCTGCTCGGCGTCGACGCACCGGCTCCCGAGGTCGTCGTCGAGGACCGGGATGCGTTCGACTTCTCGACGATCGACCCTCGCCCGTATCAGACGGCGTTGGGACTGCAGGCGGGCTCGGTATCCAACTGCACGACGTTCTATTCGGCGTCCGGCGGTGACCCCGTCTCCATCACCCAAGGGACCCTCTCAGCGGAAGCCGTCGAGCTGATATTCGTCCACGAACTCGGTCACATGTTCCAGGGACAGGCGTCAGGGTCCGTGGAAATGATCGAACTCGGTGAGGCGTCCACCTACCTCACGGGTGGTGTCGCGGTGTACACCACGAATCAGTACGCCGACCGCTACGACAAGCGCTGGAACGGGTCTCGGCCTGTCGGAGTCAGGGAGTGTCTGTACGACCACGCCCCCGGAACCTACCGACAGACGGCCGGCGAGGTCTACTTCGGGGCGCGCTACGTCGAGCGGCGAGTCGACGAGCCGACGAACCTCTCGGCGGTCTTCGAGTCGCCGCCCGAGTCCGCCGAAGCGGTCGTCCACCGCCTCGAACCCGGCGCGGAACCGGTCCGCTCGCTGGACGTGACCGTCGACGGCGGCGACCGTCTGGCGGTCGGAGAGCGCCGTCGAGCGGGCGAGATCGAACTCCGGGCGTGGCTCCACGCTGGCCTCTCGGACGAGCGCGTCGACACCGCCGCGACGGGGTGGGGCGCCGACAGACTCGTTCGGTTCGGCGACGATGCCGATCCGAGCGTCGCCTGGGTCCTGCGCATGGACTCCCCGGGTGAAGCCGACGAACTCGCTGCGGCCGTCGCCGACCTCGAAACGGACCTCGAATCGCGAAACGCGACCGACCTCCGCTCGACACGGATCGGCGACGAGACGGTCGTCGCTTTCGCCGGTCCGGAGTCGTTCGTCGCGAACGCGACCGCGAGCGGGACCGCCGGGAACGTCACCCTCGCCGCGCCGTAGTCGCGTCCCGTCGTAGCCGAGCCGCGACGCGACCGCCCCGTCTCGGCTCGGCCCGACGCCAGCCGGCATCGCGCTTTTGTCCGTCTCGATCCAAGCTACCGTATGCCACAGCAGGAGCCCGACGACGCCGCGGTCGGCGAACCGAGCGACCGGTGGCGCGCCGACCCGGGAGCGACGACGGGGACAGACGTCGAGTGCGAGGGCTGGCGCCAGGAGGCCGCGCTCCGCATGCTCGACAACAACCTCGACCCCGACGTCGCCGAGCGGCCCGAAGATCTGGTCGTTTACGGCGGGACCGGCCGCGCCGCCCGCTCGTGGGACGCCTACGACGCCATCGTCGCGGAACTCCGCGAGCTGGGCGACACCGAGACGCTCCTCGTCCAGTCCGGGAAGCCGGTGGGACGGTTCGAGACGCACGAGCGAGCGCCCCGCGTCCTGATCGCCAACTCCAACCTCGTCGGCCGCTGGGACACCTGGGAACAGTTCCACGAACTGGAGGCGAAGGGCCTGATCATGTACGGCCAGATGACCGCCGGGCCGTGGGCCTACACCGGCACGCAGGGGATCGTTCGGGGAACCGACGAGACGCTCGCCGAGGCCGACGGGTTGCCCGAGGCGGACCCCGAACGATACGAGCGCGAGACGCTCGAAACGATCGATCGACACGTCGACGGGGTCCTCGAACTCCGGGAGCGCGGTGCAGTGGCCGTCGAGTACGGCAACAACACCCGCGGCCAAGGCGTCGGCTTCCGGGTCGAGCGGACCGACGGGAGTAGCGAGGTGCCGTGGGCGCTGTCGGGTGCGGCCGATCGCGAGCGCGACGCCGATGGCGGACCCACGGAAGACGGGGATGATGTCTGACGCCGCGAATGAGGACGGGGTCGTCCTTGACGGAGCGTCGCTGATACCGGAGGCCGTGGCCGCGGTCGCCCGCGAGGGCGCCGAGGTCGCGATCGCCGACGAGGCTCGCGAGGCCGTCCGCACAGCCCGCGAGCGCGTGGCGGACGTGGTCGAGAGCGACGAGGCCGTCTACGGCGTCAACACGGGCTTCGGCGAACTCGTCGACGAGCGTATCCCCCGCGAGGCGGTCGCGCAGTTGCAGACCAACCTCCTGCGGAGCCACAGCGCCGGCAGCGGCGAGCCCTTGCCGACCGAGGCGGTCCGCGCGATGCTCGTCGCCCGGGTCAACGCGCTCCTCGAGGGCTACTCTGGCGTCCGAGAGGTCGTCGTCGACCACCTCGCGGCGCTACTGAACGAGGGGATCCATCCGGTCGTCCCCCGGACGGGGAGCCTCGGCGCCAGCGGCGATCTCGCGCCGTTGGCCCACGCGACGCTCGTCCTGATCGGCGAGGGCGAGGCCGAGGTCGGGGGCGAACGGCTCGACGGCGAGGCGGCGCTGGCTCGCGCGGGGCTGGAGCCGCTGACGCTGGGCGCCAAGGAGGGACTGGCGCTGATCAACGGCACGCAGTTGACGGTCGGGCTGGGCGCTCTGCTCGTCGTCGACACCGAGCGGCTGGTCCGGGCGGCCGACGTGGCGGGCGCGCTGACGACGGAGGTGACGCTGAGTTCGACGGTTCCGAGCCACCCGGCGATCCAGGCGGTCCGCCCGCACGACGGCCAGGCCGACAGCGCGGCGAATCTCCGGCGGCTGACCGCGGACTCGGAGATCGTCGACTCTCACCGCAACTGCGACCGCGTGCAGGACGCCTACTCGACGCGTTGTCTCCCGCAGGTCCACGGCGCCGTCCGCGACGCCGTCGCCCACCTCCGCGACGCCGTCGAGGTGGAGCTGAACAGCGCCACCGACAACCCGCTCGTCTTCCGGCGCGACTCGATCGCCGGCCGCACCGACGCCGGGCCCACGGACGCCGCCCGCGCCAGCGGCACCGACCGCGCCGCCGTCCTCTCGGGCGGCAACTTCCACGGCGAGGTGCTCGCGCTCCGGCTGGACTACCTCACGAGCGCGCTGACTGAACTCGCCGCGATCGCCGAACGCCGCGTCGACCGCATGCTCAACCCCAACACGCAGGAGTCGCACCTCCCGCCGTTCCTCACCACCGACGCCGGCGTCCGCTCGGGGTATATGATCGCCCAGTACACCGCCGCCGCGCTCGTCAACGAGTGCCGGGCCACGGGCCGCCCCTCGACGGACAACACGCCCGTCAGCGGCAACCAGGAGGACCACGTCAGCATGAGTGCCACCGCCGCCTGGAGCGCCCGCGAGACGGCCGACCGGGTCGCGCGCGTCCTCGGGGTCGAGCTGTGCTGTGGCGCCCAGGCTGCCGAGTTCGTCGACGACGACCTGGCTCCGGGTCGGGGCAGCGGCGCCGCCTACGAGGCCGTTCGCGAGCGCGTCCCGCCGCTGGAGGGCGACCGCCCGCTGGCCGACGAGATGGCCGCCGCCGCCGACCTCGTGCGGTCGGGTGACCTCGAAACGCGGGTGAACGCCGCGCTCGACGAGCCGCTGACCTGAGCGCCCCTCGAACGCGCTGGCGGGTCGCTCACCCGAAGTACTGCAGGTCCGAGCCGGCGTCGCTCTCGGCGTAGCGGTCGCTGTCGCCCCAGTTTCGCAGGCTCGACCGCGTCTCGACGAGCGCCGCGTCGAGGTGGTCGTCGTCGATGGGTTCGCCCGCGCGGAGCGCGTTGCGCGCGGCGTTCTCGGCGAGGAGTTCGATGTCGCTCGCGGCGTACCCCTCGGTGCCCGCGACGATCCGGTCCCAGTCGACCGCGTCGGCCACCGGTCGCTCGCCGAGGTGCAGGTCGAGTATCTCCCGCCGGGCGTCGGCGTCGGGCGGCGACACCTCGACGCGCTCGTCGAACCGCCCGGACCGGCGGATCGCCCCGTCCACGTCTTCGAGGAGATTGGTCGCGCCGACGACGACCACGTCGTCCTCGTCGAGCGCCTCCAACTCGGTGAGCAGCTGATTGACCATGCCCTGGCTGCCCTGACTCATGCCGCCGCGCGACCCCGCGACGGCGTCGATCTCGTCGACGAAGAGCAGACACGGCGCGTTCGCGCGTGCGATCTCGAACAGGTCGGCGACGTTCTGCTCCGGTTCGCCCATCCACTTGCTCGTCAGGTCCGCCGGCGAGACTTCGACGAATGCGTGGTCGAGTTCGCCAGCCAGCGCCCGCGTGACGTGGGTCTTCCCGCACCCGGGCGGGCCGTACAGCAGTAGCCCCGAGAGCACGTCGATGTCGTAGCGGTCGTACGTTTCCGGGTTCGCCAGCGGATCCAGCACCGTCTCGCGCAGCCGCGCTTTCAGGTCGCCCATCCCGCCCACGTCTTCGAACGACAGGTCGACGTCGACGGTGACCAGCGAGTGGGCCGACAGGTCGACGCCGTCGGGCTGGACGACGTGCGTCCCCTCCTTGTGAGAGACGCCGACCCAGTCGCCGATGCTCGACTCGGTCGATTCGAGGCCCGCCGCCAGGTGGGGCTGCCCGATCGGTTCCTCGTCGCGCAGCGCCGCGCGGGCGGCGTTCTCGGCGATCAACTCGAGGTCGCTCGCGGCGTAGCCGACCGTCCGCTCGACGACGGGCGAGGGGTCGAGGCCGTCGACCGTGGGTCGGCCGGCGAGGTGCAGGTCGAGGATGGCCCGACGCGCGTCGGCGTCGGGCGGGGGCACCTCGACGCGTTCGTCGAACCGCCCCGACCGACGGATCGCCGGGTCCACGTCTTCGAGGAGGTTCGTCGCACCGACGACGACCACGTCGTGGTCGTCAAGCGATTCGAGCTCCGTCAGTAGCTGGTTGACCAACTGTTGCTCGCTGGCGTTCATGTCGCTCTCGCCGCCGCGGTCGCCGGCGATCCCGTCGATTTCGTCGACGAACAGGAGACACGGGGCGTTCGCGCGGGCGATCTCGAACACGTCGGCGACCTTCTGGGCGGGCTCGCCCATGTACTTGCTCGTCACGTCCGCGGGCGAGACCTCGACGAAGGCGTGGCCGAGTTCGCCGGCCAGCGCCCGGGTGACGTGGGTCTTCCCGCACCCGGGCGGACCGTGCAAGAGCACGCCGTTGACGACGCTCAGGCCGTACTCGGTGAACCGGTCGGGGTCGGTGACCGGCCGAACGACCTTGTGTCGAAGCGTCTCTTTCAGGTCGGCCATCCCGCCGACCTCACCGAAGCCGTGGTCGGGCGCCGGATCGACGAGCGAGTCGGCGTTCATCTCGACGCCGTCGGGCTGGACGACTTCGGCGTCGCCGTCGGCGGTCCCGGCGCCGCGACTCCCCGAGGAACCCAGCGGATCGGGGCCGCCCTCGTGGTTCGTCTCGGCGCCCTCGACACCGCGGTCGCTCTCGGTGCTGTCGCTTCCGGCGCCGCCGGCGCCCCGCTGGACGCGGTCGAGGTCGACCTCGTACCCGAAGTCGCCGACCACCGTCGCGTCGCCGGAGACCCACTCGGCCACCCAGCCGTCGGGGTGGTCGACGTCGGCGTCGCTCTCGTCACGAAAGGAGACGAGGTAGGCGTGGTCGGCGCTGTCGGCACGGAACTCCGCGAGCCAGAAGGGGAGATAGACGCGGCTCACGTCGGTCACCTCGATACCGCCGTCGGGCTCGAAGTCGTTCGGCAGGCCGTACACGTCTTTGAATCTGTTCAGGAACACCGCGGCGGCCTCCTCGCCGGCGGCCGCGCGGCGCTCGCGGTAGTCGAGCAGTCGCTCGACCAGCACGCTCTCGGCGCGGTCGTTCGTCGCCTGGAACTCGAGCATCACCGTCGTCCCCAGGCCCGGGTGGTCGGTCCCCAGGTCGAACTCGCCGGGGTCGACCGTCACCGGGTCGGCCGTCCCGTCGACGTACTCGTGGACGAACCGGTCGTTGCCCTCGACCAGCCCGTCGACCAGCGTGGTCGTCGTCTCCCTGTTCGCGCCGAACGAGAGCAACTCGGACGCCTCGTACTCGAAGGTCAGTCGGAACGCCGGGTAGAGAACGCGGTGGAGGCGGTCGAGGTCCTCGCCGGGGCCGAACGGGGTGATCGCTCGCTCGTCCAGCGCGGCCCGGACCGTCGCCTCGTCAGGTAGCCGCCGGTCGAAGGCGAACCGTTTCGGGAGCATGTCAGGCTCCTCCGTCGCGTACGCGACTCATTACGACGGAGTGACACGGTCAGGAGTATCAACGTTCCGGCCGACCGCGACCGGGGCCGTCGCCGGTCCGACCGGCGTTCGCGCCACCCGGCGACCCGACAGCGGCCTCACGTCTCGTCGTCGCCGCCCTCGCGGATCGCGCGCTCGGCGGCCGCCAGCGCCTCGTCGGCGTCGAACTCGGCGACGACCGATTCGAGTGTCTCCGGGTCGGCGTCGGACAGATCGCGGGCGTGCTCTGTGATCGCCGGGACCGCGCGGATCACGTTGTCGACGAGCGGCACGTCGGCCGCGCGGGCCGAGCGAGACATCGGATTGAGGTCGATCACGATCTCCACTTTCCCCAGTTCGCCCAGCGCCTCGGCGCGGTCGCCGTCCTCCAGCGGGACGAGGACCACGTCGGCGTCGCCGATGCCGTCGGCGTCGACCTTCGCCCGCTCGTGGTCCAGTCCCGGGATACGGCCGTCGGCGGTGAGTCCCTTCACGTCGCTCGCGCCGTGGTCGCGGAGGTGGTCGGCGATCCGCTCCATGCGCTCGTCGGTACGGTTGAAGAGGTTGACCTCGATATCGGCGCCCGTCGCTTCAGCCAGGTCGACGACCTCGCCGGGGACCAGCGCGGCGACGTTGCCGTTGACCGAGAGGACGGGGTGGTCGGCCAGCAGGAGGTGTGCGGCGGCGGCCCGTGCGGCGGCGTCGGCCGAAGAGATGGTTCGCTCGCCGAGCAGGTAGTCGAACGCCTCGCCGCGGCCCTGGGCGATGAGTCCCTGGCGGGAGGTGATGCCGGCCTCGACGCCCGCCTCGATGCGGTGGCGGGTGAGCAGCGACTCGTAGCGCGGGTGGCTCTCGGGGATGTCGGCGTCGGTCATGCCCGGACGCTCGCGGCCGAGCGCCGAAAAGCCGACGTTTCCGGGTGGCGTCCGCGAGCGGTCAACGCCGCGTCTCTCTCGCGGGAACCCGCAGGTCGAAACCCCCGGAGTCGGCCGATCACTCCGCGTCGATCCGGTGGCTGGCGGCCGGGCCGCACTCCTCGAGGAGGGCACCGAGCAGCTTGCGCTGGGCGGCCCGGAGATGCTGGGAGAACGTCGACGGCGAGATATCGAGGTCCGCGGCGACCCCCGCCCCGGTCGTCTCGCGGGGTCGCTCGAAGTAGCCGGTCCGGTAGGCAGTCACCAGCACCTCCAGCTGACGGTCCGTGAGTTCCCTGGCGAGCACGTCCTGGACCTGGTGACGGAGGAACAGCGGCCCCTCTCGGGGGCGGTCACGTTTGGCGACCAGGTCGACCGAGGGGTGCTCGTCGGTAAACGAGTCGACGACCGCCCCCGCGTCGTACGAGGGTAACACCTCGGCGACGACGCGTCCGTCGCCAGCCTCGGCCCAGAGGTCGCGGAGGAACGCCTCCTCGTCGGCCAGCGTCGTCGCGACGCAGTCAGCGGGGTCGTCGATGTGACAGACCAGCACGCCGTTGTCGGTGTGGTGGTCGACCAGCCGCTCCTCGACCGGCTCGGCGTCGATGATCCGGTCGACGGCCGCGGACGAGGCGTCGCGCACCTCGAAGAACTCCAGGTACTCCCCGTCCGACCGCGGCAACAGCTCCCGGAGGATCCACCGACACGAGCCCCGTTCCGAGCCGCTGACGAACGGGTACTCGGAGCTCGTCACCCTGAACTCGAGCTCCGTGGGCTGTTGGGCTTCCGACGCCATACTAGTCGGGAACCCACGGGTCCGGCGGCAAGTAGCTTGCGCCGAGCGAGGCGAACCGCGAGGCCGGGGGTGTCGCCCGGCGTCGCCGTTCACCCTGCATACTGGTTCGAACCCTCGGCTGCGTCGAGACGGGGGTGGTCTGTCTCGTCCATCGCCGACGCGGCGGCCGCACTCAGCTCCGTCGAGAGCGCGAACAGCGCCCGCTCGTGCGTGGCCTTCGAGCGGTGGACTGCCGTCGGACCGGCATCGATACCGTCGTACTCGTCGAACGCGCCGGTGTCCACGCCGCGCTCGTCCTCGAACTCCTGGCGGACGAGTGCGAACAGCGCGTGCAGATACAGTGATTCTCGTTTTCGCATGGCTGAGTGGTGAACGGGCCCGACCCGGGGACGGGCCCGGCGGGTCGAACGCGCGAAGCCGGGGTGGGGTGGGGGAGGTGGGACCGATACCGCGCGTGTCGTCGGTCCGTCAGGACGGAAGGGTGCCAGGGATGAAAAACGAATACCTGATTACTACGGTCCGCCCTCAGCGGGCGGTAGGCGGCGCCTACTCCGGAAGCGTTCCCTCGTCGGGAGGCGCAAGCAGCGTCGCCCCCGTCGGGTCGATCCGGCAGACCGTCGGGTCGTACCCCGCGTCGCTGAGCCCGGTGTCGAGCGCGACCACCGTCCGACCGAGCATCCCCATCGTCGCCTCGCCGTCGGCCTCGGCCACGTCCGTCACCACCTCGTACACCCGGTCGGGCAGCAGATCCGCCTCCCGGGCGAACTGCCGGGAGGCGGCCAGGAGCCGCTCCAGCGTCGGCTCCTCGACGAGCCGCGACAGCGCCCGTTCGCCCGCCGCCGAGATGGCCGCCGTCTCACCGCCGATCACCTCGCTCGTCGACAGCTCGCCGAACGTCTGAAACTCGACACGCGAGCGGGCCGACACCGCGTCCACCTTGTTGTGCTGGGGGCTGCCCGGTTCCAGCCGGATCGGCACGCCGCCGTGGAGCTGGCCGACCACGTCGCCCAGCCCGGTCCCCGCCTGGACCTCCGCGCCGTGAGCGATCGTCGCGAGTTCGTACGTCGAGAGCCGCCGGTCGAGCAGGTCGTTCGTCGCCAGCGCCGCCCCCAGCGCCATCGCGCCGGAGACGCCGAACCCCGAGCCGACGGGCAGGTCCGTCACGCCGCGGACCGCGACAGTCGCCTCCAGCGCCGAGAGCACGCGCTCGACCGCCTCGATCTCGACGGACTCGCCGTTCAGGGTCACCGCGACCGACTCGGCCGGTCGGACGGTGACGGTCACGCCCTCCGAGAGCGCCAGTCCAGCGCCGCGCGACCCCGCCTTCGTCGGGTCGTCGGCCGGGTCGACGGTGAAAAAGCCCGTCACGTGCCCGGGGACGAACGCCCGTGCCACCGCTGTCATTACTCGTGTCTCGGTATCGCGCCTGTAATCAGTTTCGTCCTCGGGGTGTCGGGACGCGTTCGAGTCGTCCGGAGTCCCGCAAGACAGCCCGGGATCGATCGCGCGACCGCATGCGATCGCCCCGGGGAAACGCGTTCAAAACACGCATCGGGCCGTGTCGGGTTCGCGCTCGCGCTCGTCCGCCCCGTCGCGCGCCGGCGACGACCCACAGAGTTATTGTATACGCTGGGAGACACTGTATCGAGAATGCCGTCAGTCAGCGCGCGTCTCCCGACCGAGGAAAAAGAGGAACTGGACGCCGTCGCCGAACTGCTGGACGAGGACCGGTCCACGACGATCCGGAAGGCCCTGCGGGAGGGACTGGCCGAGTTACGCGTCCGTCGCGCGGTCGAACGCTACCAGACGGGCGACGCCTCGGTCGCAGAGGCCGCCCGGATCGCGGGCGTCTCGCTGGGCGAGTGGCTGGAGATCGCACACGAACGCAACCTCACCACCCAGCTGGCCGCCGAGGACCTCGGTGACGACGCCTTCACCGCACAGGAACTGTAATGACCCGCATCTACGTCGGGCCGACCAGCCTCTACGCGCTCGGACAGGTCGGTGAACTCGACCTGCTGAAGAGCTTCGACGGCCGGCTCGTCGTCCCCGAGGTGGTCGAGCGACAGGTGACGACCGAGCCGGCCCGGAGCGCCCTGGAGAAGTTCCTCGGCGACACAGACGTGTCGACGGCAGTCCCCGACGCCGCCCGCGAGCAAGCGGTCGCGGTGATCGGCATCGACGAGGGAACCCACGAGGCGGCGATGCTCGCGGGCGTCATCGCCCACGCCGACCCCAACGACCGCCACGCCGTCGCCGTCGTCTCCGAGGACCGTCGCGTCCGCCGCATCGCCGAGGGACTGGGGGGCGCGGTCACCAGCTGTTTCGGCGTCGTCACCCGCGCCGCCGCCGAGGACAAGTACCTCTCCCGGTCGCAAGCCCGACGGATCGTCCGCCGGATCGACGCCAACGGCATCCAGATGACCGGGGAGATGCGGTCGCAGGCGGTCGGCGCGGTCGGCGAGTAGCGTCCGCGAGCGCAAAACACTGTACCCGACCGCGAGCGTCCGATAACGGTCCGTCTGCGAGCGGGGGCGTATTTTGCCGGCCCGGTACGGACTGACCCCCGCATAGTTTGGTACCAGCTACTAATCGGTCCGGGCGAAAGAGTTAGTCACATGGTACCAATGACACTGGGCACAGTCGTGCTTCAGGCGACACAGTCAGAGGTCTTCGATCAGATCAACAACGACGCGCTGTTGTCGTCGTCGCTGTGGGCGAACATCGCACTGGCGGGGCTGTCGATACTGCTGTTCGTGTACATGGGCCGCAACGTCGAGGGGTCGCGCGCGAAACTCATCTGGGGCGCGACGCTGATGATCCCGCTGGTCTCGATATCGAGTTACACGGGGCTGGCCTCGGGACTGACGGTTGGGCTGATCGAGATGCCGGCCGGCCACGCCTTGGCCGGCGAGGAGGTGATGAGCCAGTGGGGGCGGTATCTGACGTGGGCGCTGTCGACACCGATGATCCTCATCGCGCTGGGACTGCTGGCCGACGTGGATCTGGGGAGCCTGTTCACCGTCGTCGCAGCCGACATCGGGATGTGCGTCACCGGCCTGGGCGCCGCGCTGGTGACCTCCTCGTACGCGCTCCGCTGGGTGTTCTACGGGATCAGCTGTGCCTTCTTCGTGGTCGTGCTGTACGCCGTCCTCGTCGAGTGGCCCAAGTCGGCGGCCGCGGCGGGCACCGACGAGATATTCGGCACGCTGCGCGCGCTGACGGTCGTGCTGTGGCTCGGGTACCCGATCATCTGGGCGGTCGGCGTCGAAGGGCTGGCACTGGTCGAGTCGGTTGGCCTCACCTCGTGGGGCTACTCCGCGCTCGACATCGGGGCGAAGTATCTCTTCGCGTTCCTGTTGTTGCGCTGGGTCGCCGCGAACCAGCGGGTGGTCGCTCGCTCGGGCGTCGCCGGCGGTGACCGGGCCGCGCCGGCCGACGACTGAGCCCTCGGGGACGCCGCCGCTCGGCTGCGGCGGGCGAAGTCACTCCTCTTCGGCGGCCTCGTAGAACTCGCCCTCGGCGAGGACGGGGTCGGATTCGAGGAACTCGACGCCGCGGGCGGTCGGTTCGACGCCCGTCTCGGCCGCGAACTCCGCCAACAGGTCGCTGCCCCAGCCCATGCCCGCGACGGCGTCGAACGCGCCGAAGATCTCGGTGAGCATCGGCGCCGGCGGCGCGTGGGCGAACGCCCGGAAGCGAAACCGGTGGGCCATCGCGAACCGGTAGAGCATGTCCTGGCCGGCGAGTCCGTCCTCGCCCTCGTAGCGGGCGACCTCGCTCGGTGCGCCGTCGCCGTTCGAGCGGTACAGCACCGCTTCCGTACAGGTCTCGGTCTCGGAGTCGAAGGTGCCGACCGCGGCGCGCGCCCACAGGTCCGCGCTCTCGATCAACAGGCCCGGGACCGGATCGGCGACGAGGACGTAGCAGTAGTCGGCGACCCACGCGAGGTCGGCCGCCCGCTCGGTCCCGTCGCCATCGACGAGGTCGCCGTGGACGCAGTCCTCGCCGTCGGGCACGTCGATCGAATGAGTCTCGTCGAACCACGCAACCAGCGACTCGCGGGCCGCCTCCTCGGCGCACTCGAAGGTGTAGGCCGTCCACTCCACGGACTGGCTTCGGAGGTGATGCCGAAAAACGTTGACGGCTGCGCGCCTACGGCGAGAGGCGCTGCCGATCTCGCGGGAACAGCACCGCTTCCCGGATGTTACCGAGTCCGAGCATCGTCATGACGAGGCGCTCGCCGCCGAGGCCCCACCCGGCGTGGGGCGGCATCCCGTACTTGAACATCTTGGTGTAGTAGTCGAACTGCTCGGGGTCGAGCCCCTGCTGTTCGAAGCCGTCGACGAGGTGGTCGTAGCGGTGTTCACGCTGGCCGCCGGAGACGAGCTCCATCGTCGGGTGCATCATGTCGAAGCCCGTCGAGAGCTGCTCGTCGTCGTCGTGGTCCTTGATGTAGAACGGCTTGATCTCCGAGGGCCAGTCGGTGATGAAGTAGTGCTCGCCGACGTCCTGGCCGAGCGCGTGCTCGCCCTCGGTGGGGAGGTCGTCGCCCCAGACGAGCTGCTCGTCGAGTTCGCCCGTGGCGTTGATCCGCTCGATGGCCTCCTCGTAGGTCAGGCGGGGGAACTCGCCCTCCGGCGCCTCGAATTCGTCCTGCAGGTCGAGCGCTTCGAGCTGTTCCTGACAGTTCTCGGCGACGCCCTCGTATGCGGCTTTGACGATGGTCTCGCAGGCGTCCATCGCCTCGGTGTGGTCGTAGAAGGCCGACTCGAAGTCGATGGAGGTCGCCTCGTTGAGGTGGCGCGGCGTGTTGTGTTCCTCGGCGCGGAAGATCGGGCCGATCTCGAAGACGCGTTCGAGGCCGGAGCCGACCATCAGCTGCTTGAACAGCTGCGGGCTCTGGTTCATGAAGGCCTCCTGGCCGAAGTAGGTGATCGGGAACAGCTCGGTGCCACCCTCGGTGCCAGTGGCGACGATCTTCGGCGTGTTGATCTCCGTGGCGTCGAGGTTCCGGAACGCCTCGCGCACCGAGCGCAGCACCTCGGCGCGGATCTCGAAGATGGCCTTGGTCTCGTCCTTGCGCAGGTCGAGCGTGCGGTTGTCGAGTCGCGTCGAGAGATCGGCGTCGACCTTCCCCGAGGGGTCGAGCGGGAGTTCGGGATCGGCCTCGGCGACCACGTCGAGGCTGTCGGGCGTGATCTCGACGCCGGTCGGGGCCCGGGGTTCCTCTTCGACCGCGCCGGTGACGGCGACGACGGACTCGCGGTGGACGCCGAGTCCCGTCTCGACGAGGTCGTCGTCCATCTCGTCTTTCTCGAACTTGATCTGAATCTTCCCCGCGCTGTCCCGGAGGATGAGGAAGGCGATGCCACCGAGGTCGCGGATCTCGTGGACCCAGCCGGCGACCGTGACTGTCTCGCCAGGCTCGGCTTCCGCGGTGTAGGTGCGGTCGTCCATGCGAGTGATTTCTGGGGGCCTCGACTTAAGGACAGTCCTTCCGGGTCAGCGGTTCTCATGCAGACGAGGCGTGCGAGTCGACCGCAACGTTTCCGGTGGCGGCCCGCAAAGCCGAGGCCATGGCAGAGCGCGACCTCGACGACCTCGACCGAACGATCCTCCACGCACTCCAGAGCGACGCTCGCAAGCTGTCGACCAGCACCGTCGCCGACCGAATGGGTGTCGCCGCCAGCACCGTCCGGACCCGCATCCGCAACCTCGAGGAAGCGGGCATTCTCACCGGCTACCACGCCGAGGTCGACTACGAGGCCGCGGGCTTCCAGCTCCACACGCTGATCACCTGCAAGGCACCGATCCCCGAGCGAGAGCAGCTCGCCCGCGACGCCCTCGAGGTCGAAGGCGTCGTCACCGTCCGAGAGGTGATGACCGGCACCGAGAACGTCCACGTCGAGGTCGTCGGTCGCGACGGCGACGATCTGAGCCGTATCGGCCGCGAACTCGACGAACTCGGCCTCGAAGTCGAGGACGAGGACATCATCCGAAACGAGTACGTCCACGCCTACAGCGGGTTCGACGACGAACACCGAGACGAGTAGTTTTTGCCGAATCGGTTCTGAAAATCCTCCTGTTTGCCGGTGCGTCAATAACACCGCGTACTTTATGGCGTTCCGACTTTTACACACGGTTGTCTATGTACGCATCGATGCATCTCGATTCGAACCGCGACTCGGAACGCGGACGGAGACACGTGGAGGAAGCGATCGGTCCAACGGAGGTGGGTCCGTGGTCCTCGGAGCGGCGCGCAGGCGGATGACCGACGCACTCTCGGGACCGGAGTCGGTTCTCGTGGTCGGGTCGACCCAGGAGACGCGGGCGCTCGCCGAGCACCTCGCGGAGGGGTATGCAGTCACGTTCGTGACAGATCGGACGGACCTCGTCGAGCAAGCCGACGACAGGATCGTCGCTCGCGAGGTGCCCCTGAGCGACGGGGGCGCGCTCGGTGAACTGGACCTGTCGGCCGACGCGGCTGTCGTGGCGGCCGCGCGCGACCGGACGAACCTCTTCGTCGCTCAGATACTCGAAGCGCGCGGCGAGGTCGACCGGGTCGTCGTCCGCGTGAACGATCCAGACCGTCGCGAGCTGTTCTCGGCCCTGGGGGCCGAGACGGTCTGTCCGACGGACGTGCTCGCACCGGCGTTCGAATCGGCGCTGGAGGAGGCCTGACGTGCCCAAGGAACTCGAACGCGACCTCGGGCTGCCGTCGGTGCTGGCGATCAGCATCGGCGCCATGGTCGGCAGCGGTATCTTCATCCTGCCGGCGCTCGCGCTGGAGATGGCCGGGCCGGCGGTCGTCCTCGCGTACCTGCTGGCGGGGGTGTTCGTCCTCCCGGCCGCGCTGTCGAAGGCGGAGATGGCGACGGCGATGCCCGAGGCCGGCGGCACGTACATCTACATCGAGCGCGGGATGGGACCGATGCTCGGCACGATCGCCGGCATCGGGACGTGGTTCGCGCTGTCGTTCAAAGGCGCGCTCGCTCTGGTCGGGGGCGTCCCGTACCTCGTGCTCCTGTTCGATCTCCCGATAAAGCCCGTCGCGCTCGGGCTCGCGGCGATACTGATCGTCGTGAACCTCTTCGGTGCCAAGCAGACCGGCCGTCTGCAGGTCGCCATCGTCACCGCGATGCTCGCGGCGATGGCCTGGTTCGTCGTCGGGAGCGGCGGCGCCGTCGACCGCGTCGCGTTCGACGGCTTCTTCGACGCCGGAGGTGGCGGGATCCTGGCCGCGACGGGCTTCGTCTTCGTCTCCTACGCGGGCGTCACGAAGATCGCCAGCGTCGCCGAGGAGGTCGAGGACCCCGGGCGGGTCATCCCGAAAGGGATGATCTACTCGCTTGGGTTCACGACCCTGCTGTACGTGCTGATCGTCGCCGTCATCGTCGGCGTCGCGCCCGCGGGTATCGCCGGATCGAACACTCCCGTCGCCGACGTTGCCGCGGCGACGATGCCGACGGCCGGGCTCGTCGTGGTTGTCGCCGCGGCGATCCTCGCGCTGATCTCGACGGCCAACGCGGGCCTGCTGTCCTCGTCGCGCTACCCCTTCGCGATGAGCCGAGACGAGCTCGCGCCGCCGTCGCTGTCGACCATCAGCGAGCGGTTCAACACGCCGACGACCGCCATCTCGCTGACCGGGGTCGTCATGCTCGCGCTCATCGCGTTCGTCCCGATCATGGAGATCGCGAAGCTCGCGAGCGCGTTCCAGATACTCGTGTTCGTCCTGGTCAACGTCGCCCTCGTGGCGTTCCGGACGAGCGACGTCGACTACGACCCCAGCTACGAGGCGCCGCTGTACCCCTGGATGCAGGCGTTCGGCGTCGCCGGCGGACTCCTCCTCCTCACCCAGATGGGGTGGCTCCCGCTGGTCGGCGCAGTCGTCATCACGCTCGGCGGCGTCGCCTGGTACTACGTCTACGGCCGCCGGCGCGTCCGGCGCCAGGGAGTCGCCGCCGACGCCGTCCGCCGGCGTATCGACCGCGACGCCGTCGCCGAGACCAACTCGGCGTTCCGCGACGCCGACGAGACCGACGTGCTCGTCGCCCTCGACGAAGGTGCCAGCGAAGCCGACGAACGGGCGCTACTGGAGGTGGCCGCCGGCGTCGCCCGCAGCGACGACGGCAGCGTCACCGTCGTCCAGTTCGACCGCGTCCCCGACCAGACCCCGCTCGACTACGCCGAGGGCGTCCGGTCGGACGCCGACCGCGCCTTCGAGGCGCGCACCGACCGCCTGCTCGCCGAGTTCGACGTGCCCGTCGAGTACGGCGAGGTCGTCAGCCACGACCCCGAGCGCGCCCTCGCGAACTTCGCCGCCGACCACGACTTCGACCTGGTCGTCACCGGACCGCGGACCGACGACCTCGTCTCGCGAGTGCTCGGCGGCGGTCGCGACCCCGGGTCGTTCGACCAGATCACCGTCGACGCCGGCGATCTGGACACCCTCGACGCCGTGGCGCTCGTCACCGACCGCGGCCCCTTCGACCCCACGAAGGTCCGCATCGGCGACGCCCTCGCCGCCGAGCACGACGCCGCGCTCGAACTCGTCCACGTCGTCGACCCCACCGACCCGCCGGAACGGACCGACGCCGTCGGCGACTACCACGATTCGCTGGCCGACCTGTGTTCGGTCCCCGTCGAGTCGCGCGTCGTCGACGAGACCGACGTCGACGATGTCCGCTCGGCCAGCCCCGGCGACCGCTCGCTGGTGATCACCGACTCCGACGGTGACTTGACCGTCCGTTCGACCGGCGCGGGCGTCGCGAGTCCCGGAGCGGGCGTCATCACCGTCCGTCCCCGCGCCGCCCGGCGCTCGGGGCTCCTCGGCCGCCTGCTCGAACGGGCCGTCTTCTGAGCCGACGCCGTCGCTCGCTCGGGTTCGGTCCGCGCTGTCGGCGTCGGCACTACTCGTCGGCCGGGTTTCCGGTCGCGAAAAAACGGGGTGGTCTACGACTCGTCGCCGCCGTCGTTCTGTCGAACGGAGTGAGACAGAGCCCGGTGGAGCTGTGCTCCACCGTCGGTGAGGATATCCACGTCCTCGCCTCCCTCCTCGTTGGCGAACGCCGGCAGCCCGTCGGCCGACTCGGCCTCTCTCTGCTCGGACTCGCGGTCGCGGTCCCAAACTCGTGACGCATATTCATGACACATGGTATCACACCGTCCGGGGGGCAGGACCGGACGTAATTGAACCTTGTGGCGGCGCTATCCAGCATCGGCCGATCGGAAGCAGACAGGTAGGGACGGTGGACCTACTCGGAGATGGTCGCGGCCGTGGCGTCCTTGGCGCCCTCGACCGTCTCGGTGACGGCGTCGACGCCCGCCTCGTGGACCAGATCGCCGACGATCACGGTGTCGGCGTGTTCGGCCATGGTGTTGGCCGACTCGTAGTCGTGGATGCCGCCGCCGTAAAACAGGGTGGCCTCCTCCAGCGCGTCGGCCGCGGCGGCGACGACATCGGGGTCGCCGAAGGTGCCGGAGTACTCGGTGTAGAGGATCTCCTGGCCGAGCATCTGCTCGCCCACTTCGGCGTAGGCCGCCACGTCCGCGGGGTCGAGGTCGCAGTCGGACTGGGTGAGCGTCGCCGCCGCCGACTCGGGGTTGAGGACGACGTACCCCTCGGTGAAGGTGCGGCCCCAGTCGATGTCGTCGTCGATACGGACCCACTCCTTCTGGACGCCCGTGACCCACGCGATGTCGCCGGCGTTGAGGACCACGGGGACGAGGTAGCCGTCGACGCCGCCGCGGTAGACGACGTTCGCCGGATTGGAGGGTTCGACGTACAGCGGCACGTCGTACTCGGCGCAGGCCTCGACCACGTCGGCCATCTTCTCCTCGGTGACGCCCGTCGTGCCGCCCACCTCGATGGCATCCGTGCCACAGGTGACGACGTCGGCGTACGTCTCCCCGTCGACCAGCTCCTTGTCAGGGTCGACCTTCAGCACGTGATCCCAGTCGTCCCACGGCCTCTGCATACTCCCACACACCTCACGGGGCGATAAAACCGCTTCGGATGGGAATAGCTGAAGGTTGGGTGAGTGCGAGATCCGATACGACCGTACTCGATGGCGCGCTAAAAGCCCTCGCCGCGCTCGCGGTCGCACAGACGACTGAAATGAACGCGAGCGCGCCTCGCCCTTTCAATCCACCAGGGACGCGACCGCACCGCCCCGGCACAACACCGCAGACCGCCACACGCCTCCCCAGCCGATTCGCTCACTCGCTCCACTCGTTCGCTCGTCCGCCGTCAGAGCAAGCTCTGACGAGCCTTCGCTCGTTTCACTCGCGAAGACCTCGCACGACTACAGTCGCGCGCATGAACGCGCGCTCCAGCCGTGCGCCGACGTGGACAGGTAACCCATCCGTCGCCGCCAGACCTAACTCGGCGCCGACTAATCGACGGACGATGCCAGCGGGCGCGCGACTGACGACGGTCGAGGAAGTGCGCGAGGAGGGGTCGTTCCTGTTTACGGCGACCACCTCCTTCGACATGGACGAGGAGATCATCGTCGTCCCCTGTGACGAGGACGTGGTGGCCGACGGCGGTCAGCCGGTCGACGACGAGGGCGGCGTCGCGGCGTGGATCAACCGCTGCACCCACGAGGCCCAGCGCTTCGACACCGGCCGCGGCGTCCCCATGCGCGACGGCGAGATCATCTGTCCCAAGCACGGGTCGATGTTCGACGCGTGTTCGGGCGACTGTGACAACGGCCAGGTGGCGGGGACGACGCTACCGGACGTGGACGTAGGCGTAGTCGACGGTGCGGTGTACCTGGTCGACGAGGAGTACAGCTTCGAGCACGAGGGCGGGGTCGACGACGGTGACGGCGGACCGAGTTCGACGAGTCACGTCGGCTTCTGAGGTGGGTCGAGCGCACTCATCGGACGCGAGTGATGCGAGGTGTGAGCGGAGGGACACCTCGAGGTGAACAGGAGTGCGCGGCGCGAAGCGCTGTGAAGAAGGTGGTCCCTAGTCGCTCTCGGCGGGTTCGTCGGCGGGACTGGCGCTCTCGACGAGGTCCCGGTCGCCTTCCTCGGAGCCGTCGTCCGGGTCGTCGTCCTCGCCGACGTCAAGGTCCGGCAGTTGCGAGATCCAGTCGCGGATCTGGCTCGAACTGACACCCTGGATCTCCGTCGCGAGCACGTCCGGGTCCACGTCCCGGAGGTCCGCCGGTTCCTCGACGCCGGCGGTTTCCAGCCGTTCGGCGGTCGCGGGACCGACGCCGTCCAGGTCTTCGAGGTCGTCGACGGCCTGGCGGGCCTGGTACTGCTTGTAGTTGCAGATGGGACAGCCCAGCTCCCAGGGTTCGTCGTCGTCCTCGCCGCTGTGGACGACGAGTTCGGGCAGGTCGTGGTCGTCACAGTACTCGTCGGTGATCTCGATGTCGCCCCGACGGGGCAGCGGCAGCGAGTAATCGCAGTCGGGATAGCGCGTACAGCCGACGAGTCGGGACCCGGAGCGCAGTTTCTTGATCGCGAGGTTCCCGCCGTGCTCCGCGCCGCAGTCCGGACACAGCCCGATGACCTCGTCCTCGGTGTCGTCGGCCTCGTCGGCCTTGCACTGGGGACAGCCGTGGACGAACGTGTCCCGGCCGGCGAGCATCTTCACGTGGTTCAGGCCGTGGTCCTCGCAGGTCTCTTCGAGCACGAGCGGTTCGCCCGTGCTCGGCAGCGGGAGGGTGTATCGACACTCCGGGAAGCCGTCGCAGCCGACGAAATACGACCCCTGGCGGCTCTGGCGGATCAGCAGGTCGTGGTCGCTCTCGGGACAGGGCCCGAGTAGTCGGTCGGCCTTCAGCGACTCCTGGAGGTGGTCGCCGATCGCCTCGCGGGAGTCGCGCAGCTCCTCGAACACCCGTTCGAGCATCTCCCGGGACTCGGCGGTCACGTCGTCGAGCGTCGCCTCGCCGTTGGCGATGGCGGACATGTCGGCCTCCAACTGGGCGGTCATGTCGTCGCTGACGACGCGGTCGGCGAACTCCTCGGCGGCCTCGACGACCGCCTCGGCGATCGACGTGGGCCGCGGCGGGTCCGACTCGATGTACCCGCGGTCGTACAGTTTCTCGATGGTGTTGTGCCGCGTCGCCTTCGTCCCCAGCCCCAGGTCCTCCATCTTCTGGATGAGCCGCGACTGCCCGTAGCGACGCGGCGGCTGGGTCTGTTTGGCTTCCAGCTCCACGTCGGTCACGTCCAGCGCGTCGCCCTCCTCGACCGCCGGGAGGAACGACTCGCTGGCCGACGAGTAGGGGTAGACGTCGTGGTAGCCGGCTTCGAGCAGGCGCTTGCCGGTGGCCTTCAGCTGGCAGTCGTTTGCAGCGGCGACGACCCGCAGGTGCTCCCACGTCGCGGCCTCGGCGACGGTCGCGAAGAAGCGACGGACCACGAGTTCGTACACCTCCCACTCGTCCTCGTCGAGTTCGTCGCGGTCGGGCACCGCGCCGGTCGGGTGGATCGGCGGGTGGTCGGTCGTCTCGTCGTCGCCCTCGGTCGGTTCGATCTCGTCGAGTTCCAGCAGCGACTCGGCGTCGTCGCCGAACTCGTGGGTCATCGTGAACTCGTCGAGCAGCTCCTCGGGATCGAGATCCTCCGGGTAGACCGTGTTGTCGGTGCGGGGGTAGGTGATGTACCCGGTGGTGTACAGCTCTTCGGCGATCGACATGGCGCGCTGGGCCGAATACCCGAGCGACCCCGCGGCGGAGATGAACGCGGTCGTATTGAACGGCGCCGGGGGGTTGTCAGTGCGGGTGCGCCGGCGGACCGTCGTGACCTCGGCGCTCGTCGCCTCGCGCAGCCGTTCGTGGGCGTCGTCGGCGTCGTCCTCGTCCCAGATCCGCTCGGCCTCGCTGCCGTCGTCGTCGTAGAAGTACTGCGCCTCGAAGGTCTCCCCGTCTTTGGCGAGGTCGGCGACGATCTCCCAGTAATCTTCGGGGTCGAACGCCTGGATCTCGCGCTCGCGGTCGACGATCAGTTTGAGGGTTGGCGACTGCACCCGCCCGACGGAGATGAAGTCCTCCCCCAACTGGCGCGCCGACAGCGAGAGGAAGCGCGTCAGCGCCGCGCCCCAGACGAGGTCGATGACCTGGCGGGCTTCCCCCGCGGCGGCCAGGTCGAAGTCGATGTCGTCGGGCTCGTCGAAGGCGCTTTTGACCTCGCGCTCGGTGATCGAGGAGAACCGCACCCGCTTGACCGGCGCGTCGGTCTCCTCGCGGATGAGCTCGTAGGCCTCCTTGCCGATGAGTTCGCCCTCGCGGTCGTAGTCGGTCGCGATCGTCGCCTCGTCGGCCTCGCGGGCCAGTTGCCGGAGCGTCCGGACGATGTTCTGCTGGGTCGGCGACTTGACGATGTCGGCGTCGATCAGCTCGACCGGCTCCACGTCGCGCCAGTCGCTGTACTCCTCGGGGAAGTCGACGCCGACGACGTGGCCCGACAGGCCGACGCAAGTCGTCAGCCCCCACTCGTAGACGTTGACGCCGTTGCGCTGGGTCGTCGTCGCGTCCCCGTTGCTCAGGATCTCCGCGATGCGTCGCGCGGCGTTGTTCTTCTCCGTGATTATCAGTTCCACCGGGCGCCACCTCCGGCTCCGCGGGTCCCAGTCATGGGAGTCGATAGGGAGGTCCCCGACCTAAAGGTTTCGGGCGAAATCGACAGACAGCGGGCGTGTACGTGCGATCGAGCGCCCGCGAGCGCAGCTGCGCGAACGCCGGGCGCCCGCTCGCGGGCGAGCACGCGCGGACCACTCACTCAGGCGTCGCTCGCCTCGTCCAGCCGCCACGCGATGCCGGCGTCGGGGTCGCCCAGCAGGGTCCGCAGGTCGTCGTCGGCCGCGAGCGCCACGGTCCTGATCCCCTCCGCTCGACGCCCGCTTCGTCGGCGATAGCGTCGATTTCGACGGGGATTCCGGGCGCGTGCTCGGCGACGTGCGGTTCGCAGTCGCGGACGTACGCCCGGACGGCTGGCGACGGGTCCAGCGACTCCGGCGCCACGTCCGCCAGCGTCCGTCCGGACTCGACGACCTGGGCTGCGAACTGCGCGCCGAGACCCGCTGGCGACCCGGTCAGCCGAAATTCGTCCATGCCGACACCGTCATCGGAGCGGTCATAACGGTCGTGGATCTCGCAACCGGGGCAGCGCCCGCGCCGGCGTGGCCGCGGTAGTGCGTGGGTTCCCCCGGGAGTGCCGTGCGGACGACACTCCCCGAGAGCGTGTTTCGAGACTTCTCGGTCCGTTTTTGACCGGATCCACAACGAAATTTGAACAACACCTATGTGACCGATCGGCGTGGACACGTCCATGCGTCGAACGGGCTGGCCGCTCGCGGGACCGGCCGCGCGAGCGGGCCACGGGCGGTGGTCGGAGTGATAGCCGCGGGCGTGCTACGGATGGCGATGGCCGCGGCGGGGGTCGCGCTGCTCGCCGTCGCGGTCTCGGTGTACCGGACCGACGGGACGCGAGCGTTGCGGCCGTTCGCGGCGCTCGTCGCCGTCGTCGGGGCGCTCGCGGTCGCCGACTCGCTGGCGGCCGGGGACCCGACCGGACTGTCGGTCGTGTGGCTCGTCGCGTATCTCGCGATTCCGGCCGCGTTCGGATGGTTCGTCGTCGAGTACTACGGTCTCCCGCACCTGGCCTCGCGGCCGCGTCGCGTCGCATTCGCGACGCCGGTGGCGCTGGGCGTCGCCGGCGGGACGGTGACAATCCTCGCCCCCTCGGCCGCGGGAGCGATGAGCGGCGGCGGTCTCACGGGGACACCGCGCTTCCCGGCGATCCTCGCGCTGGCCGGTGTCTTCGAGCAGGTCGGGCTCTACTTCGCGAGCGCGGTGATGCTCGCGGGTATCGCGCTGCTGGCGGTGACGGTCGCCCGGTACGACCACCTCGACAGACGCCTGGCCGTCGCGCTTTCGTTCGTTCCCGCGTGGCCCTGGGTTGGCCACTTCCTCACGCCGGGGATGAGCGGGACCGTCCCGGCTGAGACGCTCGTCGGATTCACGACGTTCGGATACGTGCTCAGCGCCGGTGCCGCAGCGTTCGCGGTGACGCGGGGCGGCCTCGACGACGCCGCCCCCGCCGCGGGGACGCTCGGCCCGCGGACGGTGCTCTCGGAACTCGACGAGTCCGTGTTCGTCGTCGACCGGCGGGCGCGGATCGTCCGCGTCAACGAGACGGCGGCCGAGACGTTCGGCGTCGATGGCGTCGAGTCTGCCGGCGCGCGTCTCGCGGCCGTCGTCGGCGTCGACCGCGCGACCCTTGCCGAACCAGGGACAGTAGCCCTCGACGTCGGCGGGCGGACCCGGCAGTTCGAGGCGACCGTCTCGTCGGTGACCGACAGGTACGGTCGATCGCCGGGCGAGGCCGTCGTGTTGCGCGACGTGACCGGCGAGCGGGTCCGCGCACAGCGGTTGAGCGTGCTCAATCGCGTGGTCCGGCACAACCTCCGTAACGAGCTCTCGACGATCATGGGCCGGGCGTCGATCATCGCCGAGCGCGACGGCGACCACACGGATGCGGCCGAGTCGATCCTCGACACCGCCGACGGCCTCGCCGACCTGGGCGACCGCGCCCACGAAGTCGAGGAGATGATGGCGCGGTCGCTGGACACCGATCCGTCGCTCGCGGTCGGCCCCCTCGCCGAGCGGGTCGTCGATGACCACCGCCCGACGGACTCGGCGGCGACGCTGTCGGTCGACGTGCCGGACTCGCTCGCGGTCGCCGCCGACGGGGCGCTCCTCTCGCAGGTCCTCGACAACCTCGTCGAGAACGCGCTCGAACACAACGACGCGCCGACCCCGGTCGTCACGGTCAGTGCGCGGGCCGTCCCCGACGAGCGGGCCGTCCAGATCTCGGTGGCGGACAACGGCGCGGGACTCCCCGACCACGAGCGGGCAGTCATCGAGTCCGGCGAGGAGTCGCCGCTCAAACACGGCAGCGGACTGGGCCTCTGGGCGGTCAACTGGGGCGTGACCCGACTGGGCGGCCGTCTCGCGTTCAGCGACAGGGACCCGGTCGGGACCGTGGTCACGGTCACGCTCCCGGCCGGCACCGAAGCCGAGGCGGCCCCGGCCGCGAGCGCGGAAGCGGACTGACATCGTGGCTCGGACCGACCTCGCGTTCAGTCGCCGGCGCTGGGCTCGCCGCTGGGCCGGTCGACCGCCGGGACCGCACACGCGGGGTCGTGGCTCGCCCGCACGGCGCTACCGGTCAGGATGAGGACGCTCGCGGCGAAGAAGAGCCCGCCGACCGGCGAGGACGGGTCCATGAAGGCCCAGTAGACCGGCGTGGCCGCCGCGCCGAAGACGGCGCCGGCCGCGCCGTAGACCGCGGGCGCACAGCAGCCGCAGGCTGTCGCGCCGGCGGTGGTGATGGTACCGATCACCGCCCGCGGGGAGTCGATACTCCCGCCGGTCGTGAGCTGACGCGCGGCCAGCGCCGCGTTGCTCGCGACGAGCCCGCCGAGGATCCCAACCAGCAGGAGCGACCCCAGCGAGACGTACCCCGACAGCGGGATCGAGGGGACGTAAAACTCCAGGGCCGGCCAGTACACGAGCGGCGAGGCGACCCGATGCGGGGTGACGAAGCCCTGCCCCATCATGTCGGCGGTCAGGTCGGGGTTGACCGAGAGCGTCCCCGCCGAGAACAGGTAGAAGACGCCGAACAGCCCGAAGGTGCCGACCGCGACGACCGCGGGGACCCGCGCGGTCAACACTGCCGGGAACGCCGCGCCGGCGTCGCGGTACAAGACGTAGACCACGGCGGCGGGGACGGCCGCGGCGAGGAGATAGCCCAGCGGGCTCGTCAGCCCCTCCTGGGGCAGCAGCGTCGGGTAAGCGATCCACGCCGCCAGCAGGAGACCGAGCCCCACGTATCGGGGGCGCTCGGGCCACTTCCAGCGGACGACGACGAGACTGCCAAGCGCGATGACGATGGCTGAGACGGCGTTTATCGCCGGGAACAGTCGCGTCCAGTCCGGCGTCGCTTCCGGTGCGATCTGGATCTCGACGAGCCCGATGGTCCCCGCGATGACCAGTATCGCGCCGGCCGAGAGCAGCCCCGCGCCGAACCGGTCGCTGCGCGCCCCGTCGCGCAGCACCTGCAATCCGCCGGCACCCGCCGCGATCCCCAGGACCGTGACCGCGCCGAGGAGCCAGTGGGGCGTTCCGGCGTGAGTCGTTCCCGCGTGGGCGACGACCGTATCGAGGCCACTGGAGCCCCCGACGGCGGCCACCGCGATCGCCTGGCCGAGTGTCATTGTCGACACTCCGAACCGGACGACAAAGGACGTTCTGATACGCGCGTCGAACGTGTGGCCGGCGCGCTCGACCGGGCGTTCGCGACGCCGAGACGGCGGCCGCCAGTCGACGAGAACGGGGGCGGCCGCGCTTAGCCGTCCAGTTCCTCGCGCAGTAGCTGGTTCACGTCACCGGGGTCCGCCGAACCGCCGGTCTTGCCCATGACCTGCCCGACGAGGAAGTTGATCGCGCCGTCGTCGCCGTCGTGGTAGTCGGCGACGGCGTCGGGGTTCTCGTCGATGGCTTCCTCGACGGCCGCCTGGACCTCGTCGCCGCTGGTTTTGCCCAGGTCCTCGCGCTCGACGATCTCGGTCGGCGCGTCGCCCTCGTCGAGCATCTCCCGGAGCACCGTCTCGCGGGCGTTCTTCGTCGTGATCTCGTCGTCGGCGACCAGCTCGACGAGACGCTCAATCTCGTCGAAGCGGTCCGAGACGTCAGTGATCTGCATGTCGCGGTAGTTCAGCTCGCCCAGCAGCTCGTCAGCGACCCACGTCGCGGCCAGCCCGGGGTCGAAGCGCTCGGCCACGTCCTCGAAGAAGTCGGCGACCTCCTTCGTCGAGGTGAGCTTGTCCGCGGCCTCCTCGTTGAGGCCGTACTCCGCCTGGAAGCGCTCGCGGCGGGCGTTGGGGAGTTCCGGGATGTCCAGCCGCTCCTTCCAGTCGCTGACCTGCAGCGCCGGGAGGTCGGCCTCGCGGAAGTAGCGGTAATCCTTCTCCTCTTCCTTCGAGCGCATCGAGAGGGTGACGCCCTTCGACTCGTCCCAGTGGCGGGTCTCCTGCTCGACGACGCGGCCGCGCTGGATGGCGTTCTTCTGGCGGGTCTCCTCGTAGGCGAGCGCTTTCTCCGCGCCCTTGTGGCTGGAGATGTTCTTGACCTCCGTCCGGTTGGGGTCGGCGTCTTCCAGGGTCGACGCGTCGACATCCTCGCCGTCGACCTCGCTCATGTCGACGATGGAGAGGTTAGCGTCCACGCGCAGCGACCCGTCCCGAGTCGCGTCGAAGATACCGAGGTACTCCAGCACCTCCGTGAGCTTCGCGAGGAACGAGCGCACCTCGTCGGGCGAGCGGAAGTCCGGTTCGGTGACGATCTCCATCAGGGGCGTCCCGGCGCGGTTGTAGTCGACGAGCGTGTAGTCGGCGGTGTCGATGGAGCCGCCCTTGTGCTGGAGGCTCCCCGGGTCCTCTTCGAGGTGCGCGCGGGCGATGGTGACCGACCGGCGCTCGCCCTCGACGGCGAACTCCAGTTCGCCGTCGGCACACAGCGGCGCGTCGTACTGGGTGATCTGGAAGTTCTTGGGGAGGTCGGGGTAGTAGTAGTTCTTCCGGTGGAACGTCGTCTCCTCGGGGATGGTGGCGTCGATGGCCTTGCCGACCTTGACGGCGGCCTCGACGGCCCCCTCGTTGACAACCGGGAGCGCCCCGGGCAGGCCGAGGCAGGTGGGGCAGGTGTGGGTGTTGGGCTCGTCGTCGCCCACGTCGGTCGAGCAGCCACAGAAGATTTTCGTGTCCGTCTCCAGTTGGACGTGGACCTCGAGTCCGATGACGGTCGCGAGGTCCCCCGTCTCGACGGCTTGTGCGGTCATTACCCGCGGTTCGGTACCGCGGGGCTAAAGGCTAACGACCCGAGGGAACGTCACCGCCTCGGGCGGCCGGCCGGAAGGCTACCAGTCAGGCCGAGGTAGCGTCCGAGCCGCTGGCTATCTCCACCGCGGCGGCGAACTGCAGGTCGCCCTGCCGGCCGGTGATCCCGATCTGCCCGGAGAAGGCCGTCGCGTCGTCGGGGAGCGTCGGCCGCTCGTTCACCGAGAGTTTCGGCGTCCGGTCCAAGCCCTCGCCGATGGCGTAGACGTACAGCGTGTCGCCCTCGGAGATAGGCTGGTCGGCAGAGACGTTGCCGAGCGAGGAGAACTGCCCGCCGACCGAGAGGTTCGTCCCCGCTTCGACGGTCGAGCCGCCGGTGTGTTCGACGACGAGCAGGCGGTTCTCGGCCTCGGTCGCGGCGGTCACCTGCGGCGGCTCCGAGAGCCAGTCGGGACGGGCGAGCGAGCCTACCGCAAGGTCTTCGACCGTGTAGGAGACGGTCTGAGTGTACGTCTCGCCGTCGGCGCGCTCGATCGCGAGCGTGACGTTCAGCGCGCGCACGAGGCCCTCCGAGGTGACCTCGGCGCGGGCGTCGACCGCGGTGACATCCTCGTTCGCGCCCGCGACGCCGCCACCTGGCTGGGAGCGCTGACTCTCGTCTTGGAGCGAGTCCGCCGTCAAGACGAGGCGGCGTTCCCCGTCGACGGTCGTCGACCCGACTGCTTCCCAGTCGGGCGCCCCGACGTACGCCTGCGGGACGACGTAGGCGATACCCGTCACGAGCTGGGCGGCGAAGCGCGCGCTGGTGGGGCCGTAGCCGTAGACGATCCCGCCCGACGACCGATTGTAGACGCCCGACTCGTCGGGGCCGTAGTACGTCGAGATGTCGGTCGCCCCGACAGCCCCGGCGGCCTCGGTGAGCCGGACGGCCGACGACTCGGTGTCGTTGGCGATGCGGAGGACGCCCGCCCCCTCCTGCGTTGAGTTCTCGATGTCCATCCGGAGGTCGAACCCGCCGGCCGTGAGCGTCCGCCGGTTGGCCGCCGCGAGCGCAGTGACGTTCGACACCTGCCGACCCTCGACGCCCGGCGGCAGCGACGACATCGCCGACACCGGGTCGAGGTCGCCCGCCGGCGTCGGCTCGGGTGTCGCCGTCGGGGTGGGTGTCGGCGTGGGCGTCGCCGACGGCGTCGCGGTGGCGGTAGCGGTCGGCCACGGGGTCGCCGCCGCGGTCGGCGTGGCCGTCGGCGTGTCCGCCGCCGTCTCGGTTGTAGTCGGTTCCCCGGACGCGTCCCCCGGTGTCGCCGTCGACCCGCCGCCGATGAGCGAACAGCCCGAGAGCGTGACGAGCGCGACGACCGCCAGCGTGACCAGCTTCCGATCCATACCCGTGGTTCAGACCGGCGTCAATTAACGGTAGCGAAACTGACACCCGTGTTTCGTGTCGAGGTCGAGCGGCGGGTCCCGCGGTCGACGGGTCCGAGCGGCCCCGCGGGGTGACGAGTCGCACGTGTCGCCGGCGGAGACGCCGGGAGTAGGCGGTTCCTATCAGGATCGATGCGAATGTCTGACGTAGGTTTATCACGGGGGAAGCCACTCGTAGTGATATGTGCGGTAACCGAGTCGAGGAGCTCGAATCACGCGTCAAGGAACTCGAGGCGTCCGTCGAGGGGCTGACGGACGAACTCGTCGAGTGCAAGGTCAGGCTGCGAGAGCTGGAGAACGCGGTCGACGAGGACATCGGGTTCACCCCGGACGAGTCCGCCGACTCGTCGGAATCTCCAGACGAAGTCGAGGCCGATAGGACTAAAACCGAGGCTACCGAGGAAGACGATAGCACGGAGAGCGGCCCCGGCGACATCATCATCGCCTAGGCCCGCTCCATCGCGAGCACCATGCACATCAAAGAGCTCGTCCTTGACAACTTCAAGAGTTTCGGCCGGAAGACTCGCATCCCCTTTTACGAGGATTTCACCACCGTCAGCGGCCCCAACGGCTCCGGTAAGTCCAACATAATCGACGCCGTCCTCTTCGCGCTGGGGCTGGCGCGGACCTCCGGCATCCGCGCCGAGAAGCTCACCGACCTGATATACAACCCCGGTCACGCCGACGACGACCTCGACACCGGCGGCGAACGCGAGGCCAGCGTCGAGGTCATCCTCCACAACGCCGACGGCACCCTCTCCCGGTCGCAAGTCGTCACCGCCGCCGGCACCGAGAACGTCGGCGACGTCGACGAGATATCGATCAAACGGCGCGTCAAGGAGACCGACGACAACTACTACTCGTACTACTACATCAACGGCCGCTCGGTCAACCTCTCGGACATCCGCGATCTCCTCGCGCAGGCGGGCGTCACTCCCGAGGGCTACAACGTCGTCATGCAGGGCGACGTGACCGAGATCATCAATATGACCCCCGGCGCCCGCCGGGAGATCATCGACGAGATCGCCGGCGTCGCCGAGTTCGACCAGAAGAAGGAGTCGGCCTTCGAGGAGCTGGAGGTCGTCGAGGAGCGCATCGAGGAGGCCGAACTCCGCATCGAGGAGAAGGAGACGCGCCTCGACCAGCTCTCGGAGGAGCGGGAGACCGCCCTGGAGTACCAGGGCCTGCGCGACGAGAAGCAGGAGTACGAGAGCTACCGCAAGGCCGCCGAGTTGGAGGACAAGCGCGCGGAGCTCGCCGCGGCCACCGACGCCGTCGAAGAACTCGAGGCCGACCTCGAGGACCTCCAGTTGGAACTCGACGAACGACAGGGCCGTGTCGTCCGGCTGGACGAGGAGCTCGACGACCTCAACGCCGAGATCGAGCGCAAGGGCGAGGACGAACAGCTCGCCATCAAGCGGGAGATGGAGGAGGTCAAAGGCGACATCTCCCGGCTGGAGGACAAGATCGAGTCGGCCGAGGAGACCATCGACGAGGCCGAGAACGAGCGCCGCCAGGCGTTCGTCGAGATCGACCGCAAGCAGGAGACCATCGACGAACTCGAGAGCGACATCCGCGAGACCAAAGTCTCGAAGTCCTCGCTGAAGGCCGACGTGCAGGAACAGGAGTCCGAGCTCGACGATGTCCAGGCCCGCATCGACGAGGTCGGCGAGGAGTTCGAGGAGGTCAAAGACGAACTCGAAGCGAAACGCGAAGCGCTGGAGGAGCTGAAATCCCAGAAGAACGACCTCCAGCGCGAGCAGGACCGCCTGCTCGACGAGGCCCGTCGCCGCTCGAACGAACAGCGCGAGACGGAGTCGGAGATCGAGGAGCTGGAGGAGCGGATCCCCGAGATCGAGGCGGAGATCGACGACCTGGAGAGCGAGCTGGAGAAGGCCCGAAAGAACCAGTCGACGATCGCCGAGGTGGTCTCGGACCTCAAGGACGAACGGCGCGAACTGCAGGACGATCTGGACGACGTCGAAGACGAACTCACGGCCAAACAGCAGGAGTACGCCGAGCTAGAAGCGAAGGCCGGCCAGGACGGCGACTCCTCGTACGGGCGCGCGGTGACGACGATCCTCAACGGCGGCATCGACGGGGTCCACGGTACCGTCGGGCAACTCGGCGGCGTCGACCCCGAGTACGCGGTGGCCTGCGAGACGGCCGCCGGCGGTCGGCTGGCCCACGTCGTCGTCGACGACGACGGCATCGGCCAGCAGTGCATCGACTACCTGAAATCGCGGGGCGCGGGCCGGGCGACCTTCCTGCCGATCACGCAGATGCAGAACCGCTCGCTGCCCTCGCTACCGAGCCACGACGGCGTCGTCGACTTCGCCGCGAATCTGGTCGACTTCGACCGCGACTACGCGGGCGTCTTCTCGTACGTCCTCGGCGACACCCTCGTCGTCGACGACATGGACACCGCGCGGGACCTGATGGGCGATTTCCGGATGGTGACGCTCGAAGGCGACCTGGTCGAGAAGTCGGGCGCCATGACCGGCGGCTCCTCGAAAGGCACCCGGTACTCCTTCTCGGGCGGCCAGGGCCAACTGGAACGGATCGCCGCCACGATCAACGACCTGGAGGACCAACGGCAGTCCGTCCGCGAGGACCTTCGTGACGTGGAAGGGCGGCTCGACGACGCCCGCGACAAAGAGAGCGACGCCGCCGAGCAGGTCCGGGACATCGAGACGGACATCGAGCGCCGCGAGAGCGAGCGCGAGGAGGTCCACGAGACGATCGGGGATCTGGAGGACCGCCTCGACGAGATCGAGGGCGAGCGCGACGAGGTGTCGGCGGACATGGACGACATCGAGGCCGACATCGAGGCGAAGACCGCCGAGATCGACGACCTCGAAGCCGAGATCGACGACCTGGAGAGTGAGGTCGAGGACTCCGAACTGCCCGACCTGACCAGTCGCGCCGACGAGATCAACGCCGCGATCGACGACCTGGAGTCCGAGATCGACGACCTCGACGGCGAGCTCAACGAGCTCCAGTTGGAGAAAGAGTACGCCGAGGACGCAATCGACGACCTCCAGGAGAAAATCGAGACGGCGCAGAACCGCAAGGCCGAACACCAGGAGCGTATCGAGGGCTTCGAGAGCGAGATCGCCGAGAAGGAGGACGTACTCGAAGAGAAAGAAGCGGCGGTCGCCGAGCTCGAATCGGAGCTGGCCGACCTCAAAGACGAGCGCGAGGAGCTCAAAGGGGATCTGAAGGCGGCCCGCGCCGAGCGCGACGAGAAGAAGGAGGCGGTCGGCGCGGTCGAGAGCGACCTCGACGAGCGTCGCGACGAGGCCGAGCGCCTGGAGTGGGAGGTCGACGAACTCGAAGCGGCGGTCGGCGACTACGACCCCGAGGAGATCCCCGACCACGACGAGGTCGAGTCGGAGATCGCTCGGCTCGAGAGCGAGATGGAGGCGCTGGAGCCGGTGAACATGCTCGCGATCGAGGAGTACGACCGCGTCGAGGCGGAACTCGACGACTTGCGGGACAAGAAGGGGACGCTCGTCGAGGAAGCGGAGGGCATCCGCGACCGGATCGAGCGCTACGAGCAGAACAAGAAGGAGACGTTCATGGAGGCCTACGACGCCATCGACGAGCAGTTCCGGGACATCTTCGAGCGGCTGTCCAACGGCAGCGGCCAGCTCCACCTGGAAGACGAAGACGACCCCTTCGAGGGCGGGCTGACGATGAAGGCCCAGCCGGCGGACAAGCCGATCCAGCGGCTCAACGCCATGTCGGGCGGGGAGAAGTCGCTGACCGCGCTGGCCTTCATCTTCGCCATCCAGCGGCACAACCCCGCGCCGTTCTACGCGCTCGACGAGGTCGACGCCTTCCTCGACGCCAAAAACGCCGATCTGGTCGGCGAGATGGTCGACGAACTCGCCGGGAAAGCGCAGTTCGTCGTCGTCTCTCACCGCTCGGCGATGCTCGAACGCTCCGAGCGGGCCATCGGCGTGACGATGCAGGGCGACAACATCTCCGCGGTGACCGGCATCGACCTCAGTTCAGAGGGGGTTCCGGCCGATGACTGACGACGCCGACGATGGAGCCGACGACGATATCCCGCTGAACATCGCCGGTCACGAAGATCGCGACCCACCCGGCGAGGACGCCGGCGGGCTGTTCGGAGACGACGGTGACGACGAACCGGCGGCCGACGCCAGCGACGACTCCGGCGAACTCGTCACCGGCGATCCCTCGGTGGACGGCCAGCCCGACCCGACGATCGACGCCGAGGCCGACGCGGCGGCTTCGACGGCCGGCGACGGCGAGGAAGACGACGAGGAGGAACCGGTCGAGGTCCTGGTCAACCTCGCGGAGGACGGCGAGATCGACCCGTGGGACATCGACATCGTCGCGGTGACGGACAAGTTCCTCGACCGTCTCGACGAGGGCGACCTCCGCACGTCGGGACGAGCGCTGTTCTACGCGAGCGTCCTCCTGCGAATGAAGAGCGACGCGATGCTCGACGACGGCGACGACGAGGCCGAAGAGCCGTGGGAGGAGCCCTGGGAGCAGGGCGGCGAGATGGCCGACGACGGCTTCGAGGGCCCGGACCCGTTCGCCGCGCTGGAGTCGGAGATGGACCGGCGGCTGGAGCGCCGTCGGGCTCGCGGGATGCCCCAGACGCTGGACGAGCTCGTTCGCGACCTGCGGGAGGCCGAGCGGGACAACTGGTGGAAAGAGTCCCGGGAGTACGACACCAGCAGCTCGCCGGCGGGCTTCGACCGAGGCACCCAGGAACTCGACTACCGCAGCGGCGACGACTTCCGAATGGACGAGGAGCCCAGCGCCGCCGACGTGACCGACACGGCCCACGAGGAGCACGTCGACGAGATCATCGACGACGTCCACGACGCGCTGCGCGAGCAGTACGACAAGGGCCGCGAGGAGGTGCTGTATCGGGAGATATCCGACACCGGCGGCTCGCGCGTGCTCACCTTCCTCGGCCTGCTCTTCCTGGCCCACCGGGGCCACGTCCGACTCACCCAGGACGAGATGTTCGGCGACCTGTGGGTGCAGGACCCCAACGTCGCCACGGGGTCCGAGGAAGCCGTCGCCGACTGACCGTTCTCCGAGAGCCCGTCTCGACACGGTTACCGGGCGGTCACGAGTTCCCTGCGTATACCGTACGGATCCGCGTTCCCTCCGGTGGCTCGGCGACGGGAGTAAGCCGGTACTGCGGATCCGCCGACCGACGAAAGGGGCGCATAGCTAACACATCCCAACCCCGACGAGCATCCATGAATCTCGCCGTGATCGGCTTCGGTAACGCCGGGGGGAAGGTCGTGGACAAACTGCTCGCCTTCGAGTCGAACACGGGGCGGTCGCTGTGTCGCTTCGCGCTCGCGGTCAACTCCGCCGAGATCGACCTCGCCAAGCTCGACTACGTGCCCCGGGACAACCGCATCCTCATCGGCCAGACCGACCAGCGCGTCAAGGGCCGCGGCGCGGGCGCCGACCCCGAGGTCGGCGCGACCATCGCGCGTCAGGACCACCACGAGATCGAACGCGCACTGGACGGTGTGCCGATCCACGACATCGACGGCTTCCTCGTCGTCGCCGGCCTCGGCGGCGGCACCGGGAGCGGCGGCGCGCCCGTCCTCGCCGAGACGCTGAGCGACCGCTACGCCGAGCCGGTGTACGGCCTCGGCGTCCTCCCCAGCCCCGACGAGGGCGGCCGCCCCGCGTTCAACGCCGCTCGCTCGCTCACCTCGTTCACTGAGGCCACCGAGAACCTCGTCCTGTTCGACAACGGTACCTGGCGCCAGCACGGCGACTCCGTCGAGACGGGGTACGAACGCACCAACGAGGAGATCGCCCGCCGCGTCGTCACACTCCTCGCAGCGGGGGAGCTCGACGGCTCGCGCATCTCCGAGGCCGCCATGGACTCCTCGGACGTGAAGCGAACCCTCGCCACCGGCGGCGTCAGCTCCATCGCCTTCGCCTCCTCCGGCGTCGAGTCGACCACCCGCGAGCGGAAGGGGCTCATCAATCGGTTCACGAACGGCCACGAGGAGGACCGCGACGAGAGCGATCTCACCATGAAGGTTCACGGCCTCGTCCGCAAGGCCGTCAAGTCCCGGCTGACAATCCCCGCGGAGATAGACTCCGCCGAGCGGTCGCTGATCGTCGTCTCCGGTCCGCCCTCGGAGTTCTCCCAGAAGGGCATGCGCCGCGCCCGCGAGTGGCTCGAACGCGAAACCGACAGCGTCGAGATCCTGGCCGGCGACGACCCCCGCGAGGGCGCCGAGGCCCTCTCCGTGGCGGTGCTGCTCTCGAACGTCACCCAGGTCGATCGCATCGACGCCCTCCAGGACCAGGCCGTCGACGCCAAGTCCAACATCCGGCAGCAGGCCGACACCCGCGAGGACGAGATCAACGACCTCATCACCGACGACTCCGGCGAACTCGACCCGATCTGATACCGTTGGCGAGCACGGCCGGGGGGCGAACGGCGGCGCTACCGCGACCGCGGACCATAGGGTCGTCGGGATCGCCGCGAACAGCGTGAAAGCCCCTCTTCGTTCCGGTTACGGGGTCACCGGCGCTACGCGCCGGCTTCCAGCGAGGTCTTCGACCTCGCTCGGCTCGCTGCGCGCTTCGCTCACTGCGTTCTTCCAGTGCCTGCGTCGCCCGGGTTCCCGGAACCGGCCGGGGCTTTCACGCTGTCTGTGGCACCAGCGGGCATAGTTCGGTGTGGTCGCGTCAGTGGTGCCGTCGGCACGAGCGTCTCCACCACGCACACCCGGCTCTTTATTGCGGACGTGACCGACAGAGTGAGCACATGACGGACACGCGCCGCGTCCAGCTCGTCGACGCGTTCACGACGGAACCGATGGCCGGGAATCCCGCGGGCGTCGTCGCCGAGGCCGAGGATCTCGCCGACGACCAGATGGAAGCCATCGCGTCGGAACTCGGCGCGAGCGAGACGGCGTTCGTCCTCGCCAGCGAGGCGGCCGACCGCCGTCTGCGCTACTTCACGCCCGAGCGCGAGGTCGACCTCTGTGGCCACGCCACGGTCGCGGCGTTCGCGTCGCTGTCCGAGCGTGGCGAGGTCGCCAACGGCGTCCACAGCGCCGAGACCGAGGCGGGAACCTTCGACGTCGAGGTCGAACCGGACGGCACCGTCTGGCACACCCAGTCGCCTCCCGAGATCCGGGAGGTCGACGTGTCGATCGAGGAGGCGGCCGACGCGCTCGGCCTCGACACCCCTGCGCTGTCGGAGGTCGGCGAGGACCTCCCGATCGCCCGCGCCTCGACCGGCCTCCCCTTCCTCGTCGTCCCCGTGGGCTACTTCGAACAGCTCTCGGCGGTCGATCCGGACCTGGCGGCGATCGAGAAGCTGTGCAAACTGAACGGCGCCGAAGGGCTGTACGCCTTCACCTTCGACACGCTGGAAGGCGAGGCGACCCTGCACGGGCGGTCGTTCGCGCCCCTGGCGGGCATCCCGGAGGACCCCGTCACGGGGACCGCCAGCGGCGCGGTCGGCGCCTACCTGCGCTACCAGGGGGCCCTCGACGCCGAGGACCCCCTGATCTTCGAGCAGGGCCACTTCCTCGACCGGCCGGGCCGAGTGCTGGTCGACACGCGCGAGGGTGAGGAGGGCGAGACGGCGCCCCGCGTCGGCGGCCGCGCGGTCACGACGCTCGACGGCGACCTCACCGTTCCCGAGTCCGACGAGGACGACATCATCGAGGCCTGAGGGCCGTCGAGTCGTCCCGCCGGTCGCCGCTCCGAACGGGTGTGACCGACGACCGTGGGAAGGCGCCACAGGTACTCGGAAGCGAAACAATTTTCCATAGAACGGCGCCGTTACCGCCTCTAGCGCAAGGTATTTATCGATACCAGGGCCGGAAAGTTCTTGGGCGTCCTCGGCGACACTGTGGATACGGTCATGGCATTACTCTGGCTGGACGACGTTACGGCCGAGGACTTCGACTCGGTCGGTGGTAAAGGCGCATCCCTGGGGGAGCTGACATCGGCGGGGCTACCCGTTCCTCCCGGGTTCGTCGTGACGGCCGAAACCTACCGGTCGTTCATCGAGGAGACCGGTATCGACGAGGAGCTGTTCGCGGCCGTCGACGTCTCAGTCGACGACTCCCAGGCGCTGGCCGAGGCCGCCGAGCGCGCCCAGCAGCTCATCCAGGAGACGGAGATGCCCGACTCGATCCGCGAGGAGATCCTCGCGGCCTACGATTCCGTCGAGGACGGCGACGCCTCCGTCGCGGTCCGCTCGTCGGCCACCGCGGAGGACCTCCCCGACGCCTCGTTTGCCGGCCAGCAGGAGACGTTCCTCAACGTCACCCGCACGGGCCTGCTCGACAAGGTCCGTGACTGCTGGGCGTCCCTGTTCACCCAGCGCGCCATCTACTATCGACAGGAGCAGGGCTTCTCCCACGACGTGGTCAACATCGCCGTCGTCGTCCAGCTGATGGTCGACGCCGACAAGAGCGGCGTCATGTTCACGAGCCACCCCACCACGGGCGCCCCGCAGGCGATCATCGAGTCCGCCTGGGGGCTGGGCGAGGCGGTCGTCTCCGGCGCCGTCTCCCCCGACAAGTATGTCCTCGACCGCGGGACCGGCGAGCTCCGCGACGCAACCGTCGCCACCAAGAAGGTCATGCACGTCCGCGACGAGGAGACGGGCGAGACCATCGAACGCCCGGTCCCGGAAGACAAGCGCGACGAGCAGGTCCTCTCGACGGACGAGCTCGACCGCCTCGTCGGCCTGGGCGACGAGATCGAGGCCTACTACGGCGACCCCCAGGACGTCGAGTGGGCCATCGCCGACGGCGAACTGTACGTCCTGCAGTCCCGACCGATCACCACCATCGACGAGGGCGCGGAGGAAGTCGAGGGCGCGTCCAACGCCGTCGGTGACGTGGCCGGTGTCGCCGACGGCGGCGCGGCCGCCGACTCGGGCGGGTCGGGCAGCGGGTCCGAAGGCAACGTCGTCTTCTCCGGCATCGGCGCCAGTCCCGGTCGAGTGTCGGGGCCGGCCCGCATCGTCCGGAAGCTCGACCACCTCGACAAGGTCGAGGAGGGCGACATCATCGTCGCCGAGATGACCACGCCGGACATGGTGCCGGCGATGAAACGCGCGACCGGCATCGTCACCGACGAGGGCGGCATGACCAGCCACGCCGCCATCGTCTCCCGCGAACTCGGTGTCCCCGCCATCGTCGGCACCGAGCAGGGTTCCGAAACGCTACATGACGGCCAGGTCGTCACCATCGACGGCGACAAAGGGACCGTCGAGCAGGGCGACGCCACCGGCGGCGACGAGCGCGAACCCGTCGAGGAGGTCCGCCCGCAGGCGCCGGTCAAGCCGATGACAGCGACGGAGGTCAAGGTCAACGTCTCCATCCCCGACGCGGCCGAACGGGCCGCGGCGACCGGCGCCGACGGCGTCGGGCTCCTGCGGATGGAGCACATGATCCTCTCGACGAACAAGACGCCCGAGCGCTACATCGCCGACCACAGCGCCGACGAGTACGTCTCCGAGATCGTCGACGGCGTCCGCGGCGTCGCCGAGGAGTTCTACCCCCGGCCCGTCCGCGTCCGCACGCTCGACGCCCCCACCGACGAGTTCCGCCAGCTCGAGGGCGGCGCCGACGAGCCCGCCGAACACAACCCGATGCTCGGCTATCGGGGCATCCGCCGCAGCCTCGACCGCCCCGAGCTGTTCGCGCACGAACTCGCCGCGTTCCGGCGGCTGTTCGAGCTGGGCTACGACAACGTCGAGATCATGTTCCCGCTCGTCAACGACGCCGAGGACGTGCTGCGAGCCCGCCGGCTCATGGAACAGGAGGGTATCGACCCCGACAAGCAGGACTGGGGCGTGATGATCGAGACGCCCGCCGCCGCGCTGGGCGTCGAGGCGATGGCCGACGCGGGCATCGACTTCGTCTCGTTCGGCACGAACGACCTCACCCAGTACACCCTCGCCGTCGACCGCAACAACGGCCGGGTCGCCGACCGCTTCGACGAACTGCACCCCTCCGTCCTGAAACTCATCAGCGACACCATCGAGACCTGCCGCGAACACGGGGTGGCTACGAGTATCTGCGGCCAGGCCGCCTCGAAACCGCAGATGGTCGACCACCTCGTCAACGAAGGCGTCACCTCCATCTCCGCGAACATCGACGCCGTCCGCGACGTGCAACACGAGGTCAAACGCGTCGAGCAGAAGCTCCTGCTCGACGACGTGCGCTGAGGTCGGCGCTACGTTTCTGGAAGCCGCGCCTCGCTCAGAAGAACGTCAGCTTGTCCCGACGATAGAGGTCCAGCTCGGAGACCATCGACGGGTCCTGTTTCGCGGCGAAGCGGACGGCATCGGCGATCTCGGTGGGTTCGGAGGCCTCGCCTTCTTCGAATCGTTCCTCGAAGGACTCGCCGCTCTCGCTGGCGAACTCGCTGCGGACCTCGGCGGGGTTGATGGTGGTGACGGCCACGTCGTCCTCGCCGACGTCGGCGGAGACGCTCTTGGCGAACCCGCGGACCCACCACTTCGTCGCGGCGTAGATGGGGTTGAACGGCCGGGGGTACTGCCCGGCGAAGCTCCCGATGAAGACGACGGTCCCGGCGGTCTCCCGGAGGTGGGGCAGGGCGGCTCGCGTCGCGAAGAAGTAGCCGTCGACGTTGACCTCCATCATCGTGCGATAGTCCTCGGTCGAGAGGTCGTCGACGCCCTCGCCGGCGACGACGCCGACGTTGTTGACGAGCAGGTCCAGACGACCGAACTCCGTGACCGTCGTCTCGACCAGGGCGTCGACGGCGTCCTCGCTGCGGACGTTCGTCGGTACGACCAGCGTCTCGACGCCGTAGGCGTCCTCGAGGTCGGCGGCGATCGATTCGAGCCGCTCCTCCCGGCGGGCGGCCAGGGCCACGTCGGCCCCGTCTTCGGCCAGCGCGTGCGCCGTCGCCTCGCCGATCCCGGAGCTCGCACCGGTCACGATCGCTGCCTGTCCGTCCAGGGACTGCTCGGTCGACATGCCACGGAGTAAGACGGCCCCCAGCATAAGTGTCGGTAGTCGAGCGGACGACGGCGCTCGCTCGCGTCGCCGCGACAGGTGCCGAAATCGCCGGACCCGGAACCGACGTATTGCGCATTAGCGAGGCCTGAACGCCGTGTTCCGCCAATAGATTCTTGACTATTGAGACGTATGTTCAACTATGTCATTCGACGAGGGGGAAAGGCCGTCTCGCCTGTTCGGTGCGCTGGCCGAGCGGGACAGACGGATCGTTCTCTACTTCCTGCGCGAGCGCGGGTCGGCGTCGATCGAGACACTGGCGGATCTGGTGACCGGCTGGACCGAGGCCGGGCCGGGACCGAACGGGGCAGTCGATCGCGACGACGTCCGGATCGCTCTCCACCACGTCCACCTGCCGGCACTCGACGCGGCCGGGCTCGTCGAGTACGATCCGGACGGTGAGCGGGTCACGCTCGTCGCCCTCTCGGCGACCGAGGAGCGGATCCTCGACGCGGCGCGACACGCCGACACGACCGAGGAGACGCTCGACGTCGGGACCCTGCTCGCCACGTCCGGCGACGCGGGAGTCGACGATGGCGGTTGAGGGCGGGACGCGACTCCGCGAGTTGCGAGACCGCGCGCACGGTCCGCGAAAGACGGTGACGGCTTTCGGCATCGAACCGGACGGCCTGGCGTCGCTGTTCGACCGGTTCGACGCCGAACTGGTCCACGAGCCGCTCCCGGTGCCCGAGGAATCGGGATATCTCGTCGTCAAACGGGGCGAGGAGTACCTGGGCGCCGTCCCCGCGGCCGCCGTCGGTGAGCTGCGCGACCCGTCGTCCGACGCGCCCTGGCACGGGACCGCCGCGGCGTCCGCGTACCGCGAGCTGGTCGCGCTGCTCTCGGGGACCGCCTTCGAGATGGACGACAGGAGTCGGATGGTGGCGACCGCCCGCGAGATCGAGGACCGCGCCTGGCGGAACGGTCGTGGGACCCTCTACGTGACGTTCCAGGCGCTGTCGGCCTTCGAGGAGCAGGTCGCGACGTACGAGCACCTCGCGGGGACGACGGACCTCGCCGCGACGGTCTTCGGCGACCCCGACTGGGACCCGCCGGATATCGACGGCGTCGAGATACGGCGCGACGAGACGGGCGAGGTCAGCGACTTCTGGGTCGTCGCCTTCGACGGCGCCGGCGACGACGACGCCAAGTGCGCGCTGATCGCCGAGGAGGAATCTCCGGGGACCTACGTCGGCGTCGTGAGCTACGACGCGAGACTCGTCGACGACCTGACGGCCTATCTCGACGACGTGGCCGCCTCAGCCCCGTGACCGGCGGGCCAGACACCGCAGGAGCTAAGCGAGTCGCTCCCCTGTCCGTTGGTATGCAGCTGGCCGAGCCGCAGGATTTCGAGCGCGTCCTATCGTCGATGTGTACCGAACCCCATCCCGCGGCTCGGGAGGCGGCCGAGCGATTCCTCGCGACCAACCCCGGCGATCCCGGCACCTACGAGAGCGTCGCCGCGCTGGAAGAGCGCGCTATCGGTCTGCTGGGCGAGGTGACCGGCCTCCCCGACCCCGAAGGCTACGTCGCCAGCGGCGGAACGGAGGCCAACATCCAGGCGGTCCGGATCGCCCGCAATCGGGCCGGCACCGACGATCCCAACGTCGTCGCGCCCGCGAGCGCACACTTCTCGTTCACCAAGGCCGCGGACGTACTCGGCGTGGAGTACCGCACCGCGCCCACGACCGACCACCGCGCCGACCCGGCGGCGATGGCCGAACTCGTCGACGACGACACCGTCTGCGTCGTCGGCGTCGCCGGCTCGACCGAGTACGGCTACGTCGACCCCATCCCCGAACTCGCCGAGGTAGCGCACGAGGTCGACGCGCTCTGTCACGTCGACGCCGCCTGGGGCGGGTTCGTCCTCCCCTTTACCGACCACGACTGGAGCTTCGAGGACGCCGACGTGGACACGCTGACGATCGACCCTCACAAGATGGGCCAGGCCGCTATCCCCGCGGGCGGACTCCTCGCGCGCGACCGGTCGCTGCTCGACGAGCTCGCCATCCGGACCCCCTATCTGGAGTCCACGTCGCAGGTGACGCTCACCGGGACCCGGAGCGGCGCGGGCGTCGCCAGCGCGGTCGCAGCGATGGAGTCGCTGTGGCCCGAGGGCTACCGCGAGCAGTACGACCGGTCGATGGCCAACGCCGAGTGGCTGGCCGACCAGCTCGCCGCGCGCGGGCACGACGTGGTCGACCCGGACCTCCCGCTGGTGGCCGCCGACCTGTCGGTGCCCATGACCGAGGAGCTGCGCTCGCGGGGCTGGCGCGTCTCGAAGACCGGCGCCGACGAGATGCGCGTCGTCTGCATGCCCCACGTCACCCGCTCGATGCTCCGTTCGTTCGTCGCCGACCTCGACTGGTACTGAGACGGAGTATTGCAAGCGTGTACCGGGCCGACCGCACGCAGTCGTGCGGTCGATCCCGGACTGTCCCGCGATACGCCGTATGACCTCCATAGGGCAAATATGAAAGCTTACGATACCCCGGGCGTTACCGCCGGTCGTGTTCCCCGTCGAGGTTCCCGCGCTCCTGTTAGGCAGCACCTGTAGCGACCCCTCCGGGACGCTCGTCGAGGCCGTCTGCACCGCGACTGGACCCCCGGGTCTGCTCATCGTGCTCGTCTACTCCTTTCTGATCACCTTCATCCTCCCGCTGCCCTCGGAGATCGTCCTCCCGCTGGCCGACCAGCTCCGGCTCGGCCTGCCGCTGTGGGCGAACCTGACGCTGGTCGTCCTCGTCGCCAGCATCGGCAAGGCCGGCGGGAGCGTCTTCGCGTTCCACATCGGCCAGGAGGCCAAGGAGTCAGGGCCCGTCATCAGGTGGCTCCGGCGCTCGCGGTTCGACATCATCGAGTGGTCCCAGTCGAAGGTCGTCCAGCTCTCGAAGAAGTACGGCTACGCCGGCCTCGCGCTGGCGCTGTCGGTGCCCGCGTTCCCCGACACGCTCTCCGTGTACGCTTTCTCCGTGCTCGAAGACGACTACGTCAAGTTCGCCGCCGCCACGTTCGTCGGGAGCATCGGCCGCTTCCTCGTCTGGATCCTCTTCTTCCGCGGCGCCGTCGCGAGCCTGTGAGCCACCGCGACGACGCTGCGGATCCGCGTCGTCACCGTCCCTCGCCGCCGCCGGTGCGCTTACAAGGGGTCCGGGTCACCTTCGGGTAATGGAAGGGGTGCTGTGGTACGTGTTCGCCAGCACCCGCGGGGGTGAGAACCGCGCGCGCATCCTCCGTGCGATAGACGAGCGACCGCGCAACGCCAACCAACTGGCCGGGGATCTGGACCTGGACTACACCACCGTCCGACATCACCTGGAGGTGCTCGAAGACAACAACGTCGTCGAGGCCAGCGGCGACGACTACGGCGCCGTCTACCTGCCCACGGAGCAGTGTCGCGCCAACTGGGACACCGTCGAGGAGGTCCTGGGCACCGTTCTGGAGGACGATTCATGATCCAACGACCGATAGACAGCCGACCGATCGATCCGCCGACCGACTCGCCGAACGACCGGCCGACCGATAACCCCACGATCGACGACCCGTCGACCGACCGGCCGCCAGCGGCTCGACGACCGACGGGCCCGCGGACTCCGGAGACAATTTGGACAGGGTATTTGCCGACGCGTCGCAAAGGGGCGAGTCAGCGATGACACTGTGGTTCGAGGCCGCCCGGCTCGCCGTCGTCGCCAACGTCGTGCTCTTGGTCGGCCTGACCGCCGTCTGGGCGCGCAACTACCGCGCCTACGGCGCCAGCCACACCCTCGGCCTCCTCGTCTTCGGCGGCTTCCTCCTGGCGGAGAACCTGCTCGCCGTCTACCTGCTGTTCGTCCACGACGCCTTCCACGGGTGGGTCTACTCGGCCGCCCCGGTCGCCCAGCGCGGCATGATGGCGCTCAACATCCTCGAACTGCTCGCGCTCGCGTTCCTCGTGAAGATAACCTGGGAGTGACCTCCGAGCGACCACCGCGATCCGTGCATCATTGCCCCCGGGCGCATTCGACCTGCCTGCGTGGTAGCAACGCTCTCGGCGGGGTTTATCGTATCACCGATCGTAGGGATAGCATGGAGTATCGTCGCGTCACTTCACAGATCCTCGTCGGCGGTGTCGTCGTGTTGCTGGGTCTCGTGTTGCTCGCTCGGACGACCGGCGTCTACGACACCGGCCGCCTGCTCGTCTACGCCCCGTCGCTGTTCGTGGCGGTCGGCCTGTTCGCCATCGTCGCCAGCGGCTTCCGCAACCTCGTCGGACCGCTGATCGTCGTACTGGTCGCCGGCGGCTGGCAACTGGTCGCGCTGGACTATCTGACCGCCGAGACGGTGTTCTCGCTGTGGCCCGTCCTGCTGGTCCTGTTCGGTCTCTCGCTGATCGCCGGTCAGTACCGCGCCCGCGCCGTCGCCCGCGAGTCTGACTATCTCACGTCGGTCGCCGTCTTCGGCGGCCGCACCGAACGCTCGACGTCGAAGGCGTTCCACGGCGCCGACCTGACCGCTGCGTTCGGCGGCGTCGAACTCGACCTGCGCGACGCCGTCGTCGAACACCCGCCGGCGACGGTCACTACCAGCGCCATGTTCGGCGGCGTCGACCTGATCGTCCCCCGCGAGTGGAACGTCCGCGTCGACGTGTTCCCGCTGTTCGGCGGCGCCGAAGACGAGCGGCCACGCCGCCCCGAAGAACACGACGAGGTCGACCTCGTCGTCACGGGGTTCGCGCTGTTCGGCGGCGTCTCCGTCGACGACTGACCGCCGCGGTGGTCGTCCCCGACACGCGGTCACGGCCTACGACAACTTTTTTGCGGCGAGCGGTCCCACGACGACGTAGTGGCAGTCCCGTCCGCCCACCCCATGCGTCCGCAGTTTTCTTAGCGCCGGGTGGACCCATCGCACCGCGCGGGCTCATACCCCCAGTCGGGCCGGACGGCTCGGCCGGTGCAACAGGGAAGGCCGGTCCTCGACCGCCCAGCCGACCGAACGGAACGACCGACGAGGCCCCGACTCGACCGGCGAGTCCGCGATCCGACGACACGATCCAACGATGACAGCGAATCACCGCGTTAAAGAGCCGACTGGAGGAATCGAGTAGTATGAGCCACGACGACTTTCCCACGGAGAATCCCGCGGTCGTGACCTGCGGGTTGCCCTACGCCAACGGCGACCTGCACATCGGCCACCTGCGGACGTACGTCGGCGGCGACGTGCTCTCGCGGGCGCTGCGAACGCTCGGCCAGCAGACCGCTTTCGTCTGCGGATCGGACATGCACGGCACGCCGATCGCCGTCCAGGCCGCCGAGCAGGGCGTCGACCCCGAGGAACTGGCGCTGGGCTATCACGAACAGTACGAGGAGACGTTCCCGCGGTTCGACGTCGAGTTCGACAACTACGGCCACACCCACGACGAGACGAACCGGGCGATGACGAAGTCGTTCGTCGAGTCGTGGATCGACGGTGACCACGTCCACGAGAAGGAGATCCAGGTCGCCTACGACCCCGACGCCGACCAGTGGTTGCCCGACCGCTTCGTCGAGGGGACCTGTCCCCACTGCGGCGCGAACGCCCGCGGCGACGAGTGCGACGACGGCTGTCAGCGCCACCTCGAACCCGGCGAGATCGAGTCGCCCGTCAGCGCGATCACCGGCAACCCCGCCGAGTACCGCGCCCGCGACCACGAGTTCCTCCGCCTCTCGGACTTCCAGGAGTACCTGCAGGGGTTCATCGACCGCCTCGAAGGCACCGACAACGCCCGCAACCAGCCCCGCGAGTGGATCGAGGGCGAACTCGAAGACCTCTGTATCACTCGTGACTTGGACTGGGGCGTCGACTACCCCGGCGACGACGGCGGCCAGGACTTGGTGCTGTACGTCTGGGTGGACGCGCCCATCGAGTACGTCTCCTCGACCAAGCAGTACACCGAGCGCGTCGGCAGCGACACCTACGACTGGGAGGCCGTCTGGAAGAACCACGGCGACGACGACCGTCCCGACGGCGGCGAGATCGTCCACATCATCGGCCAGGACATCATCCAGCACCACACCGTCTTCTGGCCGGCCATGCTCCGCGGCGCCGATTTCAACGAGCCCCGCGCCGTGGTCGCCAGCGGGTTCATGAACCTCGACGGCGACGCGTTCTCGACGAGTCGGAATCGTGCGATCTGGGCCAGCGAGTTCCTCGACGAGGGTTTTCACCCGGACACGCTGCGGTACTACCTCACCACCGTCGGCGGCTTCCAGGACGAGATCGACTTCTCCTGGGACCGCTTTCGCGAACGGGTCAACGGCGAACTGGTGGGCAACGTCGGCAACTTCGCCTACCGCTCGCTCCTCTTTGCGGAGCGCAACTTCGGCGGCACGCCCGAGACCGACGTGTCGAGCGAGGTCCGCGAGCGCATCGAGGAGGCGGTCGAGGCGTTCGAGGCCGCTATCAACGACTACTCGGTGCGCGAGGCCACCCAGGCCGCGGTCGACCTGGCCGGGTTCGGCAACGAGTACATCCAGCGCCACGAGCCGTGGAACTTAGACGACGACGAGGCCGCGCCGGTCGTCCGCGACTGCGTCCAGATCGCCAAGGCCGTCGCCGTCCTCGTCTACCCGGCCACCCCCGACACCGCCCAGCGCCTCTGGGAGCAGCTCGACGAAGACGGATCGGTCGCCGACGCCACCCTCGACGCCGCGCTGGAAGCGCCGCCGGCCGACTTCGGCGAGCCGACCGAGCTGTTCGAGAAGATCGAGGCCGAGCGCGTCGAGGAACTCAACCAGAAGCTCGAAGAACGCGTCGAGGAAGTCGCAAACGAGGGCGACGCAGAGGATGCGAACGGAACCGAAACCGACGAGGGCGCCGAGAGCGACGAGGGAGGTATGGACGTAGAAGCTCTCGCCGAGGACCGCATCGGCTTCGACGACTTCGAGGAGATCGACATCCGCGTCGGGCGCATCGAGTCGGCCGAACCCATCGAGGACTCGGACAAGCTCGCTCGCCTCGAAGTGGACATCGGCGTCGAGACGCGCCAGGTCGTCGCCGGCATCAAGCAACTGCACGACTTGGACGAACTCCCGGGGACGAAAGTCGTCCTGCTGGCGAACATGGAGAAAGCCGAGCTGTTCGGCGTCGAGTCCAACGGCATGGTCCTCGCGGCGGGCGAGGAGGCCGACCTGCTGACCACCCACGGCGACGCCGAACCGGGAACGAAGATCCGGTAACGCCACCTTCTGAACCGCCGTTTTTCACTCGATTCGGTAGTCGCTCACCCGTCGGACCGCGAGGACGTATGCCGTCGGCACGGCCGCGAGGAGGGCGACGGCGACGCCCAGCGCGACCCGTTCCAGTCCAGCGACCGACAGCGAGAGGCCGAAGGGGATCCGTGGGGCGAGCAGCGAGTGGATCACCACTCGATAGAGCTCGTCGGTGAGGACGCCGGCCGCGCTGACGCCGAGGACGGCGAACACGGAGTACAGCGCGAAGGCGGCCTTGCTCGGCGGCGTCGCCGTCCGGTCGGCGGTCACGTCGATGCCGCCGAACCGAGGGAATCGCGCGCCGAGCGCGGCCGCGACGACCGCGCCGCCGGTCACGACGACGAGCGCGAGCGCCGCGAAGCCGGCGGCCTCGGCGGGTGCGCGGCCGCTGGCTCGGGCGGCCGCTCCCGAGAGTACCGCAACGACTGGCGCGACCGGTGCGACGACGGCGAGGAGGTGTCCGTGGACGACCTCGCGGCCGCTCGCGCGGGAAGTGAGGAGGCCGGGGAGAGTCCCGCCCTGGTTGCCCAGGAGGTTGAGCGGCGCGGCGACGCCGGCCACCCACGCGCCGTACAGCATCGCGAACCACGGCGCGTACGACGGGACCGTCCCGCTCGCGAGGATGCCCTCGACCATCGGGAGCGCGAACAGCAGCGGCACCGCGGCGAACAGCAGTTGCAGCGGCGCCCGGTAGGCCCGCACGAGCGTCGTTGCCGCGACGCCTGCGGTACCCTGTCGACGACAGACGAACCCGAGCGCGTCGCCCAGCCGGGTCGAACCGGTGGTCGGGACAGACCCCCCGGCGGGCGTCTCCGCATCGGAGTCGGCTTCGTCACCGGTGTCACGGCGTTCGTCGACGAACCACGCGAACTCGGCCGCTCGGACCGTCGCGAGCGTCCCGACCGGGACGACGGCGACCGAGAGTCCGAGCGCGGCCGCGGCGTCGACCGGCGAGGCGTCGGCGCCTGGCGTCGTGGCCAGTGCGAGGTCACCCAGCCAGCCCAGGGGCGGACCGCGCAGCACTGGCGAGAGGGCGTCGACGAGCGTGGGGAGGTGGCCGGCGAACGTGATCCAGAAGTACGCGACTACGACGACCGCACCGACGACCGGTTTGAGCCGCGAGAGCCACTTCGACCGGCGGACGGCGCCTTTCAGCGCCAGGCCGACGGGGTAGCCCAGCGCCATCGCGCTGGCGATCAGGGCGGCGGTCCCAGCGAGTCCGCCGACCAGCGGCAGGGGCGTGCCGGCACCGGCGGCCAGCCCGGCGAACCCGACGCCGAAGGGGACGACTACGTACGGGACGTACCCGACGGCGTTCATCAGTAGCAGCCCACCCGCGACGTCTTTCGGCGGGCGGACCGTCAGCATGCCGGCGGGCTCGTCGATCTCGCCGTAGGAGCCGACGCCGGCGACGACCCCCATCGCGAGGACGAACACCCACCCGCTGGCGACGAGCAGGGAGACGATCGCTGCGGGGGCGGTGTCCCCGCTCGCGAGCGTCGTGCCCCACTCGCTGGCCGCGTCGAACGCGATGGGAAGCACCGCGAGGACGGCGAGCGAACCCAGAACGACGAGCGCCATCCACACGTCCTGTGCGCGGATCCGGCGGACCATCCGCCGCAGTTCGACGCGGGCGACGGTCGCGCTGACCGACGGCGACGGGAACCGTCCGCGCCGGCTCGACGAGGGAGGGTCCCGGTCCGATCGCGGCGTCGGCTCAGGCCTGGATTCGTTCGTCGGGGACATCCTCGTCCTCCGTTATGTCGAGGAAGGCGGTTTCCAGGTCGGCCTCGCCGTCGTCGCGGGCCCGTCGTTTCACTTCCTCCGTGGGCCCCTCGGCGACGAGTTCCCCGTCGTCGATGACACCGACGGTGTCGGCGAGTTCGTCGACGACCGAGAGGACGTGCGAGGAGAGGAAGACGGTCACGTCGCGCTCGGCGACCGCGGCGACGGTGTCGCGCATCGTCCGCGCGGCCCGGGGGTCGAGCCCGCTCGTCGGCTCGTCGAGGAAGACCACTTCGGGGTCGCCGAGGAGGGCGGCGATGGCGCCGACCTTCTTCTGCATCCCCGTCGAGTAGGTACCGATCCGGCGGTCGGCGTCGTCCGCCAGGTCGAACCGCGCGAGCATGTCGTCGATCCGCTCGCCGGCCTCGTCGGGCCGCAGCTCGTGAAGCCGCGCTACGTATCGCAGGTGTTCCCGGCCGGTCAGCTCGTCGAACACCGGTGGATCCGCGGGCAGATACCCGATCCGTTCGGTCAGTGTCGGCCGATCGTCGACTGCGGCGCCGGCGACCGTCGCAGTCCCGTCGGTCGGCCCAGTGAGTCCTGTCAGCATCCGCATCGTCGTCGTCTTCCCGGCGCCGTTGGGCCCGAGGAAGCCGTACACGTCGCCCGCGGGGATCGACAGCGACAGGTCCGAGACGGCCAGCTTCTCGTCGTAGCGCTTCGTGAGTCCATCGGCGACGACGGCCGGGTCGGTCACCGTTGATCACCACCGGGACTGGCGGTCGACTCGGGTTCGATTCCGTACTTCGATGGGCCGGCCGGCGGGTCGCGCCGCGGCGGCCACCGCTCCGTTGGAAGACGGGCTCGCATACCACCGATACGTACCCGTAAGTGAAAAAATATTGGCGAACGACACTTCTATTCGCGGGTCGACAGGAAGCCCCGTGCCGGGCGTCGGACGACGACAAGCCCTTTTGATGCCCGGCCGTTAGCGGGAGGTATGGCAGACGACACCGGGTCCGGGGACGACGAGGAAGAGTGGCGCTTCTCCGTCGACGAGGTGGGCGACGACACCGGTGACGTGGACGAAGCGGACACGCTCGACGACGAGCGCGACAGCGGGGGCGTGACGGTCGGCGACGAGGACGACGACGGTCCCACCGTCACGATCGGCGGACCGGACCGGGCGGCCGAGGAACTGTCCGACCAGGTTTCCGACGACGGCAACGTCGCCGGCTCTGTAACGCCGGAGCTGCCGGTCGAGTCGGACACGCCCAGCCTGGAGAGCGCGGTGTTCGTCGCCGCCGGGGCACTCCTGGTCATGCTGGTGTTCGCCAGTATCGTGACGCCGTTGACACCGGCGACAGTCGGCGGGATCACGCTGTCGGTCGCTGCCGTGACGGCGGTCACCTACGCGGTGTTCGTCCGGTTCTGACGTGAGTCGGGCCCGCGGGGCCTCGACCCGTCTGATACGGATTGCTCTACGTCATTTTCACATCGACCGCCCGAACGCGGGCGGTCGTCGCGGCAAACAGGTAGAGCGATCCGTATGAGCAGAAGTGTTTTCGGACGGGGGTCCTAACCCCCGGTATGTTCGAGTGGATCGGCCAGACTTCGATCCTGTCGTGGATCGGGGCAAACCTCCCCCTGTTCCTCCTGCTCGCGGGCGCGGGGCTGACCATCGCGGAAGCGTTCGCCCCCGGCGCGCACTTCATCGTCCTGGGGGTTGCTCTCCTGGTCGCCGGTCTGGTCGGCCTGTTGCTCCCGCCGGGACTGGGTGTGATCGCGCCGCTCATCCTCGCCGGACTGGTCGCCGCGGCGGGAGCGGGCACCTTCTACGTCTACCGGCAGTTCGACTTCTACGGCGGCAAGGGCGGCCCCCAGACCAGCGACTCCGACTCCCTGCGCGGCGAGACCGGGCGCGTCACCGAGCGGATCACCGAGACGAGCGGCGAGGTGAAACTCGAGGAGGGGGGGTTCAACCCCTACTACCGCGCCCGGAGCGTCGACGGCGAGATCGAGGAGGGCACCGAAGTGATGGTCGTCGACCCCGGTGGCGGCAACGTCGTCACCGTCGAACCACTCACCGGCGGGGTCGACGAGATCGACCGCGAACTCGCCCGGGAACGCCGGCGGAACTCGGACGCCTCGACCGACGGCTCCCGCTCCGAGGAGCGCGATTCCGACGACGAACGTGAGTTCGAGACCGACCCGGCCTGAACCGACGCTGCGCCACCGCCGCGACCGCTGTACTGCGGCCCAGCATCTGTGGTCGCTCACCCAACACTTTTGACGGGGTGGTCCGAAGTTCGATCGCATGATCCCCGTACCAGTGTTGCAGAGTCTCGGTGGCGCCCTTCCGATCGTGGCGGTGATCCTGTTACTGCTCGCGGTCGTGATGGTGTATCAGATGGTGGAGATCGTCAACGCCTACGAGAAACGGACTCTGACGGTGTTCGGCGAGTACCGAAAGCTGCTCGAACCGGGTATCAACTTCGTGCCGCCGTTCGTCTCGAAGACGTACGCCTTCGACATGCGCACCCAGACCCTGGACGTGCCACGTCAGGAAGCGATCACCCGCGACAACTCGCCGGTGACCGCCGACGCCGTCGTCTACATCAAGGTCATGGACGCCAAGAAGGCCTTCCTCGAAGTGGACAACTACAAGAAGGCCGTCTCGAACCTCGCCCAGACGACGCTGCGGGCCGTGCTGGGCGACATGGAACTCGACGATACGCTCAACAAGCGCCAGGAGATCAACGCGAAGATCAGGAAAGAGCTCGACGAACCCACCGACGAGTGGGGGATCCGCGTCGAGAGCGTCGAGGTCCGCGAAGTCAACCCCTCGAAGGACGTCCAGCAGGCCATGGAGCAACAGACCTCCGCGGAGCGCAAACGCCGCGCCATGATCCTCGAGGCGCAGGGTGAACGGCGCTCTGCCATCGAGCAGGCCCAGGGTGAGAAGCAGTCCGACATCGTCCGCGCCCAGGGGAAAAAGCAGAGCCAGATCCTCGAAGCGCAGGGTGACGCCATCTCGACGGTGCTGCGAGCGAAATCCGCCGAGTCGATGGGCGAGCGCGCTATCATCGACAAGGGGATGGAGACCCTCGAGAACATCGGCCAGGGCGAGTCGACGACGTTCGTCATGCCCCAGGAGCTCACCTCGCTGGTCGGCCGCTACGGCAAGCACCTCTCGGGCAGCGACGTGAACGAGATGGCGAAGGCCAACGGCGAGAGCGAACTCGACAGCCTGAACTTCGACGCCGAGACGCGCGAACTCATCGGACTCGACAACATCGAGGAGATCCTCGGCCAGATCGACGAGGAGGCAGAGGTCGACGTCGACGCGATGGAGCAGGAGGCCCAGGCCATCAAGGAGGGCAAGGACGCGACGAACATCCGCGACCCCGACGAGGTCATCGAGGAGATGGACTCCGATATGGACCCCTCGGGAAGCCCGGTCGGCGGCCCCGGCGGAGACGGGGGGTCCGGTGCCGGCACCGACGGCGAGCGCGAGCCCGAAGCCGAGACGGAGTAAGCTGCCCCTGACAGCCCGGTTCCGGAGCCCGTCTCTCGGGCACCGACCGCTTCCGTCTCCGATACGTACCGCCCTCCTACCTGTTCGTTGCCCGTCCGGTCGTTCGTTCGGCCGTATTCGGCGTCTGGAGCGCTTCTCGCCGGCCCGACGGACGGTCGTTCGGCCAGCCGAAGCCGTTTTACCACCCCATCGCCAAAAGACCCATAATGGCGCGAGAGGGGGATGTCGACGAGAGCAAGCGGGCGACGCTCCGTCGGTTCGCAGCGCTGGGTGCCACCAGCCCGCTCGTCGGGTTCGCGAAGGACAGCGACAGCGACGCACCGGACGCGCTGCTCGGGTACGTCGCCGCGACCCCCGGCGCGCACTTCTCGAAGATCCGCGACGACCTGCAACTGGGCACGGGGGAGACGCAACATCACCTCCGACGGCTCGAACGCGACGGCGCCGTCGAGAGCCGCGAGGACGGCGAGTACCGGCGCTACTTCCCCGCAGACCGCTTCTCGGAGTTCGACCAGGTAGCGCTGGGCTACCTCCGGCGCGAGACGCCCCGCGGGATGGTCGTCGCGCTTCTGCGCGACCCCGAAGCGTCGGGCACCGCCCTCGCCGACGAACTGGGCGTCTCCGCACCCACCGTCAGCAAGTACGCCAGCCAGCTCGAAGCGGCCGGCCTGCTCTCCCGGGAGGACGGCTACGCGCTCGAACGCCCGGAGACGCTGCTTCTGTTGCTCGTCCAGCACGCAGACTCCTTCGGCCCCGAGGCCGCCGAGTTGGCGGCCGACGCCGACGACATCGTCACCTACGACCCCTGAACCGCCGACGGCGGTCACCGACGGATCCGACTCGCCAGCGGTCGCTGGCGGATGTAAAAAAGCGCGAGCGTGAGTGACCGAGTTACGCGGTGACCTTCCAGGTGGTCGACGAGGAGTAACCCCACTTCTCCACGTCGAGGTCGGTGTCGCTGGTCTGGATGGTAGACATGTTCGACCCGACCTCCTTTGCCGACAGGTCGAGTTCGTCGCCGATGAGTCGCGACTTGAAGTACGTCTGGGTGTCGGCGTTGTCGCGGAGGTACTCGAGGATTCGGTGTTGCTTCTCGGTGAGGGTGTGCTGGTCGCCCGTCGCGCTCGCGGTGGTCGCGCTCATACTCCCAGAAAGGTACCGTTCCCCTAAAGCGGGTTTGGTACGATCGGTAAAACACGGCGCCCTCCTGCGGTTTCCGCGCTCTTCGCCGGCCGTAATGCCGGCCTACGGTGGAGCGGAACGGGGCGGTTGGTGCCGTTGGTTAACCGATCGTACCAGGACGACGCCCCAACGGCCGACGGCCCGAGAGGGGAGACCGGCAGTGGGAGGAGACGACTGGCGACGGGGGTATCGACGGAGCGGTCGCTGCCGGATCGGGATCGGTGGGCGAGTCGGCGCCCGGAAAACGACCGTTCGGCGGCGAGAGCGTCCCGCCGGTCACGGCGCGGCGGCCGTCACAGGTCCTCTTCGATGATCTCGCCGACGGCGAAGTTAGACTTGACCTCGGTGACCTCGACCTTGACGCGCTCGCCCACGTCGGCACCGGGGACGATGATGACGTACCCGCGTTCGACGCGGGCGATGCCGTCGCCCTGTTTGCCGATGTCCTCGATCTCGACGTACCGGATCTCGCCGGCTTCGACCGGCGGCTGGGGTTCAGAGGGGACGTTGTCCTCGTCCGTGTCCTCGGCCCGTTCGACCTCCGACGAGATGAGCGCGACGCGGTACGTCTCCCCCGGCTCGACCGCCCCAGTCTCGATCTCCCGTTTGGGGATCTCCACGACGTACCGGTCGCCGTCGTCCGATACGTCCGCACTGAACAGACACAGCAGCTTATCCGAGATTTCCACGATGTAGACCTCCGGGTGAGTCATGGAACCCCGCTGTTATCAAAGTATTCCAGCCCGAATCCCGCGAAACGGAGCGCCGAGCCCGCCTCTCTCACTCGACCGCCGACCCGTCCGGTCGCTTCGCGCCCTCCGAGTCGAAGACCACCACCTCGCCGGGGTCGCGCTCGACCGGTCGGTAGCCGTCCCGGACGGCGACCGCCTCGTCGAGCTCCCGGACCGCTCGCTCCTTGAGCGCCTCGGCCAACTCCTCCGCCTCGTGACGAGAGATGTCCCGCCCCAGCCCCTCGCACTCGTGGGCGCGGACCATCCCCGCCTCGTCGACGGCCTCGCCCATCGGCTGGCTCGTTCCACCGAGCGCCACGCTGAACGGGTAGGTCCGACAGACCAGCGGGCGGTCGCCGTGGACCGTGCAGGCGCCGACGCCGTCGTCGTCCTCGGCGTAGAAGGTGCAGTCGCCGCAGTCGTCGGTCTGCAGCGCCCACTCGAACGTCTCGCCCTGGAGGCCGTCGTCGCCCTCGACGAGTCCGTAGGGCATCGGCCGCGCCACGTCCCGCCAGTCGTAGTCGTCGGTCGCCTGCAACCGCCGGACCTCGTCGGGGAACACGGTCGCGGTGTGGTCGTGACCCTCGGCGTCGCCGCCCGCGGAGCCGTCCCCCGTCTCGGCGGCGTCGCTCTCGCCCCCCGCGTCCTCGGTCCCGCTCTCGCAGCCCTCGACGGCCTTGCAGCAGGCGCCACAGCGCGTGCACTCGAAGCCGATGGTTTCGATCGCGTCGGCCAGTTCGGACACGTCCAGGGCCTCGGCCCGCTCGCGCTCGGCTTCGAGACTCTCCATGGGCGAACTACCGGACCGACGGCCAAAAGCGCGTCGCGAGCGGTCGGGCGACGGCGGTGGCACCGCTCGCGTTACACGGGTCGCGCTCGGTCGCCGTTCCACCGGACCGACCCCTCGACGGCGAGCTTTTCGAGGTGGGCGCGGACGGTCGCCTCGGCGAGGTCGCGCACCCCCGACAGGTCCCTCTCGTAGGCGGCGCCGGTAATCGCGGAAACCGTCTCCGCGCCCTCGTCGACTGCCCTGCGGACCCGGCGCTCGCGGTCGAGGCGGTGGGCGATCAGTCGCGCCGCGGTGTCGCGGACGGCCGTCCCTTCGACCGCAGGACCGTGACCCGGCAGGAGGCGGTCGGGCGCCACCGCCGTGACCCGCCGGAGCGACGTGAGGTAGGCGCGCATGTCCCCCTCGGGCGCGCCGACGACGACGCTGCCCTCGGCGACTGCCAGGTCGCCGCCGACGAGCGCGGCGCCTCCGTCGTCGGTTCCGTTGGCTGCGAACGCGACGTGTTCCGGCGCGTGTCCCGGCGTGTCCATGACGCGGACCGGGCCCTCACCGGTCGCGATTCGGGTCCCCTCGGCGACGGTCCGGTCGGGTGCGACGCCGGTCGCGGCCTCGAAGGCGCCAGCGCGCCCGACGCGCGCCCACACCGTTGCGTCGTGGCGCTCGGCGTAGTCGTCGACCGCGCCCACGTGGTCGGGGTGGTGGTGCGTGACCGCGACGTGGCCCACCTCGCGCTCGGTCGCGAGGGCGTCGAGTTCGTCGGTCCGACCGGCGGGGTCGACGAGGAGCGCGGGGTCAGCACCGACGACGTAGGCGTTGGTCTGGCCCGTGGGCGCGCGCGTCTCGACCGGGACACTGACTCGCGTGATTTCCATCGAGTGACCGATACCGTCGCTTGCTACCTGTTCGTTTCGCGTGGGAGTGGTCTCGCTACGGGCACCCCGGGGGTCGACGAGAGACAGGCAGATACAGGTACCGCGACCACGGAGGACGAACCAACAGATGCGCGAGGCACACCCCGTCGAGCGGGCGGTCGGGATGGCACACTACGTCAGCGACGCGCCCGGCGTCGGCGGGCACCTCCGCGAGTCGCCCGCGGACTTCCGCGTCACCGAGGTCGAGGCGTTCGAGCCCGACCCGCTCGACGCCGACGCCGGCGCGTACCCGAACGTGCTCGCGCGGGTCACGCTGCGGGGCTGGGACACCAACGACTTCGCGTCGGAGCTGTCGGACCGACTCGGCATCTCCCGCGAGCGAGTGTCCTGGGCGGGGACGAAAGACAAACACGCCGTCACGACGCAGCTGTTCTCCGTCGCGAAGGCCGACCCCGAGGCGGTCCGGGAGGTCGAGATCCGCGACGCCGAGATCGAACTGCTGGGCCGGACCGGTCGTCCCGTCCTGTTTGGCGACCTCGCGGGCAACGCCTTCGAGATCGCGGTCCGTGAGGTCGACCAACCGGACCACGCCGACGCTATCACTACCGATCTGCAGGCGTTCGCGAGCGGCGACGACGCGAGCGACGCCACTACCGCGGACGGCGATACCGACCCCGCGACCGTCGGCGTCCCGAACTACTTCGGCCAGCAGCGCTTCGGCAGCAAGCGGCCGGTCACCCACGAGGTCGGGCTCGAGATCCTCCGCGGGAACTGGAAGGGCGCCGTGCTGGCCTACGTCGGCAACCCGGCCGATCGCGAGCCCGAGTCGACGCGGGAGGCGCGCACCTACGTCGACGAGACGGAGGACTGGGTCGGCGCGCTGGAGCGGTTGCCGAAGCGGCTCGGCTTCGAGCGGTCGATGTGCCATCGACTCGTCGAACGCCAGGAGGAACGGGACAGTGAACGCGAGGGCGACGACGCCCTCGACGACGAGGACTACCGCGCCGCGCTCGAAGCGGTCCCTTCGAACCTCCAGCGGCTGTTCGTCAACGCCGCCCAGTCCTACGCGTTCAACCGAATGCTCTCCGAGCGCCTGGAGCGGGGACTGCCGTTCCACGAACCCGTCGCGGGCGACGTGGTCTGTTTCGCCGACAGCGAGGCGCCCGAAGGCGTCGCGCTGCCGGACACCGACCGCACCCAGCGCGTGACCGAAGACCGAGTGCGGACGGTCCGCCGGCACTGCGAGCGTGGCCGGGCGTTCGTCACCGCGCCGCTAGTCGGTACCGAAACCGAGCTCGCCGACGGCGAGATGGGCGAAATCGAACGCGCGGTGCTGGACGACCTGGATCTCGACCCCACCGACTTCGACCTCCCCGGTGAGTTCGAGTCGACGGGGACGCGACGGGCGATCCTGCTGCGGACCGATATGGCCGTGACCTGGGCGGCCGACGACGCGCTCGCCTTCGCGTTCACGCTGCCGAAGGGCAGTTACGCGACGGTCGTCCTGCGGGAGTATCTGAAGTGCGACCCTGACTCCCTCTGAGCCACGTCGGCCGCGAGCGATGTGACCGGCCCGCACGGAGCGGGAGTTCCGCGCCGTTTTTGCCCCTCGGCCGGGACGGATCCGACATGGAGTGTCGGCGGTGCGGCTCGTCGCTGGAGCGGCCGGGCGACTACTGTCTAGTCTGTCGCTCGGAGAACGCCGACGCCGTCGTACTGGAACTGGAGCGCGACCGCGCTCGCGTGACGACGCTCGTCGACGAAGAAGTCGCCGGCGTCCGCGAGGTGACGACCACCCCCGAGGACGGCCAAGAGAGCGAGGTGATCGAACTCCGTAACTTCGCCGGGTTGGTCGCCGACGAAGTGCGCCGCAAGCGCCCCGAAGAGGTGTACGCGACGGGCGACCGCGAGGTCGTGCGGGCGGTCCGAGGCCAGTTGCACCACGACTTCTACCGGGTCGGCGACGACGAGGACCCCGTCGAATCGGTGCTCTCCCGCCGGGGCGACGCGCCGCTGGACGTGGTCGAGACCGCACCGCGGGAGAAGATCGGCGGGTCGCACTCGACGCTCGTCGGCGGTCGCGCGGGCCAGCGCGCCATCCAGACCGTCGCCGGCCACCCCCACGTCAAGAAGATCATTCCCGGCCCCATCGACGCCGGCGGGTCGGGCTCGCGCTCGGGCGTGCGCGCGAAGGCCACCCGCGCCGGCGAGAACGGCAACGTCCGCCTGCTGATCCGCGACGGCTCGTCCGTCCAGGAGAACCGCGTCGTCACCACCGCCCGCGAGCGCGACCTCGGCGAAGTGGTCCGCGAGGACCTCAACGAGGCGCTGTGCGAGGCCGACCTGCAGGACTGACGGCGACCGAACCGACGAGGGGACGGCCCGAGGGCGGACCGACGGGCGGGAGGCGTTGGCCGGACGCGACTCGCAGGGTTTATACGGCCCACTGCCGGACGATACGTTACTATGGCTAAACAGCAGGGACGAACCGGGAGCGCGGGTCGGTTCGGCGCGCGGTACGGCCGCGTCGCCCGCCGCCGCGTCGCCGAGATCGAGGGCGAGATGAACGAGGACCACGAGTGCCCCAGCTGCGGCGAGGACCGCGTCGACCGCCAGGGCACCGGTATCTGGGAATGTGGCTACTGCGGCCACACCTTCACCGGTGGCGCGTACAGCCCGACGACCCCCGGCGGCCGGACGGTCACCCGGTCGATCCGCGCCGCACTCGCCGACGACGACGAATGAGCTACAAGTGTTCCCGCTGCAAGCGTGACGTCGAGCTCGACGAGTACGGCGGCGTCCGCTGTCCGTACTGCGGCCACCGCGTGCTTCTGAAAGAGCGCAGCCGCGACATCAAAGAAGTCGACGTACGGTAGCGCGACCCAGCCGTGGACCACGAGGCCGTTTTCGAGTGCGAGTATCCCGACGCCGAGCGCGCCCGTCACGTCGAGCGCAGCGTCGCCGTCGAGGTCGGCGACATCGAGGGCGACCGCACGACCGCCAGCCTCGACCGCGACGGCGCGACCCTGACCGTGACCGTCAGCGCCGCCGATCTGGTGGCGCTCCGGGCCGGTTGTAACACCTGGCTATCGCTCGTCGCCGTCGCCGAGGACTGCGGCGGAGCTCTCACGGAGTGACGGCGCATCGCGGCCGCCCCAGGCCCACAAGTTATGCATCTCGACGCGGTATCGTACTCCCAGTAACCATGGGTCACAAGCACGCCAGGGTGGGGACAACGTGAGCGAGCGGACCGAGGGCCGCGAGGCGGCGGTCGACCCCGTCGTCGCCGAACTGCTCGACGCCGTCGGGGACCCCGCGGTCGTCTGCGACCCCGACGGAACCGTCCGCGCCTGGAACGAGCCGTTCGCCGACCGGATCGACGAGGACCCGCGCGATCCGTCGATCGCGGCGGTCGTCGACTGTCCGAGCGACCCGTTGGAACGGGCCGTCGAAACCGGCGAGCGGACGATCGGCAGCGGACCGATCCGGGCGAGCGGGCGGGAGGTGACCGTCGCCGTCCGGCCGGTCGAGCGCGACGGTGCGGTCACGGCCGCGGTTGTGACGTTCTCGGAACCGACGGATCCCTTCGAGACGGAGCGAGCGCTCTACGAGGCCAGCGTCGACGCCGCCGCCGACGCGGTGTACGTGGTCGACCGCTCCCACACGATCCGGGCGGCAAGCGACGGGTTCGAGCGCTTTACCGGTATCCCGACCGAACGCGTCGAGGGCCGGGACGTGGACTGTCTGCGCGAACTCGGGATCGTCGACGGCGAGGTCTTCCACGAGGGGATGCGGGCGCTGCGCGAGCTGTTCGCGGGCGAGGTCGACAGCCACACCGTCACCTCCCACGTCCGGCTCGACGGTGGGATGGGGTACGTCGAGAACCGGCTGGCGCCGATCGAGCGCGACGGCGAGGTGGTCGCGGTCGTCAACGTCGTCCGCGACGTAACCGAGCGCGAGCGACGCCGAGAGGCGCTGGCGGCCAACCGTGAGCGGCTGTCGACCGTCATGGAGGACCTGCCGGTCATGATGGTCGTCATCGACGAGGAGGGTCGGGTCGACCACTGCCAAGGGCTGGACTTCGACGCGCTCGTCTGCGACCGCTCGGAGTTCCTGGGTGAGCCCGTCGGGGCGTTCGAGTCGGTGTGTCCGGACCTGGTCGAGGGGTTCCACCGGGCGCTCGACGGTGAAACGACCGACGCGGCGGCGACGATCGCCGACCGGACGTACAAGGCGTGTTTCGAGCCGCTCACCGAGCCAGAGCACGCGGCGGGCGGCGCCGACGACGCGGCGCTCGCTGGCGCTATCGCCGTCGCCATCGACATCACCGACCGCACGCGGCGGGAGGATCAACTCCAGGCCCGCGAGCGGGAACTGCGCGCGGTCATCGAGAGCAGCGCCGACCCGATCGCGATGCAGGACGTCGACGGTCGCTATCAGGTCGTCAACGAGGCGATGGTCGAGACGATAGACGACGACCGGGACTCGATCGTCGGGGCGACGCCGGAGGCGGTGTTCGACGACCGGTTCGCGGCGCGCCTGGAGGCCCACCGTCGCGCGGTGCTCGAGGCCGAACGAGCGCGGGTCGTCGAGGAGACGATCGCCGGGGAGCCGACCGAGGTGACGATCCAGTTGACGTTCGCGCCGTACCACGGTCCCGACGGCGAGGTGCAGGGGACCGTCAGCATCGCCAGGGATATCACCGAGCTGGAGCGCCAGCGCGGCGAGCTGGAGACGCTGGCGGAGATCCAGGAGCTCGTCCAGGAGAGCGTCCGCGCGCTGACCGGCGCGACGACCAGCGAAGCCATCAAGCAGACGGTCTGCGAGCGGCTGGCCGAGTCGGAGTACTACGAGTTCGCCTGGATCGGCCAACGAGAGGCCTCCGAACGGGACGTGCGTCCGGGGTGTTGGGCGGGGGTCGCCGACGACTACCTCGACGAGATCACGGTCACGGTCGCGGCGGGCGACCGGGCCGGCCCGGCCGGCGAGGCCTACCGCACCGGCGAGGTGCAGGTCGTCCACGACGTGACGAGCGACCCGGTCTTCGAGCCGTGGCGCGAGGCCGCGGTCGACAACGGCTTCGGGTCGATGGTCGCGGTACCGCTGACCCACGGCGCGACGACTCACGGGCTGTTGGCGGTGTACGCCGCCCGGCCGAACGCCTTCAGCGAGCGCGAGCTCGCGGGCTTCGAGACGCTCGGCGAGGCGGTCGGCTTCGCGCTCGCGGCCGCCCAGTACCGCCGGCTCGTCGAGGCCGACTCCGTCCTCGAGTTGGAGTTCGAAATCCACGGCGACACCCCGCTGCTCGCGGCCAGCCGCGAGCACGGCTGCCGGTTCGAGATCGACCACGCCGTCCGGACCGGGACCGACCGCGTCGTCAACTACCTCACCGTCGAGGGCGCCGACCCCGCGGTCGGCGCGGCGGTCGCCCGGGAACTGCCGAACCTCGAAGCGATTAAGCAACTCGACCGCGAGGGCGGCCCGCACTTCGAGATGACGCTGACCGACTCCGTCTTCCGGCACCTCGCGGACGCCGGCGCGCGCGGCAAGCGCGGGGTCGTCGAGGACGGGATCGGCCACATGCTCGTCGAGGCGCCGGCGGATCTCGACCTGCGGCGGGTCACCGAGGCGATGGACGACCGGTTCCCCGACGTGACGCTGGCAGCCAAACGCGAGCAACACCGTCCCGATGCCCCCTGGTGGCCCGGCCACGGCGACGTCGGCACCCGACTGACCGAACGCCAGCGCGCGGTCCTCAAGACCGCCTACTACAACGGCTACTACGAGTGGCCCCGTGAGGCCGACTCCGAGGCGCTCGCCGACTCGCTCGACATCGCCTCGACCACTTTCCTCCAGCACCTCCGCAAGGGTCACCGCCGGGTCCTCGAGTCGATGTTCGACTCACAGTGACCCCTCGCCCCGTATAGCTGTCACCGAGGCGCAACTCACCGCTTGGGAACAGGTGAGTGCGGTAACAGGTACCCTAGACTTCTAGGGCGGATATTCTTGATGGAGAGCGGGCATTGGTATGGTAGACCGGTATGAGTGAACGGAGCGGGTCACGCGACGGAGGACGCGGTCGCAGTGAGCCTGCGGTCGACGACCTGGAGGGGGATCGGCCGTTCATCGACACGGTGTTCGAAGCGCTCTCGGACTGGCGGCGTCGGGAGGTCTGCCAGTTCTTCCGGGAGTGCGACGTGAGCACGGCGACGGTGGACGAACTGGCGATGCTGCTGGCGGCTAGCGAGCCGGCCGGCCTCGGCGAGCCCCGCGGGCGCAGTCACGACGAGTTCGCGACCGAGCTCGTCGAGACGCATCTCCCACGGCTCGACGCGGCGGGCGTCGTCGACTACGACGACCGATCGGACACGGTCCGCTACTGGGGGCAGCCGACCGTCGAGAAGTGGCTCGACCACGTCACCGAGATCGACGGCCGCAACAACTGACGGGCCCGACGACGCGGGGATCGACGACCGCGCGGGTCGCGATCGGCTCGACGGCGGGCGGCGCTCCTCGCCGCGACCGGAAAGCGGGGGTTTTTCACCACGGGTCACCCACGAGGAGGTATGCAGGGTAATCTGCCGCCTGAAGCACAGGAGAAGCTCGAGGAACTACAGGATCTGCAGGAGAAGGCCCAGCAGGTCGCCGCGCAGAAACAGCAGGCCGAGACACAGCTCCAGGAGGCCCAGACGGCCCTCGAGGAGCTCGAGAACATCGACGAGGACGCCGGCATGTACCGCCGCGTCGGCGAACTGCTCGTCCAGACGGAGTACGACGAGGCCAACGACGACCTCGAAGAGAAAGTCGACAGCCTGGAAGTCCGCGTCGACACGCTCCAGAAGCAGGAAGAGCGCGTCCAGGAGCAGTTCGAGGAACTCCAGACGGAGCTCCAGAACATGCTCCAGGGCGGCGGCATGGGCGGTCCGGGCGGCCCGGGTGCCGGCGGCGCGTAGATGCCGACTGACGACGCGGCGGCCGACGGGGACGCCGACCCCGGGTCCGAGGACCCCTCCGACGAGGCAGTCGTTCAGACCGCGGCCGAGGCCGCCGAGAACGTCGTCTTCTCGCGACTCGACCGGTCGGCGGTCGACGACCTCGACGTGACCGTCACCTTCGAGGACGGAATTCTGGAGGTCGACGTGTACCTCAACGCGCCCGAGGCCTCGGGCGACCCCGACCGCGTCGCCGACGACGCCGCTCTCGCCGCCCGCGGCGCTGTCGACGACCTGTTCGCGTAGACCGGCCGGCGCTTCGGCCGGTGACGCTACTTCTCCAGCGGTACCGCCGTCGCTCGGTAAACGCCGACCGGCGGAGAACCTTCGGCGGCCTCAGTCGTGGTCGAGGTCGCCGACCGCGGGGTCGTCGTCGACGACGCGGTTACCGACGAAGCCCGATCGGAAGGCGATCCAGGCGAGCACGCTCATGAAGAGGATGGGCGGGAGGATCATGAAGCCCCACAGCGGGTTGATACCCCACTCCAGCAGGAGGACCACGTCCCCAAGTCCGAGTAGAAGGAAGGGTAACACCGCCAGTGCGGCCCGCTTGCGGTCGTATCCGCCCTCGTCACTCTCGACCATAGTCGACGTTGGGGACCGACCGCAAAAAGCGACGCGTTCTCGCGCGTGACTGGTCGCGGGCGGCGGTGGGATCATCCGTCGCACGGCCACCTGTCACACGGTAGCAGTTAACAGGCTCGGGTCGGAAGGGTGGGCAACGCATGACGGGAAACCGACCGGGTCGGGACGGGCGGCCGCTGGGACAGTTCGTCGCGGCGGCCGTCGCGGTCGCGGTGCTGTCGGAACGGGCCGCGGCCCACTCGGGGTCGCTTGGCGGATCGGTCGCCTCGGCGACGGTGCCGACGTGGCTGACCGTTCTGACGGGCGGTATCGTCGTCGGCGGTTCCTTCCTGTTCACGACGCTGCTCACGGACCACGACGCGATGCGCGGGGTGAACTGGTGGCGCCTCGCGGTCCCGACGCCGACCCGGCTCCGCCGGGCGGTCGTCTCGCTCGTCCGCGCGTTCTCGGTGGGCGTCCTGGTGGTCGTGCTCGTGACCGGGTCCGTCGGCCCGCGCGAGGGCGTCCGGAACTTCGCGCTCCTCCTGGTGTGGGTCGGCTGGTGGGCGGGGTACACGGCGACGACGTACCTCGTCGGGGACACGTGGCCGGTGCTGAACCCCTGGCGCGCCCCCCTCTCGGCCGTTCGGTGGGCGCGTCGCCGCCGCGGCGACGGAGCCGGCGGCGACAGCGACGGCGACCACGGCGCCGGCTCGCTCGTCGGGGCCTCGCTCCCGTCGTCGTGGGGCGTCTGGCCGGCGGTCGCCGGCCTGCTCGGACTGGTCTGGCTGGAGGTGGTCAGCCCGGTCGGGGAGAACCCGCGGCTGCTCGCCGGCGTCGTGGCCGCGTACACGCTGGCGACGGTCGCCGGGTCGTTCGCGGTCGGTGAAGCGTGGTTCGAGCGGGTCGATCCGGTGAGCCGGGTGTTCGCCGCCTACGGTCGCGTCGCACCGCTTCGACGCGACGCCGACGGCTCGCTGTCCCTCCGACTGCCGGGGACGGCCCTGACCGAGGACCCCCTGCCGGAGCGACCCGGCGAGGTCGCCTTCGTCGTCGCGCTGCTGTGGGTGACCACCTACGACGGCCTCGTCGCGACGCCGACGTGGGCCCGCGCGGTCGGCCCGCTGGTCGGAGCTGGCGTCCCCGCGCTGGCCGTTTACGCCGCCGTCCTCCTGGCCGGGTTCGGCCTCTTTCTCGGCGTCTACCGGCTGGCCGCGCGGCGGGTCCGCGACGCCGCCGACACCTACGTCACCGCCCGCGCCATCGAGCGGTGGTTCGCGCCCGCGCTGTTGCCCATCGCCGCCGGCTACCACCTCGCGCACTTCCTGGGCTACTTCCTCGGGCTCGCGCCCGCGCTCGCGGCCGTCGCGACCAGCCCGTTCGCGCCGCCGGCATCGCCGCTCGCGCTCGTCCTTCCGGGCTGGTTCGGCACGGTGAAACTGCTCTTCGTCCTCGGCGGGCACGTGCTGGCCATCTGGGTCGCTCACTCGCTGGCGTTCGAGCTGTTTCCCGGCGTGCTGGCGGCCATCCGGAGCCAGTTCCCCTCGGTGGTGGTAATGGTCTTTTACACGATGACATCCCTATGGGTGATCACCCAACCGTACGCGCCGCCACCGTACGTGTGAAACCATGCCCAGCGAGCCCACTCCCCCACCGCACGTCGACCGCGCGCCCGCCTTCCGTCCGAACCGTGACACCGCGGTCCCGACCGGCGAGGAGCCCGCCGCGACCTGCCCTCACTGCCAGTGTCCGTTCACACGCGAACGCGCCAGGGACCTCCACGTCGGCGAGCGCCACGACCCGACGCCGGCCGAGCGCGAGCGCTACGAGGCCGCCCTGGAGGCCGAGCGGGACGACCTCTGGCTGTTCCACGCGAAGGCCGTCGTCGCGCTGGGGGTAACCTACGCCGCGACCGTGATCCTCTACATGGTCGTCCTCGGGAGCTTCGTCTGAACGGCGGCGCCGCCGGGCGCCGGGGAGTCGCCGGAGGAAGACCGCCCGAACCGCGACGCGCTCGGCGAAGACCGTCCGGGGGCGTCGAGGAACCGCGTGTGACTGCGATCCGGGCGGAGTGAACTGCGATTCGGATGGGAACTGCCACAGCGGGGACTCGGACGGGCTGTGAGTGGGGTGTGACTGCGATCGGATAGCTACGCCGACAGCGTCTGTCGAGCCGTTAGGAGGCGGGCGTGGCGGTCGCGGTTCCGGCGTCGTCGGTCGGCGCGCTGCCCGCCGCGCCCGAGCCGTCGGGCGTCAGCGCGCTGATCTCCTCGCCCAGCGACTGGGCCCCGTCGACGGCGCCGCCCGCGACGTTCCCGACGGTTTCGTGGATACCGCTCACGAAGTCGGGCACCTGTTCGGGCATGTCGACGGGCGGGCCCTGGCTCCCGTTTGCGGCGTCGGCCGCGCTCGCGGCGGGCACGTCCGCCGGCGGCCCGCGACGGGCGTCGGAGTCGTTCTCGCTCGCAGTGGACTCGTTCGCATCGTCCGCGTCGTCAGCCCCCGGGGCGTTCTCGGCGGCCTCGTTCGCGTCGGAGTCGTTCGCATCGTCCGCCGCGTGGTCCTCGCCCTGCGCGTGGTCGTCGGCCTGTGCGTTCCCGTCCTGCGCGTGGTCGGGTGCGTTGCCCGGCATCGCCATCGCGGCACCGGTGGCGACCAGCAGGACGCTCGCGAACACCGCGACGAGTTTGAGTTTCATGGTGTGTCTGCCTCCGCTCACCCCTGGTCGCCGATGCCTCTTGAAGAGGGCAAGCGCTCGCCCCGGATTTGGCCGATTTCGCCCGTTTTAATCGGTTTGAACGCACCGTTAACGCGACTTTACCGCGGTTACACCGCTACGACGTGGTCGTGAGCGGCCGACGGCCGTCCGGCGTCGATCACGGGGTAGCGCGCCCGCTCCGCACCCTCGTGTCCGCCCGTCTGCACCCGCGCGGTGCCGGCCCGACGAGCGCACCGATCGAGGACCGCCCCTCGGGACGACGACGGCTCGTGGCGTACGGACCCCGGCCGCACCCGACACAGCCTTTATTCTCGACCGCGGCAACATTTGCGTATGGACTTCACCCTCCCGGACGAGCACCGGATGATCCGCGACACGGTGCGGGAGTTCTGCGACGAGGAGATCGAGCCCATCGCCCAGGAGATCGAGGACGAGCATCGCTTCCCGGCGGCGGTGTTCGACGAACTCGCGAAGCTGGACGTGATGGGCGTCCCCGTCTCGGAGGAGCACGGGGGCCTGGGCGGCGACCAGCTCATGTACGCGCTCGTCACGGAAGAACTCGGGCGGGTGTCGGGGTCGATCGGCCTCTCCTACGCCGCGCACGTCTCGCTGGGGAGCAAACCGATCGAGCTGTTCGGTACCGACGAGCAGAAAGAGCGGTGGCTCGAGCCGCTCGCGACCGGCGAACGCCTGGGGTCGTGGGCGCTGACCGAACCGGGGTCGGGGTCGAACGCCTCGGACATGGATACGACTGCCGAACGGGACGGTGACGAGTGGGTGTTGAACGGCACGAAGCAGTTCATCACGAACGCCAACGTCGCGGGGTCGGTCCTCGTGAAGGCGGTCACGGAGCCGGGAGCGGGCTACGACGGCATCTCGACGTTCGTCGTGGACCCCGAGGACGACGGCTTCGAGGTGACGACGGTGTGGGACAAGATGGGACTGAACGCCTCGCCGACCTGTGAGATCCAGTTGTCGGACCTGCGGATCCCCGAGGACCGACTGCTCGGCGAGCCCGGCGACGGCTGGGACCAGACGAAGAAGACCCTCGACGGCGGCCGGATCTCGATCGCCGCGCTATCGGTCGGGCTCGCCCAGGGCGCCTTCGAGGCCGCGCTCGAATACGCCACGGAGCGCGAGCAGTTCGGCCAGCCCATCGGGGAGTTCGACGCGGTCCGGGACATGCTCGTCGCCATGGACCGCAAGATCGAGCGGGCGCGTCTGCTGACGCACAAGGCGGCCGTGGCGTACGACAACGGGGAGGACGTGACGCGCCTGTCCTCGATGGCGAAGCTCGACGCCTCGGAGATCTCGCGTGAAGTCGCCGAGGACGCCGTGCAGGTGTTGGGCGGCTACGGCTACACCACGGACTTCGCGCCCCAGCGCTTCTTCCGCGACGCGAAGCTCATGGAGATCGGCGAGGGGACCAGCGAGATCCAGCGGCTCGTCCTCGGGCGGGAGCTCGGACTCTGAGCCGGCCACCCTCGCCCGTCTCGACGGCTACCACTCGCTCGCGAGCGCGCCGTAGCGCTCGATGTCGACGCGCTCGCCGCGGGCGAACGCCTGGCCGCGCAGCGTCGCCTCGTGGTCGAAGCCCGCCTTCTCTAGCACCCGCATCGAGGCATCGTTGAACGCCAGGACTCGCGCCCACACCTTGTCGAGGCGGCGCTCGTCGAAGCCGTAGGTCGTCATCTGTCGGACGGCCTCGGTGGCGTAGCCCTCGCCCCAGTGGTCGGGGTGGAAGAAGTACGCGAGTTCGGCGACGCCCCACTCCTCGTGGACCCCGCGAAAGCTGACGGTTCCGACGCGCTCGTCGTCGACCCGCAGGCAGAACTGGACGCCGTCCTCGCCGAGCGACTCGAACCACTCGCGCTCGTCGGCCATGTTGACCGGTTCGGTCGCCGACAGCCCTTCGCGCACCTCCGGGTGGTTGATCAGGTCGCGGAAGAACTCCAGATCGTCCTCCTCGATCGGGTGGAAGGTCACCCGCTCGGCCTCCATGAAGACTGGACCGCTCATACCCCCGATGAATTCGGCGAGCCCCTTCAGCGTTCCTCCGGCGTGGGGGACAACCCCACGCTCAGGGCAGTTCGCGCACGCGGGCGAGCATCTCGTCGAGGTCGGTCGGGCAAGCCGCGAGCGAGTAGCCGTCGATGCGGGCGAGTTCGCCGGCGTGTTGCCAGACGGCGTCGGCTCCTAACCCCTGGAGGACGACGGCGTTTGGCGTCGGGTTCAACACGCGCAGCGCGACCATGGCGCCCTCGCCGCTGGTGACGTTGGTGAACACGAGCGCGCGGTTGGTCGACTGGCCGTAGAGGCGGTAGAACTCCTCGGACGACAGCCGAGAGATGGCCTGGATGCTGTCGATGACGGTGTGGCCGGCGACGGTCTCCTGGGCGCCGGAGACGATCTCGGTGGCGCCGATGGCTTCGTAGAAGTCGTCGATGGCGACGGCCGCCGAGTACTCCCGGAGGTCCTGAACGATGTCGGCGTCGAAGCCGGCCGTGAGGACGCGGGCGTGCTGGCGGAGGTGACTGCCGCCGCGGCGCTCGTCGATGTCCAGTAGCGCTTCGACCGTCCGCTTGACGACGCCGATGCCCGGACTCTCCCGGCGACCGCTCTCGTAGTCCGATACCACGGAGGGTGAGACGCCGAGCTCGTCGGCGAGCTCCGTCTGTGCGACCTCGAAGTCGGTGCGCCACTTCCGGAGCGTGCCACCGGGGTCGTCGCTCAAAGCGATCTCGCCCGCGATCTTCTCCGCAAGCTCGCGGCGCTGTCCCTGGCCCATTTTCCCCATGATCGACGACTGTCGACAAAAACGTATCGAACCGGCGAGAGCGGCCCGCCCGCCGGTGCTACTCCGACGAGAGGTGACCGCCGGCGAGGCCGCCGGCCGCGCCGAAGACGAGCGGATACACGACTCCGGCGAGCAGGACGGCGGTCACGAGCGCGGGGCCGGCCGAAGGGCCGTCGCCGCTTCCGATCGCGAACAGGACGGCGCCCGCGAGCGACAGCGGGAGATATCCGAGGACGACCGCGGCGCCGTTGCGTGCGGCCGTCGCCGGTGCCGCGGCGGTGTTCCATGCGGCGACCGCTCCGCCGAGGACCAGCAGGACCGGCGGGAGGGCGAACAGCGCGGTCAGCGCCGCCTCCTCGGCGCCGGCGACGAGGTTCACCGACCGCTGGCCGAGCAGCGATATCTGCACGGCGACGTTGTGGGCGTTGTAGAACAGCCACCCGACGAGCTTCCAGGTGACCGGGTCGCCGGTGAAGACCTCGAGCACGTCCGCCCCGAAGGAGTTCCGGACCGAACCCCCGTGCAAGAGGTACACGAGGAGATAGCCCAGTATCCAGGCGGCGATTCCCCCTGCCAGCCCCCGACCAGCCGCTCGTTTCGCATCCGTGTCTACCATACACCCTCACCGTTCGAGGCCCGCGGAAAATGCTTTCTGGAGTGGGCCACGGCGGTTCGGGCGGTCGTCGACCCGGCGAGCCGCCCCGGTCGGGGCGGTCGAACCGCGGTACGCGGCGGCTACCTTTGGTCGTGGCGGTCGGCGAGCACCCATGGTCGCGTCGGTCACGTCCGTTCCGCGACAGACCGGAACGGCGACGCCCGCCAACGGGACGGCCACGCCCGGCGTCGGTCCGGAGGAGTTGGTCGAGCTCGCCCCGACGCTCGTCCGCTGGGCGTGGTTCCTCCTGGGTGCGACGGTCGTCCTCCTCGTCGGTCTGCTCGTCGTCGAACCGCTGATCAGCCGCGCGGTCCGGCGACGGAACCGCGACAACCCGACCGTGCAGGACGCCATCGCACGCTACGTCCGCGTGTTCGTCGTCGCGGTCGCGGTCCTCGTCGGTGCGGGCATGGCCGGCCTCACGAACGTCCTCACGAGTTCGGCCCTGGTCGTCGCGGCGGCGACGCTCGCGGTCGGCGTCGCCGCCCAGACCGTCGTCGGATCGCTCGTCAGCGGGCTCGTCCTCGTGTTCGACCCGGAGTTCAGCGTCGGCAACTACATCGAGTGGGAGGGCGGCGAGGGGACCGTCGAGGCGATCACGCTCCGCGTCACGCGCGTCGAGAGCCCCGACGGCGCGCTGGTCACCGTTCCCAACACCGTCCTGACGGACGGGGCGATCACCCGCCCGTTCGGTCGCGGCCGCTACCGCGTCGTCGAGCGGGTCGGCGTCGGCTATGCCGACGACCCCGAACGCGCGACCGAAATCCTCGAATCCGTCGCCCGTGGCCTCGACGGGGTCGTCGAGCGACCGGAACCGGTCGCCTTCGTCGACGAACTCGCCGACGGGGTGGTTCGGCTGCGCGCCCACTTCTGGCTCGGAGACGCCGGCAAACGGGAAGTGTTCGAGGCCAGGTCCGCGTTCGCTCGGCGGGTCAGGTGGCGGTTCGACGAGGCCGACATCACCATCAGCCCAGCGTCGGAACACGAACTCAGCGGACGGATCGCCGTCGACGACGACCGCTGAGGGCGGGACGGCAGCCACCGCCACACTGGTGGCGCCGCCGCGACCGTCGTTCAGTCGTCCGCCCGATCGGGGGTCCGGCCGGGCCGGTCGTCCCCGAACTCCCGGCCCGCCGGCGCGCTCCAGCTCAACTCGACCGTCCAGCGGCGCTCGTCACCGTCGCCCGCCGCGTACTCGACGAGGTCGACCTCGCCGGTCGGTTTCGGCCGTCCTTCCCGGTCGGGGTCGGCCCGCGCGGCCTCGTAGCGAGCGGTGAGCTGTTCGTCCAGTCCCCGCAGATAGGCGTCGAGTTCACCGCGGTCGAGCGACGCGCTCCGTTTCTGGTCGTAGCCGCCGGCGCCCCGGCCGACGCCGCCGGGCCGGCCCGAGGCGTGGCCGCCCCGAACGGCGTTTATCACCGCGCCGAGCAACAGCACCAGCGCCGTGAAGTAGAGGTAGGTGACGACGACGATGACGCCGCCGAAGAAGCTGCTCGAACCGGGATCGCTGAACGTCAGATACACCTGAAACAGGCTCTGGAAGGCCGCCCAGCCGACGGCGGCGAAGACGGTGCCGGGCAGCACGTCCTTCCAGCCCAAGTCGGCGTCGGGGAAGACGTAGTACATCGGGAAGAAGGCGAGGACGAGCCCCGCGACCAGCACCAGCGGCGTCAACAGTCCGAGGAACGGGACGGTGTCAGAGAAGACGGTGAACGCCGCGCTGACGCCGACGGTCGCCAGGACGGCGACGACCAGTGCGACGAGGACGACGACGCCGTCGCGCAGCTTGTCCGTGAAGGAGTTGCCCGACTCCGTCTCGTAGATCTCCGAGAACGCGGTGTCGAGTCCGCGGAAGATCTTCAGCGCGCCCCACAGGAGGACGACGAGTCCGACGGCCGACGCGCCGCCGGCCGCGGCGTCGCCCGCGAACAGTTGCGCGACGATATCGGCGATGGGGCCGGGGAGCCAGTTCGTCGACGCCTCGACGACCCTGTCTTCCAGCCCGCCGCCGACGACCGAGAGCACGACGAACAACAGGAGCAACAGCGGCGCCAGCGAGACGAAGGCGTTGTACGCCAGCCCCGCCGCCATGAACGTCACGTTCTTCCCCGAGAACTCCGCGTAGACACGCGTTCCGAACTCGCGCGCGTCGCCGAACGTGACCATACCGGCCGTTGGGTCCGCGGTCGGAAAACCGACGCGCCGGCGGACGCGTGGCCGGTCGCTCGGGCGACCGCTATCGCGGTCGGCGCTCCGAAACCACTAACCCCCTCACACGCTTCTCTCCCGCCAATGGACTGGACGGAGAAGTAGACCAAGAAAGACACAAAATCTGTGCAAGAATCGATATCTAAGTGGGTTGGGACAATTTTCACCGCCAGATCGCGAAACTTATGTCATGCTTATTACCTTTCACTCTCACATCTCTGCCAGAGTGTCGACCGTATGCATTCTTCGCTAGCGCGTACAAATCCTGCTTCGCAACAAGCCATGTGTTCTCGTGGTCTGGTCGGTCGCACGGTTGTCCGTTCCAGAGTTGTGTGACAGTTTCGTAGGGGAGGTCAAAAGGAGCATCAAGGGGATAAATTCGCATTAGCCGTTCGATGTTGTTGCGGATATGAACAGTCTCAGAATATTCTTCAATGGCTGCTGAGGGAGAGTCACAATTTCGTATCCGCTCAGACAGCACATCCTCCTGAGCATAATGTGCGCTTCCTGGAAGCGGATCTTCATCGTGCTCAGCTCTTACCACCATGTCGTTCCACTGAGTGTTTCCAGTTACTAGATTCTCGAACTGGTTTTTCGTATCATACGACCAATGGTACTCAACTGCATCAAGTAGCGTGCCGTTTCGGTTGTTTGAGATCTCTGCGTTCGGGAGTGCATAAGAGTTGAAATTATACTCTCTAACCCTTGGAGGACGGTGCCATGATTTGCGGGAGAACGCCGGAATGAGTCTCTTGAGGAAGACTCCATGGATCGCGTCAACAAGATAGTCTTCAAACAAGTGAAATCGTTTCCCATCTTCTTCATACCTGCTTTCACAAGAATAGCACCACGAATATGGACGACCAGCGGAACCAGATTTAAATTCAACACGGTACTCTATCGCTTCCCCGCTTAGATGGGCTTCTCCCTCCCAAGTATGACCGTCTTCATAATCTGGTTGGGAGAGATCTGCCCGGTGGGCGCGGAGTGTACCGATGATACGAGCTAGTCGTGGATATTTGAGAACCTTCGCCCGAACTGCACTAACCTGGTTCGAAATTGTTTGTGGGGAGACATCAAATTCACTAGCGAGCTCGTTAGTCGCTACCCCGTACTCGTATCGCAGGAGATAGCGCTCCGCAGCTTTCTGGCCGACGCCGGAAATGTCCTCAGACAATTCATCAACGACCGGCTCAATTTCTTCTAGAGCATCGTCAATGTCAACGGTGATATCGTTGGTCGCAATAATATCGCCCATTTCTCCGCTCATGCTCCTTGGGTCGAATTCCTTTCGCATATCAACCTATTTCCCAAGAGTACGAAATAAATTTTACCCATACAATAGTATAGACTGTATCTATAATCGGGGTTGGATCTGTAATCTACCTGCGATTTAATATAACATAGTTTATGTTTATTTTTATATAGTTGTGCACACCGCTACCAAATCTAGGTACTGATTGATCGCGAGATTTCTTGATCTGTGATCTCAGGAAATGGAGGTCGGATCTCACGAAGGGATTCAGTTACTCCGGCAATAGAATGTCGTAACTCGTCGCTTTTTGACGCATCCTATTATTACGTGTTTGTTGCTGGGAGTCATCATATGGAAAGGCGCACTATCAGTGTATCACAAGATACTGTGGACCGGCTAGAACAGTACGCTACGCAGGAATTTCCGATGACTGATGTGAGTTATCGCGTCCTCGTTGAGCGCGCGCTGAATGAGGTGTTGGACGACGAGGAGGGATTGGAGTACAAAGACAGCTAACCGTCTCATCGCGTGAGATCCGGCCAATTCCGCAATCTCTGAAACGAACTCATGGAGGCAAGCAATTCTACACGCTTCGGTTGTCAGTAGCCAGCCAGACTGCCTTTCATTTCTGACTGTCGCGATCATACAGACTCTATAATTCGGCCTTGTTGTGTTCAGAGCAGGACTCAACCCTACCAGATTGGTCATTCTCGATTCTCTATCCCCATCCCCGACATCCGTAACTAGATTGGTCCTCTGGGCGCGTCGCATGTCGAAGTCAGATAACATCCGCTTCTGGACTGACGACCGCGGGTACAGCTATCTGGAAGACCCCAGCTCAGGGGAGATCGTCCACCTCCATCATCTGAATGCATTGGTCCACTCCAGTTTGGATACCATAATCCGAGACGACGTCGAGATCCATCACGAGCTTTCGCAGTGGGTTGATGCCCCGGATGCCGTTACCCCAGTCAATCAGGTAATCCATCGGCGTCTCCATGAAGACGGAGATGGGTTTGCCGACCCCGACGAGGTCCTGCCTGAATACGTCGGCCAACCGCTTGATCCCGACGATGAGAGGTGACTTGCCAACGTGGAATAACTATTTACCAAATTGATGGTTCGGTCTGGTTAGCATCGGAGGAGTTCTTTTGTCTCCTTACACCACGGTGACATAGAATCATTCACAGAGTGGTTGTTTTCGTTGGCGTACTGGGAATTAACACTTTTGAACTGTCACCCGGATTTGGATGTAATGGCTGTTGAATTACCAGATCATGGTATAAGAGTGGAATCCGCTGTGTATGACGATATTCGAACACCTGGTACGGCATCATACAATCCGGATAAAGATGATCCAACTGGCGTTGAAGAATGGAAACGACAACTAGAGCGAAGAGGCCCTGTCTATGCTCTCCGTTGTTGGCATGAAAATATGAGCTTCGGTCTCAGTCACCGATCTAATCCAGTCAACCTTTTCGATACAGAAATGGTCGAAAAACAAGGTAGAGCGTTTGAAGTTGTGAAAAAAGAAGAGTATGGTCACTCAGATCGACCCGTGCTAAAGCGAGGAAAACGATTTGAACGGTGTGCTGAACATGTTGGAAAGTCCATTTCTATCCAATATGCGGTAGACTCCGAAGAAGACCCTGCTACAGTCACCGATCAGCTTCCATACAATTTCTCTGCTGAGGAAATTCGACGTTTGCGCTCGTTACTCTGGGACTCAGAAGCTGGCTGGATTATCAATACCAATTCCAATTCAGAATTTGATCGCACACCTATTTCTACAAGTACACAACTCAACGGGATGCTTTATTACATGTATCGGAAAAATGGACATGGCGGATATTTGCCTTTGTACATTGGAATGTCTGAAAAGCTTGGACGAGATAACAAAAGTCTCAACTGGAATTTCGCTAATATTACTCGGGATAGCGTATTTGGACGGTGGGGGTATGGTGAGTCTCAGCATCTCGGAGAACTCAGTCGAGCATTATTCACGGATGCATATGGCTCGGACCCGAAGCCAAAATATGAACGTTGGAAGGACGAGCTATTTGTTGATGGGACTCGGGTACTGCGGAGCCCAGTTTATATTGAGATGGTGCCTCATTTTGATCGGGATGTCGCCGAGGCGGAAGAGATCATGATCCGAATAGCAGCAGAGATATTCAACCACCCAAAAGTATCTGAACTCAACCATCAACTTCTCAATGTAGAGTACACATAGTCAAACTTCCTTTGTCTTAGTCGATAATCGACGTGCGCCCTGTCAGCAGTACGTCGTTCTTGATTAAGATTGGGCAGATAGCTGGTTGATTCGTTGTTTCAGTTCCTTGTGTTGGGCACATAGAGGGGTGCTGGAATCCATGTGTGCCAGACCTTCTATGATACCCTATCCTTACATTGCCCATTGTGGGCATCTGCCCAGACTGTTCCTGAGGAGACAATGGGCCTTAGGAAGCGCTGGAGGCCGTTCAATCCGGCTCTAGACCTCATCTGTGAGACTACACACCCGATATACTAGGTAGAAAGAAACCGAGCCGATCTCGATTACGGCCCCTATCCTTAGATTTTTCTTCGTACAGACGTGAACGATGGCGAAATGGTTTAGTGCCGGCGTCCCCGAAATCGATCGTAGACCGGCCTCGTCACCGGCGCTGTCACTGTCGCTTGAACGAGTGAACACCGGGCATCTAAACGCCCGGGGGGATAGAATGTCATCTCGAGACAGTGACAGTAACAGACCGGTCAACAAGGCCATTTCAGATCAGAGAGACACGGTCTCCAATAGCGCCGGCCTCGACGACTGGGGAGATCGACCTGCAACTAGAGACGATGGCTGTTCTCCTGAACCCCTTGACGGCGGTGTCCCCGATCATTACGGCCTTCATAAACCAATTACCGATGACGCTAGCATAGTAGACAAAGACAGATATCTCGGGGAGGACGGCAAACCTCTCACCCATTTCGACGCCGTCGGTTCCTACATCGGACAACGGCACAGTGAGGGGACGACGGCGAAACGGCACGGGTGGACGAAGGGCCGACGCCACTATGCCAAACAACAGTATCGACGAGGAATGGGGCTTGACAGACAGCTACTTACCGAGTATAAGAATACGACGACAGTCCTCTTGTCTCTCCGGATGTCCCCGCCCGATGCTGGCCGTCTGACGATGCTCACAGCTCTCAAGACGGCAGCCGACGCCACCATCAACCAACTGCGTTACCGGCTGCAGGATGCACCTGACGCTCCTTGTGACGCCGATAAGTGGGAATACATTGCCGTGTTCGCCGGGACGGAAGAACTGGCGACTCCCCATCTGCATATCTACGTATGGGTAGACGGGGACGTATCTCGGGACCAGTTCAAACCGGTAGTGGATAAGTTTGTAGAAACATGCAAGTTCGCGCCCAATGATGGGACCGGCAACCGACCCGACGACGGAGCAGTCCGTATCCGAGGGAACGAGGGCAAGGTCCCCCGAGTGGATGATGGTATACTGAATCCCACGAACTGCGAATACCAGGGTCAGAATAGCTGGGGGGCCGTCTATGTTCTTACCCAATTGCCTCATCTCCAAGACATCGACAGGATGGCTCGCGATGAGTTACTGCATTCATCAACCATTGACGCATGGAGTGGGCAGGCATTTCGGTCTTCTGCGTCTCAAGGAGATATCCGAGACGAGTTTTTGGCCGATGCACCTGTGTCATCTCAGACTGACCAGTGAGGAGGATTGAACCCAACTGATTCTTCCTCTATCACTGATCTTCAACTGCTGAGTTTAGGTAGTAGACAAAACCGTGTGAATAGCCCTGTCGTCGCCGTGCTTGGCTCTAACATAGATTTATGACAGATAGTGTTGTAGTAGGGTAGTATACTGATGGAGTTTAACGAGGCGAAAGAGTACGTCTTGGAAGAGCTAAACAAGACTGACCCTGAGCAGCTTGAGTACCTTTGCGAAGCCGTGATCCGAGAAGTAGAAGGACCTGAGTATTTAGAGGTGACGCCGTTTCGGCACGACAAAGGAATCGATATCCGGGGCCAAACTGGCGGAACACTATATGAAGGCGATTTTGGTGTACAAGTCAAACAAACAAATTCTAGCGTAGGGGGGCCCACAGTACAACGATTTGCTGGTGCATTAGATGTTGATGGAGCCAATTTCGGTACATTCATTACTACATCTGACTTTACAAAGCCGGCGCGAAATGATGTCAAGGAAACTGATGAAATCTCAATCCAGTTAATATCTGGTACCCGGCTTGCTGAGATCATGGTTGAGAATGAGATGGGAGTAGTCCGTCAATCTGAAGAAGACCAAACATATGCGAAGGAGTACGATTTTTGGAGTCGCTTCAAAATTGATGAGGATCTAATTCCATCGAAGATGGTGCCCCAAGCAGACGATTTGGATGTCCTTCGTCACACCATCATCGGTGTCCACCATGGTCACCAATTCAAACCAGAACTAGCAGACTGGTTAACAGAACAGACCGAAGATGAATGGACACGTCGACAAGCCGATTACTACGCCATCGCCGCTCACGCTCTCGGGCTCTTGGATGCCGACAGTGGCGAATATGATGTAAGAGGGTCCTCGCAAGAGGTCAGAAAATGGGTCCTCACTTCTGAAGGACGTGAATACGTTTCGAAGCACGAGAGGGTCCCTGAGGAGGCGAATAGCCACCTGAATGAGCTAATTGATGAGTTGGAGATTATGCAGCTGGTGAAGGAGCGAGTGAGAGAAGAGATGGCTATAGTCCAGTCGGAAATCGTCGATATTGTCAGAGAAGAAACTACTGTGTCTGGGTCTACAGCGAAACGAAGAGCAACCACAATTGGAAGGTGGATCGCACAGACAGATGGACCGATCAGGAGGATGGAAAAGGGTGGTAATATTAAGTACGCTAGTCAGGCAACCTTTGGCGACAACTTCAGCTGAACTCAGCTAGAGTGGCATCGCGCTTCTGCACGTCTTCCACATTCGTAATGAGCACCTCCTGAACTTCACCACGATCCGCCCCCACAGAGTTGATTGCGCGCCGAGCTCCAACCCCGTAGGTCTCGAAAGCTTCTGAACCACCTTCGTCCGTGTCGATATATCGGCTTTCGATGGAAGGAGCGTTTGAGATCACGACATACACGCCCATCTCATCCAGTTGCTTGGCGCAGTCACGTAGGTCCAATTGTTCTGCTTTGCCGAAAGCATCGCAGCTGTAATCTGAGAAGGAGGACGCCTCTGAGTTCGGATCGTACGGAGGGTCGAAATAGACTAGATCACCCGGTTCGGCTTCGTTGAGGATGTAACTGAAATCATCGTTCTTGATGTCGACATCATCAAGGAGCGGACTTGCCTCTCGAATACGGTGCCGGCGCATACTCTTACTTTTGTGTCTCCCACAGGGAACATTGAATTCGCCAGACTGATTCTCCCTATACAGTCCATTGTAGCAAGTAACGTTGAGATAGAGCAGAAGCGCTGCTTCCTCAATTCGATTCCACTCTTTCCCATTTGGTCTCTTATTGAAGCGGGCACGTTGCTGATAGTAGTAGTTCTTGATTTCGCGACCGTGTTCATCTACTTCATCATAATCCCACTCAGAATATGGTTCACCCTCAGGCTGACCGTTCTGAGCCAGTCTATCGATCTCGTCTATCAGTTTCTCAGGTTCGTCACGAACCACCCTATAGAAGTTAATAAGACGGCTGTTGACGTCGTTGATCGAGACTGCTTTGTCATGCGTCTCCCGAAAGAAGACAGCACCGCCGCCGAAGAACGGTTCGTGATATCCACTGATTTCCTGAGTGGGGAATTTGTCCAAGATCTCATCAAGGATCTGTCGTTTACCCCCTGCCCACTTCAGGATTGGTTCAACCATTATCTGTATACCCGGATCCTATGATCTTAAATCCTCCTGCTGAAGAGGAGTTGTATTTTTTACACAGCAGGGAGAAAGTATTCTATGGACGAGACGGACTCAGATCAAGTACCAGATCGGGTTAGGAATCGAGTGCGGACAGATGCTCACTCATTCATCGGCCGTGACGCAGATCTGATGGAGAATTACCAATACAGCGATGAACTTGGCCACGAACCGGTCAAGGCAATCCAGAAAGAGATTGATGGGATGGCTCGTCTATTGTGTGCTCTTGTGGCTGATGATGAAGTCTCAAGTAATAATCACTATCTTGGAGTCTATCAACAAGAAACCGGAAAACTCCGCGATCTGGAGCAGGAAGTAATTTCACAACTTCCTGAGCGAGAGGGAAGCGAATAGTAGGGGAAGATTGATCCCATGGTGGTGGGAAAATGACATATAAATTTCAATTTCACAGTAGGGAGTCTTCGAATCAGATCGTCTTCTAAGCCGGACGGTACTTGCGCTCCGCTTCCGCAATATCGTCGTCCCGGAACTGAAGATACTTCCGAGTGACCTCAATGTCTTCATGACCGAGAAGATCTTGAAGGTACACTAACGGCATCCCGTTCTTCACCCGATGAACCGCAAAGCTGTGTCGAAGCGCATGAGGAGTTACTCGTCGTCGTTCTGTTCCGGATTGATCCTCATAGAGTACTTCTTGAATTCCTGCCTCTGAAGCTAAATCAGTGACTATCTCTCCAACCCGATTACGGGCCATCCTATCAGCCTCCTTCGTGATAAGCAGATGCCCTTGTCCACTCTCAGCGCCAAGATACCGGCTTCGTCCACCCCTGTCAATCCACTCTGTTAGTGTTCGTTCGAGCTTCCGAGAGTAGTAGACTTTCCGGGTCTGTGACGCAGACAGCTCGCCCTTCTTTGCCGAATCAATCTTGATCTTACGTTCTTCCCTGTCGATATCTCTCAACCGAATAGAAACCGCTTCAACTGCTCTGACTCCGGTCTCCCATAATATTTCTATCACTAGTCGGTTTCGAAGTTTAGATGCAGCGTCTCTCAGGGCCTCATACTCCTCAACCTCCAAGTACCTGACTTCAGTATGTTCACCGATCCGCGTTGCCGAGTATTGTTTCAGTTCGACATCCTCGACAGGGTTGGACCCGACAACACCTCGTCGTGATAGAGATTGGAACAAGGCGGAAACATCGTACACCTTCGTCCGAATGCTCCGAGGTGCATAATCGTCAATCAGCAACTCGTCTATCCAGAGGTTAATCTCCTCTCCTGAAATATCACTGATTCCCAGGTCCCTGCTCTGACAGAATTCGAGGAACTGTCTAAACGAGACTCTGCGATTCTGAAGTGTCTTCTCTGATTTTCGAGCCTTTACTCGCGTGAAGTGGCGGTTTACCGGATCGGCACTACCTACCACTGATTCAAGGGTCTCTTTGTCGATCTTCCCCAGATGGTTGTCATCGTCCTCATCATCATCATCATCAGACATTATCTCTGTCCTCCAGTTCCTCGAACAGTTCTGGGGCGTAGTCTTCCAAACGTTCCATCACTTCTTCAACCTCAAACTGGACAATCATCTCCATCTCGCTTGCCTCTATATTCTCTTGACGTAGTGCCTTTGTCTCAGTCTCGACGTTTGCAATATCTCTCTCCAGCTGATCGAGTGAGGAGTTGATCTCGTCGATGGCAGCATCATTAAGTTCGCTGCTACCCGACTCATCACCAACTGCAATGAACTCCTCAACAGCGCTACGGACTAGATCGGCCATCGAGTCGATCTCTGGGTTGTCGTCAACCTCTTCGCTCCACCGGCGCTTCTGGTCCTCTGATACCGTAACTGGGATCCGAGGCATGAGTATTGTATTGGACCGAAGCCACTTAGTTGTGCAGGACCTACACAACGTATGGTAGACTGGACGGAGAAGTACCGGCCGTCGTCGCTCGCCGAGATCCGCGGGAACGACAAGGCCCGCGACGCCCTGCAGGAGTGGGCCGACACCTGGGACGACCACCGGGAAGCGGTCGTGCTCCACGGGTCGCCCGGGATCGGCAAGACCTCCGCGGCGCACGCGCTGGCCAGCGACATGGGGTGGGCGACCATCGAACTCAACGCCTCGGACTCCCGGACGAAAGACGTGATCGAGCGCGTCGCCGGCGAGGCCGCGAAATCGGGGACGCTCACCGCCGGCGAGGCCGGTCGGCGCGTGGTCATCCTCGACGAGGCCGACAACCTCCACGGCAACGTGGATCGGGGCGGGTCGGCGGCGATCACTTCGCTGGTCAAAGAGGCCAGCCAGCCGATGATCCTCATCGCCAACGACTTTTACGACATGTCCAACGGCCTCCGCAACGCATGCGAGGACATCGAGTTCCGCGACGTGTCCAAGCGCTCGATCGTGCCCGTCCTCCGCGACCTCTGTCGCAAGGAGGGCGTCGAGTACGACGACGCTGCCCTGGACCAGATCGCCGAGATGAACAGCGGCGATCTGCGGGGGGCGATCAAGGACCTCCAGGCGATGGCCGAGGGCCGGGACCGCATCGGCGCCGACGACGTGGTGACGGGCGAGCGCGACCGCACCAAAGGCGTGTTCGACTACCTCGACACGGTGATCAAGGAGGCCGGCGCGGAGGAAGCGCTGAAGGCGTCCTACGACGTCGACGAGACGCCGGACGACCTCATCAACTGGATCGAGGACAACATGCCCAAGGACTACGAGGGCGAGGAGCTGGCGGTCGCCTACGACTTTCTCTCGAACGCCGACCGCTGGCTCGGCCGCGTGCGCGCGACGCAGAACTACACGTTCTGGCGCTACGCCGGCGACAACATGACCGCGGGCGTCGCCGCGGCCCGCCGGGAACCCAAGGGCGGGTGGACCCGCTACGGCCCGCCGAGCTACTGGTCGAAGCTCGGCCGCTCGCGGGGGACCCGGAACAAGCGCGATTACATCGCCCGGCGGATCGCCGAGGCCGGCGGCGTTAGCATGTCGACGGCTCGCCGGGAGATCCTCCCTCATCTGTCGGTGATGACCCACCACTGCAAGAACCGCGAACTCACCGTCGCGATGGCCGCCAAGTACGAGTTAGACGCTGAGCACGTCTCCTTTATTACCGGCAGCGGCGAGGACACCAACAAGGTCCAGTCGATCGTCGAGGACGCCGAGCGACTGCGCGAGGAGCGAGCCGTCGAGAACGCCGGCGGCGCCTTCGAGAACGCTCACGCCGGCGACGGCGAGGCTCCCGACGCGGGGGGCGACGACGAGGTCGACGGCGAACCCGCACAGGCGTCGCTCGACGGGGCCGACGGCGAGTCTGCCGACGAAGACGGCGACGATACCGAAGCGACGGGCGAGGCGGACGCCGACGACGACTCCCAGTCGGGCCTCACCGACTTCATGTAGCGGCGGTCAACTGCCCGGAGCCGCGGCCTCACTGTCGCCGCGGTCAGAGCGCCAGCCCCGGTACAGCAGGTAGATCCCGGCGACGAGAGCTGCGATCGCCAGCCCGTCGAGGCCGTAGTTCAGCGTCGTGCCGGTCGGGATCGGGCCGTCCTGTGTGATCTGGAGCAGTCCGTAGGCGAGCCACGTGAGACACATACCGACGTAGATCCGGAGCTTCCGGTCGGGTATCTCGCCGCGCCGGTACCGAACTGCGAGCAGCCCCATCAGGAGCAGGTACGCGACGACGAGTGCGTAGTCGACGATCTGGGGGACCATATCGGGACCGTGGGTCGGGCGGCGATACGTGTCTGTCGCGCGGAAGTGCGCTCAGTCCGCTCGCTGGGTGTCGAATCCGCCCGTCTCGACGACGGTGCGGTTGGTGACGACCGAGAGGCCGACGACGAGGGCGGCGAGGAGGAACGTCGTGGCGTGACCGACGGTGTCGGGGATCCCCCAGAGGTGGCGGCTCAACACCATGTCGACGTAGCAGACGAGCGCGCCCGCGCCGACGACAGACCGGAATCGCAGGAGGTTCGCGGGGTCGACGGCGGACTCGCTCCAGACCAGCAGGGCGACGAACGCGGCCAGGAGAGCGAACGAGGTGGCGTAGTAGGCGATCTGGTTGGTCGGCTGGTGAGCGAACACGGGGAGGAACTCGAAGATGGCGTGGAAGGCGACGAGGCCGCCGCCGAGGCCGGCGACCGTGCGGACCCACTGGACGCTCGGCACACCGTAGATCCGGGCGGTCGCGTAGACCAGCAACGCGAAGATGGTCGTCGCAGTCGTGAAGTGGGCGGTCATGATCGCGGGGTTGAATCCCTGGGGAAACATACCGCCGGCGGTCGTGGTCACGCCGCCGAGAACGATCTGAAACGGGAGGATCGCGATGGCGGCGGTGACCGCGTAGCGGACGCGGCGGTCGTCCTGCAAGCGCCAGGCGCCGTAGAGCCAGCCCAGGAGCAGGAAACCGACGACCATGGCGACGAAGCGGTGGATCCACTCGAAGAAGCTCGCCCAGTTGGCGGGAAAGAGGCCCATCCAGCCATCGCACAGCGGCCACTGAGTCCCGCAAGAGAGCCCACCACCGGTCGAGCCGGTGTGCAGACCGAGCAGGATGAGGACGAACGTCAGCGCCGTCGTGACGCCCGCGAGGGTCCGGAAGCGTCGACTCATGCGCGGCGCTTCGGGGTCCACGGACTTTACTCCCCTCATTTCGTCGGCCACCCCGCCCGACGAGCGACCACCGACTCGCGCGGGGCGCGACCGGAGCCGTGTCGCCGGTTCGAACCGGTGAACGGGCCGCCGGGGGCGTTCCCGAGTCCCGAACGACGTTCCCAGCGCCCAGACGAGTTCCACCGTCGCTCGACGGTGAAAACCGTCGCCTCCTCGGTTCGACGAACGACGAACAACTCCCCGTCATTTGGCCAAACGCGAAGGTTTTTGCCGGCTCCGTCCGCGGATCGGATATGGGACTCGACGAGGACGCACTGGAGTATCATCGCACAGCACCGCCCGGGAAACTGGAGATCGCGACGACCAAGCCGACCAACACCCAGCGGGACCTACAGCTGGCGTACTCGCCGGGCGTCGCGGCGCCCTGTCTGGAGATCGACGAGGACCCGGCCGACGCCTACGAGTACACGGCGAAGGGCAACATGGTCGGCGTCGTCTCCAACGGGACCGCCGTCCTCGGCCTCGGCGACATCGGCGCCCAGGCCTCCAAGCCCGTCATGGAAGGCAAGGGCGTGCTGTTCAAACGGTTCGCCGACATCGACGTGTTCGACGTGGAACTCGACGAGCACGACACCCAGGCCTTCATCGACGCCGTCGCGGCCATGGAGCCGACGTTCGGCGGGATCAACCTCGAGGACATCAGCGCGCCGGAGTGTTTCACGATGGAGGAGGAGCTCCGCGAGCGGATGGACATCCCCGTCTTCCACGACGACCAGCACGGTACCGCGATCATCTCCGGTGCCGCGCTGCTCAACGCCGCCGAGATATCCGGCAAGAGCCTCGAAGACATGCGTATCGTCTTCTCGGGCGCCGGCGCCAGCGCCATCGCGACCGCCCGTTTCTACGTCTCGCTGGGCGCGAAGAAGGAGAACATCCTGATGTGTGACTCGTCGGGGATCATCACCGAGGAGCGCGCCGAGGCCGGCGATCTGAACGAGTACAAGCGCCAGTTCGCCCGCGACGTGCCCGAAGGGGACCTGGCGGACGCGATGGACGACGCCGACGTGTTCGTCGGCCTGTCGATCGGCGGCATCGTCGACCAGGAGATGGTCCGGTCGATGAACGAGAACCCGGTCATCTTCGCGATGGCCAACCCCGACCCCGAGATCACCTACGAGGACGCCAAGTCCGCTCGCGACGACACCGTCATCATGGGGACCGGTCGCTCTGACTACCCCAACCAGGTCAACAACGTCCTCGGGTTCCCGTTCATCTTCCGCGGCGCCCTCGACGCCCGCGCCACCGACATCAACGAGGAGATGAAACGCGCCGCCGCCGAGGCGCTGGCCGAGCTGGCTCGCCAGGACGTGCCCGACGAGGTCGTCAAGGCCTACGGCGACCAGCCGCTGCAGTTCGGCCCCGAGTACATCATCCCCAAGCCCGTCGACCCGCGGGTGCTGTTCGAGGTCGCGCCCGCCGTCGCCGAGGCCGCCATGGAGAGCGGCGCCGCCCGCCGCGAACTCGATCTGGACGAGTACGTCGAGCGCCTGGAGGCGCGGCTGGGCAAGTCCCGCGAGATGATGCGGGTCGTCCTCAACAAGGCCCAGAGCGACCCCAAGCGGCTCGCTCTGGCCGAGGGAACCAACGAGAAGATGATCCGCGCCGCGTTCCAGCTGCAGGAGCAGGGCATCGCCGAGCCCGTCCTCATCGGCGAGCGCGAGGAGATCGAGGACACGCGGGCGGATCTGGGGCTGGAGTTCGAGCCCGAGATCGTCGACCCCGAGAACGGCGACTACGAGGAGTACGCCGAGCGGCTCTACGAACTGCGCCGTCGCAAGGGGATCACCCGCAGCGAGGCCTCGGAACTCGTCGAGAACGACACCAACTACCTCGCGAGCGTGATGGTCGAGCAGGACGAGGCCGACGCGATGCTGACCGGCCTCACCCATCACTACCCCTCCGCCCTGCGCCCGCCGCTGGAGGTCATCGGCACGGCGCCAGACGCCGACTACGCGGCCGGCGTCTACATGCTGACGTTCAAGAACCAGGTCGTCTTCTGCGCGGACACGACGGTCAATCTGGACCCCGACTCGAACGTGCTCTCGGAGGTCACGAAACACACCGCGAGCCTCGCGCGGGACTTCAACATCGAGCCCCGCGCCGCCCTGCTGTCCTACTCGAACTTCGGCAGCGTCGAGAACGAGGGCACCGCGAAGCTCCGCGACGCCGTCGGCGACCTCCACGACGACCCCGAGGTCGACTTCCCGGTCGACGGCGAGATGCAGGCCGACACCGCCGTCGTCGAAGACATCCTCGAAGGCACCTACGACTTCGCCGACCTCGAAGACCCGGCGAACGTCCTCGTGTTCCCGAACCTCGAAGCCGGCAACATCGGCTACAAGCTGCTCCAGCGACTGGGCGGCGCCGACGCCATCGGCCCGATGCTGGTCGGCATGGACAAGCCCGTCCACGTCCTCCAGCGCGGCGACGAGGTGAAAGACATCGTCAACCTCGGCGCGGCGGCCGTCGTGGACGCCCAGCAGCAGGAAGAAGAGTAAGCGTCCGGCGCCTTCGGCGCCGACGCTCGGTTCGGCACGGATCGATCCGCTCAAAAGACATTTACTGTGCGCCCGTCTCGGTTCGAACACGAAGCAATGGCCAAGACGGTCGACGTCTCGGGCTGGCCGATGCTGGCGTTCAAGTACGCGCTCGTCGGCTCGGTCGTGTTCGGAGTGCTGTTTTTCGTCGTATTGGGGGTCTGGACGGGAATCTCGGCACTGGGCGTTACCGTCCCCGCTCGCGGCGGTGCGGTCTGGCCGGCGGCGTTCGCGGTCGCCTATGCCGTGCTAACGGTGGCGTGGATCCGGCGCCTCCGCGCGGCCGACGGCAACGGATGGGTATCGGCACCGCACGATCAGGAGGCCGGTTACCTGGCGGGCAACCTGGGCCTGGCCCGGTCGAGCTGGGCGCGGGCGATCCGCCGGTACTCGGCCGAGGTAGATCCAGCGGAGGCCGAGGGCGAGGAGGGAGACGGGGACGTAGCCGCGAACGAAGCGACGGATGGGAAGGCGGACGCCTGATACGGATTGCTCTCAGTCAGTTCCACATCAACCGCCCGTAGCCGGGTGGTTGTCGTGGGGAAACAGTGAGAGCGATCCGTAGTTCTTCACACCGGAGCCGACTGCCTCGGATACCCCCGAGAGCGGGGACCGGTCAGTGGTGGGCCGTTCCACGGGCGGTGCTACCGCTCGGTCGGGAGAAGAGGCGGAGCGACCGGTCACCCCGGCTGGTGGCGGGAGCGCCGATCAGTCGCTCGCGCTGCCGCGGTCGGCCCGCGAAGGCGGCGGATAGCGGTCGTCGCCGCTGGCCGACGGCGCCTCCGGGAGCAGACAGCGGTCGGGTTCGCCGTTGACGTGGGCGTACTCGTCGGGGGCGTTGGCGAGCGGGTGGGCCGGGTTGTACCCGCTGTCGATGCGAGCGGCGCGGATCTCCGCGAAGTCGCGCAGTCGGGAGTCGATACCGCGCCAGTGGAGGCCGATGGCTGGGGGGTGAGTCACCGAGTGGGTCGGCTCCAGTTCCGGGTCGCGCTCGGTCAGCACCGCGGCGTTGACGTTCTCGGCCAGCGTGTCGTGGTCGATGAGGACGCCGACGCTCGCGTCCGCGGGCGAGCGGGCGGCCAGCACGTCGAGGCCGAGGTGCAGCGCCCGGTACTCGGCGACGTTGTTGTCCGGGGCGCGGTTGGGCACCGACAGCCGCGCGACGCGCTCGCCGTCGCGCGTCTCGATGACGACGCCGAGCCCGCCCGTGAACTCGCGGGCGTCGTCGCCGGGCGCGGCCCCACCGGCGGCTCGATACGATCCGTCGGTGGCGAGATAGAAGTCCCGGTGATGTGTGCGAGGCGGGTGGGCGATGTGCGGCGTCGGTGCCTCGTCGAACAAGTCCCGAAGGGTCGGCCGGCCGTATGCGGCCATACGACTCCTTGGTGACACCGGAATTTAAACCTACGGGGGGACTGGGAGTCCGTCCCGGTCGTCCGGTTTCGGTCGCTCGACCGGGCGAGCCCCGACACGCGGCCCGTTCGGCCGGCATCCTGTCGCGAGGGTCGGACCCGAAAGGTTCAGGCCCGTCGAGGCGAACCACGGAGCGTGTCCACGTACCGGAATCTGGGGCTGTTCCTGGCGCTGTCGGCGCTGTGGGGCTCGGCGTTCGTGGCGATCAAGGCGGGGCTGTCGGCGTTCCCGCCGGTCCTGTTCGCCGCGCTACGCTACGACGTGGCCGGCGTCGTGATGCTCGGCTACGCGGCCGTGCGCGCCGACAACTGGTACCCACGGGGCCGCGCCGAGTGGACGACCGTCGCGGTCGGCGCCGCACTGCTGATCGCCGCCTACCACGCCCTCCTGTTCGTCGGCGAGCGGGGGACGACCAGCGCAGCCGCCGCGGTCATCGTCAGCCTCTCACCCGTGCTGACGACGGTGTTCGCACGCGCGTTGCTCCCCGACGAGCGGCTCTCGACGGTCGGCGGCGTCGGTATCGTCCTCGGCCTGGTCGGCGTGGTCGCCGTCGCCCAGCCCGACCCCGCGACGCTGCTGAGTCGTGAGACACTCCCACAGCTGCTCGTGTTCGCCGCGGCGCTCTCCTTTGCGCTGGGCAGCGTCCTGACGACGTATATCGACTCCGACGTCGAGGTCGAGACGATGGAAGCGTGGTCGATGCTCGGCGGCGCGGGCCTGATGCATCTCGCCAGCCTCACGCTGGGCGAGTCGTTCGGGGCGATCACGTGGTCGTGGACCGCGCTGTGGTCGCTGGCCTACCTCTCCGTGGGCGCGAGCGCCGTCGGCTTCCTCGTGTACTTCGTCCTACTGGAGCGGCTCGGCCCGGTCGAGATCAACCTCGTCTCCTACGTCGCGCCGCTGTTCGCCGCGGTTGTCGGCTTCCTCCTCCTCGAGGAGGTCGTCGACATCTGGACCGCGGCGGGCTTTTGCTGTATCTTCCTGGGGTTCGTCCTGATCAAACGTCAGGCGCTCGGCCGCGAGATCCCGCGGCTGCGAGCGGCGGTATCCGGCGGCGAGGAGTAGCGATCGGTTGACCGTGACGGGCCGGCCGTGGAGTCGGCCGACCGGCCTGGCCTGATCACCTCGAAGGGATCGCCCCGGTGGAGGGGAGGGCGGTCCCGCGGGGTGGCTCAGTCGCTGTAGTGGGGGTGACCGACGAACAGTGCCACGACGTTCAGTGCCAGCAGTGCGACGAACGCGCCGGTGTACGGTTCGCTGGACAGTCCCGTCGCCAGCAACAGCGGCAGATGGAGGAACGGCAGTGCGATGGCCGCCCAGAAGGCGGTGGCCGTGATCGGTGCGACGACGCTCTGGCCGACATCCGGGACGGCGATGTCGGCCGTGTCGATCGAGGGGGTCAGATGGGACGAGCGACTTGACATACGGGGGGACCTCGTACTTCCACGATAGCGCGGTATTACCTTATAACCGTCCGAGACTTCCGGTCATTTCACAACGTTTCACGCGAACGACTTCTCCTAGTGGCCGTTTTACGTGTCCCGGAATCGTTTTATCGACGGTCGAGAACCGATAAGACGTTTTATCGAGGCTTCTGAGCGAGCCTCATCGTTGGGTTGCTGTGTCTTGTGCCGTCCGTTGACGAACGTAGCGCTCCGGACGGTGGGGTCAGCCGAGGACGGCCACGGCGACTTCGTGCCGGCCGCGGGGCGTCTCGACGGTTGCGGTGTCGCGGACGTGGTCGGTGACAGTCTCCCGCCACGTCGCCACGGCGGCCTCGTGACGGTCGTGGTGGCGCTCGACGGTGTACTCCGCGTCGGGGTCCGCGCGGAGGTCGTCCTCCGTCTCGGCCGGCCGGGGGTACGACGGCGCCGCACCATCGAGCAGCGCCGTCGGGTCGACGTGCAGCGACGCCGGCGTCCCGTCGTACCCGTCCGCAGCCACGTGGATGCGAGCGCGCATCCGGCCGCTGAACGGGGGTGTGACCCGTAACACGACCGGGCGGTCCCGTTGGGCTCGGGCCTCCAGCGCGGCGACCACGTCCTCCGCGGACACCGCCAGCGTCCGGATCCGCCGAGGGTCGTCCGACGTTCGGTCCATCGACGGACACCAAGGCGCTCGCCGACATAACGCCGTCGATGGCTCGACCCGCCGCGACGCGGGCGGATGGCCGACGATTTGGCGCCGCTGACACCCTTCTGTTTTCACACGTGATAATTGATGGGGTGGTTTTATCCACTGGTTCGCCTGATATCCGGTAGTCCGCAGGCAGAATCACGGGACCTTACGATGACAACGCCGAAGAGCAACTCCGGAGACGAAACCGTGCTCGTTGTCGACGACGAGCGCGACATCGCGGACCTGTACTCCACCTGGCTGTCCGAGGAGTACGAGGTCTTGACAGCGTATGGGCCGCGGGAGGCGCTCGACGAGGCCGACGGCGCAGTCGATATCGTCTTTCTCGACCGACAGATGCCGGAGATGAACGGCGACGAGGTGCTCGAACAGCTCCGCGCGCGTCGGATCGAATGTCGGGTCGTGATGGTGACCGCCGTCGACCCGGACTTCGATATCGTCGAGATGCCGTTCGACGACTACTTGACCAAGCCGGTGATGCTCGACGACCTTCACGGCGCGGCCGAGCGAATGCTCGACCGCGAGAGCTACGACGAGCGCATGCAGGAGTTCTTCTCGCTCGCCTCGAAGAAAGCGACGCTCGAAGCGGAGAAAGACTGCGTCGAACTCCAGGACAGCGAGGAGTACGAGGAACTCGAGTCGGAGGTCGAACACCTGCGCGAAGAGGCCGATCAGACGGTGTCGGACCTGAGCGAAGCCGAGGACTTCGAGACACTCTTCCAGGAGTTTCCGGGCGACGCCTGAGCGGCGCCCCCGCCGCGGTCCGACGGGTCCGTTTTGCCGTCCCACGCTCGACGACCAGTCGCGACTGCCCGACGTGAGAGCAGTCGCGACTCCGCGTCGCGAACGACCGAAGCGATCACCGGGGCGGGCTCCGAACCACGGGCAGAGCGAGCGCTCCCCCGCCCTGCGCTCACCGGCGTTCGCGCAGGACCGACGAGTTCTCCGTATGTCCCGGTACTTTCGGAGATGCCGCTCACACGAAGTTCGCGGCGTCGGAAAATGCCCGGGGAGGGCTCCGAACCCTCGATCTCCGCATGTCCCAGGTCCGAGGCTGACGAGCCTCGTGGGGGCATGCCGGCTGCCGCGCAAGGAAACCCTATGAGTGCGGCGCTATGTCCAGCTAAGCCACCCGGGCGCATTCCATCGTACCGCGGTGTCGGTCTTTAACCTTCTCATCTCCGTCGGCGATCCGCCGCCAGTCGACCGCCGTCTCGTCGTTTCGATGATCTGTCGCGGGGGGCTTCGGGGACCGACCGGCGGGTTCCCACCCCCGGATTTATACACCCGGACGGGTACACCTCTCCCATGGACATCCCGGACCTCGTCAAGGGGGCACTCGACGGGGAGGAGATCCAGGCCGGCGTCTCGCTCGGCGACGAGGACGCGGTCTGTCTCACACCGACGCGAACGCTCGTCTACCGCGGCGAAGGCCTGCTCAGCGACGAAGCGGTCGAGGAGTACTCCCACGACATCGAACAGCTAGCGGTGTCGGAGGGCCGCCGGAAGACGAAGTTCACCATGCAGTACATCGACGGCACCCGGTCGTTCACGGTCCCGGCCAACCGCGGCGAAAAGGTGCTCGAACTGTTCCTCGAGGGCGTCCTCAAGCTCGACGGCGTCATCGAACCCCGCGAGTCGCTCGCCGGCGTCTACCGGTTCAGCGAACTCACCCTCATCATCGCCGAGGGACGGCTCATCAAACACATCGGCGGCCAGGTCTGGTCGGAGGACTACGAGGTCTACCCCTACGACGACGTGACGGGCCTGGAGTTCGAGCGCGCCAGCGTCGCGACGAGCATCGCCCTCTCGGTCGACGGCCGCCCGCAGCGCATCAAGGTGCCCAACGACAAGGCGCCGGTCGTCCGACAGACGCTCGAAGGAGCGCTGTTCAACTACTACGACGTGGCCAACGTCGACGAACTCAACCGCGCGGTCGGCGTCGACGACACGGACGCGGGGGGCGTCGACCCCACGAGCGAAGGGAACGACGACTTCTCGTTCGGCGATGACTTCGACCCGCTGGTCAGCGACGAGGGCGACCTGACCGAGTCCGTCGACGCCGACGAGCGCCTCGCCGAGAGCGACCCTCAGCCGGACGAGCGACTACCGCGGGAACAGGACAGACAGCCCGACGGGCAGTCGGCCGACCCGGCTGCGGGCCAGTCTACCGGCGCCAACGCCGGCGGGACGGCCGAATCCCCGACCCGCGGGTCGGACGCGGACACGGGGACCGCGACGGAGTCACCGCACTCGAACGACGGTCAGGCGTCGAGCGCGAACGGTGGGAACGCGCCGAGAGCCGACTCCGCCGGCGGGCCCGAGTCGAGCGCCCAACCGGCGAACGCGGACCCGACGCCGGAGCCCGAGCCCAACGGGACCGCCGAGTCGAACGCGGGGACGGCCGACGAGCGACAGACCGGGACCGCAACGGGGGCGCCCGGGGGATCCGACACCTCCCGTGCGGGCGCCCAACAGGCGGACGCCCGGCAGGCGGACCAACAGGCCCAGTCTCGAGGAGCGGACTCCCGGCAGGCGAGTACCCAGCGCGCCGACGCCGCCACCGGATCGGCCGCGGGCGCAGACACCAACGAGGAGCCGAACGACGCGGCGAACTCGGCGACAGCGGCCGACTTGGCGGCGGCCGAGGAAGACGAGCCGGCGCCGGTCACTCGCGAGGAGTTCGAGGCGATGGCCGAGCGGCTCGACGAGTTGACGGACGCGGTCGACCGGCAGAACGAACTGCTCAAGCGCCAACACCGCGCGCTGAAACAACTGGTCCAGCAGCGCGACTCGGAGTAGGCGTCAGTCCTCGCGACCGGTGACTTTGCGGATACAGGAGGAGCCGAAGGGGCCGTGATCGCCGGCATCGAACTCGATGAAGTAGCCGGTCGAGATGCCGGCGCCGCAGCGCTGGCAGGTGAACTCCCCCTCTTTGCTCACCACGTCGCCACCCTCGAAGCTGACGTAGTCGCCGGTCGTCGGGACGACGGTGTCGCCGTCGCGGTCGACGACTCCGCGACGTTCGGCCGTTTCGAGGATCTCGCGGGTGACGGTCGGGTCGCTGGTGACTGTCTCGATACGGTCGACGGCTTCGGCCAGCGTCAGCTCGGCGTGTTCGAGGTTGGTGAGCAGTTCGACGCCGAGTTCGACGCGGTCGTCCACGTCCGTCGGTGGGGACGCCCGCGACCTAAGCGTTTCCGGGTCTGTTGGCGGACCACAAGACTTGTGACCGAGCGCCCGAGAGCGCGAGTGATGGCAGTCAGTCGTGCGACGCGCCGGCAGTTCGGCGGGGTGGGGGTCGTCGGCGCTCTCCTCGCGTGCGCGGCGCTCGCCTTCTCGCCCGCCGCGGTGCTCGACTGGCTCGCGGGGCTGTCGGCGCACCCGTGGCAGTTTCTCGCGGTGCTCGCGGTGCTGTACGTCGCCCGGCCGTTTCTCCTCTGGCCGGTCAGCGCGCTGTCACTGACGGTCGGCTACGTGCTCGGGGCGACCTACGGGATCCCGGTCGCGATCGCCGGAACGCTCCTCTCGAACACCGCTCCCTTCCTGCTCGCGCGCTACGCTCGGACGGACGTGGGTATCGTCGGCCTCACCAGCAGGTCCAGCGAACGGTTCGTCGAGACGACCGGCGAACTCCGGGGCGTGATCGCGGCGCGGCTCGCACCCCTCCCGGCCGACGTGGTCTCCACCGCGTCGGGCCTCTCGGAGGTGTCCTTCCGGGCGTACCTGCTCGGGACGCTGGTCGGCGAGTCGCCGTGGATCGCCGCCGAGGTGATCGCCGGCGCGTCGATGCACGCGCTCTCGGTCCACGGTCTGAGCCACAGTCTCGCGCTGTTCGCGGGCGCGACGACCGCGTCCGTGCTGCTGCTGGCCGGGCCGGCCTACCGCTTCGCCCGCGACGAGTGGGGCGTCGCGACCGCCGAGTGACGACGAGGGCGCTCAGTAGAAGGTGTCCGCGCAGTCGTAGACGACGCCGTGTTCCGGACAGACGTACTTGCAGTGGCGGTGCGTCATCGGCCGCTCGCAGATCGGACAGGGCCGACCGCCGGCGTCGCTCATACCCCCGCCTCGGACCGATGGCGCTTGAGTCTTGTTTTCGTGGCGGACCGACGGTCGAGCCCGACCCGACGGCTCGCCAATCCGAACGAATTCTAGAAAGACTCCGAGCGGTTTTCGAACAACGCCTATCCGTGGGTAGCGGCCAGTGGAAACCATGACCGAAGACACGCCGCTCGCGGACCGCTACCCGCCCGGCCTCCCCACCGCGGTCGTCGCCGTCGCGGCGGGCGTGGCGGGGCTGCTCGGGTCGTTCGCCGCCGTCGGCTTCGCACCGGGATTCGTCGTCGCGCCGGTCGAGAGCACGCTCTCGCGAGTGATGCCCGGCTTTCTCATCACCTTCGCGATCACGGTGCTGGGCGACCTCGGACAGCAGCTCAACCTCGCGATGGCGGGGACGGTCGTCGTGATACTGTACGCACAGGCGGTCGTCGTCTCGGTGACGCTGGGGCGGTGGCTCGCGGAGCGCGCCGTCCCACTGGTGGGCGGCCCGGCGCTCGTCTGGGCGGTGACGGCCGTGCTGACCGGCCGCCCCGTCCTCTCGCTCGGCGCGGCGGTCGGCGCCGGCGTCGTTCTCGTCGTGACTGACCTCTCCGCGTCCCGCGGACCTGCGACCGAACGGGCCCCCTCTGGCGGACGTCGGCGCGTGCTGACCGCCGTCGGCGCCGCAGTCGGGACGAGCGCCCTGGGGTACGTCGTCGGCCGCGACGGGACCGCAGCGGCCGGCGGCGCCTCGAACGGCGGCGACACCGGCGACGGTGACCGCCCGCGAGGCGACCCCGCTATCTACGGCGACGTCGAAATCCCGACTTTCGACGCCGACGACCAGCTCGCCGCGGCCGCCGACCGGGAGTTCAACCTCGACGGGATGGAACCGCTCGTCAGCGAGAAGTTCTTCAACGTCTCCTACAGCTCGGTCTCGCCGACGCCCGACGCCGCCGAGTGGTCGCTGTCGGTCACGGGCGAGGTCGGCGAGGAGCTGTCCTACGACTACGCCGACCTCGCCGAGCGGGAGTTCCAGCATCGGTTCGTCTCGCTTCGCTGCGTCGGCGAGTCGCTCAACGGGCAGAAGATGGACACCGCCGTCTGGAGCGGCGTGCCCATCGCCCCGCTGATCGAGGACGCGAAACCCGACTCGGGCTGTGACTGCGTCATGGTTCGGGCCGCGGACGACTACTACGAGGAGTTCCCGCTGGAAGCGCTGGAATCGGGCTTTCTCGCCCTGGGGATGAACGGCGAGCCGCTCCCGCGGAGCCACGGCGCACCGGTCCGTCTGCTCGTCCCCGGCCACTGGGGCGAGATCAACGTCAAGTGGATCTCCGAGATCGAGTTCCTCGAACGCGAGGCCGAGGGCTACTGGGAGGAGAAGGGCTGGCACGGCACCGGTCCCGTCGAGACGGTCGCCAAGCTCCACGCGACGACTCGAACTGACGACGGGGCGGTCGCGGTCGGCGGCCACGCCTACGCCGGGACGCGGGGGATCGAGCGCGTCGAAGTGTCGACCGACGGCGGCGACACGTGGGCCGACGCGGACCTCACCGAGCGGCTGCCCGGTGCGACCGGCGCGGTCGCGGACCCGCCCGACCACGCCGCGGACGCCTGGCGCCAGTGGCGCTACACCTACGACCCGCCCGACGGGAGTCACGAGGTCGTCGTCCGGGCCACGGACGGGACGGGGACGGTCCAGCCGAGCGAGGAACGCGACGCCTACCCCAGCGGGGCGACCGGGTGGGTGAGCGAGACGGTCGATCCGGGGAGCGTGCAGTGAGGTGGCCGACGGCACTGTCGGGATCGTCGGAAAAACCAGCACGCCTAAACAGCAGGCGGGGGACAGGACGGAACGAGCGTCGATGGAGAAGGCACTCTGGTACTTGCTCGCCGGCACGCGCGGCGGCGAGAACCGCGCGCGGATCATCCGGTTGCTGGACGACCGGCCGCGCAACGCCAACCAGCTCGCCGAGGCACTCGACGTGGACTACAACACCGTCCGACACCACCTCGACGTGCTCCTCGACCACGACGTGGTCGAGCGCGGCGGCGACGACTACGGCGCGATGTACTTCCTCACGGACCGGTTCGACCACCACCGCGAGGAGTTCGAGACCATAACCGACCAAATCGAGTGATATCATGGCGATGGGAACCTGGATCACCGTTGCGACCGCCCTCGCGGGGCTCAACGCCCTGTTACTGGTGGCGCTCGGTGCCGTCTGGCTGCGTAACTACCGAACGTTCGGCACCAACCTCATCCTCGGCCTGCTCGCCTTCGCCGGCGTCATGCTGCTGGAGAACCTCGTCGCGATCTACTACTTCTTCAGCATGGGAATGCTCTACGCCAGCGACCCCGTCGCCCAGCAGGCCGTCGCCGTCCTCCGCGCCCTGCAGTTCCTCGCCCTGCTCTTCCTGACCTACGTCACCATGCAGTGACCGACCGAGGTTCGACACCTCGACTCTCCGCGCGGTTTCGACTTCTCGACCGTTCTCCACGGCGCGCGCTGTCGCGCGCTCTCGTGCGCGCGACGGAGTCGTGTGAGGGATGAGCGAGCGAGCGCAGCGAACGAGTGAATCGGCTGGGGAGGCTCGTGGCCGGCTGCGGTGCTGTGCGAGCGGGGCAGTCTTGACGCGGTCCTGGCGGACTGAAAGGGCGGGGCGCCCGTGGCGGCGTAGCCGCCACGGCCTGCGGCGGTCGGCGGCGCCGACCGCTCTGCTCACGCGCGGTTCAGTCGCCTGAGCGGGCACTATTGGAGGGAGCAAAGCGACCGAGAGTATCCCGCTCAGCGACCGCGAGAGCGAGGCGTGACCACAGGGAGCGCCTCGTCAACGCGAACGGCGAACGGAGTGAGGCGTGAGCGAGCGTGCCGAGGGCTTTCACCGCCTGCCGTCCCCTGCGGTCACCGATACTGCTAGCGAGCGGACCGTGAGCGTTCGACGGTCGACAGCGGCCGACCGGCTCTCCCTCACGACCGATACCGAGCGTCGCCCGAAAAGAGGACGGCGCCGGTCGGCCGGACGAGGCCGACGCCGACGCCGATCACCACGCCGGTCAGGTGGCCGATGACGCCGACCTCGGCGGTCCCGGCGACGAGCGCGGCCAGCCCGAAGACGGCCTGGGCGGCGATGGCGGCGCCGAAGAACACCCACAGCCAGGTGAACTCGCCGTGCCAGCCGCCGGTCGCGACCCGGTACCGGACGCTGTCGACGACGACGAGCGCCGTCATGGCGAGGACGACCCCGCTGGCGCCGAGCGTCCCAGCCACGCGGCCCGACGCGCCGAGCGCGACGTACCAGGCCACCTGTGCGCCCGTCGTCGCCAGACCGGACGCCGCCGCCAGCGCGAGAAACCGCCGTCGGCCCAGCCGACGCTCGACGACGCCACCGAACAGCAACAGCTGGACGACGCTGGAGACGAGGTGGCGCGGGTCGGTCGGCAGGTGCGCCAGCGGCGCGAGCAGCCACCCCGGAGCGGGCTCGGGCGTCGCGATGAACAGCGTGACGAACGTCGCGTAGCCGAACCGTCGCCAGACGAACCACTCGGCGGCGAAGACGAGAACGAAAAGCGCGCAGAGGCAGAGAGTGGCCGGTACGCTCCGAAGCCAGGCGAGCCCCCGCGACGACGCGGAGGCCTCGTCCATCTACCTCAACACTCCGACCAGCCGCAGGACTCGCAGGTCTTGCAGCCTTCGGAGTAGTACAGCGACAGCGACGAGCACTCCGGACACTCCGGGCTCTCGCCGGCGTCGATCAGCTCCTGCTGGTCGCCCTCGGCGGCCTGGCCCGCGTCGGGACCCGGCTCACCGGCGTCGCTGCCGGGCGCGGCGCCCATCGAGACCGAGGCCCCGCCGTCCGTCTCCGGTTCGGCGGTACCGACGTCCTGGTTCGGGTCACTGCTTTCCCGGCGCTCTTCCTCGGCGGTCTCCTCCAGCGTCGCCTGCTGAGGGTAGCCCTTGTCGATCTCGTCGTCGAGATAGCGACGCAGGGCCGTGCCGATGGCGTCCGGGATGGACTGGATCTGCTCGCCCTTGTCCCAGGCGATCTTCGGGCTCCGGATGCCCTGCAGTTCGTCGGCGATCTCGTGGGGGTCGACACCCGCGCGCAGCGCCGTCGAGATGGTCTTGGCCAGCGCCTCGGTAAAGGAGGCGGTGAACCCGCCGGAGTTGCCGATGTTGGCGAACAGCTCGAACGGGCGCTCGGCCTCGGGGTCCTCGTTGATGTTGACGTAGAGCTTCCCGTAGCCGGTGTCGATGCGCTGGGTGACGCCGTGGAGCACGTCCGGGCGCGAGCGCTTCTGGGCGTAGTCGGGGCGCTCGCCGTCGGCGGCCGAGAGGATGCCCGAGACCTCGGTGTCGATGGCCGACTGGACGGCGTCCTCTTCGAGGAAGGCGTCGAAGCCGCCGAAGACCTCCTCGATCTGGGCGACGACCTCCCCGGCGTCCATGTCGGCGAACTCCGCGTTCTGGGCGCGTGTCGTGAGCACCTGCTTGCTGCGGGTGCCGTCGCGGTAGTAGGTAACGCCCTTGCCGCCGTGGTCGTAGATGTACTCGAACACTTCCGCCGCGTCCTCAACGGTGGAGTCGTTGGGCGCGTTCACCGTCTTCGAGATGGCGGAGTCAACGCCCTCTTGGCAGGCGACCTGGATCCCCGCGTGCTGCTTGGCGGAGAGCGAGCCCGTGGTGACGAACAGCTCGCCGACCGCGTCCGGAACCGTCGAGAGGCCGTCGACGCCGTCGAACTCGTTTTCGGCCATCTGGGTCTGGGCTTCTTCCTTGACGGCGTCGACGTCGATGTCGTTCTCCTCGAGCACGCGCAGGAAGTAGTCGTCGAACTCGACGAGCATCTCGTCGCCCTGCACGTCGTCGGAGACGTTCTTGTAGTAGGCGACGTTGTAGATGGGCTCACAG